>Ga0075421_100000198_pt1 | contig 56307 bp, 54 predicted proteins | sample SoiMetdeltSBSDD5_FD_75292 | JGI IMG/M metagenome (GOLD analysis project Ga0075421, IMG submission 75292) | Bulk soil microbial communities from a Populus tree surrounding site in Tennessee, USA - Soil MetaG P. deltoides SBSDD5 | ecosystem: Environmental > Terrestrial > Soil > Tree plantation... | reverse complement strand
CCGGAGTCGGCGGCGCGGCGAGCAGCCGACTGGACCGACGGGCTTCGGGCCAGGTCGTGGAACGCCCATGCCAGCGCCGTGGCGGTGGTCTCGTGCCCGGCGAGCAGCAGGGTGATGAGGTGGTCCCGCAACTGCTCGTCGGTCCAGTTCCCGTCGGGTGCGGCGAGCAGCCGGGAGAGTACGTCCCGGCGCGAGGCGATGCCGTCGGCCCGCCGCCGGTCGGCGATCTCGGCGTAGAGAAGGTCGTCCAGGCGCTGTTGGACCTCCAGATGCCGCCGCCATGGACCGTACTGGCGGAGCTTGGGGTAGTAGCCGGCGAGCATGATGAGCGGGCCGACTGAGACGACCTGCTCGACCAGCGGCCGCAAGGTGGCGAGCCTCGCTTGGTCGGTCACCCCGAAGACGACCCGCATGATGACCTCGAGCGTGATGGTCTGGAAGCGGGGATGGAGCGAGACGGGTCGCCCGGCTGGCCAGCCGGCGATCTGCTCCCGCGTGATCTCGACGACCAGGTCCCGATAGCCGTGCAGCGAGGCGCCGCTGAACGCCGGCATCAACCGCCTGCGGGCCGCCACGTGATCGGCTTCGTCGAGCATCAGCAGCGAATGCGAACCCATCAACGGTTCGAGGGCCCGGTTGCTCTCGCCGGCGTGGAACCGCGTCTCCGGCCCGCTGAACACCTCCCGGATCACATCCGGCCGGGCGACCACGACGAGCCGCCGGCGCCGGGGCGCGATCTGCAGCAAGAAGACGTCGCCGTAGCGCCGGCGCAGCGCCGGCAGCCAGCGGTGCCGGTAGCGGCCGAACAAGTACGTCTGGACGAGCATCGGCAGCCGTGGGCCCGGAGGCAAGGACGACACGGCGTCAGCCGATGCTGGCGTAGGCGCGGACCGGGAAGGTCCCCATGCCGCGGACCTTGACCGGCACGGCACTGAACCGGAAGCCCTCGGCCGGTAGCCGGTCGAGGTTGGCCAGGTGCTCGCAGATCGGGATCTCCGCGGCGAGCAGCGTCGTGTGGACCGGTCGCTCGCCGGTGCTGGTGTCGTCGATGTTGAACGAGTCGATGCCGACGAGGGCGGCGCCGGTCTCGGCGAGGTGTCGCGCCGCGTCGGCGGTCAGGAACTGGTGGCCGTGGAAGTACGCGTCGGTGCCCCAGTGCCGATCCCAGCCGGTGTGGACCAGCACGGCCCGTCCTTCGACGTCGTACGGCAGGAGCTGCTGGCGGTCGATGGCGCGGTCCTGGCTGCCCGCGACGTTGACGACGACAGACTCGAGATCGGCCAGCCGCTCGAGCGGCAGCTCGGCCAGGTCGATGCCGTCGGCGTAGCGGTGGAACGGGCTGTCGAGATAGGTCCCGGTGTTCGCGCAGAGCTGGATCGACCCGATCTGGAACTCCGTGCCCGGCGCATAGTGGTCGCGACTGGATTCGCGGCTGACGAAGTCGCTGACGATCGGTGCCGGCAGGCCCGGGTAGGTGATCATCCCGTCCTCGACGGCATGGCTGAGATCGATCAGCGTCGGTCCGGCGGGGGACCCGGCGCCAGGCGGAGCAGCCAGGGATCGCTTGTGGCGCTCCTCGACGATCGTCTTGTTGAGGATTCGGGTCTCGCTGACCATGAGGAGTCGAAGGTCGCTGACGACGTGGTCGGCGAGCTCCGCGTCGGAGATGTCGGTGCCCTCGATGTCGAGCCGGAAGCCCTGACCCTGGATGCCGCCGCCGTTGGCGAACTCGATCTCGAAGTCGAACTGGACGCGGCGATCGCCCGTATCTGTCGTACTCACGTGTCGGCCTTTCAGCTCGGGTCGATGGCACCAGCATCTCTCGGTCGGCGAGTCAACCGGTCGGCCGGACGAGTCCGCTCAGGTGATGCCGGACGACCTGGCGCTGCTGTTCCGGGGACAGGCGCTCGGGATGCATGTACGAGTGCAGCGCCAGACCGTCGATGAGCGCGTGCAGCCGATGCGCCTCGAGGTCGAGATCGAGGCCGTCGGCCAGCCGCCCGGACGCCTCGAGATGGCGCAGCGCCGACAGCGCGAGGGTGTAGAGGGCGTCCTGACTGCTGAGGCTCACCTCCTGGAGCAGCGGATCGAATCGAGCCCGCTCCGTGTAGGCGAACCAGACCTCCATGTCGCCCCGGCGCTGCTCGTCGAGGGGGAGCACCTGTTCGACGAGCAGGACGGCCGCCTCGAACGGGTCGGCGGGGAAATCGAGGGTGGCGATCCGGTCGCGCATGTCGTCGACGAACTGCTGGAGCGCGAAGCGGACCAGGTCGTCCTGCCTCGGAAAGTAGTAGCGGAGGGCGCCGGGCGACAGGCCGCCCTCCTCGGCGACGTTGCGGACCGTCAGGTGGTCGATGCCGTCGCGGCGCAGCACCCGGCGCGCCGCCGCGGCGATGTCGGACCGGCGCTGGTCGTGGTCGACGATCTTGGGCACGGTCCTATTTTGACACAACCGTGCTAGATTGGTTTCAACACAGTCGTGCGAAATAATTCTGCGAGGAGTACCACATGCTGGCCGCCGTGATCGTCGTCAATGAGATCGGCTTCTGGGTCCTGGTCGGATCGGGCCTGGTGGCGCGCTACCTGCTGCGCCGGCCCCGCCTGGGGGCCGGACTCCTGGTGGCCGCTCCGCTGGTCGATCTCGTGCTTCTCACCGTCTCGGTCCTGGACCTCCGGCAGGGCGGGGACGCCTCGATCGTTCACGCCCTCGCCGCGATCTACATCGGGGTCTCGGTCGGCTTCGGGAACGCGATGATCCGCTGGGCCGACGTCCGGTTCGCCCATCGCTTCGCCGGCGGTCCGGCGCCGGTGAAGCCGCCGAAGCACGGCACCGCGGCGGCCCGGCGCGAGGCGATGGCCTGGCTGCGGCACCTCGTCGCCTGGTCGGTGGGCTCGGCGCTCATGCTCGGCGGCGTGCTGCTGGTCGGCGACCCCGATCGGACCAGGGTCCTGCTCTACTACCCCGCGATCTGGGGCGTCGTCTTGGTGATCGACGCGGTCGTCTCCGGCTTCGACGTCGCGGAGGCGTTGCGCCGGCCGCCCGCGATCGCGACTCCGAGCCAGGCGATCGGCCGGCGGTGACCACCGGGTCTCGCTAGCTGCCGTCGGCCCGCCGTGGCCGGTGCGGTTGGGCGGCCATGCGAGGATTTCTCCGTGTCCGCTCCGCGTCCCGGTTCGACCGACCCGTCGGTCATCCGCAACTTCTGCATCATCGCCCACATCGACCACGGCAAGTCGACGCTGGCCGATCGGATGCTGCAGCGCACCGGGGTGCTCGACGAGCGGACCATGCGGGCGCAGTATCTCGACCGGATGGACATCGAGCGCGAACGTGGCATCACGATCAAGAGCCAGGCGGTACGGCTGCCGTTCACGCCGGAGGCCGATGGCCCGACGTACATCCTCAACCTGATCGACACGCCGGGACACGTCGACTTCTCGTACGAGGTGAGCCGGAGCCTGGCCGCGTGCGAGGGCGCGGTGCTCCTGGTCGACGCCGCGCAGGGGATCGAGGCGCAGACGCTCGCCAACCTCTACCTCGCGGTCGACGCCGATCTCGACGTGATCCCCGTGCTCAACAAGATCGACCTGCCGAGCGCGCAGCCGGACCGCTACGCCGCCGAGATCGCCCACATCATCGGCTGCGATGTCTCCGACGTCTTGCAGGTGTCGGCCAAGACCGGCGATGGCGTCGAGGACCTGCTGCAGGCGATCGTCGACCAGGTGCCGCCGCCGTCGGGCGTCGCCGCCGCACCGCCGCGGGCGCTGATCTTCGACTCGATCTATGACACTTATCGCGGCGTCGTCACGTACGTCCGGGTCGTCGACGGCAAGCTCACCCACCGCGATCGGATCACGATGATGTCGACCGGCGCGGTGCACGAGATGCTCGAGGTCGGCGTGATCGCTCCCGAGCCGACCAAGGCCGACCAGATCGGCGTCGGCGAGGTGGGCTACCTCATCACCGGCGTCAAAGAGGTACGCCAGTCACGCGTCGGTGACACGGTCACTGCGGCTCAGAAGGGCGCCACCGAGCCACTGAGCGGCTATCGGCACCCGAACCCGATGGTGTTCGCCGGACTCTTCCCGATCGACGGCGACGACTACCCGGACCTGCGGGACGCCCTCGACAAGCTGCAGCTCAACGACGCCGCGCTGACCTACGAGCCGGAGACGTCCGGAGCGCTCGGCTTCGGCTTCCGTTGCGGCTTCCTCGGCCTGCTCCACATGGAGATCGTGCGGGAGCGTCTCGAGCGCGAGTTCGACCTCGACCTGATCTCGACCGCGCCCAACGTGGTCTACCGCGTGGTCATGGAGGACGGCACCGAGCACACGGTCACCAACCCGAGCGAGTTCCCCGAGGGCAAGATCGCCGAAGTGCACGAGCCGGTGGTCCGGGCCACGATCCTGTCGCCGAGCGAATACATCGGGACGATCATGGAGCTCTGCCAGAGCCGGCGCGGTGCGCTCCAGGGCATGGACTACCTCTCCGAGGACAGGGTCGAGCTGCGCTATGTCCTCCCGTTAGCCGAGATCGTCTTCGACTTCTTCGACGCGCTGAAGTCGCGGACGCGTGGCTACGGCAGCCTCGACTACGAGCTGATCAGCGACCAGGTCGCCGACCTCGTCAAGGTCGACATCCTGCTCCACGGCGATCCGGTCGACGCGTTCAGCGCGATCGTCCACCGGGACTCGTCGTACGCCTACGGCGTGGCGCTGGCCCAGCGGCTCAAGAAGCTGATCCCGCGCCAGCAGTTCGAGGTGCCGATCCAGGCCGCGATCGGATCCCGGATCATCGCGCGCGAGACGGTCCGGGCGCTGCGCAAGGACGTGCTGGCCAAGTGCTACGGCGGCGATATCACCCGCAAGCGCAAGCTCCTCGAGAAGCAGAAGGAGGGCAAGAAGCGGATGAAGATGGTGGGCCGGGTGGAGGTTCCCCAGGAGGCCTTCATCGCCGCGTTGTCCACCGACAACACCGACACATAGTGCAAAGCTGCCGGGCATATGTGAACCTATAGCGTCACATGTGTCTGACAAGTCGGCCCGGCATGGCGGGTGGCGGCGACGGAAGGTAGTGTCCCCGACGCGTGCCGTTATGGGCCGATCCTCGTACGGCCGACAACTTGGGGAGGGTGGTGTGAGCAACTCCGAATCGGAGTCTGACCGCCCCGGGTCATCCAGACCCGTGGTGATGTCTCCATGACGGAGTCACCATCGTTCTTCCAGCGGATGCTTCCCGAGACGCGGGCGGCGCGGGTCATGGCGCTCGCGACCCTGATCAACGTCACCGGCTACGGCATGTACCTCGTCGTCGCCGTCCTCTACTTCACCCGCATCGTCGGGCTCAGTCCGACCCAGGTCGGTGTCGGATTGTCGATCGCGGGCCTGTGCGGCTTGCTGTCCGGCGTGCCGATGGGGCACCTCGGCGACCGGGTCGGCGGCCGCGAGCTCATCATCGTGCTGCTTCTGCTGGGCGCCCTCGCCGCCGCCGCTGCGGCCTTCGTCGAGACGTTCTGGCAGTTCGTGGTCCAGGCCAGCCTGCTCGCGATCTTCGACCGCGGGTCGGCAGCCGTTCGCGGCGGGCTGATCGCCTCGACGTCGACCGGTCCGGACCGGATCCGGACCCGCGCCTACCTGCGTTCGGTGACCAACGTCGGTCTGGCCCTCGGCGCCGGCGTCGCGGCGCTGGCGCTGATCGCCGACACCAAGGCGGCCTACGTCGCGGTCATCATGGTCAACGCCGCCACCTTCATCGTGACGGCATGGGTGCTGCGCTGGTATCCGCACATCGAGCCGATCCCGGCCGAGCACGGCGCCCCGATCTCCCAGGTATTCCGGGATCTCCCGTACGTCGTGATGACAGCACTGATGGCGGCGATGGCGGTGCAGTACGCGATTCTCGACGTCGGCGTGCCGCTCTGGGTCGACAACTACACGACCGCGCCACGCTGGACCGTCTCGCTGCTGTTCATCATCAACACGGTGGTGGTGGTGCTGTTCCAGGTGGCCGTGAGCCGACGGGTGGAGACCGTGGCCGTCGCCGCCCGGGTGATCTCCTTGTCCGGACTGGTGTTCTGGCTGAGCTGTGTGCTCTTCGCCTTGAGCGAGGGCCGGCCCGCGGGATGGGCGGTGGCCCTGCTGGTGGCGGGCGGTCTGATCCACGTGATGGGCGAGTTGTTGCAGGCCGCCAGTCAGTTCTGCCTCGGTCAGGAGCTCGCTCCCAACCACGCCCAAGGCCAGTATCAAGGGCTCGCCAGCACCGGTTTCTCGCTCTCGGCGATGATCGCGCCCACCGTGATCACGCTGCTCCCGATCAAGCTCGGGGGAGTGGGGTGGTGGATCCTCGGCGGGATCTTCGTCGCACTCGGTGCGCTGCTCGTGCCGGCCGTGGCCTGGGCGCAGCGGACGCGGAGCCGGTTCGCCGCTCCGACCGTGGCCGACTGACGACGGGGTCTGCCTGACACCGGCGATCGATTGCGCCCTGTTCCCGGCTGGCGGCGTGCTCTACGGTCTACCCAGACCATCGCCGAGCTCGCGAGGAACTCATGACCGACTCTGTGACCAGCGCCGCCACCGCAGCCGACGACATCTCCGTCGTCGAGAACCGGGCGGCCAACGTGGCCGAAATGTTCCTTGCCCGCGTCCGCGAGACACCGGACAGCGACGCCTACCGCTTCCCCGTCGGCGACAACTGGGAGTCGCGGACCTGGCGACAGACCGGCGACCGGGTCGAGCTGTGGGCCGCCGGGCTCGTCGCACTCGGTGTCGAGTCCGAGCAGCGGGTCGCGATCGCCTCCGGCACCCGGTATGAGTGGATCGTCGCCGACCTCGCGATCATGTGCGCCGGAGCCGCGACGACCACGGTCTATCCCTCGACGATGGCCGATGACGTCGCCTACATCCTGGCCGACTCGCAGAGCCAGATCGTCTTCGCCGAGGACGACACCCAGGTCGCCAAGCTTCGCGAGCGCCGCGACGAGATCTCCGACGTCCACACGGTCGTCACGTTCGACGGCACGCCGGACGAGGGCGACGACGCCTGGGTCATCGGCATCGAGGACCTCGAGCGCCTCGGCGCCGAGCTGATCGCGGACCAGCCCGACGTGGTGGACCGGCGCGAAGCCGCGATCGACGCGGAGTCGCTGGCGACGCTCATCTACACGTCAGGGACGACCGGCCGGCCCAAGGGCGTACGCCTTCGCCACTCCAGCTGGACCTACGAGGGTGCCGCCGTCGGCGCCCAGGGCATCCTCAACATCGACGACGTGCAGTTCCTCTGGCTGCCGATGTCGCACTCGTTCGGCAAGGTCTTGCTCACCACCCAACTACAGGTCGGCTTCGTCACCGCCGTGGACGGCCGGGTCGACAAGATCGTGGACAACCTGGCCGTGGTGCGGCCGACGTTCATGGGCGCGGCGCCGCGGATCTTCGAGAAGGCGTACGGCCGGATCGTCACCATGGCCCACGGCGAGGGAGCCGCGAAGGCGAAGATCTTCGACTGGGCCTGTGGCGTCGGCGCCGAGGTGTCGAAGCGGAAGCTAGCCGGCGAGCCGGTGCCTCGGGGGCTGGCGCTGAAGCATCAGGTGGCCGACAAGCTGGTCTTCTCGAAGATCCGGGCCCGATTCGGAGGCCGGGTGCGGTTCTTCATCTCCGGGTCGGCGGCGCTGTCGCGCGAGGTCGCCGAGTGGTTCCACGCCGCCGGAGTCATCATCCTCGAGGGCTATGGGCTGACCGAGACGTCGGCCGGCTCGTTCGTCAACCGGCCGAGCCACTTCAAGTTCGGCACCGTCGGGCCGCCGTTCCCCGGGACCGAGGTCAGGATCGCCGAGGACGGCGAGGTCCTCGTCCGTGGCCCCGGCATCATGGACGGCTATCACCACATGGAGGAGGAGACCAAAGCGACGCTCGTCGGCGACGGCTGGCTCGCGACCGGCGACATCGGCGAGCTCGACGATGACGGCTTCCTGCGGATCACCGACCGGAAGAAGGACCTCTTCAAGACGTCCGGCGGCAAGTACGTCGCGCCGTCCAACATCGAGGCGCTGTTCAAGGCGCTGTGCCCACTGGCCAGCCAGATGATCGTGCACGGCAGCGAACGCAACTTCTGCTCCGCCCTGATCACGCTCGACCCCGACGCCGTCGCGGATTGGGCGAAGTACCACGACATGGCGGGCGCCTCCTACTCCGACGTCGTGACGTCCGATGCGATGCAGACCGAGATCCAGACCTACGTCGACAAGCTGAACGACCGGCTCAACCGGTGGGAGACGGTGAAGAAGTTCATCGTCTTGGAGCACGACCTCACGATCGAGTCGGGGGAGCTCACGCCGAGCCTCAAGCTCAAGCGTCGCGTCGTCGAGGACAACTACCGCGATCGCCTGGACTCACTCTACAGCTGAGCGGCCACACTTCGCGCCGAGATTGCGCGTCTTCCCCGCCCACGCAGCGTCGATGTACGCCTTTCGTTCCCCTGGGCGGCGGGGAAGACACGCAATCTCGGCGCTAGAGCTACCGGCTGAGACAATCGAGCCGTGCCCTCGACGTTGCCGTCCGGCGAGCCGGCGCCGGCTGACGGACGGCTGCCACTGTCCGCGCTGGCCGAGATTCCCACCCGGCCGTTCGGCGTCTACGTGCACGTGCCGTTCTGCACGGTCCGGTGTGGCTACTGCGACTTCAACACCTACACGGCCAGCGAGCTCGGGACGACGCCCGGCGCCTCGCGGGCCTCGTACGCCGACGCCGTGCGACGCGAGCTCGACCTCGCCGTCGACGTACTCGGATCGCCCCCGCCGGTGTCGTCGATCTTCTTCGGCGGTGGCACGCCGACGTTGCTTCCGGCCGTCGACCTGGCCGGCCTCGTTGAGGCGATCGCCGACCGGTGGGGACTGGCGCCGGACGCCGAGGTGACGACGGAGGCCAACCCCGACAGTGTCGACGCCGCCCAGTTGGCCGAGCTGCGAGCCGACGGCATCAACCGGATCTCCTTCGGCATGCAGTCGGCCGAGCCCGCCGTCCTCGCGACGCTCGACCGGACCCACGATCCGAACCGGGTACCCGACGTGGTCGCCGCCGCCCGGAAGGCCGGCTTCGACCAGGTCAGCCTCGACCTGATCTACGGCACTCCGGGCGAGACGCCGGCGCAGTGGCGATCGAGCCTCGAGGCGGCGCTGTCGATGGCGCCCGATCACGTCTCGGCGTACGCGCTGGTCGTCGAGCCGGGCACGGCCCTGGAGCGTCGGGTACGTCGTGGCGAGCTGCCGGCCCCGGACGACGACGACCTCGCCGACAAGTACGCGCTGGCGGACGAACTGCTCGGCGCCGCCGGCTACGACTGGTACGAGATCTCCAACTGGGCCCGCGATCCGAGCGCCCGCTGCGTACACAATCGGCTCTACTGGACCGCCGGGCACTGGTGGGGATTCGGGCCCGGAGCACACTCCCACGTCGGCGGCGTGCGGTGGTGGAACGTCAAGCATCCGGCGGCCTATGCGGACCGCCTGGCGGCGGGGACGAGCCCCGCCCATGCGCGGGAGCTACTCGGTGCCGAGACCCGTCGGCTCGAGCGGGTGCTCCTCGAGAGCCGGTTGGTGGACGGGCTCGACGTCGACCTGCTCGAGCGGGACGGGCGGCGAGCGCTAGCCGACCTTGTCGCCGACGGGCTCGTCGAGCCGGCTGACGGCCGGCTGGTGCTCACCCGGCGCGGCCGCCTGCTCGCCGACACGGTCGTCCGGGCCCTGGTGCCCTGACGGCGTCCCACGACCCTGGCCGAGGTCGCGCCACTCCGGCCGGATCGTCGGGAGCATCGTGATCGCGAAGTACGCGAGACCGAGCAGCAGCAGCGCCGGCGAGATGCCGAAGACCGCGATCGCCACGCCGCCGACGATGCCGCCGAACGGGATCAGCGACCAGCACAGCGAGGTGATGAGCGAATTGACGCGACCCATGAGATGGCGCGGGATGCGTTCGTAGATCACCGCGCCCAGGATCGGGTTGATGAAGCCGGCCGCCAGCCCACCGGCCATGCCGACGGCGATGATCACCGCGAGCGGCGCATCGAAGGCCATCACGATGAAGCGCGGCGGCCCGGCGATCGCGAACGCGATGACGTAGGTGCTGAACCGCGGCAGCCGCTCGCCGAGCCACGCCGCGAGCACGGCGCCGATCGTCGAAGCGGCGGCGAACGTCGCGAACAACGCCGCGAGCGTTTCAACTCCGTAGCCGTTGCTGTGCACCCAATAGGGCATCAGGACGACGGCGTTGGCCTGGTCGATCAGGTTCGTCAGCGCGACCATGACGGCGATCGCGACGAGGACAGGATCGCGGCGCAGGAAGTCCCAGCCGGTCCGCAGCCGCTCGACGTACGTTCCGTCATCCTCCTCGGACTCGCGATGGATCCGACGAGGGGCGGTGAGGGCGATCAGCAGGCCCGATACGGCGAAGCTCGCGGCGTCGACGATGAGGGCGTTCGCCGGACCGAGGACGACGGCGAGCAGACCGGCGAGCGCGGCCCCGGCCAGGCCGGCGAACCGCTCGACCGCGCTCTGCAGGCCGGTGACCCGCTCGGTGGCGACGCCGGCGGCATCGACGATGTCGGGTACGAGAGCGGCCTTGGCGCCGTCGCCAGGCCCGCGGAGCAGCCCGGCCAGCGCGACCAGGCCGAGCAGCACGTCGTAGCGCAGGCCGCCGGCCATGTGCAGCAGCGGAATGGTTCCGACGACGACGGTGCTGCCGAAGTCGGCGACGACGCAGATCCGGCGGGCGCCGAGCCGGTCGATGTGGGGACCGGCCAGTGCCTTGGCGGCGACGTAGGGACCCATCTCGGCGAAGGCCACCAGCCCGGTCTGCGTGGCGCTGCCGGTCGTGACCAGGACGAACCAGGGGATCGCGACCATCGAGAGCCTGGTGCCGCACAGCGAGATGAGCTCGGCGGCGAGCCAGCCGGAGAGCGGTCGTCGGGACGTCACGACTCCGCCCCCGTGACGCGGCCGGGCCGGGGGAACATGTGCAGTTGCAGCGAGACCTGAGCCGTGCCGTCGCCGGGCTCGTCGGTGGCGTACTCGTCGATGATGTCCACGAGCCGGCGCTTGAGCTCGGTCGCCCGCTCGAGGGTGAGGTCGAGCCCCCAGTCGCGGTGGGTCGTCGTCTCACGCCACCGGTCGGGCAGCATCTGGCGCTCCTCGACGGCGCGCTGGAGGACTTCGCTCTGCACGACGATGGCCGCCTGCATCATGGCGTCGACCGCGTCGCGGATCTCGACGTCGGTGCTGTCGTCGCGCGTCTGGGTCGACCGATGCGCGGATCGCCACCAGCGGTCCCGGCTGTTGCCGCGCTCGGTGTCCTCGACCACGAAGCCGTGCCGGGCGAGCTGCCGCAGGTGGTAGCTGGTCGCGCCGGAATTGAGGCCGAGCCGCACGGCCAGGCGGGTCGCTGTCGACGGCCCGTCGTTGCGGAGCAGGCTCAGTAGGCGAAGCCGCACCGGGTGGGCGAGGGCCCGAAGGGCGACCGGGTCCGGTGTGATGCTGCTCAGGCGTTCCGACTTCGGCGACGGCATGGCCTCACCGTACAATCGCAAAGAAGTCTTTGCAAAGACTTCTTTGCAATTCTACGCCCACGCTGGGAGGGCACGACACGCCCGCGTGTCCTCGCAAACTGGGTCCCGCCAGTGCCCGACTAGTGGCCGAGGGCGGCGTAACCGCGGCGGACCGCCTCGGCGAGCCGGTCGGGGTCGAACGGCCAGCGGCCGTGGGCCAGCGCCTCGTCGACCGGGACGCCGCTGGCGGCCAGCTCGCGGATCTGCTCCGCCACGTCGACGATGTCGCCGCGCTGGCTCTGGACGAAGTCGCGATCGACGATCGGACCGTGTCCGGGAACGACGGCGGTGGCGGCCGTCAGGAGGCCCACGACCAGGTCGAGCGTCGCGGGCCACTCGAGGGGGAAGCAGTCGCCGCCGAACATCGGGGGCGCACTCGACTCGACGAGGTCGCCGACGTAGACCGCGTCGGCTTCGGGCACCCGGATGACGACGTCGCCGTCGGTGTGCCCGCGGCCGAGATGAACCACTTCGACGAGGCGTTCGCCCAGGTCAAGTGCCCAGACCGACGAGAAGGTCTCGGTCGGCGCGACCACCTCGGTGGCGAGGATCTCCTCGCGCAGTGGGTCGTCCGTCGCGGCGGTGTAGCGGTCCTTGATCCGCTTGGAGTCACTCAGCGATGCGACCGCGACTGCCTCGTGGGCGACGATCGGCGTCTCCGGGAAGGCGGCGTTGCCGAAGGTGTGGTCGAAGTGCACATGCGTGTTGACGACGGCGCGGATCGGCAGCGCAGTCAGCCGTCGGACGGCGGCCGCGAGTTCCTGACCTTGGTCCTGCGACGCTCGCGTGTCGATGACGAGCACGCCCGCACCGCCGACGACGACGCCACACGACACGTCGAACGACTCGTGACGGCGTACGAAGCAGCCGTCGGAGACGTCATGCCACGCGTTGAAACCGCCCGAGGAGTCCATCTCACGTAGACTGGCACTCATCTATCGCGAGTGCCAAGTCAGGAGGTGTGCGGTGCTCGAGGAACGCAAGCTGGAGGTCTTGCGGGCGATCGTCGAGGACTACGTCGCCACGCAGGAGCCGGTGGGTTCCAAGACGCTGGTCGAGCGGCACAAGCTCCCTGTCTCGCCGGCCACCGTGCGCAACGACATGGCCGCCCTCGAAGAGGAGGGCTTCATCGCCCAGCCGCACACCAGCGCCGGACGGATCCCGACCGACAAGGGCTATCGGCTGTTCGTCGACCGGCTCGCTACCGTACGTCCGCTGTCGGCGGCCGAAAGGCGCGCGATCACGACGTTCCTGGACGGAGCGGTCGACCTGGACGATGTGGTCCAGCGCAGCGTACGGATGCTGGCGCAGCTGACCCGCCAGGTCGCGGTCGTGCAGTATCCGTCGCTCACCCGCTCGACGGTGCGGCACGTCGAGATCGTCGTGCTGGCGCCGACTCGCCTCCTCGTCGTGCTGATCACGAGCACCGGCCGGGTCGAGCAGCGGATCGTCGAGACGACGGCCGAGGTCGGGGACGTCCTGATCGGCGACCTCCGGGCACGAATCAACATCGCCAGCCTCGGCGAGCGCCTGGTCGACGCCGCCGATCGGCTCGCCGAGATCCCCGAGACCTTCGAGCCCGACGACCGGCCCATCGTCAGCGCCGTGACCAGCACGTTGGTCGAGGCCTTCTCCGACGAGCGGTCCGACGAGCGGGTTGCCGTGGGCGGCACGGCCAACCTGAGCCACTTCGGCGACGACTTCGACACCTCGATCCGGCCCGTGCTCGAGGCGCTCGAGGAGCACGTGGTCCTGCTGCAGTTGATGGGCGCCGCATCCAGCCCGCACATCCTGACCGTACGGATCGGGCACGAGGTCCCCTACGAGGAGCTCTCCAGTACGTCGATCGTCACGAGCGGATATGGGCCCGATGCCGACTCGCTGGCTAGTCTCGGCGTGGTCGGTCCGACCCGGATGGACTATCCGGGTGCCATGGCGGCGGTCCGCGCCGTCGCCCACTATGTGAGCCGGCGACTCAGCGAGGATTGACGACCGGCCCGAACTACGCTGGCATCACGGCGGCAGCGTCGCCGTCTGACTGGTGCCCCGGGATGACAAGACAAGGCAGGAATGAGTCCGGACTACTACGAGCTTCTGGGCGTCGACCGCAACGCGTCGACCGAGGAGATCAAGAAGGCCTACCGTCGGGCCGCCCGCAAGCTGCACCCTGACATCAATCCCGATCCGCAGACGCAGGAGCAGTTCAAGGCGGTCACCGCCGCCTACGAGGTGCTCTCCGATCCGCAGAAGCGGGAGCTCTACGACATGGGCGCCGACCCGCTCAGTGGCGGTCGGGCCGGTGGCGGCTTCGGGCCGGGGTTCTCGTTCACCGACATCATGGACGCGTTCTTCGGCCAGACCGGCAATCGCGGTCCGCGGCCCCGGATGCGGCGCGGTCAGGACGCCCTGCTGCGACTCGACGTCGACCTCGCGGAGGCCGCGTTCGGCACGACGCGGGAGCTCACCGTCGACACCGCGGTGGTCTGCACGGCCTGTCAGGGCGCCGGCACCAACGACAACCAGGGCCCGGTCACCTGCGAGACCTGCAGGGGTCGGGGCGAGGTCCAGCAGGTGCAGCGTTCGTTCCTCGGCGAGATCCGGACCGCCCGGCCGTGCCCGGCGTGCCGTGGCTTCGGCACCGTCATCCCGAACCCCTGCGATGAGTGCTCCGGTGACGGCCGGGTACGGGCTCGGCGCTCGATCACCGTCAAGATCCCGTCCGGCGTCGACACCGGCACCCGGGTCAAGCTGTCCGGCCAGGGCGAGGTCGGGCCCGGCGGCGGACCGGCAGGCGATCTCTACGTCGAGGTCGACGTGGCCCGGCACAAGTTCTTCGAGCGGCACGGCGACGATCTGCTGTGCGAGGTGACGATCCCGATGACGGCGGCCGCTTTGGGCACTCAGGTGCAGCTGCCGACGCTGGAGGCCGACACCGGCGCGCCGGACGTCGATCCCACCGTCACGCTGACGATCAAGGCCGGATCCCAGTCCGGCGAGCAGACCATGCTGCGCGGCTTCGGCGTACCCCGGCTGCACGGCACCGGGCGTGGCGACCTGCTCGTGACCGTCGTCGTCGAGACGCCGGGCCGGCTCGATCCGGAGCAGGAGGAGCTGCTCCGCAAGCTCGCGGCGATGCGCGGCGAGGAGCATCCGACCGGCAAGGTCGTCGGCACGTCTCGGAGCGTCTTCGGCCGGCTCCGTGACGCCTTCGGCGGCGCTCGCTAGCCACCGCTCGCGCCGGCGTCCGTTCAGCGGTGCCGTCCCGAAATGTTGGCGCAGGGTCGCACCAACTCCTCGCCTGGCCCGCAGTTTTGCGCCAACAGTCGGCGGGTACGGCGAGCGGACGGCTACCCGACGGTGAAGTCGGTGTAGACGACAGACAGCTCCTTGGACCACGCCTCCGAGCCGCTCGCCTCGTTGGGCTCCCAGATCTTGACCGTGTAGGTGCCGGGCACGAGCTCGACGGTGATTGAGAACGGCGCGTAGACGCCCATCGCGCCGCCCATCGTGTGACCCCGCTCGACGACATCGCCGTCCTGGGTGACCTCCCACAGGAGGTTGCCCTCGAATGACGTCGACCGGCCGCTGATCTCCACCGGGCTCGTGACGGTCTCTCGCTGCGTCGGCGCCTCCAGCCGGACCCCCGAGATCACGGATCGGTCCGCCTGCAGCGGCTGGGTCAGCGGGTGGCCGAAGGCTTCGTCGGCGAGCTCACCATTGACCGTGATCTGCACCGGGTCGTCGGTTCGCAGGGCCGACTGCACCGTGAGCACCAGCTGCTGGAGGATCGGCTCGGGGAAGCTGGGATCGCCTTGCAGGCTGGCCAGGTCGGACGTCAGGGGACGGTCGAAGTCGACGGTCACGAGGCCGTCGGAGTGGGTCACCTCGTTGACCTCGGCGATCGGTCCAGAGTCCGGCGGCATCGTGTCGAAGCCGTGCCAGACGTTGACGAAGGCCGGGTTTCCCGACTCCGCGTCAAGCAGTGCCCGGACAGCGTCGAGTCCGACGTTGCCCGACGACGTCACCGTGACGGGCGCACTGACCACCATGTCGAGGCTGGACTGCGTCCAGTAGACCGCCAGCTCGACCGGGCACCCCTCCCGCACCTCGACGGCGCACGACACCGACGGCTCGGTCGTCGACCGCTGCTCGTCCGGAGCGAAGATCACGATCGCGGCCGCGGCGAGCCCGGCGGTGGCGACGGCGCCGCCGATCACCGGCAGCCAGCCGCCGCGGCGCCGGGTCGACTTGGTCGGACCGGCCTGGTGTGCCCGCGTCAGGATCTGCTGCAGGGCGGGCTCGGGCGTCACGCGCTCGGCCTCCGACCGCAAGACGGCGGCCAACTCCTCCGCGATCTCCTCGTCGGTCGGCATCGGTGTGGTCATCGGACGGCTCCCCATACAGAGCGCAACGCGGCGATACCGCGTGAGCTGTGGCTTTTGACCGAGCCGCGACTGATGCGAAGAGAGTCGGCGATCTCGGCTTCGGATAGGTCGAGGTAGTAGCGCAGGACGAGAACCTCGCGTTGCCGGCGGGGCAGCCGATCGAGGGCGGCGAGCAACTCGGTCCGCATAAAGGCGGCGACGGCGCGGTCCTCGGCGCTCTCGTGGGGCGGCGGAGGCTGGACCGGGTGCCGGTCGACGACGGCCCGGTGACGCAGCTCGGAGCGGGAGCGGTTGACGACGGCGCGACGCAGGTAGGCGAGCGCCTTGTGGGTGTCGCGTAGCCGCGGCCAGCGGCCGTGGAGGGCCACGAAGGCGTCCTGGACGAGCTCCTCGGCCCGGCCGTGGTCGTGCAGCAGCAGGTACGACAGGCGTACCAAACCCGTGTAGTGGGCCGCGTAGAGCTGGCTGACCGCCTCGTCGGCGTCCCAGTCGCCCATCGTGCGTCCTTCCACGGTGGAGCGCCGTCGGCGCCTGCGCACCGAGTAGATTGCCGTCATGCCCAAATGACGCTCTGACCTGGGCAATGGTTTACACGACGCGGGTGCGGCGCCCAGGCGGCGCGCCGGAAAGGCACCATGTCCACCGATCCTGACTGCGTGTTCTGCAAGATCGTCGCGGGCGAGGTGCCCGCCGATGTCGTACGAGAGAGCGAGCACACCGTCGCGTTCCGCGACCTGACTCCGCAGGCGCCGGTCCACGTCCTCGTGATCCCGCGGCGACACCAGCCCGACATCGGGTCGCTGGTCGCGGCCGCGCCGGACGAGGCCGCGACGCTGCTCGACGAGGTCCGCCGGGTCGCTGATCAGGAGAGCTCCGACGGCGACTATCGCCTCGTGTTCAACACCGGCCCGAGCGCGAACCAGACCGTGTTCCACTGCCACGCCCACGTACTCGCCGGCCGGTCGTTCGGCTGGCCGCCGGGGTAGTCGCGATGTCCGGACGAACTCACGCGCCGCTGCCCCTCGACATCGACCGCTCGTTGCGCCGGCTGGTGGCCGAGCGCCAGTCGGCCGGGCGCGTCCCCGGCCTGATCAGCGGAATCGTCCGCGATGGCCAGCAGGTCTGGGGCAGCGCGGTCGGAGCCGCCGACGTCGCCGAGCCGGGGCGGCCGCCCACGACCGACACGCAGTACGCGATCGGCTCCATCACGAAGACGTTCACCGCGACGCTGATCATGGCGCTTCGCGACGCAGGCAAGCTCGATCTGGACGATCCGCTGTCGCGCTTCTTCCCGGAGACCAAGCACGATCGGCTCACCCTGCGGCGGATGCTGGCGCATGCGTCAGGGCTGCAGCGCGAGCCGGTCGGCGACGTCTGGGACACCCTCGTGCATCCGGACGCGGCGGGCTTGCTGGCCGGTCTTGAGGAAGCCGAGCAGGTGCTGGCGCCGCGTGCCCAGTGGCACTACTCCAACCTGGCCTACTGCGTGCTCGGCGAGATCGTGGCCCGGATCGACGGCCGTCCGTGGGCCGACTCGCTGCGGACCCGCATCCTGGAGCCTCTCGGAATGGAACGGACGTCGCTGCTGCCCGAGGGTGAGGCGGCGGTCGGCTATTACAGCGAGCCGTTCACCGACCAGGTCACCGCACAACCCGTGACGGACCTCAAGGCGACCGCGCCCGCCGGCGCGCTCTGGTCGACCGTGGACGACCTGGCCCGATGGGTCGCGTTCCTGGTCGAGGGCAGCGACGACGTCCTGCGATCCGACACGATCGAGGAGATGGCGCAGGTCCAGATCATGGCCGACCCACAGCACTGGTCGATGGCGTGGGGTCTCGGGTTCCAGCTGATGCGGCACGGCGATCGGGTGCTCGTCGGTCACACAGGAGGCATGCCCGGGTTCGTGACCGGCGTCTTCGTCGATCGGGCGTCCAAGACCGGGGCGATCGTGCTGTCCAACACCATGTCCGGTTTCGACCCCAGCGACACGTCACTGACGCTGCTGACCCGCGTACTCGACGACCATCCGCCGCCGGAGCCGATCTGGCGGCCGGGACCACCGGTGCCCGACGACCTGGTCGAGCTGCTCGGGCGCTGGTGGACGGAGGGCACGGCGTTCGAGTTCTCGGTACGTGACGGGCGGCTGCAGGCCCGGGCCGAGGGGACGCCGCGGACGTCGCCGCCGGCGGTCTTCGAGCGGATCGACGCGTCGACGTTCCGTACCGTCTCGGGCCGCGAACAGGGCGAATTGCTCCGACTGACCCGCGACGACGACGGCGCCGTGAGCGTGCTGCACTGGGCGACGTACCGGGTCGCAAGGGAGCCGGAGTCGTTTATCCCACGCGACTGAGCCGGATTGGGCCGTAACATGGTGGCGACCGCGTACGACGACCCGGGAGGACAGCCCTCGGCCGAGGGCGCCGATGTCAGAGCCAGCCGCGACCCAACATTCGATCGTCATTCCGTCCAGCATCGCCATGGTGGCCCTGCTCGGACCACGTGACGACTTCCTGCGCATCATCGAGCGCGAGTTCGGCGCCGATGTCCATGTCAGGGGCAACACGATCACCGTCACCGGGCCGCCGGCCGAGGCGGCACTCGTCGACCGGTTGCTCGACGAGTTGGTCACGATGATCCGTACCGGTCAAGGACTTTCCAACGAGACGGTCGAGCGCTCCATCCAGATGCTGCGCACCGAGACCCAGGAGCGCCCGGCCGAGGTGCTGAGCCTCAACATCCTGTCCAACCGTGGACGGACGATCCGGCCCAAGACGCTCAACCAGAAGCGCTATGTCGACGCGATCGATCAGCACACCATCGTGTTCTCGATCGGCCCGGCCGGCACCGGCAAGACCTACCTTGCGATGGCCAAGGCGGTCCAGGCGCTGCAGGCCAAGGAGGTCAACCGGATCATCCTGACCCGGCCGGCCGTTGAGGCGGGGGAGCGGCTCGGATTCCTGCCGGGAACCCTGAGCGAGAAGATCGACCCCTATCTCCGGCCGCTCTACGACGCGCTGCACGACATGCTCGACCCGGACTCGATCCCGAAGCTGCTGGCCGCCGGGACCATCGAGGTCGCGCCGCTGGCCTACATGCGTGGGCGTTCGTTGAACGACTCGTTCATCATCCTGGACGAGGCGCAGAACACCTCGCCGGAGCAGATGAAGATGTTTCTGACCCGGCTCGGCTTCGGGTCGCAGATGGTGGTCACCGGCGACGACACGCAGATCGACCTGCCCGGCGGCTCCCACAGCGGGCTGCGGCAGGTCGAAGGCATCCTCGACGGCGTCCGCGACGTCCACTTCATCCGGCTCACCAGCCACGACGTCGTACGTCATAAGCTCGTCGGCCGGATCGTGGCGGCCTACGACCGTTACGAGGCCGGCCGTTCGTCGAACGACACCTCCTAATCGGCATGAGCGTCGACATACTCAACGAGTCGGGCCACGACGTCGACGTGGTCGAGCTGACCCGGCTGTCGCGGTTCGTCATGGAGCGGATGCGGCTGCACCCGGCGACCGAGATGTGCCTGCGCCTGGTCGACGAGGACACCATCGCGGCGTTGAACGCGCAGTGGATGGGCGCCGACGGCCCAACCGATGTGCTGGCGTTCCCGATGGACGAGCTGCTGCCGGGTCGCGTGGGGGAGGAGCCCGAGGAGGGTTACCTCGGCGACATCGCGCTCAGCCCGTTGGTCGCGGCCCGGCAGGCGGGTGACGCCGGACATCCGGTGATCGACGAGCTCCGGCTGCTGACGGTCCACGGCATCCTGCACCTGCTCGGCTACGACCACGCCGAGCCGGCCGAGCATCGCGAGATGTTCGGGTTGCAGGCCCGGCTGCTCGCCGAGTGGCAGGGCGTTCGATCCGGCGACACACTCGACGACGAACCCGCCGGCACCGGACCGTTGTCAGGCACCTACGCACCCCCAAGGCAACATAGGCCTGACAACGTTGGTGAGGAGCGCACCTGATGGACCGGCCGGATCTGCTGCTCGTGGGGATCGCGGCCGTGCTCGTCGTCGTCGCCGGTCTGTTCGCCTCCGCCGACGCCGCCTTGTCGTCGTTCTCCAAGGCCCGCGCCACCGAGCTCGTCGAGCAGGGGCGTTCCGGCGCTCGGCGAGTCCTGGCGGTCGCCGAGGACCCGCCGCGCTACCTCAACACCGTCCTGCTGCTCCAGACGGCGGCCGAGACCACGTCGATCGTGCTCGTGGCCTTGGTCGTCGCCGACACCTACGACCCGACCTGGCAGCAGGTCCTGTTCGCCGTCGGGATCATGGTCGTCGTGTCGTACGTCGTGATCGGCGTCGCCCCGCGTACGCTCGGCCGCCAGCACGCCGAGCGGTTCGCCTTGCTGAGTGCCGGTGCCGTGATCATCCTGACCCGCATCCTCGGACCGCTCCCACGGCTGCTGATCCTGGTCGGCAACGCGCTGACGCCGGGCAAGGGGTTCCGCGAGGGACCGTTCGCGTCCGAGGCCGAACTGCGCGAGATGGTCGACCTCGCCGAGCAGAGCCGACTCATCGAGTCCGGCGAGCGAGCGATGATCCACTCGGTCTTCGAGCTCGGCGACACGATCGTCCGCGAGGTCATGGTGCCGCGGACCGACATGGTCTTCATCGAGCAGCACAAGACGCTTCGGCAGGCCATGTCACTGGCGCTGCGTAGCGGATACTCCCGGATCCCGGTGATCGGCGACGGTCTCGACGACGTCGTCGGCATGGCCTACCTCAAGGACATCACCAAGCGGGTCTTCGACAAGCACGAGGCGGAGTCGACCGAGCGGGTCGAGTCGATCGCCCGCGACTGCCTCTACGTCCCCGACTCCAAGCCGGTGGACGCGCTGCTTCGCGAGATGCAGTCGAAACGGATGCACGTCGCGATCGTGGTCGACGAGTTCGGCGGCACGGCCGGCATGGTCACCATCGAGGACATCGTCGAGGAGATCGTGGGTGAGATCACCGACGAGTACGACGTCGAGCCGGATGCCGTGGAGCGGTTGTCCGGCGGTGGCGTACGCGTGAGCTCGCGATTCGCCGTCGACGACCTCGGCGAGCTGTTCGGCATCGAACTCGACGACGACGACGTCGACTCCGTCGGCGGCCTGATGGCCAAGCATCTCGGCAAGGTCCCGATCCCCGGCAGTGAGGTCGAGGTCGAGGGTCTGCTGCTTCGGGCCGAGGATCCGACCGGCCGGCGCAATCAGATCGGGACCGTGCTGGTCCGCCAGGTCGAGCCGGCCTCGCTGGGCGAACAGTCCGGAGCTGACACGGGCCACTAGCCTGGTCCCATGCCGAGCGACGACGCCGACCTGGACGATCCCGAGGACGCCAAGCTCGTCACGCTGTCGCGGGCGACCCGACAGCGCACTGCCGCCGCCGAGGCGGCGGCGGTTCGCGACCTCGACGGACGCACCTACACCGCCGCCACGGTCGCGCTCCCGTCGCTCCAACTGTCGGCGCTGTCACTGGCGGTTGCGATGGCGGTATCGTCGGGCGCCAAGGGGCTCGAGGCAGCCGCCGTCGTGACCGAGATGCGGCAACCGGCGCCGGCCGACATCGAGGCGGTCCGTGACGTCGCCGGTCGCGGCGTCGCCGTGTTCGTGGCCGATCCGGCGGGGAGTCTGCAGCGGGTCGTGCGGACGTGAACCGAGGACGCCTGTGACTGCGGCGGCGGGCGACTCGTTCCGCTCCGGGTTCGCCTGCCTGGTCGGGCGGCCCAATGTCGGCAAGTCGACGCTGATCAACGCGCTGGTGGGGTCGAAGGTGGCGATCACGTCGTCGCGCCCGCAGACCACACGGCACGTCGTACGCGGCCTGGTGCACCGTGCCGATGCCCAGCTCGTGCTGCTTGACACGCCCGGGCTGCACCGTCCGCGCACCCTGTTGGGCGAGCGCCTCAACGACGTGGTCCGCGGCACCTGGTCGGAGGTCGACCTGATCGCCGTGTGCCGGCCGGTCGACGAGAGGATCGGTCCGGGTGACCGCTTCCTGGTCGGCGAGCTGGCCCGCGTCCGGCGGACGCCGGCGATCGCAGTAGCGACGAAGACCGACCTGGTCGGCTCCGACCGGCTGGCCGAGCATCTGGCCCAGATCGCCGAGCTCGGCGATGCCAGCGGGATCGAGTGGCGCGAGATCGTGCCGGTCTCGGCGACGACTGGACGCCAGGTGGACCTGCTGCGCGACCTGCTGTTCGCCGGCCTCCCGCTCGGTCCGCGGCTCTATCCCGAGGGCGAGCTCACCGACGCCCCGGAGGAGCAGTTGGTGGCCGAGCTGATCCGGGAGGCGGCGCTCGAGGAGCTACGCGACGAGCTGCCGCACTCGGTCGCCGTGGTCGTCGAGGAGATGGGCCGACGGGCGGACCGTCCCGACGACCGGCCGCTCGTGGACGTCCAGGCCAACGTGTTCGTCGAGCGAGCCAGCCAGAAGGGCATCGTGATCGGGGCCCGGGGCGTGCGGCTTCGAGAGATCGGCAGCCGGGCGCGAGAGCAGATCGAGCGCCTGCTCGGTACGCCGGTCTACCTCGACCTCCACGTCAAGGTGGCCAAGGACTGGCAGCGCGATCCGCGCCAGCTCCGCCGTCTCGGATTCTGACGGTCTGACGGCAGCTATCGACGGGTGACGGCCCAGCAGGTGGCGTAGCGCTGGCCGTCGACGACCCATTCTTCGCGCCGCGGCCATTGCAGTCCGAACTCGCCCGGTTGTCGGTCGCCGCGCCACGCCGCGACCGCATCAGCACAGCCGTCGTTGCTCCGGTCGAAGGCGGTCTTCTGGCCGGGGTACGCCTCGTTCTTCTTGCCGATCGTCACGATGCCGACGGCCCGCTGCTCGTGGGGACGTTTGCAGGAGGTCAGCATGCCCTCGTCCACACCGGACTCGTCGCTGAAGACCTTGGTCCAGCAGGCGTGGTAGCGGTCGGAGAAGCGGCCGTCGAGCAGGCCGACGACACTGGGCGGCAGCTTCTCGAGCCGGCTGGTGTTCTGACCCGCGACGACGTCGCAGCGGAACCAGCGCGCACCGTCGTCGAACTGTGCTTCGGTCGGGCGATACCACGCCCAGCTCACGATGCTGATGACCCATTCCTCAAGCGAGCCGCCCACGGTGCGGCGCCAGGCGCGATCGCACGCGTCGAAGACGAAGTCCTCGAGAGCCTTGTCGTCGAGGCCGCTGGCCGCCGTCACGAGCTGCTTCGGCCACGCGCCGACGTAGTACGTCTGCGCCGTATGCCGCTTGCGGCACGGCACGGTCGGAGAGTCGTTGGTCGGCGGGTCGATGTCCTTGAGGGTGAGCTTCCGGCAGGCCTCGTCCTCCGGTGCCGCGGCGGCAGCCGGATCCTCGCTTGCCTGCGTCGTCGGGCTCTCGCTCGGGCCTTCGGCCGGGTCGGTGGCGACCAGGTCGCCGGCCTTGCCACAGCCGGCGAGAGCGACGAGAGCGAGACCGGCGGCAAGTCTTCGTACGCGCACCGTCAGATTGTCGCTCAGGGAGATAAGGGACACGCCCCTGGCCTGCGTCAGGAGCTGGTCTGGGCGTAACAGATGCCCCAGCGGTCGCCGGAGTTCCACTGTCGTCGGCTCGGCCAGGTCACGCCGTAGTTGAACCCGGCCGTGGTGTTGAGATAGGCGCGGACCCGGCTCGTGCAGTCCGATTCGAGCCGACTTTGGAGATTGTTGGAGCCTGGGTAGTTCGCGCTGAGATTGCCCAGGTGGACACCCGCGACCGCACGGTAGCTGTGGCTCCGGCTGCACACGACGATGTTGGTGGTGCCGTCCCCGAACCCCCCTCGATTGCACTGGCTCCACGCTTCGGCCCGCGACGACGACAGGATGTCCTCCGTCGTGCGTGGCAGGGCGGTCAGCTTGAGCCCGTTCATCGCGCGGATGGCGTAGGCGTCGCAGCTGAACCAGCGCACACCCGGCCCGATCTCCTCAGGTCCGGGAGCGCCGACGATGAAGTCGAACACGCTCAGCGCGACGTCCTCGCCGGAGCCGCCGAGCCAGGCGGTCAGCTTTCGGCCGCAGATGCCGGCGACCATCGACCGCAGCCGCTGGCCGTTACTGTTGCGGGCGGCAGCCTGGGCCTCCTCGTTCATCAGCCCGACGAAGTAGGTCTGCGCGTTGTGGGTGTCGCCGCAGGGCACCGGCTGCCGGACTTCGAGGCTCCCGCCGAGGGCGCTCAGCAACGGGTTGGTCCGGCGGCACTCGCCAACCTTGGGCTCGGCGACCGCCGGCGTGGTCGGCGTGGTCGGCGACGGCTCGGTGGGCGTCGTCGGATCGGTCGGGGAGGTCGAGGCGGTCGGACCGGTGGGGCTGGCGGAATCCGTGGGGTCCGTGGGGTCGGACTCGACCAGATCGGTCGCGGCACCGCAGGCAGTCGTCATCAGCACGGCGGCCAACGCCACGGCGGCTCGATACCAGATCGTCACCATGCTCCCCGGAACGCGTGGTCTTCGGTCGGTACGTCAACCCTAGCGGTCGGCCCTCGAACGGCGGGTCCTCAGTCGGTCGGCACCCAGCAGATCCCCCAGCGGATGTCGCTCGCCCATTGCGTACGGGTCGGCGGCTGCCAGCCGTACTTCCACTCGAGCGGATACTCCAGCTCGCGGCGCGCGCGATCCAGGCAGCGAGTGGCCGTCTTGCGCAGCTGTTTGCGGGACGGGTAGTCGTCCGACTTGTGACCCTTTACGCGGATCACGTCGAAGGCTCGCCAGGAGTGTGGCCGGTCGCACGTGACCGTCTTGGACCGGCGCCGCTCGGGCGATCCGCGGCTGCACAGGCCGTAGTCGTCGAGGGCGGACTCCGAGTCGAGCATGCCCTCGGTATTGCGCGGCAGCTCCGCGAGCCGGGTCTCCGTCTGGGCCACCACGACATCGCACCGGAACCATCGCGCGCCGAGCCGGATGTCCCGCAGGCTGGGGACGAACCACACCGGATGGGCGCGGGTCAGCGTCCGCAGCTGCCGATCGCCGCCGACCCAGCGCTTGAAGTGGCGGGTGCACTTCGGCGTCACGAACTCCGCCACCGCAGCCGTGTCCGGAGTCTGGTCGCCGAACGTGGCGAGCTCGAACTCGCCGACGTAGAAGGTCTGAGTGGTGTGCGGCTTGCGGCACCGGATCGGACGCTGCTTGTCGTGGGCCCGGCTCACCTGGGCGGCGGACAAGTCGTGGCAGGAGCCTTCCCGCGGCGTGGGTTCGGTGGGTTTGGGCGGCCGGGTCGGTGACTCGGCCGACGTACTCGGAGGGTCGTCGGCGGCCTCGGATGCATCGTCGCTGCGGCATCCCGCGATGGCGAGGCCCGCCAGCAGGATGACGACGATCGCCGCCGTCGTCCGGGAGTGGCGGCGCGGCGCGAGACGCTGCACCCGGACCACCCTACGGATCGGCGGCGATTTGCCAAGCCGCGGCCGCGACTGTGGTGTCGGGCACACATTCCGCCGGAACCGTCAGGCGAGCGACTTCTGGTACTGGACGGTTCGGGTGAAGAGGACGAAGCCCAGCGATTCGTTGACGGCCAGCATGTGCCGATTGGTCTCGGCGTTCCAGGTCTGGATCCACTCGAGCTGCGGCTCGGCATCCGCGAGCCAGGCCAGCAGGTCGGCCTTCATCGCGAGGCCGAGGCGGTGGCCACGGTGCTCGGTCAGCACCGACGTGTCCTCCTGACCGGCCCACTGCGGCACCTGCCGGTCGACCAGGGCGATGGTGTGGCCGGCCCAGACGCCGTCTGATCGGCGCCGGGCGAGGACGCGATACATCGTCTGGTCGCGTTGGGCCATCGCCTGTTCGTACGCCCGGATCGACGACAGGTCGAAGGCGTCCGGCTCGACGTCGAGGTCGCCCGTTGGCGCGTCATTGATCGCGGTGAACAGGGGCGTCAGCTCGGCAAGCAGAGCGTCGTCGGATGGGCCGACCACCCGTACCAGCTCGTAGTCCTCGGCATGCTGCATCGCCGCCGTCCGGTGCTCGACCCAGCGGGACGGATCGACACCGGTCAGGTCGAGCCGGCGCACCGCATTGTCCAGGCCTGGCTCGAATCCACGAGCGGCTGCGAACGCCGCGCCGGAGCGGTCACGCAGGGCGAACCCGGTCAGGCTGCGCCGGTCGGCGGCGAGGGCGTACGCCGTGGCACGTCTGAGCAGGGTGGATCCGATGCCCTGTCGCTGATGGCCCGGGTGGACGTAGATCCAGAGGTACGCCAGGTGCCGGTTGGCTCGCTGCGGGAACATCATCGTCGAGGTCGCGACGATCCGATCGGCGTCGCGGGCCACGACCAGCCAGTCCGGTCGCTCCTCGCCCCAGCCGAAACGCTTGCGCAGCCGGACCGTGGGTCCGCTGGTCGGAGTCGGCTCCGGTGCATCGGCCCGCCGGGTGGCGGTCATGACTTCGGCGATCGCCTCTGCCGTCGCAGGGTCGACATTGCGCGGATCCAGCTCGACCAGCTCCATGCGCCCATCGAATCGCGTCGACGCCGAGATGTCAGGCGGTTTCTGACTCGAGATGAAGATCGCGGCGCGTCGATGTATTTTTTCGGTCGCCTCGCCGATCCTTGTCTACAGCACTCATGTCGTCTCATTGAGAAGCGGCCATATGCACAAGTTTCTGCAGCGACTGGGCCAGATCTGCGCCCGGTGGCATTGGGCCGTCATCGCGGCCTGGATCGTGATCGTCGCTGGTCTCCTGATCGCGCGAGGCGCCGCCGGAGGCGAATTCAACAACAACTACTCGGTGCCGGGCAGCCAGTCGGATGCCGGCCTCGACAAGCTGGACGCGGCGTTTCCCGAGGCCGGTGGCTATGCGGGGCAGATCGTCTACGAAGCGCCCAAGGGCAAGCAGGTCTCGGCGAGCAAGAGTGCGGTCAACAAGTCGGTCGACAACGTCTCGAAGCTCGATCACGTGCTCTCCGCGGTCAGCCCGTTCGCGGTGCAGAACTCACCGCAGGTGTCGAAGGACGGGAGGATCGCGTACGCGACTGTCAACTTCGACGTCCTGACGGCCTCCCTTGACGAGGCCTATCAGGACCAGTTCGACGAGGCGACCAAGCCGGCCCGAGACGCCGGCCTCCGCGTCGAGTACGGCGGCTACGCCGGGCAGATCAACTCCGAGACCAACGACAAATCGTCGGAGGCCATCGGGCTGGCGTGTGCACTCGTACTGCTGCTGTTCATGTTCGGATCGCTGGTCGCGGCCGCCATCCCACTCTTGTCGGCGATCTTCAGCGTCTTGGCGGGCCTTTCGCTGCTGGGAATCTTGGCGTCCGCCATGACGTTCCCCACGACCGCACCCACGGTGGCGACCTTGCTCGGCCTCGGTGTCGCCGTCGACTACGGGCTGTTCCTCGTGTCGCGACATCGCGACCAGGTCGACGCCGGAATGCCCGTACGGGATTCGATCGCGTTGTCCAATGCCACGTCGGGCGCGGCGATCGTCGTGGCGGGCAGCACCGTGATCATCGCGATCTTGGGCCTCTACATCTCCGCGGTTCCGTTCGTAGGAGCTCTCGGCCTGTCCGCGGCTGTCGTCGTGGCGGTCACCATGCTGGCGGCGCTCACACTGGTGCCCTCATTCCTCAGTGTGGCCAAGGGCAATGTACGGGCACTGTCCGAACGCTTGCACGAACGGCGGGAGCGCCGCCGCACCGCATCCACAACCGTCGGCGCCGAGGCGACCGCCGGCAACCCCGGGCCGGCGCCAGGGAACTCCGACTCCGGTCCGCCCCACGAAGTCAGTGCCGTCGCGCTGACCGAGTCGGGTCACGAACACTCCGCGTTCGCGCGTTGGGGACGGATGGTCGCCGGTCGGCCCTGGCCGTGGGCTATCGCCAGCTCCGCGCTGCTGATCGTGCTCGCCATTCCACTGCTGTTCATCGACTTCGGGCAGCTGGATGCCGGCACCGATCCCAAGGGCGACACCGACCGGCAGGCCTACGACATGATTGCTCGGGGGTTCGGCCCCGGCGCCAACGGTGCGTTGACGATCGTGGCCATTCCCGACCCGGGCAGCAACAAGAAGAACGTGCTGACTGACCTGCAGCAGGTGGTCTCGAACACTGCCGGAGTGGCCTCGGCGTCCCCGCCGCAGCTGAACAAGGCCGGCACAACCGCGACGATGACCGTCGTGCCCACCACCAGTCCCCAGGACGAGAAGACGACTGACCTGGTCAACACCCTGCGCGACTCGGTGCTACCCGAGGTCCAGGGCGTCGAGACCCTGGTCACGGGGACCACGGCCGGCTCCGTCGACTTCACCTCGAAGGTGATCTCCCGATTGCCGCTGCTCATTCTCGCCGTGGTCCTGATGTCGTTGATCTTGCTGACCGCTGCGTTCCGATCGCTTGCGATCGGGCTGAAGGCGGCTGCCATGAACATGCTCTCAGTCGGTGCGGCGTACGGCGTCGTGGTCGCGATCTTCCAATGGGGCTGGGGATCGAGCTGGGTCGGGATGGACGAGACCGTCCCCATCCCGGCCTTCGTCCCGATGCTGATCTTCGCGATCGTCTTCGGCCTGTCCATGGACTACGAGGTGTTCCTGATCTCGAGGGTCCACGAGGCCTATCTGGAGACCGGCGACTCGCATCGCAGTGTGGCGATCGGCATCGGTGGTACCGCGCGGGTCATCACGACCGCCGCCGGCATCATGCTGGTCGTCTTCAGCAGCTTCGTCTTCGACAGCGACGCGACCGTCAAGATGCTGGCGTTGGGCATGGCGTTCGCCGTCCTCATCGACGCCACGGTGGTCCGGATGTGTCTGGTCCCTGCCCTGATGTCGATACTCGGTGACCGGGCATGGTGGATCCCGCGGTGGCTCGACCGGATCCTCCCGAAGCTGGACATCGAAGGAACCGGGATGACCAAGCAGCAGGCACGGCGCGATGTGCCTGCGGAGGGTGCGGTAGGCTGAGCCCGCCATGCGATTCGCGAGCCTGCTTCTTCGCGGCCGCGGCGGGGCCCTCTAAAGGCCGGACCCCTCGCCGCGGAGTTCGGTGCTGTCGGCCGCCGACCCCGTTCCGCGAGGAGACTCCCGCGCCATGGCCATCCATTCCCAACGCCCGAGCGGCATGTCGATCGGGCGTTACCGAGCCTTCAGCCCCGTAGACCTCCCCGACCGCACGTGGCCGTCCCGGACCGTCGCCGCCGCACCCCGCTGGCTGTCGACGGATCTGCGGGACGGCAACCAGGCCCTGATCGACCCGATGACCCCGGCCCGCAAGCGGCGCATGTTCGAGCTGCTCGTCCGCATGGGCTACAAGGAGATCGAGGTCGGCTTCCCGGCCGCGAGCGAGACCGACTTCGCGTTCGTCCGCGAGCTCGTCGAGTCCGACGCGATCCCCGACGACGTGACGATCTCGGTGCTGACGCAGGCGCGTGAGGACCTCATCGAGCGCACCGTGCAGTCGATCGTCGGCGCCCGCGACGCCAACGTCCACCTCTACAACGCCACCGCGCCGCTGTTCCGCCGCGTCGTGTTCGACGTCGACCGCGACGAGTGCAAGGCGATCGCCGTCCGGGGCACCGAGCTGGTGATGAAGTACGCCGAGGAGCTGGTGCCCGACACCGATTTCGGCTATCAGTACTCGCCGGAGATCTTCACCGGCACCGAGCTGGAGTACGCCGTCGAGGTGTGCGAGGCGGTCTCCGACGTGTGGCAGCCGGGTCCGGACCGCGAGATCATCCTGAACCTGCCGGCCACAGTCGAGATGTCGACGCCCAACGTCTACGCCGACCAGATCGAGTGGTTCTCCCGCCTGCTGACCCGGCGTGAGCACTCGGCGGTCTCGCTGCATCCGCACAACGACCGGGGCTGCGCCGTCGCCGCGACCGAGCTGGCCCTGATGGCCGGCGCCGATCGCGTCGAGGGCTGCCTGTTCGGCCATGGCGAGCGCACCGGCAACGTCGACCTGATCACGCTCGGCATGAACCTGTTCAGCCAGGGCATCGACCCGATGATCGACTTCTCCGAGATCGACGAGATCCGGCGCACGGTGGAGTACTGCACGGGCCTGCCGGTGCATCCGCGACACCCGTACGCGGGCGACCTCGTCTTCACCGCCTTCTCCGGCTCGCACCAGGACGCGATCAAGAAGGGCCTCGAGGCGCTCGAGCGTGACGCGGCGGCGGCCGGTGTGCCTGTGTCGGAGCACCCGTGGGAGGCGCCCTACCTGCCGATCGACCCCCACGACGTCGGGCGTACGTACGAAGCCGTGATCCGGGTCAACAGCCAGTCCGGCAAGGGCGGCGTCGCCTACCTCATGAAGGCCGAGCACAACCTCGACCTGCCGCGGCGCCTCCAGATCGAGTTCAGCCGCGTCGTGCAACAGCACACCGACACCGAGGGCGGCGAAGTCGCCCCGGACGCACTGTGGGAGTTCTTCCAGGCCGAGTACCTCGGCCGCGAGTCGCCACTACGGCTCAACTCGGTGCACACCTCGTCGGCCGAGGGAGAGCACGACGCGCTCACGGTCAACGTTTACGTGGACGGAGAGCGGCACACCCTGACCGGGCAGGGCAACGGCCCGATCGCGGCCTTCTGCGACGCACTCGAGTCGGTCGGCCACGCCGTACGCGTGCTGGACTACGCCGAGCACGCGCTCTCGTCCGGCGGAGACGCGATCGCCGCGGCGTACGTGGAATGTGAGATCGGCGGTCAGGTGCGGTGGGGCGTGGGCCTCGACGCCAACATCGTGACCGCGTCGCTGAAGGCCGTGGTGTCGGCGGTCAACCGCGTCTGACAGCTGACGGCCGCGGCGTCAGGGTTGGACCTCGAGGGCGAACTGCACGCCGCCCGACTGGTCGACTTGGGCGTCGAGCACCTTGTCGTCGAGCACCTCGGCGGCGTTCTCCTCGACGAACACGCGGGCTCCGGCCCTCTCGACGACCTTGTCCCCGGTCTGCGGGGCTTCGGCCGGCGCGACGGTCAAGGCACTGGGGTCGGAATCTTGCGGGCTGATGCGAAGACCGGCGCCGTCGGTCTGCGTGCTCTGCGCCGTTATCGTCTTCACGACGTCGCAGGCGTTCTCGGTCAGGCTGAGCACTAGTCTCTCCGTCCGATTGCTGGCATATCCATTTCCACCGTTGTGGGTCGATCCGGCTCGGGGCAAATCTCCGGCGTGGCGTGTCGGCGATTCGGTCGGCGGATCGTGGCTGGCTGTACCCACAACGTCGCATGTCACGCCGCACTTCTTCGGACGACTTCGGACGCCGGACTCGGTGTCCGCTCCGTGAGACAGAGCCCGCTCGGTCCGTGGCCGGTCGTGACAGCGGCTACGCCGTGGGGTCGAGGACGAGCTCGACGAGCCGCCGGAGCTCCGGAGTGAGGTCTTGCTCGTGCACGCGCAGTTCGTGGTCGCCGATCCGGATGGCGTAGACGAACCGATCGGGCTGCGGCGCGGTCTTCGGGATCCGGCTGAGGTCGATGCGCCGCAGCAGGGCGGCCGCTTCGGCGCCGGCCGGGTCGGTCGTGAGGTCGAGCTCGCCGTCGGTGACGCGACCGGCGAAGCCGCCACTGCGGCGCACCGACACAATGCCCGCCCACGCCTCGCCCCCCTCACCCGCCGCCATGCCCCGTTCCTACCACGCCCGATCATCGGTCACTTGTGGCGTGGTGATCGGTCACTTGTGGCGTGGTGATCGGTCACTTGTGGCGCGATCATCAGTCACTTGTGGTCACGCCTCGTACTCGGCGATGCAGGCGGTTCCGACCCGTACGAAACCGACGCGGGCGTACACCCGGGCCACCGACGCCGACGCCGCCGAGAGGAACACCGTCGGCGTGCCTTGCTCCCGAGCGTCGCGAGCCAGGACGGCGGCCAGCGCCGCTCCGATGCCGCGGCGTCGCCACTTCGGGAGCACTGCGATGCCGGTCAGCTCGGTGACGTCGCCGCGCGGCGCATGGCTGCCGCCGCCGATCGCGTGGCCGTCGCTGTCGAATGCGCCGGCGACCCGCATCAGTCCGCGCCGGACCTTGGCCGCGATCGCGCGCGCGACGCCTTCGCCGGTCAACGCGTCGCGCTCGTTGAACCCGGCGGCGATGGCGGCTCGCGCCGGTTCGAAGTCGTCGCCGCCGGGGTCCAGCATCCGTACCGAGACGCTTTCCGGAACTGCCGCGATGGCGCTGTCGCCGAGGACCATGAGCGCACATTCCGCGACCGGAAGCCCGGCCTCGCGGGCGGCCGAAAGCAGTGTGGGCGTGATCTGGTGCACCCATTCGAGCTGCCGCGGCAGTTTGAGCTCGCGCTGTCGACCGAGTACGACACGCACGTCGTCAGCGGTGAATGCGGCGTTCGACCCCAGGGTCGGCCGGGCGTAGTAGGGCCAGCCTTCGCGGGCCACGAAGAGTGTGAACGGTCCGACCAGCTCGGCATCGGCCGTCGCGCGAGGCACGGTGTCGTAGTAGCGCTCGAGGGCGGCGAGGAGCTCCGGATCGCTCACCGCCGGATGCTCTCACGTGTGAACGGCGACCGCATCACCACAAGTGACCGATGATCGCGCCACAAGTGACCGATGATCGCGCCACAGGTGACCGATGATCGCGCCACAGGTGACCGATGATCGTGCCACGAGTGACTGATGATCGTGCCACAGGTGGCTGATGATCGTGCCACGAGTGGCTGATCGGCGACTGGTCGTTGGGGGTGGCATGCGTGCGTCGGTCGGCGGATCGACTGGCAGAATCGATCGATGTCCTGCAGGTGGTGTCCTGTCAGCGACATCGACCGCATGAGATCTCGGGAGCTCTGGAGGACCGGATGACGCTGCTCGTCGCGGAATGCATCGGAGAGTTCGACTACGCCGGCTATCGCCTCGAGTTCACCGAGTATGGCTCCGGCGACCGCGCCGTCGTGCTGCTGCACGGCCAACTCATGCCGCGCCGGATGCACGAGCCGCTGGCTCGTATGCTGGCCGGCGAGGGCTACCACGTCTACACGCTCGATCTGCTCGGCCACGGTCGTTCCGACAAGCCGACCGACCCGGCGCTGTACTCGATGTGGGCCTTCGGACAGCAGGTGGTCGCGTTCCTCGACCATCTCGGGGTGGCGACCGCCGTCGTCGGTGGGACGTCGCTCGGCGCCAACACGACGCTCGAGGTGGCCGCGCATGCGCCGGAGCGGCTGCGCGGCATGGTGATCGAGATGCCGGTGCTGGACAACGCCGTAGAAGCCGGGATCGTCGCGTTCGCCCCGCTGCTGTTCGTCGCCCGGGCGGTGCCGATCGCGGTGACGGCGGTGAGCCGGGTGGCCCAGGCGGTGCCGCGAAGCCTCGTGCCGTTCTGGTCGGGCATCATGCTCGACACCGTCAGCCAGGATCCGGAGTCGATGGCGGCCGCGATCCACGGCATCTTCTACGGCCGGGTGGCGCCACCGCATCACGAGCGGATCGCGATCGACGTGCCCGCACTGGTCATCGGCCATCGGCGGGACCCGATCCATCCGGCCGCCGACGCCGCCATGCTCGCCGACGAGCTCGTGTCGTGCCACTTCGTCGAGGCCAAGTCTTTTCTCGAATGGCGCCGCCGACCGGAGCGGCTCAACCGCGAGACCCTGGCGTTCCTCGACGCGTGCTGGGGAGTGAGCAGCGGCCTGAACGACGCCGCGGGCGCCTGACGGGATACCACGTTCTCGTGGCGTCGCGTCACTTCGCATGGCGTCCAACCCATGCGAAGTGCCAACGAGCCATGCAGACCCGCGGCGTACGGTGAGCCGACGTCACCAGTTCGTCAGCACGACGTCGGGTCCTCCGGGACGCCGTACGACTAGCATCGGCACCAGGACAGACGTACGAGGAGGCCGTGGTGCGCAGGGCGGTGGTTGTTGGGCTGGCGACCGTCGCGACCCTGACCGGCTGCGGCAGCGAGACCGATGCTGGCGGCAGTCCCTCGCAAGAGCCGGCGGCAGCTGCCTCGCCGGAGCCGACTGAGCGCGCGGCGCCGTCGGAAACACCCTCGCCCCAAGCGCCCGCCCGTCCGGGCATGGTCGTCACGACCGCATCCAGCGACTTCGGCACCATGCTCTTCGACAGGACCGGGCAGGCCATCTATCTGTTCGACCGCGAGACCTCCGATCGTCCGCGGTGTTACGGCAGCTGCGCCGACGCCTGGCCGCCGGTGCTCACGAAGGGCGAGCCGCAGGCCGGTGGGCGGGTCCGGTCCGGACTGCTGGCGACGACGGAGCGCAAGGACGGCACGCTGCAGGTGACGTACGCCGGACAGCCGCTCTACTACTACGCGCACGAGGGCAAGAACGAGGTGCTGTGCCACAACGTCGTGGAGTACGGCGGCACCTGGCTGGTCGTACAGCCGAACGGCGAAGCGGCGCCCTAGGCACTCTCACCATGGGCCGGGCACCGGGTCGATCTGCGGCCGATATCCGGCCCGCATCGCGGCGACCGTCGCTGGCGGCGTGATCAACTCGACGTCGCCGGACCGTGGTCGCGGACTCGTAGGCCCGTAGCCCTGCGTGGTCCAATGCCGGACCGCGTCGTCGAGCACCAGGAACGGCTCGTCCGTGACCCGTACGAACGCGCCTGATGGCACCAACCGCCACGGCACCGGGTGAAACCGGCGTCGATGGGTCCCGCGATAGATCCGCTCGCCGTGCAACCGGCGGTCCATCTCCCACGCCTTCGGGACCGGACCGCCGAGCGCATCGACCCAGGCGGCGCGGTAGGCGTTGTAGTCGGCCCGGCGGCATAGGGCGCACGGGCGGTGCCCGGCCGCCATCGCGACCGCCTCGTCGTGGAAGAACAGCACCGTGAAGTGGTGCGCCTGCCACTGGGGCAGCCGCCAGTCCTTGTGCCGAAGCGTGCAGATGATCCACAGCGCGCTGCGATGGAATCGGACCACGTCGGTGCCGTCGTGCAGGATGCCGCGGTTGCCGAGCCAGGCGCCGCGCAACGGGACCGCGACGATGTCACCGAAGGGCGTCACGCGGTTGCGCATCGGCGGGCGACTCGGCACGTCGTCGGACCTTAGTCGAGACGTCCGACACGATTCCGCGGTTCGGCCGCGCGGCAGTCAGGGCGACGCGCGACAATGGGTCCGTGGGTCTCTATCGCGACGAGGGTGTCGTCCTGCGTACGCAGAAGCTGGGCGAGGCCGACCGCATCGTCACGCTGCTGACCCGCCAGCACGGCAAGGTCCGGGCGGTGGCGAAGGGAGTACGCCGAACCAGCTCCCGCTTCGGCGCCCGGCTCGAGCCGTTCATGCACGTCGACTGCCAGTTCGCCGAGGGGCGATCACTCGACATCGTCACGCAGGCCGAGACGCTCGGTCCCTATGGTGCGCCGATCAGCGCCGACTACCCGACGTACACGGCGGGTACCGCCATGCTCGAGACGACCGAGCGGCTGAGCACCGAGGAGGGCCACCCCTCGGTCCAGCAGTTCCTGCTGCTCGTCGGCGCCTTGCGGGCGCTGGCCGCGGGCGATCGCGATCCGCGGCTGGTCCTCGATTCCTTCCTGCTGCGCTCGCTCGCCGTCGCCGGCTATGCGCCGTCGTTCTCCGACTGCGCTCGTTGCGGTGAGCCCGGACCGCATCGGTCCTTCAACCCCAGCGCCGGCGGGATCCTGTGCGCCAACTGCCGGCCGCCCGGCTCCGCGACTCCCGCGGCGTCGACGGTGGCGCTGCTCGCGGCGCTGCTCACCGGCGACTGGGCCGTGGCGACCGCGAGCGACGACCGCAGCCGACGTGAGGGGAGTGGCCTGGTCGCGGCGTACCTCGCCTGGCATCTCGAGCACGGCGTACGTTCGCTGTCGTACGTGGACCGCTGACCGGAGCGCATGTGATGGCCAGACGTACCTATCGCCCGCCGTCCCCGCATCCGTCCGGGGCTCGGCCGCCGGACCTGCCGCGCGACCTCGTGCCGCGACACGTCGCGATCGTCATGGACGGCAATGGCCGCTGGGCCCGGGCGCGCGGACTGCCCCGGACCGCGGGACACGAGGCCGGCGAGGCAGCCCTGTTCGACGTCGTCGAGGGCGCGATCGAGATCGGCGTGACGCACGTGTCGGCGTACGCCTTCTCGACCGAGAACTGGAAGCGGTCGCCGGAGGAGGTGCGCTTCCTCATGGGCTTCAACCGCGACGTGATCCGGCGACGGCGCGACGAGATGCACGCGCTGGGCGTCCGAGTGCGATGGGCCGGCCGCCGACCCCGGTTGTGGCGCAGCGTCATCAAGGAGCTCGAGGTCGCCGAGGAGCTGACCCGTGACAATGACCGGCTCACGCTGACGATGTGCGTCAACTACGGCGGCCGGGCCGAGCTCGCCGACGCCGCCGCGGCGCTGGCCCGTGACGCTGCTGCCGGTCGGGTCGATCCGAACCGGGTCGACCAGCGGATGCTGCGGCGTTACCTCGACGAGCCGGACCTGCCCGACGTCGACATGTTCTGGCGGACGTCGGGAGAGCAGCGGATCAGCAACTTCATGCTCTGGCAGTCGGCGTACGCGGAGCTCGTCTTCTCCGACATCGCCTGGCCCGACGTCGACCGGCGCACCCTGTGGGCGGCGATCGAGGAGTACGCCAAGCGCAGTCGGCGCTACGGCACGGCCTGACTCACGTCGCCCCGGCGCGACCCCGACGCGGATGACCCGGCAAGTGTTGGTGCGACCTTGCGCCAACTCTCGCCAGCAGTTGCGGTTTCACGCCAACTCTCTCGTTGGGCGGGTGACGGCGCGGCTGACCCGGCAAGTGTTGGTGCGACCTTGCGCCAACTTTCTGGTCAGCGGTCAGCGGTCAGCGGTCAGCGGACGCCCCGCACCTGACGGAAGCGCCACCCGCGGCGAAGCTCAGCGGCAGTCGGCGCAGACCCCGAAGATCTCGAGGGTGTGGGACACGTCGGCGAAGTCGTGCTCGGCGGCGATCCGGTCGGCCCACCGCTCGACCGTCGGCCCCTCGACCTCGACGGTACGGCCGCAGGATCGGCAGACCAGGTGATGGTGATGGCCCGAGCTGCAACGACGATAGAGCGCCTCGCCGTCGTTGGAGCGCAGCACGTCGATCTGCTCGGCGTCGGCCAGTGCCTGGAGGGTGCGATAGACGGTCGACAGGCCCACCCGGTCCCCGCGCTGGGTGAGGATGTCGTGGATCTGCTGGGCGCTGTGGAAGTCGTCCAGCTCCGCGAGCGCCTCGCTGACCGCGCGCCGTTGCCGGGTGTCCCGCACCGCGGCGGGGCCGGGTGAGAGCGGCTCGGTCGTGGGGTTCGATCGTCTAGTGCTCGTCATAGTGCTGTCCGTGAGGGGCGTGTCGATGTCCACCGTGAACGTAGTCGACGTGATCTCCATGCTGTACGGCTGGATGGCCGCAGCCAGGTCCGTGCTCATGCGGATGCTGCTCGGCGAGATCGTGCTCGGGCGCCTCCGACTCCGCGTCGAACGGTGCCAGCCGAGCCCGCCGCCAGGCCAGCAGGGCGCCGAGCGGGGCCGCCACCACGAAGCCGCCCAGCGCGATCAGCACGATCGTCGGACCGGGGGGAGTGGCGGCCTCGAAGCTGACCGCCACGCCAGCCACCGAGGCCACGACGCCGAGCACCATCGCGGCGACGAAGGTCGTACGGAAGCTGCGAGTGAACTGTTGCGCGATCGCCACCGGCACGACCATCAGGGCGCTGGCGAGCAGCAGGCCGACGGTACGCATCGACACCGTGACTGTGACGGCGGCGAGGACGGCGAGCAGCACGCCGTACGCCCGAGCCGGCAACCCGGACACTCGCGACTGGTCCTCGTCCTGACAGATCGCGAACAGCTGCGGCGACAGGCCGATCGCCACGACGAGCACCAGCGCCGACAGGATCGCGACGTCCCGCAGGTCACTGGGCAGGAGCGTCGTGATCGAGCCGAAGAGGTACGTGTTGAGTGTCGCGGCCGACTCGCCCGCGACCGACGTCAGGAGCACGCCGCCGGCGATGCCGCCGTAGAACAGCAACGCCAGTGCCACGTCGCCGCTGGTCTTGCCGTAGGCCCGGAGCAGCTCGATCGCGACGGCCCCGAGCGCCGCGAGCACGACGGCCATCGTGAGAGGTGCCCAGCCGGTGAGCAGCCCGAGGGCGACGCCGGTGAGTGCGATGTGGCCCATGCCGTCGCCGAGCAAGGCCAGCCGACGCTGCACCAGATAGGTGCCGATCGCCGGTGCGGCGAGGCCGGTGCACACGGCCGCCAGCAGGGCTCGCTGCATGAACTCGTACTGCCACAGGTCAAGCACGGTCCTGCCCCCATGCGGCGTCGCCGGTGAGGGGTACGCGCGGCGGCACCGGTCCCTCGTGCAGGTGGTGCTCGCCGAGACCGAGATCGAGGACGGCCCGCGTGGCGTCGCCCTCGAAGACGACCCGGCCGTCCCGCAGCACGACCGAGCGGTCGACGAGCGGCGCCAGTGGCCCGAGCTCGTGGGCGACGAGCAGGATCGTCGTGCCGCGGGCACCGAGGTCGGCGAACACCTCGGCGAGCACGGTCTGACTGGCCTGGTCGACACCTGCAGTCGGCTCGTCGAGGACCAGCAGGTCCGGGTGCGCCACCAGGGCACGGGCGATCATCACCCGCTGCTGCTGGCCGCCGGACAACTGTGCGACGGAGTCGCGGGCCCGATCGGGCAGCCGGACGAGCTCCAACGCCTCGCGGACCGCGGCCCGGTCCGACCGGGTCGGCCACCCGGCGAAGCGGTGCCGGGACAGCCGGCCGGTCGTCACGACCTCGGTGACCGTCGCCGGCACACCCGACTGCGCGGTCGACCGCTGTGGGACGTAGCCGACCCGACGCCACTCGTGGAACTGCGGCTGTGGTGTGCCGAACAGCTCGATCGACCCGGTCGCCGGTGGTAGCAGGCCGACGATGGCGCGGACGAGAGTCGACTTCCCCGAGCCGTTGGCACCGAGCAGCGTGACGAACTCGCCCGACCGCACCCGAAGGTCGACCCGCCGCACGACGGGCCGACCCGAGAGCACAACGCTGACGTCGGTGGCGTCGACGACCGGTGATGTCATGTGCAGCCGTTCGCCTCTCGTAGGACTTCGAGGTTGTCGCGCATCAGATCGAGATAGGTCTCGTCGGACGTGTCATCGTCCAGCCCCTCGATCGGATCCAACGTCGCCACCGTCACGCCGGTCTCGTCGGCGATGGACTGCGCGACGTCGTCGCTCACCAGTGTCTCAGTGAACACCGTCGTGATGCCGTCATCTCGTACGAGGTCGGCGATCTCGGCCTGGTCGGACGGCGCCGGCTCGGCATGCGGATCGATGCCGGCGATCGGGATCTGCTCGAGATCGTAGCGGCGGGCGAGATAGCCGAACGCGTCGTGGCTGGTGACGATCGTGCGCCGCTCGCAGTCGGCGAGCCCCTGCTCGTACTCGGTGTCGAGCTGCACGAGTTGACTGACGAGCCGGTCCCGATCGCGTTCGTACGCTGATCGATGCGGCGGGTCGATCTCGATGAGCCGGTCGGCGGTCGCGTTCGCGATCTGCTGCATGAGCGTCGGATCGAGCCAGACATGCGGATCGACGTCGGTGCTCTCGTCGTCGGCCGACTCCGTGGCGGGTGCCAGCGGCACGACCTCGGTCACGTCGAGGATCGCGTCGTCGGACAACCCGGCCTGTTCGATGCCGTCGTCGACCGCCGGCTGGAATCCCGACTCGTAGATCACGAGCGAGGCCTCGCTGAGATCGGCGACCTGCTGCGGTGTGAGCTCCAGGTCATGCGGCTCGGCACCGGGCGGCGTCAGGTTGTCGACCTCGACGTGGTCGCCTCCGACCTGCTCGGCGACGAACGCGAAGGGGTAGAACGACGCGATCACGCGAGGGCGGTCGCCCGATCCGTCGTCGCCCGAACACGCGGCAAGGAGGAGCATGCTCGCGACCGCGCCGAGCAGTGTCGAAGGCTTGATCCACATGAGAACGATTCTCAATTCAATTGAAAATCGTTGTCAACTAGACCGTAGAGTACGTCCCTATATGAACGGATTAGATGTCTCGGATGGCAGGACACGCGGCGTCGTCACGCGATGGCGCCGGTGGCGCGTCCGATCGCGGCGCCGACCAGCAGGCCGACCGCCAAGGCCCGCAACAGCCGGCCCGCGGAGTCCAGTCGCGGCCAGGCCAGGGCGGCGAGCCAGCCGAGGAACAGCGCCAGAATCAGCAGACACAGCACGCCGATCACCGGCGGCGCCAACAGGCCGACCACGGTCAGGATCAGCACCGCCGCCGGTATCGTCAGGCGGGGGAGTGCGTGCAGCCGGGCCAGCAACACCTGGCTCCGAGTGGGTGGGGAAGACACCATCGCATCGTCCCACGTCGGGCCGCCCGGAGGCGCACCGCCCGATATCGGTTTGTGGCGAGCAGATAACCTGGAAGTCCTCGGGGCCGACCGACAGGCTGGCCCAGTCCCGCCGACACCCAGCCGGATGGAGATGTCATGGCCGCCGATTCCGTCGACACCGTCGTCAGTCTCTGCAAGCGCCGGGGATTCGTGTTTCCCTGCGGCGAGATCTACGGAGGCACCAGGTCCGCCTGGGACTACGGCCCGCTCGGAGTCGAGCTCAAGGAGAACGTCAAGCGCCAGTGGTGGAAGTCCACGGTGCAGGGTCGCGACGACGTCGTCGGCCTGGACTCCTCGGTCATCTTGCCGACGCGGGTGTGGGAGGCGTCCGGCCATCTCGACGCGTTCGTCGATCCGCTGGTCGAGTGCCAGTCGTGCCACAAGCGGTTCCGCGAGGACCACCTGCGTGAGGACTACGCCGCGCGCAAGGGAATCGACGAGCACGACGTCGACATGGCGCAGATCGCCTGCCCCCATTGCGGAACCAAGGGCGCGTGGACCGAGCCCCGGATGTTCAACGGGCTGCTCAAGACCTATCTCGGCCCGGTCGAGTCCGACGACAACATCCACTATCTGCGACCCGAGACCGCGCAAGGCATCTTCATCAACTTCCTCAACGTGATGACGTCCGCCCGCCGCAAGCCGCCGTTCGGCATCGGTCAGATCGGCAAGAGCTTCCGCAACGAGATCACGCCGGGCAACTTCATCTTCCGCACGCGCGAGTTCGAGCAGATGGAGATGGAGTACTTCGTCGAGCCGGGCACCGACGAGGAGTGGCACGAGCGCTGGATCCAGATCCGCTGGGACTGGTACGTCGACCTCGGCATCGATCCCGAGAACCTGCGCAAGTACGAGCATCCGCGAGAGAAGCTGTCGCACTACTCGAAGCGCACCGTCGACCTCGAATACCGCTTCAAGCTCGGCGCGAAGGAGTTCGACGAGCTCGAGGGCATCGCCAACCGCTACGACTTCGACCTGTCCACGCACTCGAAGTACTCGGGTCAGGACCTGTCGTTCTTCGACCAGGGCAAGAACGAGCGCTGGACGCCGTACGTCATCGAGCCGGCGGCCGGTGTCAATCGCTCCATGATGGCGTTCCTCATGGACTCCTACGCCGAGGACGAGGCGCCCAACACCAAGGGTGGTGTCGATCGCCGCGTCGTCTTGAAGCTCGATCCCCGACTCGCTCCGGTCAAGGTCGCCGTGCTGCCGTTGTCGCGCAACGCCGACCTGACGCCGAAGGCGCGTGACCTGGCGGCTGAGCTGCGGACGCTGTGGAACGTCGAGTTCGACGACGCCGGTGCGATCGGACGGCGCTACCGCCGGCAGGACGAGATCGGCACGCCCTACTGCGTCACGATCGACTTCGACAGCCTCGACGACCAGGCCGCCACGGTCCGAGAGCGCGACAGCATGCACCAGGAGCGGATCGCGTTGGACCAGCTCCGCGGTCACCTCGCGGCCCGCCTGGCCGGGAGCTGACGATCACCCACCCGCATAATGTGCCCGTGCCGAACCGAATGACCTGGATCCTGGCGCTGCTCCTGCTCGTGCCAGTGGGTGCCTGTTCCGACGAAGGCTCCGACGACCTCGGATCCGACGACGCGAGCGCGTCGCCGACCGCCACCGGTCCGAGCGTCGACGTGCCGGCTGGCGTGACCTTGACGGAGCCCGGAGCCACCTTGGACCTGGGCCAGCCGGCGAGTGTCGTCTACGAGGCCGGACCGCAGCGGGTCAGCGTCCTCACCGTCACGGTCCGCAAGGTCGTGGCCGGGTCGATGCGGCAGGACTTCCAGAACTTCGTACTCGGACCGAGCGAGCTGAAGTCCACGCCCTACTACGTCACCGCCACCGTCCGCAATGCCGGACCCGGCACGCTCGGCCGCGCGACGGTGCCGCTCTACGGGTTCGACTCGACGAACACCTACTTCCCGGCGTCGCCGATCGTGGGCGACCTCGACATGTGTGGAGGCGGGCCGTTGCCCGAGTCGTTCGGGCCGAAGGCGACCGAGCAGACCTGTCAGGTCTTCCTGGTCGGCAAGGGCGCCACGCTCGATGCGGTGGAGCTGCGTCCGGTCGAGGGCTTCGAGCCGATCCGCTGGCCGGTGCCCGACTCGACGGGCTCCGGCGCCTGATTCTGGCGTTAGGCGGAGCCGGCTAGCACGCCGACGTGGACGGTGATGGCGGCCAGGCAGAACATGTCGTCTCGGCTGCCGATGTAGTTCGTGGCGTCGGGGTCGAGTAGCTTCCGCCAGGCCGTCACGTCGTCCGGGTGCAGCCGATCCTCGGACCGCTGCACGCGGCTGCGCAGCGAGTCGATGACGTAGCCGGCGACGTGGGCGGAGATCGGGCTCGGCCGGTCCAGCAGGAACGACCGGGTCCGCACGTCGGCGAGCCCGGCCTTGCGGAGCAGCGTCGGCCAGCCGTACGGCGCGCGCGTAGAGTTGGGGATCGATGCCCGCATCTCGACGAACCAGGCTTCCTCGGCCGCGTGCAGCCGCGCCTCCAGGCCGGGCTGTCCGACGCCGACGTCCCAGGGCAGCGTGATCGTCCGCAGTCCGCCTTCGGACAGGGCGATCCGGCCGCCCTCGATGAGTAGTCCGGACAGCTCGGCGACTGCGGCCCGCTGGTCGGGCAGGTGATGAATGACGCCGGCGGCCCAGACGAGATCTTGGAGCCGGTCGATCGTGGGCGGCCCGGAGGACAGGTCGTGGCGCAGCGTGGTCACGCGGTCGCCGTAGCCCAGTTGTCGGCAGCGTTCGAGGGTGGCGTCGAGCAGGGCGGGCTCACCGTCCACCGCGACGACGGCCCCGGTCGATCCAACGGCGTTCGCGAGCAGGGCCGTCATCCCGCCGGCGCCGCAGCCGACGTCGGTGACGCGCGACCCGGCGGTGACGCCGAGCCAGTCCATGACCTCTTCGCTGACCGGGCGCAACACGTCGGCGGATCGCTGGAGCTCACCGACGACCTCAGCCCAGTCGACGTCTTCCGTGTGGTGGTGGGACATGAACCCCTGTCGGTTCGGCGTGGATGGGCGGCGCCCAATCCGGTCGCGGTATCAGACAGAACGGATGTCCTGCCGGATCAGCATAGATCCGTCCGGTCTCGGACGGGAGCCTGGACGCGCCGAGCTCGAGGACGGCAGTGTCGGCCGCGACGAGGTCGTCGACCATGACGTCGAGGTGGAACTGCTGTGGTCGCGACGGATCGGGCCAATCCGGCGGCCGGTGGTCAGGGGCGAGCTGGAACGCGATTCCGGAGGTCCGGTCGTTCACCGACACGACAACCCAGTCGTCGGAGCGGTGCGTGATCGGCAGGCCGATCAGCTCGGAGTAGAACATCGCGAGTGCCGCCGGATCGGGGCAGTCGATGACGACGTGATGCAGGCGTCCGATCATGCGGCGATGCTGCCACGCGCCGCGGCGCAGCCCGAGCCGTGCGGCACAATGGACCGGTGCCGGTTCCGACCACGCTGCGTCTCGGGCCGCTGGCGGTGTCGCCGCCGGTGGTCCTGGCACCCATGGCCGGAGTCACCAACGCGGCGTTCCGCCGACTGTGCCGGGAGCAGGGCGCTGGTCTCTACGTCTGCGAGATGATCACGTCACGCGGCATCGTCGAGGGCGACCGGACGAGCCTGTCGATGCTGGTCTTCGACCCGAGTGAGCAGGTCCGGTCGGTCCAGCTGTACGGTATCGACCCGGTCTACATCGGCAAGGCCGTCGAGATCCTGTGTGGCGACCACGGCGTCGGTCACGTCGACCTCAACTTCGGCTGCCCTGTCCCCAAGGTGACTCGCAAGGGTGGCGGAGCGGCACTGCCCTGGAAGCGGCGACTGCTCGGCGACATCCTGACCGCGGCCGTCGACGCCACGGAGCCGTACGGCGTCCCGGTCACGATGAAGACCCGGATCGGCATCGACGACGAGCACGAGACGTACCTCGACGCCGGTCGGATCGCGCAGGAGGCCGGCTGCGCAGCGATCGCCCTGCATGGCCGGACCGCCGCGCAGCACTACTCCGGCAGCGCCGACTGGCAGGCGATCGCCGCCCTCGTGGACCACGTCGACATCCCCGTGTTGGGCAACGGCGACATCTGGGAGGCTGCCGACGCGATCGACCTGGTGACCACGACCGGCTGCACCGGTGTCGTCGTCGGGCGTGGCTGTCTCGGTCGGCCCTGGCTGTTCCGCGACCTGGCGGCGGCCTTCGCGGGCGAGCCGGCGCCGCCGTTGCCGACGCTCGGCGAGGTCATGATGATGATGCGCCGGCACGCCGAGTTGCTGACGGAGTACTTCGGCGACGAGCGCGGCTGTGTGGAGTTCCGCAAGCACATCGCGTGGTATCTCAAGGGCTTCCGGGCGGGGAGCCGGATCCGTTCGCAGCTCGGGCTGGTGTCCTCGCTCGCCGATCTCGACCGGCTACTCGCCGATCTCGACCCGGCCGAGCCGTACCCGATCGCGGAGCTCGGGAAGCCACGCGGCCGGCAGGGCGCACCGCGACGGGTTGCCTTGCCGCACGACTGGCTCGCCGATCGTGACGGCACCCGGGTCGACGCCGACGCCGAGTGCGGCATCTCCGGCGGCTGACCGGACGGGTTTTGCGCCTGTACCCACCATCTCGACTCGCCTCGGCCGTACTTATGGGCGCAACCGCAGGAGCCGGACGCGGCTACAGCGCCGACAGGATCTTCTCGAGCCGGGTCAGCTTGAAGTTCTGATTGCCAGCAGGGTTGCGATTGCCGTTGTCCTGGCAGACGAACACGCCTTGCGGGAACGACGGCCCGAGCGAGCCGAAGTGGGCGGCGATGCCGTCGGTGCGCTCGCAGGCGTCGGCCCCCGGTCCCGGCCCGATCCGGAACGAGCCGACGTAGGCATTGGTCCCGCGCTCGTAGGCGACGAAGTACGACGACTTGGGAGCCGCGATGTTCTGCGCCGATGCGATGACGTAGCCGGCTTCGCCGCCGGTGTCGACCAGCGTCACGCCCTCGGCGTCGGCCGCAAGATGGCCGTCGGGCTGCACCTGGTCGATCAGCGTGCCGGTCGTACTCGCCGTCGGCTCGGCCCCGAAGCGCCACAGCCCGACGTCCTCCTGGTCGATGTAGAGCCGGCCGCGCTCGTCGTCGGCGACGCAACCCTCGGACTCCGACGTCATCCGGAACTCACGGAGGAACCGGAGCTGCAACAGGCCGTCGCCGTCGGTGTCGTGGACGCGGTACTGCCGGATCCGCTTCGCCCGCGCGACCAGGTTGATGTAGAGGTCGCCACTGGCCTCGCTGTGATAGAGGCACAGTCCCTCACCGAGCGGCGACGAGATCGCGCCGCCGTTGTCCGTGGTGAGCTCGAGCAGGCGTGTCGCGGGATCGATCGTGAACAGCCGCAGCCCGTTGTTGTAGACCGCCGCGATGTCGAGGGCCTGCCCCCGGATCGTGACGTCTTGGCGGACGTCGACGTTGCCCCAGAAGGCCGAGGCGGTCGTGATCCGCTGCCGGCGGGTGCCGTCGAGGTCGTACGTCTCGAGCGCGCCCTGTTTGTCGTTGCCGATGATCAGCGACTGGCCCGGGTTCGTGGGATGCACCCAGATGGCGGGGTCGTCGGCGGCGTCGCCGGAGTGACCGACCGGGACGGTCTCGCCGTCGGCACCGACGACCACGGGGTCCTCGACGATCGCACCGGCGCCGTCGATGCCGGGGGCGACCACGAAGGGAAGCAGCGCAAGCATGAGGACGGCCACCCGAGTCCGCCCGGAAGTACGGCGTCGACCGGTCATGACCATGAAGAATGCCGCAGCCCGCCCGTAGATACCACCCCAGCGGTTAGCCTGCCCCGATGGGATCCGCGACGCCCACCACTCCCGGTTACGACGCCGCCGACATCGAACGCCTCGTGCCCGAGTCGAGCGGCCGGTCCGGCCGTACCCCATTCGCCCGAGATCGGGCGCGCGTCGTCCACTCCGCCGCGTTCCGCCGGCTCGCCGCGAAGACCCAGGTCGTCGGCCCCGGAACGGGCGACTTCGTACGCAATCGGCTCACGCACTCGCTCGAGGTGGCGCAGATCGCCCGTGACCTCGGCAGCCGGCTCGGCTGTGACGCCGACATCGTCGAGACCGCCGCCTTGGCCCATGACCTGGGACACCCCCCGTTCGGCCACAACGGCGAACGCGCGCTGCATGAGGCGGCGATCGGCATCGGCGGCTTCGAGGGCAATGCCCAGACGCTGCGGATCCTGACCCGGCTCGAGCCGAAGACCGTGACCGGCGACGGCCGCAGCGTCGGCGTCAACCTGACCAGGGCCGTGCTCGACGCGTGCCTGAAGTACCCCTGGCCGCTCGCCGATGCGCCGCGCCCGCTCGGCCGGCACTCCGACGGGCAGGAGCGCGCGATGCGCAAGTTCGGCGCGTACGACGACGACCTCGGTGTCTTCACCTGGGTGCGGGAGGGCGCCGAGGCGCGACGTCCCTGTCTCGAGGCGCAGGTCATGGACCTGGCCGACGACATCGCGTACTCGGTGCACGATGTCGAAGACGCCGTGTTCGCCGGGCGGGTCGACCTCGCCGGGCTCCGGACGTCGACGGAGGACGCCGGCGGCGTTTTCGAGGCCGTCCGCGACTGGTATCTCCCGGCGTCCCACGACGAGCTCGCGGCGGCACTCGGGCGACTGATAGCGCTGCCGGAGTGGCCGGTCGACCCGTACGACGGCAGGCTGCCCGCCCAGGTCGGTCTGAAGGCACTGACCAGCGCGCTGATCGGCCGGTTCTACGCCACGATCCTCGCCGCGACCTACGACGCGTACGGCACCGGCCCGCTCACCCGGTTCGCCGCGGACCTGGTCGTACCCGAGCCGATCCTCGTCGAGATCGCCGTACTCAAGGGCATCGCGGCGCACTTCGTCATGCGGCGCGACGAGCGGGTGTCGTTGCTGCGCGACCAGCGGGAGCTGCTCATAGGTCTCGTGGCAGCGCTGACGGACCAGCCCAAGCGGTTGGAGCCGCTGTTCCGGGCCTGCTTCGACGCCGCCGCCGACGACGCCGGTCGACTCCGCGTGGTCGTCGACCAGGTCGCGTCGCTCACCGACGGCTCCGCCCGCATCTGGGCCGATGGGCTGCTGTGACGCCGTCGCGATACCACGTTCTCGTGGTATGCGCGCACTCTGCATGTGCTGCAACCCATGCAGAGTGCCGACAAGCCATGCACAGTGACCGTCGATGTGGATGGCGCCGTACGACTGACGGACCCGCGACCTAGACTCTCCACGTGGCCGGCCGGATCCGCGATGAGGACATCGCCCTCGTACGCGAGCATGCGCGGATAGACGAGGTCATCAGCCAGTACGTCACGCTCCGTCCGGCCGGCGGTGGGTCCCTCAAGGGACTGTGTCCGTTCCACGACGAGAAGACTCCGTCGTTCAACGTCACGCCGAGTCGGGGTTTTTACCACTGTCTGGCCGGCGAGACGGAGGTCATCACCTGGGACGGTGTGCGGCCGATCCGGGAGCTCGTCGGCGACGTCCACAAGGTTCTGGTGCCGGGCGGCCGCTGGGTCGAAGCGCCGTTCAAGGGGTACGGCGTACAGCGACTCCACAAGATCACCCTGACCCGGAATCGGCAGACCAAGGTCATTCATGCGACTGACGGCCACCGCTGGTTCGTGCGCTCCGGCAAGCGGGGCGACAAGCGGCGCGAGGTTCTCACGACCGACTTGGCCACGGGTAGCCGTCTCGCCTATGTCTACCCGGGTTCACGGATCCGCCGGACGACCCCGTCTCCGTTCGGGATCGCCCACGGATTCACGTTCGGCGACGGCACCCTCAACGGCAGTGGGTCGATCGCGTTGCTCGCGACTCCCAAAGACGCCGACATGCTCAAGTGGTTCCCCAACAGCCTGGTGACGTCCTGCAACGACGGGAATCTGTTGGTGCACCACCTGCCGAAGTTCTTCAAGTCGTTGCCAAATCTGGACGAGTCGACGCCCTACCTGCTCGGCTGGCTGGCCGGCTACTTCGCCGCTGACGGTTGTGTCGCCGCCGATGGCACGGTGATCCTCAACTCGGCGAGGCGCGAGAATCTCGAGTTCGTACGCACGCTCTGCACCCGACTCGGCATCGCAACGTTCGGAATTACCCAACAGATGCGAATTGGGTTCGACGGTCGGGAACCCTCAGCGCTCTACCGGGTCCACATCGTCAACGAGGACCTCCCCGAGTCGTTCTTCCTGCTCGCGGAGCACCGACGCCGCTTCGCAGCGGCGACCAAGTCGTTCGTGCGGCGCGGCTGGATCGTCCGCAGTGTCGACGCGACTGATCGGGTTGAGGAGGTCTTCTGCGCCGAGGTCGACGACGGCCAAGCGTTCACGCTGGCCGACAACATCCTGACCGGCAACTGCTTCGGCTGCCAGGAGGGCGGCGACGTCTTCACGTTTCTGCAGAAGATCGACGGACTTGGGTTCACTGAGACGGTCGAGCGGCTGGCCGGTCGCTACGGCATCGCGCTGCGCTACGACGAAGGTGCCGGTGGCCCGCGACGCGACCCTCAGCGCCGAGTTCGCCTCGTCGAGGCCAATCGCGCCGCCGCCGACTTCTACCTCGAGCAGCTCGCCGAGGCGCCCGACGCCAAGGTGGCCCGGCAGTTCCTCGACCAGCGTGGCTTCGGCCGCGAGACCGCGGAGCGATTCGGGCTCGGCTTCGCGCCGCGTGGCGGCGAGACGCTGCTGACGTACCTGCGGCAGAAGGGCTTCAACGAGGACGAACTCGTCACGGCCGGCCTGATCGCGCGGGGACAGCGTGGCGGCTACGACCGGTTCCGGGGCCGGCTGCTCTGGCCGATCCGCGACCTGTCCGGCGACGTCGTCGGCTTCGGCGCCCGGCACCTGTTCGACGACGACCGGATCGCGGCGAAATATCTCAACACGCCGGAGACGCCGCTCTACAAGAAGAGTCAGGTGCTTTACGGCGTCGACCTGGCCCGGCGGCCGATCGCGCACGCGATGCAGGCGGTCGTCGTCGAGGGCTACACCGACGTGATGGCCTGTCACGAGGCCGGAGTCGCGACCGCGGTCGCGACCTGCGGCACCGCGTTCGGGACAGAGCACGCTCGGGTGCTGCGACGGTTGCTCGCCGACCACGACGAGTTCCGGGGCGAGGTCATCTTCACCTTCGACGGCGACGAGGCCGGTCAGCAGGCGGCGATGCGGGCGTTCGCGGGCGACCAGCAGTTCGTCGCCCAGACCTACGTCGCGATCGAGCCGGACGGTCTCGATCCGTGCGATCTGCGGTTGGAGAAGGGCGACGCCGCCGTACGGGAGCTGGTCGCGCGCCGGCTGCCGCTCTATCGGTTCGTCCTCCGCAACGTCGTCAGCCGGCACGACCTCGACCGGGCTGACCAGCGTGTCAACGCGATGCGCGACGCTGCCAAGCTCGTCGCGAGCGTGCGCGACAAGTCCAAGGTCGAGGCGTTCGCCCGGGAGCTGTCCGGCATGGTCGGCATGGACATCGACGAGGTGCGCGCCGAGGTGCGACGGGCCGCAGCCGGCCAGTCCGGCGGTGTCCTGCCGACGACCGGGCGGGAGGAGGCGCCGACCCTCGAGGGTCCGGCCGTGCCCGACGTACGCGATCCCCGCTACGCCGACGAGCGGGAGGCCCTCAAGGCCGTGATCCACTACCCGCATCTGGTCGGTGACAGTGCGGCTGAGGTCGATGGCGACGACTTCACCCATCCCTGGCTGAGTGCGGTGTGGCAGGCGATCGCAGCCGAACCGATACCCGCACAGGCCGACCCCGCCTGGCCGGCCCGAGTCGGCAGCCGGATCACCGACGAGGGTGGCCGCTCGGTCGTGTCGGCATTGGCGGTCGAGCCGCTTCGCGCCGCTGGCGCGCCCGACGCCCGGCTGGTCGACGCCCTGCTCGCCAGGCTCCAGGAGCTGACCGTCACCCGCCGGATCCAGGCCGTGAAGTCGCGGCTGCAGCGGACCAACCCGGTCGAGCAACAGACCGTCTACAACCGGATGGCCGGTGAGCTGTTCGCTTTGGAGAAGCAGCGCCGCGATCTCCGTAATCGCGCCACCGGCGGCGTCGACCTCTGACGCTCATCCGCCTCACCTGACGTCGCGATCCGACGGCGACGCTGTGGACGGCGATGCCGGGTCCACAGCCACCTCCGAGGCCGTCCAACCGTGACGGGTCCGCGCCCAGACTCACGACGCTACGAACCTCGAGTCGAAGGGATCGCCATGGCCCCACCGTCGTCACCCGCGAGCGTCGATGAAGCGGACAACGCGCTCGCCGATCCGTTCGGTGCCTACCTGCGACGGATCGGCACGGTCGATCTCCTGACGGCGGCGGAGGAGGTGGAGCTCGCGTTCGCGATCGAGGCGGGTGTCCTGGCCGCCGCCCGGCTCGCGAGCGGGGTCGACGGCCCAATCCTCCGCATGGAGCTGCGGATCCTCGCCGACGAGGGCGAGCGCGCCCGACTGCACATGATCCGGGCCAACCTGCGCCTGGTGGTGTCGCTGGCCCGGCGGATGGCGCCGAGCGGCACACCGCTGGTCGACCACGTGCAGGACGGGACGCTCGGCCTCATCCATGCGGTGCGCAAGTTCGACTATCGACGCGGCTGCAAGTTCTCGACGTACGCCACGTGGTGGATCCGGCAGGCCATCACCCGAGGCATGATCGACGCGGAGCGGACCGTCCGGCTCCCGGTTCACGTGGCGACGCGGCTGCACACCTGCCTCGCGCTCCGGCAGCAACTGACGGTCGAGTGGGGCCGGGAGCCGACCCTGGCCGAGCTCGCCGTCGAGTGCGGCATCGCACCCGGGGAGCTGTCCGCGCTGCTGGATCTGTCCAACGATCCGGTCTCGCTCGAGGGTGCGATCGAGGCCAACCCGGTCGGCGAACAGGTGCCCGACCGTGGGGCGCCGGATCCGGGCGAGCTCGCCGCCGTCACGCTAGTCCGAGAGCACGTGCGAGCTGCACTCGCGAGCCTGCCCCCGCTCGAGCGGGAGATCCTGTCCCGTCGGTTCGGCCTTCGCGGGTCGCCTCGCGACCGCAGGGCCGTGGCGGCGGAGCTGGAGATCGGCTACGAGCGGGTACGACGACTGGAGCGGCAAGCGCTGGCGACCCTCCGGACGGATCCTGGCCTGGCCGCCATGGCCGACCGGCGACTCCCACCGCTGGCCGGATGATCCGCCTGCAACGATGGAGCCATGGCACGGTGGTCTCGTCGGAGTGTGGTCGATGCCGATGTCGCGTCGGAGCTGCCGACGGAGGCGGGGGAGCGGCCCCTCGCGGCGACCCGTGACGCCGTCGGCCGGTGGTTGGTCGGCTCGGACCGAGCGCTCTACCTGCCGGGCGACGACGGTTGGCGTCGACTTCCGTGGGAGCGGGTCGACCAGGCGAGCTGGGACCGCGAGTCCGAGGCGCTCCTCGTCGTCGAGGTCGCCGACTTCGGTCACCCGCGACCGCGGCACGAGATCGTGGTGGTCGAGCCGGGTCAGCTGCTCGAGCTCATACGCGAGCGCGTCACCGCCAGTGTCCTGCTCACCCGGCATGTGCCGCTGCCCGGGAGCGAGGGGCTGCAGGTGGTGGCCCGGCGAGCGCCGGTGGCAGGTGCAGAGGTGGATTGGTCCATACGGCTGGGCGACTCGCTCGATCCGTCCGACCCGGAGGTGATCCGTGCTGTCGAGCGAGGCCTGGCCGACGCGCAGGCGGACCTGGGAGTCTGACGGTTTCGTCGTTCGGTGCGCGGCTTGCTAACCTATCCGGGCGTTCGAGCATGCACGTCGAATCGATCCCGCGTAGCTCAATCGGCAGAGCGTCCGGCTGTTAACCGGCAGGTTACTGGTTCGAGTCCAGTCGCGGGAGCCAACCGTAATTCCACCCTGCCGACCGATCGTCTAGTCCACGATGCAGGTCGCTTCAGAGTGGAAGTCCACGATGGCGGTGATCACGCCGTTCGCGTTGATCGTGACGTGGACGATGTCGCGAACGCGGAAGTCGGGTGCATCGCCCTTGCCGATGACGTTCAGTACACCGACGCTGGTGTTGGTGGTCGCTCCAGGCGTGGCATTGAACGCGACCCAGAATCCGCCTGGTGCCTGATAGCTGGCGCCGCTGGTCGAGACCGCTTTGACGCCCTGAGCGTTGCCTTCGACGATGAGGTGGAAAGCGCCGGACGGTGTCAGCGCCTCGCGGGTCACGATTTGGAAGCTTCCGGATATCACCGTGAGCGTCTCGTCCCCGCAGACGATGGTATCTCCGGTGACGTCCTCTCGCGTGATCGTCGCGCCACTTCCGGCGGCCGTAGCCGGCGACATGCCGACGCCAAGACCAAGGGCTAGGACGGCGGGTATCAAGCCGTACGCACGTCGTCGGGTTTGTGTTGAATAGGGTTTCTCTGACATCGGTGCCTCCGTAGATGTCGTGCGTGGAGAAGACTCCAGTGCCAGTGAAGGTCAGCCTCGCCGGACTGCCCATCCCAACTTGTTGGGATCTTTGAGGCGGCCGCCGTATCGTGCTGTCCATGGGCAGCGCGGCGGCGCGCAGCCGCTGTCGGGAGCGAATTGAACGACTTGCTGGCTCCACCATGGACGGTGAGTCGATCCGGCGCGAGGCGATCGCCCAGCTTCAGTGCGTGATCGGGTTCGATCGCTGGTGCTGGCCCAACGCCGATCCCGTGTCGCTGCTTCCCTTGAGCGGATTCGCCGACCATGACTACGGCCCAGGGGTTCCTCGCCTGCTCGAACTGGAGTACTCCAGCGATGGGTTCGCTGCCAAGCACCGGGTGGCCCGGAGCGAACGGTCAGCGGCCAGCCTGAACGCCGAGACAGCGGGAGATCTAGCGCTCTCCGCACGCTGGGACGAGGTCATGCGGCCGGTCGGCATCGGTGATGTCGCGGCGGTCGCCTGTCGGGATCGGCACGGCTGCTGGGGTTGGATCGAGGCCTACCGTGACCGAAGTGATCGACCGTTCAACGATGCGGAACTCGATTTGCTCGCGAGCGTCGGCACTGATTTGGCTCCCGCGCTTCGTCGCGACTTCGCCGCCTCGGCCACAGGCGGCGCGGCTGAGCCCGATCCTCCGCCTGGGGTGATCGTGCTCGAAGCTGACCTGAGGATCACCAGCTGGACCGCGGCCGCGCGCACCTGGCTTGACGCGTTCTCGGCGGCGGGCCTGTTCGCACAATGGGGAATCGTCGCTCCCACCGTTTATCCCGTCGCCACCCGTTCACGGAGTTCGACGACCGCGTCTGCCGCCCGTGCGGTCGAGCCCACGGTGGACGGCCGCATGGTCGTCATTGAGGCCGCACCATTGAACGGGGATGTCAACGGGAGGGTCGCCGTCGTGCTTCGCGGCGCTACTCCGAGGGAGACATTCGATCTCTTGTGCCGGGCTTACGCGCTGACTCGCCGCGAGCGTGACGTCGTCGGCGCGGTCGTCGCCGGGCTCGACACGTGGGCCATCACCGAGCGGCTGTTCATCTCGCGGTACACCATCCAGGACCACCTGAAGTCAATCTTCGACAAGGTTGGCGTCCACAGCCGGCGCGAGTTGCTTGCGGCCTTCAGCGCCGCGGCCGACCTCACCGGCGACTGACGGCGCCTGGTGAGCCGGTGCCGAAGCCCCGAACTCACCAGGCTTCCGGAATGGGGTCAGGAGACCGTGACCGTGAACCGCGCCTTCGGGTTCGGGGTGTTGGGGCTCGGCGTGATGCCGACCGCCCGCAGGTCGCGCTCGCCCTTCCGGGACAGGATCAGCCGCACCGCATAGCGGCCATCGTCGCCGGTCGAGACCTGAGCGCCCTGGATGTTCTGCCAGGTGCCGCCGTTGAGCGACTGGATCTTGACCGTCCGGTTGACGGCCGGCTCGCCGCCGATCTTGAAGAGGCCGCGTACCCGGAACTGCTGCCCGCTGTTGACCGTGGTGTCCGAGGGGTTGGCGGTGATCGACACGGACGGCGCCTCCGCCGCGGCGTACGTGCCGACAACAGCTCCACTCGCGACCAGGCCGCCGGCGATCACGGCGGCGGCTCCGCGCCGGATGAACGCGCGGCGCGTTGACGTGACTTTCATGGGGTCCTCCGAAGGAGTCAGGTCGGTGGGATGTCCACCTGCCTATCGAGACGCAAATCGAGGCTCCACGGTTGTCGGCGAGTCGGACTATTTTCGGCGAGCCCTACTCCTCGTCCTGCTCCCAAGTCAGCGGGAACACCTCGAAGATCGAGGCGAACGTCGTGCCCAGACGCGTGCCTGCTTGCCGCCCGAAGCCCTCGAGGAACTCCGCCGGGTCGAAGTTCTCCCACCCGAGACCGTCGATGTAGGCCTGGTGAGCCTTCAACGACTCGACTCCGGCGTCGAACGTGTCGGTGATGTCGACGCCATGCCGGCCTTCCGGCCCGGACGCCCAAACCTGCCGGACGCCGCCCCAGGGCTCGAGACCGTCGGTGAGCTGGTCGTTGAACACCCAGCGGTTGCCGGCGTCGCGTACGGCGTCGAGGGTGGCCCGTCCGGTCGCGATGTGGTCGGCCTGATTCATTAGCCGTCCGGCGAAGGACTCCCGGAATGTCCCGGTGATCACGATATCCGGCTTGTGCCGCCGCACCGTCTCGGCGATGGCCGCCCGCAGCGGCAGGCCGTACTCCACGATGCCGTCCGGGAAGCCGAGGAACTCCACCGTGTCGACCCCGACGATCCGGGCCGCCTCGATCTGCTCGGCCTCTCGCACCCGGCGACACTCGTCCGGCGCCATCGAGTCGATGCCGGCCTCGCCGCTGGTCACCATGATGTAGCCGATCCACTTGCCCTGGCCGGTCCACCGCGCCACCGCCGCAGCGGCGCCGAACTCCATATCATCCGGGTGCGCGACGACCGCGAGCGCGCGTTCCCACGACTCGTCGAGCGGGGTCAGGGGAGGGGGTTGTGCCATGGAATCCTCCAGGAGTACGAAGTGGTGTGTCTGGATTTGGTCAACGGTGCGGTACGGCCGGCGCTTCCCGTCGCCGCATGATGCCGCGTCGCGGCGCACGCCGACAAGGCTATGCCTCCCGGTACGCTGCGCCAGGAACGCAGGGCGGTAGCTCAGCTGGTTAGAGCAGGGGACTCATAATCCCTGGGTCGCGGGTTCGAGTCCCGCCCGCCCTACCGACAAAGCAGCAGGTCAGAGAGCAGGTCAAGAGATGACGCCGTCGATCTGGTGACCCGCGTGGAATCCATTGTGGAATCTGGCCATGTGCGTGCTGTCATGCCCGCCTCGAGGTCGCCTCGGAAGAGACAGCGCGGGCACATCGAGCATCCCTCCACCCGGACACCGTGAGCCAGCGCTACAAGCGCATGGCTGATCGGCTCGGAATCGAGACCACCCGCAAGAACCTTCGCCACTACAGCGCCACCGAGCTCATCGGCGCTGGCGTGAACGTACGGACAGGCGCTGGCCGCCTCGGCCACGGCGGCGGTGGGGCCACGACGCTTCGCGTCAACACGCCTTGGACCCACACCAGCGAATTGCCGCAGACCTTCGAGCTGCAATTGCATGTGGAGCACTTCGACAAGGTCAGCGGTTGCCGAGCGAGATAGAACTCGCATCACGGTATGGGGGTCGCCGCGAGCACCGCTCATCGCGCCGTGGCAGTCCTCGTTGCGGACGGCTTGGTGACTGCGTCGCGAGGCAAACGGACGACAGTGAAGTAGCCACGCCCGAGCTCGATCGGCAGGGTGTCAGTCGCGGCGATTCGACGCACGTTTCGACGGCGCGGATCTTAACCCCGAATCCGCTCGAGCAGCCCATACTGGCGTACGACGACCCAGGCGGCCCGCGGTCGCGTCGGCGATGCTGTGACGCGTGGAGTACGTGTCCAGGGTGCCCGGGACCGCCGCTGGGACGGGCTGATCGACGACCTGTACTACCTGCGGGGCGCCACCGTACGCACTGCTGGCGGTGCCGCCGATGCCGTCGGTACGGACTATGTCCGGGACCTCGCGGTCGAGCTTGGAGCCGACTACATCGCCGACGCCCAGGAGACCGGGATCGTGGCCTCCCTCGACGTGCTGGCTGGCCCGGGGTTCGACCC
>Ga0075421_100000197_pt1 | contig 56316 bp, 50 predicted proteins | sample SoiMetdeltSBSDD5_FD_75292 | JGI IMG/M metagenome (GOLD analysis project Ga0075421, IMG submission 75292) | Bulk soil microbial communities from a Populus tree surrounding site in Tennessee, USA - Soil MetaG P. deltoides SBSDD5 | ecosystem: Environmental > Terrestrial > Soil > Tree plantation... | reverse complement strand
TGCGACGGGCTGGCAGTGCACAGCCTGTTCTGCCCCGCCGGGCCGGTCTTTGGCTCTGCCGCGCTGATACTAGTGGCGACAGGGCTCGGCATCGCACTATGCACGGTGCGCCACATCGGCGGCGGACTGCTCGCCCCATTCGCCGTGCACACCGCCGCCAACTCAGCCGGATACCTGCTGGCCTGGACAACCCCCGCCTAGCTGTTCAACGGCAGCCGGTTACCGCCACCCAGACAGGCCTTTGCCCCGTACCTGCCTGCCATATGATGCCCGCCGTCAAGGACCGTCTGGCACACCGTGAACGCCGGTCGAAAGCAATGACTAGAAGCGAGCCAGAATCCAGGCCATCCCAGGACCTCTGACCCGGGTTTGCCGGACTGATCCTGCATCAGTGCGGACGGGACGTTCGCCGGACAAGCGGATTTCACCGCGGCGAGGTCGGCAACCGGGCATGCTGGTCGTGTCAACGTCGGCGTCCGGTGCGAAGGGGGGCGTAGGGTTGGGGCGTCGCTCAGGTCCCCGGTGCCGTGACGGTTGCACCGAGCCGTTTTTGATCGCTCCGGTTTGTCCACGCGACGAAAGGTGACAACGTGACGAGTTCTACATATATCGACAAAGCTGCGATCGTGGCGACGCTGCGGTCCAGAGGACTACATGCCAGGGCCGACTGGGTCGACCGCGAACTGCCCGACCTCGTCGACACCTACCGCAACGCCGCGCTGCTTCGAAATCTCGACATCGACCCGGCGGCCATGGCACCCTCTCATCCCGGAACAGCAGCTGAGTGAGCGATGAGCGTGCCTGGTAGTCGTGAGCGGGACCGGGACGCCGCCGGACGCCCCCGCAACGCCCGCCCGCGCGACGAGCTTGGTCGGCCGCTTCCGCACGACGCGGCCGGGGTTGCGGGGGTGCCCGACGACCTTGCGCTGTCCCCGGACGAATCCCTCGCCAAAGCGCAGCAGCTGCTCGATGCCGGTCGCGCGTTCCACGCGCACGAGGTGCTGGAGGGCACCTGGAAGGCTGCTCCAGAGGGCGAACGTGAACTGTGGCGCGGCCTGGCGCAACTCGCCGTCGGTTTGACCCATGTCCGGCGCGGGAACGCGGTTGGGGCGGTACAGCTGCTGCGGCGCGCCGTCGAGCGCATCGAAGGCTACGCAAACGACCCGCCGCACGGCATCGCCGCGGCCTGGCTCGTCGGGTGGGCGCGTTCGCTGATCGCACGCATCGAGCAGGAGGGCCTCGCCACCCTCACGCAGGACGACCTCACCACACACCTCCGCTCATGACTGTCCACGCCGGGCGACGCGGCCCGCGATCAACGCCTCGACGCTGTCAAGCGCGGAGCTCGCGCAGATCCTGTCCTGTCAGGTGAACAGCATTGCCGCCGCCACAGTCTGCCTCGCAGTACCACCCTCCTCGACTGGCTCTGTGTTTGGGCGCGCCTATGCGATCTTGTCATCTCGCATCCCGGTCACGGCGTCCTCGAAGTGACACCGGACGGCGGCGGCCGAACCGGGACGGCGGTGAGTGCGACGATGGTAAGCAGCGTTTCCCGTAGGCTCGCGAAGAGCCGCCGTCAACAGGACGGCGGCCCGCAAGAGGGCCGAAGGCAACGTCAGCGCTGTGACGTGATCATGTACTGGCGGTTGGAGGTTTGGGTCTCCCTTCGCCGGGTATATCGGTAAGAGTGAAACTTTTTCTTCCTCCGTTGCCGGTCATGCCAGGCGAGGGTGACGTACATCAGTACATGCCGCCGGGGCGGAGCATCATTAGCGTTCTCGCCGACGAACACGCGGAACTGACAAAGCTTTCCAGCGAGCTGGCCAGCTCCCTGGCGGTGAAGCGCGAGCCGGCCGACGTATTTACCGCCGTGCTGACCAGGCACCTATCAGCCGAGCGCCAGTACCTGTATCCAACTGTGGCGACGCTGTTTCCCGCGCAGGGCAGCAACATCGCCAAGAGCGAGATCGGGCACGATAGGACGCTGCTGACCAATCTGGCGTTGTTGCGGAAGGAAGAACCAGGCGGCGATGCTTTCCGCCGTTTGGTTCAAGCTGTTGAGACGGGACTACGGCGCCACATCCACTCCTGTGAGACCGGCATGTTCCCCGCGCTGGAGGACGCCGTCACGAAGGCAGATCTCGTACGGCTCGGAAACCGCGTCGAGGTGGCACAGGAGGCCGCTCCCAGCCGCCCGCACCCGCGAGCATTGATGCGCCCACCATGGAACAAGCTTACCGACGCGGCGATCGGGGCTATCGACAAGATCCGCGATGTAGCCAGTGGACGTAAGACTTACCCTGATTCGTCTACAGCGTCAGCGGCTGCGAAAGCCGTTTCGGGCGGGGCGAGATGAGCAGCGTCCCTCCTAACGCGACGCCCGCCCCGGACCGGCGCGGCACCTTGGTCGCTGCGGCGTCCCCACCGGCACCGCGGTTGATGCTGGCGACCGAACGTGCCCGCCGTGCAGTCTTGGACGGCGGGTGGTGGCCACGGTCCTGGGATCCGGCAGCCGAGGTTCCTGGCCTGGTGGTGGCCCTGTCCGTTAAGTACGGACGGATCCGGCGGGTGATGCTCAGCAGCAGCGTCTGGGACGGCCGTTTCCGCCGTCTGGTGATAGGTGAGGTGGTGGTGCGTTTGGGCTGGTTCGCCAGTATGGACCCCGCGCTGCTGGTCGCGATCACCGATTTTGGTGACCAAATTGATCTGCTTGTGGTTCCGCCGTCCGCCTCGCAGCCGACGGCAGAACAGGCGATGAGGACGGCGGCCGACCTGGACAACCGTACGCGCGCTCAGCATATCCTGGCCGCGACGCCCACCTTACCGGTCTCAAACGTGAACAACTCGGAGGCGAAGGCGGTGTGGGACAACGAGGGTGGCAGCATCGCCGCGAACGGGATGCGCCGGTCATGAGCCACCACGAGTCGCCCGATCGGCTTTCGAACCTCCGCCGTGTATTGCGCGAACTCGATATGTGACATGCCGTTGTTGGCGATGCTGCCGCCGCAGGTTATGGAAAGTCGGTGGGCCCACTCACTGGGCCTGTCCAACAAGCAACTCGACGACGCGCTTGCCGCCGTCAGCACCTGGATGCAAGCCAACCGGCAATCCCTGACCAGCGGCGCATTCGCGACCGCCACCGGACTCGGTGGTCATCAGCGCCGGCCCCAAACCTTAGCCACACCAAGCACAGCATCCTCGCCACCGGCGCCGCGCACCCTACGATTCTTTCTTTCCGGGTACCGGGTCCGCCGCACGTCAGCGGCCATCGCGGGCGCAGGACGGCGCGCGGCCGAATTCTGGCTGGCATTCGGCGTCCGTCAATGATCAAAAATTGGGCGTAGTCTGGATAGGACACGGCACGCTGCTCCGGACCCCGGCGGCACCATTTAGCCCAGTGTCCCCCATTGAGGGAGAAAGATCATGGGTCCGAGCAGCGCGACCCTTGCACGGCCACCGACGGTATCAGCGCCGGACTCGAGCAAGGATAAACACCGCATCCCCACCGCGCTTACCATTCCACGGCAGCGGAAAGCGGCCGGCCTGCACGACGCGCACGAGCGCGCCGTCTTGGTCACGGCACACATGCCGATGGCCGCCCGGATCGCGCGCAGATTCGCCGGCCGCGGGGAAGAAATCGACGATCTGACCCAGGTCGCCATGCTCGAACTGGTCAAGGCGGCGTCCAGGTTCGATCCGGCGCGTGCAGTGGACTTTGCCCGCTACGCCTACCCCTGCATTATCGGCGGACTCAAAAAACACTTCCGTGACAACGGCTGGAGCCTGCACATCACGCGCCGTATGCAAGACCTGCACCTGCAAACCAGCCGCGCCATTCCCGGGCTCACCCAGCTGCTGGGCCGAACCCCGACCATCGCCGACCTGGCTGTCCACTTGCATCTGTCCGAACAGGACACCCGGGACGGGGTCAACAGCAGCCTGGCCTACACCACCCGATCGCTGGACGCACCTGCCGTGGACGGCGAGGACACTGAGCTAGGACTGCTGCTCGGTGACCCCGACCCACGGCTGGAATCGGTCACCGACCGGTACCTGCTCGGCCAGCACATGGCCGAACTGCCCAGCCGCGAGCACGAAATACTACGCCTGCGGTTCGGCCTCGACCTCAGCCAGCGCGAGATCGCCGAAAAGCTTGGCATCTCCCAGATGCACGTCTCCCGGCTGATCGCACGCTCTATCGGCCTGCTGCGCGTCGGCATCGTGGGCCAGCCCTAGATAGTTGCGATGCCCGGCAGGTCCCCCCGCCGGGCATTTCGGCCTGCCCGCTCACGTCAGCCCGGTATTCACGCCGAGCTACATCACCGCTGCGTCACATGCGGGGTGCGCGTGACAAGCAGCTCCCGAATGTCGCTGGCAGCATGAGGTCACCGCGGAGGTGGGGCGTCGTCGTACGTACGCGAAACCTCGCGCGGCGCCGGTGGCGCGGCAACGATGGCCGGGGTGCGGCGGCGATTCCAGAAGTAGAAGAACAAAACGAGCCCGAGCACGCCTGCGGCCATGAGAACCCAGCCGACCGCCTTCAAGTCCAGCCCGCCGACCGTCCAGTCCACCGCAAACGTCAGGATCGCACCCAACGCGATGAGAAATATACCTACACCAATACCCATACCGTCGGTTTGCCCCACGCCGCAGGTTTCAGACAATGAGCACCAGGCCAACCCGCATACACGGCGTGAACCACTCTGATGGGGTCGCCCATCCGGCCGCACCTCGTTGAAACCTGATCAGCAAGAGCGGTCCTGCTGGTGTGTTCCTGCACGTACGAGTCAGCGCTATGCACCCATGAGCGCCATGTCGTGCCGGTGCCCCAGTTATTGTCGGCATCGGTGCAGGAACTGGCCGCTGCGGCACCAAAACACAAGACATACCAACCTGGATCACCGCTATCGCCCACCGCCGCGCGGCGCCGAACGCCACCAGGCGCTGCATCTGATGCGTGAGGTCAGTCCGCCCCGTCAGGCTGCGTTCTGGAGCGGACTGCTTGACGCCTACGATCAACGGACACAGTTCGAGCTGGCGACGATGCTCGACGGGCATGACCACATCGGGCCTCCACCCGAACCAGCACATGGGTAAGGCTCGACTCCCTGTGGTTTCCTTGGCACCAGGCGCCGACCGGCCCAGGTGCCATGCACCCTCAGCAGGCGCGCCGTCTCCCGATCCGGAGAAACGTCGAGGTCACAGATACTGGCCACTGTCGGTGCTGTCGCTGCGTGACACCCGCACCGACACGATGTTGGCTAGGTTGATCACCACGGCGTCGACGCGTTCCGCGTGGTTATACCTCGCCTGGGTCAGCACCAAACTGCGCCGCTCATCCAGAGCGCGGGCAATCTCCTGCATTGCCTCAGTCTCGCCAGCGAAGTCCTTGCACACCACCGTAACGTCCTCGCCTCCCACCGGGTGAAACCGCATGACCAGCTCAACACCTTCTGCCATGACCCGCTCCCTTCCGTGAGCACACCTTCAGTGTGAAGGAACGTTCCTGCGCTTGCTCCTGCAAATCCCCAGGGCCGAGGGTGACAAACAGCCATCGCGTCCTATCTGCGCCGCAAACGGCTGGCCGCGCTGTCGATGACCGACAACTGCGATTGCCCGCAAGCTGGGCCCCTATCGGCCCGCTCACCAGGCGCGTAGCCTCAAGTCAAGCACGGTCGCTCCAGAAACCCGGCGGCACATTCTCGACTGATCACGATGTAGCCCTGGAGCCGCAATGCAATCGCTGCAAGCCGACATGCATGCGCGCCCAACTGTCTCGCCGTTGGCCTCAATGACAGCCACAAAACGCCGCAGCGACCTCGTACCGACCCGGCAGATCCGCCCCATCGGTGTGCTGGTCCGGCATGGCCGTTATTACCTGTACCGGATCGCCGGAACGGTCGTGTCGGTCGCCGGGTCCTGGGCCGGCTGATCCGCGCGGCGAACAATTTCGGCGACCTGCAGAGAGCCCGCTCATTGATCCAGATTGGACGGGGTCCATCCCGGGTACAAACCACTGGCCACCTGTAAATTCGCCCTCCCCGAAGGAGCACTGTGATCGCCATCATCGCCGCAATACTGTTCGGGCTCGCACTTCTGCTCGAACTGACCAGCACAAGCTTCGGTACCGTCATCACTGCCACCACGCTGACCACCGCTGGGCTGGTATGCGTGGCCCTTCACCTGGCCGGCGTGGCCACTGCAATTCCCCGTTACCGCCGCCGATAACCAGAACACCCGGCATCACTGAGGGATGCCGATGAAGTAGCGATGAGCTCCGCGGAACCGCATCGCCGCAACAAGATTAGACCGTCGCCAATGGCTTGACCCGAACTGTCTTGTCAGCCCAGCGCATCGCACATGCTACGCCCGCCAGTCCAGGCATGTGCGTCCAGTTCGAGGTTTGCGCCAGACGGGTAACCTCCGTCGTCAATCGCGGCGACAGGCTGGTCACCCCGACGCTGGGAATCTATGTCCGTGCATACCGCAGAAGAACCGCTGTGACCACTTGGAACGTGCCCGCTGCCCACATCCTGCGCTGACAGGAGGTCCGTTCACATGCCCATCATGCAAACCTTGATGGCGCTGCCTTCGGTGGTGGTGCGGGACAAGGGCGAGAGACAATCCAGTTCCACATAGGAAGGACGGGACATGGCCGTTGACCAGCCCACCCCAGCCTCAACGGCCATGTTGCCAGGCGCGAACCGCCGGGGATAGGTCATGGGGGCACTACGTGCGCGCGCTGGCAGGATCCGTATCCTGCTATGGAACCTTGTCCTGCTGCTGCCCCAGCTGATCGTCCTCCTGCTAGGCCGCCGGTGACCTGTCTGCACATTCCCGACGTAACAGATTCGGCCTATTTATACCGGATCCAGGTGGCTCGGTTGCCGTGCTGCTCCGCGCGCATCGCTTCGGCCGCAGCAGCCCGGCGTGCCTGCATTGCATGGGAATCTGCCCTCTAGGTCCTGTCGGCGTTTAGGGCACTAGCGCGTGCGTGAATTCAGGGCTTTAGGTCCGGAGGGTTGTTGCGGGCTTGGCTGCTGTCGGGTGGGACGTGCTCTGATCCATCGACGATGGCTTGGGCGAGTTCCGATAGGCGCCGGTTGTGGTTGCGGGAATGGGAGCGAAGGATTTCGAACGCCCGGTCCATGTCCACGTGCAAGCGCTCGGCCAGAACGCCTTTCGCCTGCTCGATCGTGACGCGGCTGTTCAAGGCGGTTTGCAGCTGCTCGGTCAGGACATCACGACGATGGATGGCACGGTGCTGCAGCAGCCCGATGGTGGCCACATCAGCCAGAGCCTGCCCCATGCGCAGCTTGCCGTCATCGAGCGCGCCCGGGTTGGTACCAAAGAAGTTCAGGGCGCCGATCACCTCTTTGCGTAACCGCATCGGTACCGCGTGAACCGCGGCGAAACCTACCTCCGCGGCCGCGGCGGCAAACCGCGGCCAGCGCCCAGCCATGGGAAGGTCGGCCACCGAGACCGGCAGGCCGGTGCGGAAGCAGTCCACACATGGGCCCTGATCGGTTTGCAGCTGGAACAGCTCCAGCAACCGGGTACGTTCCGTCGAGGCGGCCACCACCTGCAACGTGCCCAGCTCGTCGGTGAGCAGCAGCCCGGCCGCGGAAACGTCCAGCAACTGCACGCACCGCCCGGTCAGCACATTCAGGAAGTCGATCACGTCGAAGTCGTCTACGAGAGTGTCGGCCAACTCCACCAACACGTCAGCTAGCTCAACCTCAGCCATTGCACTCATCCTCGCCAAAGTAAACCGTGCACTCGCGCGCTCGGCAGCAGCCGCACCCAAGGATGCGGACGGCCCGATCAGCATTGTCCATCGCTACCGCGATCGGCACCATCGGCCTATCCATCGGACTCAAACCGCAGCCGCCGGGCCACCACATCCGCGGCAACATCACCGAGCCGACGGTCGTGGGCGTAGGCGTAGGCACGCAACCGGATCATCGCCACCGTCGCGCTCACACCCAGCTGCACGATCAGCATACCTGTCGCCTGATGCACCACAGGATGCTGGCCACTCACCGGCTCCGGCCCACTCTCATACAGGTGGCCCGAGCCCTGCCCAGCCAGGTCAAGCAACAACGCACATGCCGTATCCGCCAGCATCAGTGCGTCGGCCAGATGCTCCCCGCGCAGATCGCCCGGTGCGGCACGGTACAAGTCCATCACACCGAGCCGGATCCCGCCGACCTGCAGCGGCAACGCAAACACCGCCCGCGCCCCAGCCCGCGCTGCGGCCGGCGCGAACACCGGCCAACGTGCCAGACACCTCGCGCCCACGATGTCCGCGACCAGCACAAGGCCGCCAGCCAAGGCATCCACACGCGGACCCTCACCCAGCGTCAAAGCCAGCTCCTCCAACACCGAAGCGACCGGATCACTGACATGAAGCGTCTCGGGTGGGGTAGCTGAGACCGCCACCACGATGGCGGCACCGTCCACATTGGCCGCCAAGATCACCGCATCACACACATGCCCCAGCGCCACCGGCTCACCATGAGCACGTTCGACAACCAGACCCCACAGCCGCATCCGGCGGTCAATGTCCATCGCGGCATCCGATCTCGACACCATATGCTTGCACCAATGAAACCACGCGTGCTGCCTCCGATACCCCAACGTACCCAGCTTTCCGCAACATTGGCCAAAGGGCTTCACGACATCGGCCAGCGTTTGACCAAGATGCAGGATCGGCAAGGAGACCGGCCGATGGGCAGCCTGGAGCCGGAAACGTCGGGCAATGGCGTTGAGACCGTAGTGCCAAAGCAATGATTGCCAGCAGCGAGCGAGGTCAAGCCCGAACTGTACCGGCGTCGTAAAACCGGCTGATCGGCCGCTCGGACGCGCAGGCGAGAGCCGGCAGGTCGCTGACGGCAAAGGTCCGGCGCGTCGTCGCGAATCAGGGGCCACCGGCGGTAGGCGCCACCCTTCACGACATGGGCGTCGAAATCGTCGACGAGCCACCTCCTCGGCCAGTCAACAACCAACGGACGCCAAATGGTTGCCGCGACGTACGTACAGTTTCCCGAAGAGGGCGAACTTGATCGTCCCCTTCTGACGATGGTCAAGGTTGTAGGCCCACAGCAGTTTCCCGCCGCAGCAGGACTTCTGCAACGCCGTCCAGCAATGGGCCTTCTGCAGCCTCCACTACTCGCGATGGGCCAGCCAGTTCTACGACACCAAGATCGCCGCGGGGAAGACCCATCACGCCGCCTTGCGCGCTCTGGGCAACCGATGGCTGGAGATCCTGTGGCACTTGCTCAAGCCCCAGGCTTCGTCGACGGCAAGCTACTGTCCTCGCGATGATCGAGCCCTGGTGGACCGCGGGTCGCTGCGTCACCCCACCCCGGCCCGACGCCGTGTAGGGTGGGGGTATATGGCTACTTATCGAAGTCCCGCAGTGCTGCTGTCCGCAGACGGCACGAGAACGTCCGGCACGGCCGCCCTTTTCACCGAGCCCGGGCGTAAAGGTGGCATTCCGCCGTGGGCGGGCGATTTCCGGCTCGCGGCCGGTTCCCCCGGCATCAAGAACCCGGTCGGCAAGACCTTGACGCTGCAAATGCCGGACGGCCGGTGCGGCAAGGTAGTCGTGCAGGGAATCAAAGGCGGATCGAAGAACACCGTCCTGGCCCTTTTGGGCGAGGATCTGGCGCCATTCGGACCGCCGCGGTCAGCGGAGGTTGATTAACGCGGCGCGCGCCCGCGACGCAGCGTCGAAACCTACTTCATGATCAGACACCAGGGTCGATATCATGCAGGTGTGGCGGACGATCTCTAGCGGATGATCCGACAGTGGCAGGGACAGCAAGCCGCCGTGCAGTCCCTGCTGGGCAGAATCACTTCTGCTACGACGTCTCCCGCCGATCGTGCATCAGTTTAGGGCATGGCACGGCCCGGATGGTCAGGGCCGAGCAGACCGGATACCGCGCGAGAACCCTCGCACCCGCAACCGGCGCGGCGTCGCGGCCGTCAGAGAGCGCATGAGACTCGTCCCCGCGCTCCTGCTGCCGCTGGCGGTGGCCGCCTGCGCCCCAGCGGCCCCGATCGAGGCCACGCCGCTCGACAGCCCTTTCGCGCCCCCCGCCCCCTCCACCAAGATCATCCCTTGCGGCGAGTTCGGGCTTCCACAGGGCAAGGGTCTGCCCGAGACGGCGATGCGCTGCATCATCGACGCCGCCGCCCAAGGGCGGCCTGCCGGCCTCAAGGAGACGAGACCGACCGTCGAGGGCGATCCGATTTCGACGTGGTACCGGGTCAGGGCCGACGGGAGCGTGGAGGTGACCCGCGATACCACCAAGGATCGGTTCGGCAACCAGGGCATCGTCCGCGAGGTGTGCACCGGGCCGGCCGCCGGCCCCGGCGTGCTGACCTTCACCCGCTGCGATCCGGCCTGACCGTCAGGACGAGCAGGCCCGAGGCGGTCATGCCGAAGGCCAGCAGCCATCCGAGCGGGTCACAGCCCCGCGTGGCGATCATGGCTCCGACGACGGCCGCCCCGAGCAGCGAGCCCGCCTGCGTGGCGGCGGTGCGCACCGCCATCATGGCGGCGGGATGCCCGGCGGCCACGGACATCCCGAACCCGCGGAAGCCGGAGTGCGTACCCCTCCAAAAAACCGATGAGACAGAAAGCTGTTGTCGCCCAAAGGAGTGAGCCGGCGACGGCGAACTGCGCGACCAGCAGCACGGCCATGACGAATGTCGATCGAAGAACCTCAAGCGCCTAGCGCCCGGTGACGTAACGCTGGATGGTGGGACCTACCAAGTGCACCACCTCATCGCGGCTCATCGCAGCGACCGGCGGAAGGCGCAGAAGGTATCGGGTGAGGGCGATGCCAAGGAGCTGTGCGGCGACGAGCCCGGAGCGGGTCGCCACCTCGGATCGGCGGGGTGCGACCGCCGCGATGAACGTCGCGACCTGGGTGGCGAAGATGTTGCGCAGCCGCTCCGCCGCCGTCTCGTTCGTGACGCCGGGCCATGAGTGTGTCGCAGGAGACCAAACTCGACGCATACGTTGCCTCTCAACCAAGATGGCACATCACCGAACGGTTCACTGACAACGCCTCCGGCGCCAGCATGGAGCGTCCTGGTCTACGTAAGGCTTTGGCCGCCGCGAAGGCGGGCCGTTACGACATGCTTCTGGTGTACCGGCTGGACCGCTTCACCAGACGCATCCGTGACCTGGCGGTCCTGATGGAAGAACTGGAGAAGGCCGAGGTTCACTTCCGGTCCGCCACCGAACCCTTCGACACTTCCACCCCTGCCGGGCAGATGCTGGTCCAGATGCTCGGCGTGTTCGCCGAGTTCGAACAAGAGATCATTATCGACCGGGTCCGCAACGGCATGGAACGCAAGGCCGCCAAGGGAAAGTGGACCGGCGGACCGGTCCCATACGGCTACCAACTGGACCGCACGTTGGACCTGCCGGTCCCGAACCCGGCCGAGGCGACCGTGGTCCGGCAGATCTTCACCGCCTGCGCCGAGACCCGAGTTGGTCCGGGCCATCGCCGCCGCGCTCATCAGCCAGCACCCGAAAACCTTCGCCCACTGGGCATGGATAAACACCTTCTAAACGATCAGAACGACAAGAGCCGTACGACGGGAGACTCACACACGGATCTGTGAGGGCCGGAGGGGTGAGATCCCCTCCGGCTACTCGGCCGCCAACACCCCGGCAGGAACCCACCCGTCATGATCACTCACATACGGATGGCACCAGAGCCAGACTCGCTTATTTGAGGACTAGGTACATGCAAAGTGTCCTCTTCCTGGAGTGCGCCAGTTCTTCACTCCTATGGCCGTTCCATTCCGTTCCGGCGCCTGGAACGGAATGGAACGCAGAAGTTCGGTAGAGCCACACGCCGCCACATCCAGCACCGGAGGACAGAACGTGTTCAACCTGTCGATCACCAGAAAGCCTGCGGCGGCTGTCGCACTGGCGATGGCCACCGTCCTCGCCGGCGTCGTCGCGATGGCGCCACCGACGTTCTCAGCCCAGGACACCAATATTCTGGGTACTGGTACCGGCGCCGCGATACCAGGCCAGTACATCGTCGTGCTGAAAGACGGCGAATCGGCTCGCGCGGGCGATGTCGCTACCCGAGCCCGCGCGCTGAGTGATCGGTACCGGGGAAGGCTCGGCGCCGTCTATGAGCGGACACTGTCCGGGTTCGCGGTCGCGATGGATGAAGCCGAGGCGAGATTGCTGGCGGCCGACCCGCAGGTGGCCTACGTCGAGCAGGACCAGGTGGTGCGGATCGCCGACACTCAGGACATCCCGCCGTCGAACGGATTGGACCGAATCGACCAGCGCGCCCTGCCGCTGGACTCCACCTACAGTTATGACTTCGGGCCTTCGCCGGTCACCGTCTACGTCATTGACACCGGGATCCGGATCACGCACGTCGACTTCGGCGGCCGGGCCAGGTACGGCTGGGACTTCGTCAACAGCGGCCCCGTCGCCGACGACTGCCACAGCCAGGGCCACGGTACGCACATGGCCGGCACCATCGGCGGGACTTCCTACGGGGTGGCCAAGAACGTGCGATTGGTGGCCGTGCGCGCGTTTGATTGCTCCGGTACCTCGACCAGCTCCAGCGTTCAGAGTGCAGTCGAGTGGATAACCGTTACTGCGGTCAAGCCGGCTGTAGCCAACCTGAGCATCGAGATGCCCTGCAAGGACGGAAGCGGTAATCCCGCACCCTGCCCGGGCGGCACTGGCCAGGCCGCCAAGACTGCGATCACCAACTCGATCGCGGCGGGGATCAGCTACGTCGTCGCCGCCGGCAACCAGAACATCAACGCCTGCGGCAGCCCGTTCAGCCAGATCGCGACCGCGACCAGCGTGGGCGCGCTCAACATCGGCGACGCCAAGCAGCCCGCCTCCAACTGGGGCTCCTGCGTCAACCTTTGGGCACCAGGGCAGAACATCGTCTCGGCGCACAGGCTCAGCGACACCGCCACCAACACTCGCAGTGGCACGTCCATGGCGGCGGCGCACGTCACGGGCGCCATCGCGTTGATGCTGGCCAGACCGGGCTGGGCGACGAAGACACCCGCGCAGCTCAAGTCGCAACTGCTCGAGGACGCCACCAACGGTGTGATCACCGGGCTGGATGCCGGCTCGCCGAACAAGCTGCTCTATACGGCGCCACCACCGGTCGCGGGCGGTTCGTCGATCGCGGTGGCTCGCCACGCTGACGGCCGGCTGGCCCTGTTCGGAGTCAACCAGGCCGGCACGCTGTTTGTCCGCTCGCAGACACAACCGAACTCCGATGTCTGGTCGGGATGGACCTCCTCGATCGACCCGAACTGGTACTCCGTGTGCGCCGACACCGACAGCATGGGGCGCATCAAGCTGATCGGTCTACGGCGAAACCAGGAGGTCTGGCACCGCAGCCAGGCCGTCAGCAACACGAACAGCTGGAGCACCTGGCAAAGATTCGACGGCCTGCTCAACGCGTGCGCCACCGCGACCGAGGAAGGCAAGCTCTACATCTTCGGCACCAATGCCCAGGGCGACCTGTGGGGCCGCTCGGCGCCGAGCCCCGGCGCCGGGCCCTTCACCGCCTGGATTCCGATCTCCGGCGTACCGGCGCTGCGCTCGGTGGCCGCCGAACGCAACGGCAACGGTTTGGTGGAGCTGTTCGGGCTGACCCGGACCGGAGAGATCTGGCACTGCTGGGAAACCGCGGCCAACTGCGCTCCGGCGGGATGGTTCCAGCTCGACGGTCAGCTTTCGACGATCGCAGTAACGCGCAATGGCAGCGGACAGCTGTCGGTGTTCGGTGTGAACGCCGCGGGGCAACTGTTCCGCCGCGATGCCGCGTCGGGCACCAACAACTGGTTCAGCTGGTCGCAGCTCGACGTTGCCCCGGCGGTGGGCACGTTGCGCTCGTTGGCCGCCGAGACCAACGCCGACGGCCGCATCGAGCTGGTCGCGGTCAACACCGCCGGGCAGATCTGGCGCCGCTCACAAACCGCGGCGGACAGCCCCGGCTACGGGCCGTGGACCCAACTCGATGGCCTGCTGCGGCCATGAGCATGAGCATGAGCATGAGCATGAGCATGAGCAAGGAAGGAACGCAGATGCGTGGTGTGCGGAGCCGGGGCTTGACAGCGGCGTCGATGGTGTTGGTAGTGGTCGCGGCCGCAGGGTCGGCACCCGTTAGCGCCGACGTGGTGGCGCCCGCGGCGCCCAGCGGCATGCCGTCGGCCCTTTCGGGCGACTTCAACGGGGACGGCCGCCCGGATATCGCGTTGGCTGGCGCATCGGGGTGGACAGGGGTGTCGGTCGCGCTGAATGACAGCTCATCCGGGTTCACCGTGAGCCACGCGCTGTCGCCCGCGTTCGCCGCGTGGGCCTCGCTGCCCGGTGTGAAGATCGTCACGGGAAAGTTCGACAGCGATCAGCGCGACGACATTCTGCTGACCGGTGTGGCGGGGTGGACCAGCCTGCCGTTGGCGCGCTCGAACGGCGACGGCACCTTCGCGGTCACCAGCGTCGCAGCAGGATCGTTCCCGGGTTGGGCCGGTATACCGGGCGTCGGGGTGTTGTCCGGGGACTTCAACGGCGACGGTAGAACCGACCTGGCGCTGACCGGGGGCGACGCCTGGTCCACGATTCCGGTGGCCTTCGCCAACGGCGACGGGACGTTCAGCGTCACCAACGGCACCGCCCCGGCGTTCGCCGCCCAGGCCTGGGTTGATGACGTGCGGGTGTTCGCCGGTGACTTCGACGCCGACGGGCGCACCGACCTGGCCCTGTTGCCGGGTGGTGACGATCTGCTCACGAACTTCAGCCTCACCCTCGCGTTGTCCAATGGGGACGGCACGTTCCGCGAGGCCACGATGTGGTTGCCGGACTTCGTCAGCAACACCGACGGTAAGGCGGTCACCGCAGGCGACTTCAACAACGACAACCGCACCGATCTGGCCGTGGTGCTCCAGGACAAGATCTTGGTTGCGTATTCGCTCGGCAGAGGCGCCTTCGCGCTGTACCGGGCTGTGGCCACGCCCCAGTTCTACCTGCGCGCGAACCAGCCAGGCGCGAGGATCGTCAGCACGGACAACAACTGCGACGGCCGCACCGACCTCGTGGTGATCTCCGAACCGAACAGTGCATGGACGACCATGCCTGTCGCGATGCCGCACGGCGAGGAGGAGTTCTTCGTCATGGACGACCTGCTTGCGAACTTCACACAATGGGGCGGAGCGCCCGGGGCGCAGGTGCTCGCGGGTGATTACGACGCTGACGGCTGCGAGGATGTGGCGTTGACCGGTGTCGCCGGCTGGAACTTCGTCCCCATCGCAATTTCTAACGGCGACGGCTCCTATCACGACCAGAACGTCGTGTCGCCGACCTTTGCCGCCTGGGCCGGCGGCGCGAGCCCGGTGACACTGCCACCCGCACCCGCGGCGACCGTGGGCAACATGACGCTTCTGGACACCGGTGTCCTCTCGGGGAACACGAGCTCCATGGCCGTCGGCACCGACGGGTTGGGCATCATCAGCTACCACGTCAGCAGCCTAAGCTCCGCGCTGCTGGACCTTCGGGTGGCGCACTGCGTCGACGCGGCCTGTACGGCGGTCACCACCACCGACATCGACACTGTCGGGAAGGTCGGACGCTACTCCTCCATCAAGATCGGCCGCGACGGGCTGCCGCTGATCAGCTACCTCTCTGAGCGCGACGCTACCCTTACCGCATACACCGAGGATCTGAAGGTCGCCCACTGCAACGATGTCGCCTGCACCTCCGCGACAGTCACGACGCTCGACGCGCCAGCCCGCGTCACCGACCGGACCTCACTCACCATCGGCGGTGACGGGCTGGGGCTGATCAGCTACAAGGACAGGTCATCCACCACGAGCACCACCATCAAGGTCGCCCACTGTCTCAACGTCGCCTGCACCTCGGCGACCCTGTCCGCTATCGACACGGTCAAATCCGACCTCTCATCCGACGCTTACAGCCAGACCGCAATTGCCACCGGAAACCACGGACTGGGCCTGGTCAGCTACCACGACGACGACAGCATCCCGATGCTGAAGGTGGCCGCCTGCACCAACACCGACTGTTCCACCAGCGTGAAGTCCGTCGTCGACCAGGGGGTAATGGGGCCTGGCTATCGGCACGGCGGCTATAGCTCGGTGACGTTCGGCCTGGACGGGCTGGCCCTCATCAGTTATCACGGCGCTGGTCTGATGGTGGCGCACTGCCTCAACGTGTACTGCACTGCGGCAACGACCAAAAGCGTCGACACCAGCGGGAATGTCGGCTGGGGCACCTCCATCACGATCGGCGGCGACGGGCTGGGCGTCATCAGCTACCACGACGCCACGAACAAGGACCTCAAGGCCGCCCATTGCGCCAATCTTGCCTGCAGCGCGGCCACGGCCGTCGCCGTCGACGCCTTCGACGACGTGGGATGGCAGTCATCGATCACGGTCGGCACGGACGGTCTGCCGCTGATCAGCTACGCCGGGCCCGGATTCCTCGGGTCGGTCCTGCGCGTGGCGCGATGCGGGAACTCGGACTGCACCGCAGTCATCGTTGCACCATTCTGAGCCGGCTGCCGTCTCGCCTAACGGAAAGAGGATCTTGTATGTATCGAGCCCTTCACCAGATCTCGGTGGTGACCGTTGCCGCGATAGTGGTTGTCGGCTCGACGGCGACGCTCGTGGCCTCAGCCGCCCCGTCGCCGGCAATCCGTGGCGACGGAACGCGTTCATCGATCCCAGGGCAATACATTGTCATGCTTAAAGATACGGCATCGGTGCGTTCCCAGGGGGCCGCGAATCTGGCCGGTGTCCTCAGCGCTAGGCACAACGGCAAGGTCAGGTCAGCGTGGGAGGCGCTGCGCGGCTTCTCGGTCTCCATGAGCGAGGCGGACGCTCGAGAGCTGGCCGGTGAGTCCGATGTGGAGTACGTGGCGCAGGACCACCTTCGAATGGCTCCGCGCCCGCAGGCGAATCCCCCTGTTTCGGCGGCCGGTCAGGGTGTGACACCTCATACGGCGCAGACGCCGGTGTCGTGGGGTCTGGACCGTATCGACCAGCACGCCCTGCCTCTGGACAACAGCTACGCCTACGACGATTCGGCGGGTGCCGGCGTACACATCTACATTCTGAGTTCCGGGATCTCGTTGTCTCACCCAGATTTGAGCGGCCGGGCATCATACGGCCCGAACTTCTCCGGTGACACCGGCGATTCCAGCGACTGTCTGGGCTGGGGGACCGCAATAGCGGGTATCGTCGCTGGCACCCAGTACGGCGTGGCCAAGCAGGCGAGCCTTGTCGGGGTGCGCATTTATGGAGGAACGACCTCGCCTTGTGGCGGCGTTATCCATGCGCCATTCTCAGGAATACTCGCCGCGTTCAACTGGGTGATCGCTAACGCGCCAAGGCCAGCCGTGATCGTATACAGCGTCCGTGATGGCTGCGTTGATATCGGGACTGGCCAGCCCGTCCCCTGCAGCCCTGCGGATCTCCAGACCGAAAGGAACGCACAGGCGGCCGCGCATACCGCGGGACTCAGTGTTGTCGCCGCCGCAGGCGGAAGCAACGCCGACCGGTGCGCGTTGGATGGCGGAGTGGCGCCCGGCACCTTCTACGTGGGTGCGACCAACATCAATGATGCGAAGGCAGGTTTTTCGAACTACGGTCCGTGTCTGAACATGTGGGCTCCCGGCGATATGGTGACCACGGATGGCCTTTCCGGTCCAGTGGCCACAAGCGGCACCGACCTCGCCGCAGCCCATGTGGCGGGGACGGTGGCGCTCTTTCTCGGCAAGCCGGAATTTGCCGGCGCGGTTCCCAATACGATCTACGACGAGTTGATCAATCGTCGCTCGACTCCTGATGTGCTGACTGGTTTGGGTGCGGGTTCGCCCAATCTGTTGTTGTTCACCGGCCCGCCGGGGTTCTACACAATCGGGGAGTCGGCCAGCCTGGCACCGATGGGCGATGGCCGGCTGGAATTGTTCGGTGCCAACAGTAGCGCTCGGCTGATGTACCGAGAACAGGTCGGGGCTGGCGGCGGCGGCTGGTCGCCCTGGACCCACTCGGCGACCAAAGGCTGGCTGTCGGTCGGCGCCGAACCCAACGCCGACGGGCGGCTGGCGTTGCTCGGCTTGACCCCATCAGGTGAGATCTGGCTCCGCGAACAGACCACGGCGAGCTCCAACATATGGTCCAACTGGTCGCGGCTGAGCGGCGCGCCCGGCGCGCAACCGATCGCGCGCGCCACCATGGCGCACAACCTGAGCAACCGACTGCAAATCTTCGCCACCACCCACCAAGGGCAAGCCCTCTACCGCTCCCAGCTCGCCCCCGGCTCGCGGCTGTGGTTGGCCTGGAACACATTCACCTTTTCGGGAAAGCTGCGCTCCATCACCGCCGTCAGCTATACCGACGGCCGCATCGAGGTCCTCGCCGTCGACGACGCCGGGCAGGTCTGGCGTACCACCCCCACCGACACCAACTGGTCGCCATTCACCAAGCTCAACGGCTTCGGGATGGCGTCGATCGCCGCGGCACGAAACGCCGACGGAAGGCTGGAACTGGTCGGTCTCGACGCCGGCGGAGGAGCCTGGCGCCGCACCCAGACCACCATCGGCAGCTGGGGCGACTGGTCCCCGCTCAACTCGAAGACCCTCGCCCGCCTCACCGCCGAAACCAACGCCAACGGCCGGATCCACCTCGTCGGTGTCGACAACCTCGGCAACATCTGGCAGAGCACCCAAATGTCGCCGAATGCGAGCACCTACTCGATCTGGTCCCAACTGGACGGTCAACTCCGCCCCTGATGGTGGTGGAGCCCGCCTCCTGCTGGTTGATAAATGCAGAGACGGCCTGTGCCGATGGTGGTCTCCAGTTCCTTGCCGATGACCGGATCGCCTTGGGTGACCCGTCGCAGGGCACGCCGGATCGCCTTGCCAACGGCGATGCGGGCTCGCTCGTCGTTGTTGGGGAACTGGCGCGAGCGCCCGGCCACGCCGGTGGCCGCCGCCAGCTCCGACAGCAGCCAATCCCGTTCATCACGGGCTCGTGCCGCGTGTTCGAGATCATTGTCCGACTCGAACTCGTCGATCTCTGCCGCCAGCCGGGCCAGCCGCTGCCGGTACTGCCGCTTGGCCGCCTCATCCAGCACCGGCTGAGCGCCGGCCGAGCCGGCGGCGGCCACACCGGGCTGAGCCGGGCCGGCAGCAAGGTCGACAGCGGAGATCTCCCGACCCGGATTCGCAAGCAGCGTCGCCAAGTGCCGCATGCCCACGCTGTGCTCGACCAAGGCGCTTCGCTCGCCCAGGGTGACCTGCCACTGCCGGCCCATCCGGCGGCACCGCACCAGATCCACCGTGTTGTGCCGGGCCGCCTCTTGCACGGGCATGCCCATCGCCGCCGCCTCATGCGCCGCCGTGACCAATTCCCGTTGGGCGGCAACCACATCATCGGCCTCACCACGCAGCATGAGCGCCTGCGCCAGCCGGGCCCGGGACAGTACGGCGGCTGGCCAGTGCCCGAGCGCCAGGTTGTCGTGGAGGGCCGTGCGGAAGTGTTCGACGGCTCGGTTGTTGTCTGCGGTGGTCAGTGATGCTACGCCCAAGGCGTGCCGGACCGAGCCGAAACAGGCCACGCCAAGACTGGCTACCATCGGCATCGCGGCGTACGGGCTCAGCAGGTCATATGCCCGAGCCGAGAGGTCAGCGTCGCCGAGCAGGTGCGCCGCCTCGACGATGCCGTACATGGTCACCAGCCAACTGCTGGACCGGGGCAGGTCGGCCAGGTCGCGCCCGCGCAGCCGGGCCAGCGCACCCGCCGCCGTACGCCGGTCCCCGGCGGTGACCGCCGCCGCGGCCAGAGCGGAGAAGTACGAGTTGTCCACCGCGCTCAGGGTGGGGGAGTGCACCATCTTGCTGAGCATGGGTACCAGTTCGGCCAACCGGCCCTGATACCAGCGGATCGCGACCAGCTGGCCGCCGTACCACCCGAGCGCGTCGCCGTCACCGGCCGCCTCGCCGCGCGCGGCGCAGGCCATCGCCCGCTTCTCGGCAAGCTCGAACCTGCCGGCGCGCAGACAGAGCATCACGTCGATGGCGCTGATGACGAAGCCGACCGCTAGATGATCCTCGTTTGAGAGCAGGTCGCGTACCTGTCCCAGGCAGCGTTCGGCATGCGGGTTGGCAGCCAGGAACAGATCGACGGTCTGCCACAGCAGCCCCATCAGCAGGTCGCTGCGCCGTGGTGACCGGGCGCTCTCGGCGACGAGCTCATCGGCCAAACTACGGCGCAGTGCGGCGTGGTCCGGGCCTAGGACACAGTGATGGGCCAGGCTTAGCGCCTCGGCCCTGGCCACCGGATCCCCGGCCGAGGTCGCCTCATCCAGCATGGCAAGGATCGAGGCGGAACCGCCCACGCGATAGTCGGTCTCGGCGGCCAGCCTCACCCTGAGCCGCAGCCCGAGGGTTGAGCCACGGTCCACAACAGACAGCGCATGCCGCTGGCGCGCCTGCACCGAGGCTGCCGCCGGCACCGTCCGATGCTCGTGCACCCACAGCCCGCCAAGGCCCAGGGCGGCGTGCGCCATCGCGGGCGCGTCGCCTTCCCGCTCGGCCTTACGGTAGGCCGCGTCGAACCACGCACGGCTCGCTCGCAGGTCTCCTTTGTCGAACAAGGCGCGCGTCCCGCGGGAGAGCAACAAGTCGATATCGTCGTCTGGACCGATCGGGACTCTCGGCTGGTCGGCCAGAAACTTGTTCACTTGGCCGCTCCGCCGGTCCGCAACCGCGGAGGCTGACGCCAGTCGTCTCACCGTTCCTCCTTTGGGAGTGGTAGACAGATGCTCCCGAACGATGCGGTAGTTGCGGTGTTGGCCTTGCGGGAGCGGCCATCGCGGTCAACCACGTGACTGACTCTGCAACGCGCGACTTCGGCGCGGCCCAGTACATCTTTGGCGACGTGCCCATCGTCACGGTCGCTCTCGAGGTGTCGCCGGGCATTGCGACGGGCGGCGAGACGCTCACTTTGGGGTGGGTGTGGGCGTTGATGGCGTCGGTACAGCTGGCTCGCTGCCCGACGCCGGGCGCTGCTGGAGGATGATTGCAGGGCGCGGGCGGATGTCGACGTGCAGCTGGAAAATGTCTGGCCGATGGTAGTGGCCGACGGGATCAAAGTAGCGGCGGGCGGCCCGCACGGCGGCGGGGTCGAGGTCGGCGTAAAGGATGGTTTCCTGGTGTCGGGCGGGACCGGCGAGGATGGTGCCGGTGGGGTCGACGATCACGCTGTTGCCGGGTTCAACCCACTGACCCTCGACTCGGTCGGTGGACCAGACCCGGTCGCGGTGTGGGAAATCGGCCGGGATCTGATCGAGATGTACGCACGGGTTGACGCCGACGACGTAGCAGCGGCCTTCGAGAGCGACGTGGCGCATGGCGGAGATCCAGCCGTCGCCGGTGGCGAGGGTGGGTGCGGTCCAGATGTCCACACCTTGGCTGTAGAGGTAGAAACGGGTTAGCGGCATGTAGTTCTCCCAGCAGGTCAGCCCGGACAGCCGGCCGTGCGGGGTGTCGATGACGGGCAGGGTGGAGCCGTCGCCCATGCCCCAGACGGTGCGTTCGGAGCCGGTGGGCATCAGTTTGCGGTGTTTGCCGAGCAGGGTGCCGTCAGGTCCGAAGTAGAGGGTGGTGTTGTAGATGGTGGTGCCGTGCGGTTCGCGTTCCTGCACTCCGATGACCAGGTAGGTGCCGGTCTCGCCGGCGGCGGCGGCGAGGGTGTCGGTGACCGGGCCGGGCACGAGGACGGCTTGGTCGACGAGCATGGCGTACCAGTCAGCGTCGCCGTCCCAGATCGGGCGGGAATCGATCCAGATCGGGGTGCCGGGGATAAACGCCTCGGGGAGCACCACGATCCCGGCTCCCGCAGCGGCCGCTTGGTGCAGCAGATCGACCGCTTTGTTCACACAAGCTTCCCGATTCATCAGAGTGTATGCCGCTTGTACCGCGGCGATCTTCACCGTTGCCATTGCTATTCCGCCTTCACCGGGGTGGCGGAGATGACGAGCATCTCGCACGGGCCTTCGAATCCGTTCGGCCCCTCGAACTCGGCGAGGGCCTGGCCTATTTCGGACCAGGCGGCCTGCCGGTCGCGTTCAGGCAGGCCGGCGAGCATTTGGTGCAGGGCGCCAAACGACTCGCGTTCGAAGCGGACGCAGTCGGCGGCGCTGGCCATCCGTACTGGTGAGGGCACCGCCTCGATGGTGATGTTGTGGAACCCGGCCTGGGCGAAGGCGGCCTCGGCGGCGCCCGGGGCGCCGAGGCTGAACGGGCCGGGCTGCCCAGGCGCGGGTGGGGGTAGTTGGGCGCGGCGGCGGATGATCCCGACCGGAATAGCGAAGAAGCCGTTGCGGTCCGCGGTGGAGTACACCACGGCGCACACGCGCCCGCCGGGCCGTAGCGCTCGGCGTATGCCGGCCAGGGCGGCCTGCTGGTCCGGGAAGTAGATCAGCCCCACCCGGGAGATGACCGCGTCGAAACCGGCTTGGTCGACGTCGAGGTGTTCGCCGTCGAGCTCGCGGGTGGAGATGGTGGTCAGGCCGGCGTCGGTCGCGGCCTTCGCCGCGTACTCGAGGATGGTGGGGGAGATGTCGGTGGCCAGGACGTGCCCGGTGGGGCCGGCCCGCCGCGCCGCGGCAAGGCTCTGCCCACCGGCGCCGGCGGCCACGTCGAGCACTCGGCTGCCGGCGGTGACCCCGGCGGCGTCGAGCATGCGCTGCGTGGCGGCGCCGAGCCAGTCCTCGATGAAGGGTCCCCACCGGTGCCACGCCTCGGCCGCGTCCTCCCACTGCGCCCGTGTGGCCGTCTTGTACCGCTGCGGATCGAAAGTATTGGTCATGATGCCCCTCCGGATGTGCGTGGTGATACCTGGTACGCGCCAGAGCGCGAGTGACTTTGCGCCAGAAACCGACTAGGACCTTGTCCGCCCAACAGCGCCGGCTGCGGGGACAATGCCGGTATGCCTTGGTCCGACGGCTACATGGACGGCAGCCGCCGGATCTTCGCCGGCAAGGTCGCTATTTTGACACCGTCATGCGGTCCACCCGAGGCCCGCTAAGTTCACGATGCTGATGGCTTTGCATGTCCATTCGTGCGTCGTGTCCGACAGCGTGCAGGCCACGATAAACCGAAACTGGTCGAACCTGTGCCCCCAAATAACTATCGTCCGCGCGAGCATGTCGGCCCCGCCGGTCAGGTCGTTGAATGTGCTGTCCGGCCCTGGCCGCTCGGTTATCGCCAACAACTCGAAGCCCTCGACGGCTCCTCCGGCGATCAACCTATCGAATTGTTCCGCGGTCAGTAACGTCCCGTCGCCAGCCGCAAACATTGCCGCGTCCAGCGGTGCCAGGCGTTCACCCGTCCATGCCTCAGCGAACTGCTCGAGCTCGTACACAGTAATTTCGCCGTTGCGAATGTCGATCTCGATGCCAGCAGCTTCTTGCCCACCGATGTGGTAGACGCCCAGATCGTCGCGGTAGATCTCCAGCGTGGTCTCGACCAACTCACAGGAGAACATGCCGTCTCCAAGTGGCGTAAATGCCACCGGCACGGTCACACTCCTCGCGCAGCGGCGGCTCGTCGCCGGTCCGTTCGAACTCAACCCAGCAACCATCATCAGTGCAGACGATTACGGAGCCGCCCTCGAATTCACACCAATAATGCTCGCCCCTGTCGAAGAACGAGCCGCCGAACGCGCCACAGACGATCTTCAGCAAGCTCTTGTCGATGGACGTCTGGGGCACGGCAGCCGCGTGGGACAGCGCAACGACGGCGACTCCGGTAGTTTGAGTCTCTCGAACTTCCAAGGTGGGTGTGTTCGCGGCATATACGGTCGGGGCACTCATCGCCGCGATGGTGACACCGACAGCGAAGGCCAGTAGTGCCGTCCTGATCTTCACGTGTCCTCCAGGTCATTAATTGCCGGCTCGGAAACCGGATACGGTTGGGTTGGCGCACGCATTGTGGCGCCGCGTTTGAACGGAGCTGGCATTGCGAAAAGACGCCGAAGGCGCCACGGTGGTGGGGAACCGCCGGTGCGTGGATGGCGATCCTGATGGGATGCTGGGTCGCAGGCGACGCTGCGAGGCGACCTGTCACCGGACCCGGTTAGTTCGGCGACAAGGGAAGCCGCCAGCGCGCTGGTAAACGTTGGCCGGTAAGCCTGTTCCGAATCTTCACGCATGCTCCTTTGTGGCAATCGGTGGTACCGCGGGACGTTTCCAGCCGCGCACCCCCGGGTCGGGTCAACGCTAGGACGCAGCCAGCGCCGAGGAATCGGGAGCGCCTCCCTAACTTTTGCCGGCCGGCTCCCCATCTTTTGGTCGCGGCATCTTTGTTCGCGTCACGGCAAGTCGCGGAGTCACTCGTGCCCGAACCAGTAGCGGCCCGCCGCGCACCACCGCCTTGGCACACCCGGTCACGTCGCTGGCCCAGAATCCTCAACAGGAAACAACACGACACTCGGCCGCCTCCCGCTGTAGAGGTCGCCCGGCTTACCGTCTTGGTGTGCTGGAACTGCTGGAGCGCTCATCGCAGCTGGACGAGCTGGGCGGCCTGCTCGCGGCGGCCGAGACCGGCGGCCGCGTGGTCCTCGTGGCCGGCGAGGCCGGAATCGGCAAGTCCGCGTTCGTCAAACGGTTCAGCGAGCGGCATTCAGGAGACGTCCGAATCCTGTTCGGAGCGTGCGATCCGCTGCTCACGCCCCGGGCACTCGGCCCATTGCACGACATCGGGCGCGAGATCGGCGGCCGGCTGGCCGCGCTGCTGACCGCCGGGGTCCCCCGCGAGCAGCTGTTCGCCGCGTTCCTCGACGAGCTGGAGCAATGCTCGAGCCAACAGGTGATCGTGGTGGAGGACGCCCACTGGGCCGACGAAGCGACATTGGACCTGCTGGTGTTTCTCGGGCGGCGGATAGAACGCATCCGGGCGCTGCTGATCGTCACCTACCGCGACGATGAGCTGGTAGTCGACCATCCGCTGCGTATGGTCATCGGACGGCTGCCGCCGGAAGCGGTGCGGCACCTTCGGCTCGCGCCGCTGTCCGCGGCGGCGGTGGCCGACCTGGCCCGGCGGGCCGGCCGCGCCGCAAACGGGCTGCACGCTCTCACCGGCGGGAACCCGCTGCTGGTCACCGAAGTGCTGGCGGTCCGCGATACCGGCGTCCCGCTGACCGTACGCGACCTGGTGCTGGCGCGTCTGGCCGGCCTGCCGCCCGACGCCCAGGAGGTCGTGCACTTGGTCGCCGTCGTGCCAACCCGGACCGAGCTGTGGCTGCTCGACGAGGCGCTGCGGCCAGCGTCGGCAGCGGTCGACGCCAGCGTGGCGGCCGGGCTGCTCATGGCCAGCTCAGATGCGGTCTGGTTTCGCCACGAGCTGCTTCGGCGCGCGGTCGAAGGCTCGCTGTCCGCCCTGGCCCGCCGCGAGCTGAACCAGCGGGTGCTGGCCGCGCTGGCGGGCGGCCACGAACACCGGGTCGACGTCGCCCGGCTGGTCCACCACGCGCGCGAGGCTGGCCACATCGACGCCGTGCTGCAATACGCACCGGAGGCGGCCAAGCAGGCTGCGGCCGTTGCGGCCCACCGGGAGGCCGTCGGGCATTACCGTGCGGTGCTTCCACACGCCGGGCGGCTCTCGGCGCTGGTCCGCGCCGAGGTGCTGGAGGGATACTCGGTCGAGGCCTACATGTCGGGGCTCACGACCGAGGCGGTCTCAGCCCGCCGCGCCGAGGTGGCTCTGCGGGAGGCCGCCGGCGACCGGGAGAAGTTGGGCGAGACGCTGCGCTGGCTGTCCCGCCTGCACTGGTGGGACGGCAACCGGCCCGAGGCGGAGGCGGCAGTTGCTCGCGCCATTGCCGTGCTGGAAACGCTGCCGCCCGGCCACCAGCTCGCCATGGCCTACAGCAGCCGAGCCGGGTTGGACATGCTGGCCGGCCGTGACGAGGCAGCGATGCGTGGTGCCACGCGGACGATCGAGCTGGCCGGGCAGCTGGACGACCGGGAGGCACTTGCCCATGCCCTGGCCATCATCGGCTCGGCCCGCCTCAATGTCGGTGACCTGGGCGGCCGGGCGGACCTGGAGAGGGGGTTTGAGGTGGCGGTTGCCGCTAACCGGGTGGACCAGGCCGCGCTTGCCTTGGGCAACCTGGCCACCATGAGCTCCGAGAGGCGCGACTACCGCCACGCCCGGCAGGACCTGGACCGGGCACTCGCCTTTGTCCAGGCGCAGGAGCTGTCCGGCTGGGTCCAACACGTCCTGGGCCACCGCGCCCGAGTGCGGCTGGACCAGGGGGACTGGGCTGGCGCGGAGCAGGATGCGCGGGCGGCGCTGGCCGAGGATGTGAAGGGCGGCGCCCGGGTGGTCGACGCCCTGGTGCCGCTGGGCCTGCTGCAGGCGCGCCGCGGCCAACCCGAAGCGGTGGCCACGCTGCAGGAGGCGGTGGAGCGCGGCTACGCCACGGCCGAGCTGCAATGGACCGCACCAGTAGCCGCGGCCCGCGCCGAGCACGCCTGGCTGCTGGGCGAGGAGCACCGGATCGCCGAGGAGGCCGGCCCACACTTCGGGCCAGCCGTGCAGGCCGCCCATCCGTGGTTCGCCGGCGAGCTGGCCTTCTGGTTGTGGCTCGCGGGCGCCCTGCCTGAGGTACCGCCGATCGTTGCCGAGCCGTACCGTCTGCTGCTGGCCGGCGACTGGCGTGCCGCCGCGGACGCATGGCAGGAACTCGGTTGCCCCTACACGCAGGCCCTGGCGCTTGCCTGCGGCGACCGGGATGAGACGGCGCTGGAGGCGCTGACCCTGCTGGACGGCCTGGGTGCCACGCAAACGGCCCAGCGGGTGCGCCGCCAGCTGCGGCGCCGCGGCATCTTACGCGTCCCCCGTGGCCCGAACCGGGCCACCGCCGCCAACCCGGCAAGGCTCACCGGCCGGCAGGTCGAGGTGCTCGGGCTGCTGGCCGAGGGCCTCACCGACGCCGAGATTGCCGCGCGCCTGTCGCTGTCGGCCAAGACGGTCGGCCACCACGTCTCCGCCCTGTTGGCCAAGCTCGGCGTCGGCTCGCAACGCGAAGCCGCCGCGGTCGCCCACCGCCTCGAGGTCACCGCTACCAAAGACGCGGCGACCTGAAAGCCAGGGTCTGTCGCGGATGCACAGACATCTAACGACAAGCCGGTCCGGTGAGGCTACGGCCTTGCCGTTCTTTGCTGCAAGGCATCTCGGTGAAAACGTCAGGTTCCAGCTCATCCGATCTCCGCTGGGGTAGCCCCATGGGAGAAACGCCCAGGTCAGGAGACATGTAAGCGTCGCCGCGGACTTGACCTACGAGACCGCGGAACCGCCGAGGGCTGCTGGTCGCACCAGTTGTTGCTTGTCGCGGTTAAGGATTAAGTCCTTAACGGATGATCGTACTATTTAGCGTTTTCCCAGCTCAGAGAGGGTAAAGTGCGCACTAAGGGTGCGCCGCCAGGGACTCGAACCCCGAACCCGCGGATTAAGAGTCCGCTGCTCTGCCAGTTGAGCTAGCGGCGCTCATGGCAACGGCAGAAACGATAGCACGACGGTTTGGTGGATCTCCAATCGGTATCTCAGCACCTTCCTAGATGTGACGAAAACAAACTTTTAATCGGGTGAACGGCACGATAATGGACGGATGGCTACCTGGACAAACGATGAGCTGGCTGAGATCGAAAATGAGGAAGAGCTGGAGCTGGCGTCACGCCGTCGCGACGGAGGCATGCGAAATCCTGTGACGATGTGGGTCGTGCGCGACGGAAACGAGGTGTACGTCCGGTCTATGCACGGGCGCTCGGGCGCGTGGTTCCAACGCACCCAGACCAGCCACGAAGGGCGCATTCGCGCCGGAGGTGTGGAAAAGGAAGTCACCTTCGCCGAAGCGGATCCCGCAGCACACGACCGCATTGACGCCGCCTACCGCCGCAAGTATCGCCGTTACGGCGAAAGCTATGTCGACCCCATGACCAGCCCGCAGGTGCGAGCCGCAACGATCAGACTCGTACCAGGCTGAACTGCGATCATCAACTGTTGTGGCGACCGGAGGGGCCAGGGTTTTGGAGGAGGGTGGGGATGGCGGCTGCCAGTCCCGCCCACACGGCTTGCGGCGCGGCGAACGGCGGATCCGAGCGGTACACCTCAGCGACCGCGACCGCCAGATCCAGCTCGCGGGCGGCACCATCCAATGTGGACGTCTCGATGGGCAAGGTGACCCCGGCATGGCGTGCCCAGCGGGGGTCGGCGGGGTCAAGGATGCCGCAGTCGATGCTTGCCTGGACCAGTTTGTCGCATCGGCAAGGATTCTGCGCCCGGATCAGGCCGCAGCGCCGCGCCATCAGCTCGCGCATCACCGCCCGCGAGCGGGCCAGCCGCTGCCGGAAAGCCGCGGGCGTGATGTCGCAGATCTGAGCGCCCTGCACGTCGGTAAACCCGAGCAGGTCACCCAGAAGGTAAACGACCCGCTGCTCGCGCGACAGGCACAACAGCATGCAATAAGTGCAGGACAGGCGTACGTCGGCGCAGAGGGCCTCGTACTCGGCGCGATCCTCGGGGCTGTACCGCGGGTCGGCGGCGTGGCTGTCGAGGAAGGCGGCGAAGTCGTCAGGACCGCCGACGGACGCCTCGGCGGCGCGGCGGGCGGAACGCGAGAGCTGGCGAACCGCAACCGTGTAAGCCCAGGTGGTGAAGCGTGACCGGCCCTCGAACGACCCGAGCTGGGTGATCAGCCGGATCATGACCTCCTGGCAGGCGTCCTCCGCATCGGCAGGGTTGCCGCAAAACCGTAACGCCAGGCGGTACATCGGCTGCTGGACAGCCTTACACAGCGCCTCGAGCGCGGGCCGGTCGCCCTCGCGAGCGGCCATAGCCAAGCCGGTCACCTCATCGAAGTCACGACCGTCGCCGGTCACGTCCACCACCATCGCCCTAAGCCTGCACCGGCCGGATCGCGGGCACGCCGTGCATGAACTCCATCGACTCCATCTCGATTAATGAGAACATCGGCGCGCACTGCTCGCTACTCTCGGTCGCCTTGGCTGCCGCCTGCGCATCGGCAAGTGTGGCCCAGTAGACGACCTCGATCCAGCGGTCCTGCTCGGCGGCGTATGACAGGTCCCGTGAGATGAAGCCCGGCTGGCTGAGCGCCCACCGCGAGACCTCATCGACCGTCGCCAGCAGCTGCTCGCGCGTGACCCCGGCTTGACCTTGAAAAGTACCAGTTCGAGTATCCGATCCATTGTCTGCATATCTAGTGAGATACGGTCAGCACGCCGACTGTGACATCAAAATCGCCGGCGGAAGAAACGCTCGGCGGCCTCGTCCATCGGATAGGTCAGCTCGATGCGCAGCTCGCCGACGGACACCTCGGCGACGGGTTCGAACCGGGCCACGACGCCGATGGTGCGGATCACCTGGTCGCCGACGCGGAAAGCGGGGCACAGCGTCAAGCCGGCCTCGGTCGGCGGCGACGCTAACCCGGCCAGCGCCTGCTCGGCCAGCGCCTGCTCGGCCAGCGCCTGCTCGGCCAGCGCCCGCTCGGCGTCGGCCACAAGTGCACGCAGCTCGTCGTCGAAGGGGGCGAGGTTGGCCTGCTGGCGAAGCCGGGCCAGGCCGGCCCAGGCGACCTCGGGCCAGTTGACTATCGCCTGACGCGCCGCCGGGCTCGCCAAATAGTGCTGCACCACATTGGCACCGACCAGCCCGCCGCCGAAAAGACCCAGCGCGGCGGCATTGGCGGCCACGACGTTCCAGAGACGGTCGACGACCATGGCCGGATAGGGCTCGTGGGCCCGGAGCATCAGGTCGATGATCGAACGGTAGGGGGCGAGGTCGGGGTCCGCCAGATCGCTTTGAGGGTACGCGGACGGCAAACCCGCGGCATGCAGCAGCGGGTTGCGATCCCGCATCGGGACCTGTAGAGCGTCGCAAAGCCGCAACACCATGGCCCGGCTGGGTCGCGACCGGCCGGTCTCAAGAAAAGACACGTGCCGCGGGGTAGAGGCCACGGCCGTGGCGAGGGCGAGCTGGCTCAGCCCGCGATGCCGCCGCCACCGGCGCAGGTGCGAACCGAACGGGCTTGACACCACCCAAGTATCCCGGGCCGCCGGTGGTGAATCGATTCCCTGCCAGGGAATCGCCAAACGCCCGTGGAACACCGACCCTTGGGGGCATGAACCCGGTAACCATCGCCGAAAGGCGGCTGATCGCGGCGGACCAAGGCACAGTATGGCAGCGGATAGCCGATTTCGGCTCCGAGCACCGGTGGAGTTCGGCGCTGGCCGCCTGCCACCGCGACACGCAAAGCGTCGCGGTGGGCACGGTCCGGCACTGCACCCTGTCCAGGCCGTTGCTTGGCCGCCGGGCCGTCTCCGAGGAGCTGACCGAGTTCGTTGCGCCGCAAGCACTGGGCTACAGGTTGCGCGGCGGCGCCGGCCCGTTCAGGACGGCGGCCGGCCGCTGGGTGTTGCGTCCCAGCGGCGGCTGCACGGTCGTCGAGGTGTTCGGGACCTTCCAACCCCACAATATGTTGGTGGCGTTGCTTTTCGGCCGGCTCGCGCGGGCCGCCGCTCGCCGTGCGGCCCGCCAGGCGTTGCACGACCTGGCAGATTCCCTTACCTGAAGTCTTCGGCGTGGTCGGCGGCCCACTGGGCATATGTCCGCGCGGGGCGGCCGGTGATCTGCTCGACCAGCGTGTTGACCTCCGGTGGCTTGCCCACGGTCTCGGCGATCAGGTCAAACAGGGCGTTGACGAACTCGGCGTCCATGAACTGGGCCATCTGCTTGCGCACGGGCTCGGGGTCGAGCGCCTCGAAGGTCAGTGGCCGGCCGAGGGTCTCTCCGAGCACGCGCACCTGGTCGGCCTGGGTGAGGGAGGCGGGTCCGGTCAGGTGGTACACCTTGCCGGTGTGCCCGTCCTCGGTCAGCACCCGTGCGGCCACGCCGGCGACGTCGGCCTCGTGGATCGGTGCGGTCGTGGCGTCGGCATGGGGCGCGCGTATCAAATCACCTTCCTTGAGTTGCATCGCGAAGGTCAGCGAGTTGATGGCGGGGAAGAAGATGCGCAGGAACGTCCACTCCGCGCCGGTGGCGACGACCGCCCGCTCGACTTCTTGGTGGTAAGCGGCGATCACGTCGGGCTGCTTGAGGGCGTTGTCGGCAACGGCACCGGAGGACAGGAACACGATCCGCGGCACCCCGGCGCGCGAGGCGGCCTTCAGTAGCGCGACAGGATCCATCCCATACGGCAGCACCAGGAACATCGCGTCCACACCGGCAACGACGGCATCGAGGGTGCCTGGTTGGGTCAGGTCACCCTGGACGACCTCCACCCCGGCGGGCAGCCCGGCGGACTCGGGGTCGCGGGTGAGGGCCCGGACGCGGTGTCCGCCTGCGGCAAGGGTTTCGACGGTTTGGCGTCCAAAGTGGGCGGTAGCACCGATTACGAGGATCATCGTGGTTTCCTTTGCGTGCATGGCCTATGCGGCTGTTGGCTTTGGCTTCGCTCTGGCGTTGGCTCTGGCTTCTATGCCACGCACGATAGTCGCCTATTAGGAAGAGATTGCTCCTAATAGCGAAACGGGTTTTTGAAGGATCCGGCCGCCGATGGCCGCGAGCACCTCACCGGTGTAATACGACGAAAGTTCGTTGCTGGCAAGGAAAACGTAAGACGGTGCGATCTCCTCCGGGACGACCGGCTTGCCGATGGGCACCTGGTCGTAGACGGTCCCCGCCGAGGGTCCCACCGGTGTCCAGATAGGACCGTGGGCGACGCAATTGACCCGGATGCCCCGTGGCAGCAGGGATTGGCCGAGCGCCCGGGTCAGGGACAGGACCGCCCCCTCGGTCGCCGAGTGATCCACCAGGTGCGGGTTGCCATGCAACCCGTCGACCGAAACGGTGTTGATGATCGCCGATCCTTTTGGGAGGTACCGCAGCGCCGCTCGCGTGATCCTGAAGAAGCTGTGCACGTTCACCGCGAACGCGTACTCCCACTGTTCGTCGGAGATGTCCTCCGGCCCCTGAACCGGCTGGCTGTAGGTGATGTTGTTCACGAGCAGGTCGATCCCGCCTAGCCCCTGCACGGTGGTCTCGACGGCGGCCGTGCATTGCTCGGGCTTGGCCAGATCGCCGGGGACGCTCACGCAACGCCGCCCGGCCGCGGCGATCAGCTCGGCCGTCAACGCGGCCTGGTCGTGGCCGGTCGAGTAGGCGATGGCGACGTCGGCGCCCTCCTTGGCGAAGGCCACCGCCACCGCGCGCCCGATCCCGTTGTCGCCCCCGGTCACCAGCGCCCGGCGACCCTCAAGATACCCGTGGCCCATATAGCCATCGGCAAACCCATCGGCAAAGCCGCGCATAGCTGCTGGCTTACCCGGCGGCCCGGGCAGGAAACCGCCGCATCGCCACGCCGCCGGAAAGGCATTCCGTGGCGGCCTCCAGCACCTCCTCAAGCGGGACGTCGCTGACGAAGCAAACCCTGTGCGGGCACGGTTCACCGGCGAACCGCCGCGGATACAGGTCGACAAGGCAGGGCTGGCCGCACTGGGGGCAGTTGAGGGTCCACGAGATGAGCTGGCGATGCCGCCCCCGGTCGGCGGGCGCACAGTTGAGCATGTTGCCGATCCAGTAGATCCCGACCGTGGCCGTGCCGACCGCCGCCGCCAGGTGCAGCGGGCCGGTGTCGTTGGCGATCACGAGATCACATGTGCTGTACAGGCCGGCCAGGCCGCCCAGCGTGAAGGCGCCGGCGAGGGAGCGCACGGGACGTTGCGCCGCCCGCTCGACCTGTTCGGCAAGGCCTGCCTCGGCCGTCGAACCGGTGATCAGGATGTCCGCCTCCGGCAGCGCATCCGCCACGGCGGCGAACCGCTCCGGTGGCCATCGCCGCCGCGGGTCGGTCGCGCCGGGATGCAGCGCGACGCGAAGGCGCTCATAGCGTGCCCCCGCCACCTCCTCCGCCAATCGGAGATCGTCCGGGGTGACGGCGAACCTCGGCCGGTAGGTGACCGGTGCCGCGCCGATCAGCTCGGCGACCTCAAGGTAGCGGAAGATCTCGGGCTGGAAGAAGATGTACGGCAGCTCGCGGTCCAGGCCCACGGCGTCCGGCGTGCGCAGGCCGGCGGTCAAGCAGGCGCCAAGCGCTTTGACGACGGGATTGCTGTGCCTGCCCCCGCCGTGCATTTGCAGCACGATATCGAACGACTCGGCGCGCATGCGGTCAAGGAAGGGATGCGGTTCCCGCAGGCCGGGCAGCGGCGGCACCGCGATCACGCGGTCGACGGGTCCGGGGCGCCCGGACAGCTCGCGCTCATGCCACTCGTCGCCGAGCAGGACCAGCTCCGCATGGGGATAGGCCGCCTTGATCGACTCCAGCGCCGGCACGCAGAACAGATAGTCGCCCACGGCGTTGGCCCGCAGCACGGCGATCTTCCGCGCGTCGGGGACGAATCCATTCATCGCAGGACCGCTCATCGCAGCACCACCTCGTGGCACTCGACCCGGCGATCGGTCACCGTGGTCGGCGACTCGAGGTGATAGGCCCGGCTGGGCACCAGGCCCGCGCCACCGTGGCGGCGCAACAGCCGGAGCTGCGCGACGATGTCCTCACCGGCGTGCTCTGGCGGGACCTGGGGCCAGAAGTCATAGCCGCCGGCGGCGGTGAGCTTCGCGCGGTCATAGAGGACGCATGCCCCGAGCCACGCCACCTTGTAAGCACGCCATTCCCCGGGCGGTACCCGAAGCTTTTCGGTGATATGCAATAGGTTTGCCGCATCGTGTACCCGTGCCCGGTGCCATTGCGGATCCGAGGGCCCGAAGTCTTCCGGGTCCGGTGTGCCTTCCCACGGCTGGAAGAAGCCGTGAAACTGCGGGCGGTGATCGTCGGCATAGGACAGTCCGTGCGGGAAGTTGCCGACGAACCCGCAGCGCAGGCGCTTGATGGCAGCGAGCATGGTCCCCACGGCCGGCGGCTCCAGCCAGACATCGTCGTCGAGGAACAGCACGTAGTCGGCGCGGGAGTGGCCGAGCAGGAACGCCCGGTGCTCGGCGAGGCCGCGGCGTGGCAGGTGCCGGCGCAGCAGGACGGTGTGACCGCTGCGCCGCAACACCCGCACCATGGTGGCGGCCGCGGGATGGCTCCAGCTCGCGGCCCCGGCGGACTGGTCGCTGACCACGATCCCGTAGCGGGCGCCGGTGTCCTGGGCGGCAAGCCCGGCCAGGGTGACCGCCAGTTCGGCGGCGCGGTCGGCTGTGGGTACCAAGATGTCAAGCTCGCGCTGTCGGCCGAAGGTCTCCACCTCGCCCAGGTCCAACGGCCGCCCAGCGACAGTCGCGGTCATACCCTGGCCTGCCGGCTGCGGATGCGCTGCAGGAGCTGGGTGGTCGACTGGTCGGGCACGTAGTCGAGCACCCGTACCTCGCCACCGAGCCGGCGCACCAGCGGCGCCTCGGGGATCATCTCCGGCGGGTAGTCCCCACCCTTGACGTAGACGTCGGGCCTGACCTGTTCGAGCAGGAGTTGCGGGCTGTCCTCGGAGAAGACCACCACATGATCGACGCAGGCGAGCGCGGCGAGCACCGCGACCCGATCGCCCAGCGGGTTGACCGGCCGGTCCGGGCCCTTCAAACGCCGCACCGACTCATCGGAGTTAACCGCCACGATGAGCACGTCGCCTTCTCGCTTGGCCTGGGCCAGGTACCCGACGTGGCCGCGGTGCAGGACATCGAAGCATCCGTTGGTGAACACGATCCGGCGGCCGCGCTTGCGGTGCGCTTGTACCACCGCGGCCAGAGCGCCCGCGGTGACCGGGTCCTGGTCCGCGGCCAGCCGCACCAGCGCTGCCGCGTCGCATACGGCAGTCCCCGTCTGGCCGATCGCCGCCGTCGCCGCCATCTGGGCCAGGTCCGCAGCGTCGGGTGTCGCCGCGCCCGTCGCCAGTGCCAGGGTGAAGGCGGCGGTGTAGGCATCGCCCGCGCCGCTCGTGCGGTTGGAGGGCGCCGGTTGGGCGAACGTGCGGTAGGGTGCTGCGCCGTCGGCCAGGACGATGGCGCCTTCGGCGTCGAGCGTCACGGCCAGGACCCGGGCCTGCAGCCTTTGCAGCAAGGAGTCCTGTTGTTCCTCGATCGTGGCGGCCCGTCCGGTCGTCTCCGGGGGTTCCAGCAGGGGAGCGACCTCGCTGAAGCTCGGAGTCATCAGGTCGGGGCGGGTCACCGCCCAGCGGCTGACGTCGTGCGAGTCGACCGCCAGCAGCGGCAGCCGGTTGCGCCGCTGCGCCAGCCACGCCGCCATGCGTTCATCGGCGACGCCAAGGCCGTAGTCGCCCACGAGCACGGCGTCGACATCCCCGATCTCGTCCGCGACCTGCAAGCACAGGTGGCGCATCGCCTCCTCGGGCAGCGGCTGGTGATCGGTGTCGTCGATCCGTGCCATGATTTGCTCGTCGGCGATTAGGCGGCGCTTCGCCGGGGTACGCCAGCCGATCACCTCCACCAGCCGAGGCTGGACCCCGGCCAAGTCGAGGCAGCCGCGCAGGCGGTCGGCGTCGGTGTCGCGACCGACCGCCGCGACGAGCGTGACCTCGGCGCCGAGGGCGGCGAGATTGGCGGCGGTGTTGGCTGCCCCGCCCGCCTCGTAGTCCTCCTGATGGAGCGAGAGCACGGGCACGGGCGCCTCCCGGCACAGGTTGCGGGGCCGGCCCGTCAGCCAGCCGTCCAGCAGCGCGTCACCTATGACGATCACCCGGCAGCCGGACCATAGCGACAACTGTTCCAATGCACGGGCAACAGGCTCCATGCCACTCCTGATACCCATCCCGGGCAGCCGCACCCCACCTGCCCAGGCGCTACTTGGCATGGTTTCCACAACCTCGTCACAACCTCGATGCCCGATGATGCGCGCATGACGACGAAAATGAAGATGCTGCGCGCGCTCATCGCGGGCGTGGCCACGGTCTCGGCCGCGGTTGCCGCGATGGGCGGCGGTGGACAGCCCGGCATCGCCGCCGAGTGCCAGCGGTCGATCGCGATCGATCCGCAGGCGACGGTCTCGGAGGTGAACAGGACCCTCACCTTTGTCGTGCACACGAACTCGTGCGCGCAGGCCGGTTACGTGTCCTTTGTGGTCACGGATCGCACGGCTGAGCGTCCAGCCGACTTCATGCTTGAGAACGGCCGGTTGGAGTGGGCCGCGGGCGACACGTCAAGGCGCTTGATCACCGCGACCATCACCGGCGACCAGCTCACCGAGGAGCCGCTTGAGAACTTCACGGTCATGCTCGTCGAGCCAAGCGAGACCGTGAGGGTGGCCTCTGCCGCCGGCGAGGCCCGGATTTTCGACGACGACGACGAGAAGCAGTTGCCCGCCGCGGCGGTGGACGACAGGATCTGCCTTGTCTCCGATGAGGCCTCGTGCTTGCCGCGGGAGCAGGGGGCTCCGGTCCCCTTCTGCGCTTCGAAGGGCACGTGCACCTTCGAGCCCGGACACATCATCATCGCGCCGATCGTGGTGGACATCCCCAATGGCAGCGACGAAACTGTCTTCTTCGCGACATCGGACGGCGGGCTGGTGGCGGGCCTCGACTACGTGCCGGTGAGCCAGGCGGTGGTCATCCCGGCCGGCACGACGGTCGCGCACGTGCAGATCGAGCTCCTACCGCACGCCTTCACGCAAAGCGGTAAGTCCTTCAACATCCACGTCTCGAACTACAGCGTCGGCGGCATCGTCGACGGTGACGGCCTCGTCACCATAGTGACCTAGCCGAGGCCGGACATGTTGGTGAGAGTTGCCGACTCAAGGTTGCGGTCGTTTATCTCCCGGCTGAGGGCGAGCGCGCGGCCGAAGTGCACGAGCGCGCAGGCGTGATCGCCGCGGGAGAGGTGGACAAGGCCGATGGCGTTTGACGTCTCGGCCTCGCGCCGCTTCTCCCCGGTGCGCCGCCGGATGTCCAGCGCCCGGGCGAAATGGTCAAGCGCGCCGTCCTCGTCGCCGATCGCCAGGCTGGTCTCGCCGACGTTCTGCAGCACGGCGCCCTCAAGATGGTCGTTGCCGATCCCACAGGCCAGCCGCAGCGCCCTGTCGAGGTGGGCGAAGGCGCGGCCGGAGTCGCCCATCTGCCTGTAGGTATCGGCGATGTTGTTGAGCACCAACGCTATTCCGGGAAGGTGGTCGTCGGCCGTGTGCAGCTCCAGCGCCCGCTCGAGGGCGGCGACGGCATCGTCGAACCGGCCCAGCTGGGTATAGGCGTGGGCGATGTTGTTAAGCGCCATGGCCTGCCCGCGGCGGTCGCCACCGGCCCGCATCAGTTCCAGGGCGGGGATCAGCTGCTGCAGAGCTTCCTCATGGCGGTGCATGACGTTGTGCGCGACGCCAAGGCCGCTGCGCATCAGGCGCTCCGCGACCGGATCGCCCAGGCTCAGGGCGGCGGCCAGGCCCTCGCGGCAGATCTCGGTGTAGTCCGACCAGTAGCCGCGGCGGGTGTAGTAGCCCGCGAGCAGGTAGGTCAGCTGCCACGTCATCATGGGGTGGCGGTGCTGCGCGGCGTGCCGCGCGATCGGCAGCAGGTTGGGCCGCTCGCCGTCGAGAAAGGTCAGCACCGAGCCGGCGTCGGCCAGGAACGGCATCTCGGGTGGGGAGCCGTCCCAGGACACCTTGACCCGATCTCGCGCCGGCTCCAAGCGCTGATTGACCATCTCGGCCATTGCGAGGTACCACATGAGGGTTGATGAATTTGAATTCAAACGCTCGGTCGGCGTGGCGCACTCGATCGCATAGAGCCGGATGAGGTCGTGGAAACGGAATCTGGCACTGTCCACTTCGGAGATGAGATGGGCGGAGGCCAGCTCGTCGAGCGCGTCCTGCACGGGCTCGCCGGCCAGGACGCGGGCGAGGTGCGCGCTGAAGGTCGGGCCGGGGTGGTTGCCGAGGCGGCGGAAAAGCGTTGCGGCCAAAGGACTCAGGGACTGGTAGGCGGTGGCGAAGACGGTGCGGATGCTGTGCGGGCCGCCGGGGACGGTCAGCGCGCCCAGCCGATCCTCCCCGGTCAGCTCGGTGACCAGCTCGGACAGCGGCCGCATCCGCCGGGTGGCGAGCTTGGCGGCGGCGATGCGCAGAGCCAGCGGCATGCGGCCGCACAGCTCGACCAGCCGTTCGGCGCAGTCCCGCTCGGCCGCGACGCGATCGCGGCCGAGGACCCGTTGCAGCAGCGTCGACGCGTCCTCGCGGGTGAGCATGTCGAGCTGGATCGACACGACGGCGTGGTCGAGCGCGAGCGCGGCCAGCTGCTGGCGGCTGGTGACGATGAGCTGGCTCGCCGAGTCGGGCGGGACGAGCGGCGCGACCTGCTCCGCCGAACCGGCGTTGTCGAGCACGATGAGCATGCGCCGCTCGCGCAGGGCGGAGCGGTAAAGGCCCAGCTGCGCGGCGATGTCGGCGGGGGCGCGCTCGCCCGGGTCTCCTGGCCGGGGTCGATGCCTACCGGCCGCGAGGTCCGCGGAGGCGCTCCGGGCCGTGTGGTGCGCTGGCGCGCGCTCGGCCTGGACGCCGAGGCCGGTGAGGAGGTGGGTCAGGGCCTCGGCGACAGGCATCGCCGTCGCCGGGTCGTGGCCGCGCAGGTCGAGGAAGAGCTGCCCGTCGGGGAAGCGGTCGATGGCCTGGTGCGCCCAGTGAACGGCGAGCGCGGTCTTGCCCATCCCGCCCGGTCCGGAGATCACGCCGACGCTCGCCCCGTCCAGCAAACCGTCCAATGTAGATGTCTCCGCGGCGCGGCCGGTGAAATGACCGGTCCTCGCCGGCAACTGCGCCGGTTTGAGCAGGGTCGCGGCGGCCGGACCGTCAAGGTCGAGCCCGGGATCGCGCCGCAGCACCGCAACGTGGAGCCGTTGCAGCTGCGGGCTCGGATCGACGCCCAGCTCGTCGGCGAGATGGGCGCGCAACCGTTCGTACGCCTCGATCGCGCTCGCGTGCCTGCCGGACCGGCACAGGGCCAGCATCAGCAGGCTGACCAGGCGCTCGCGGGCGGGATCGGCGGCGAGCAGGCGTTCGATCTCGTTGACGGCGGCCGCGTGCTCACCCAGCCGCAGCCGGGCGTCCCACAGATCCTCCAGCGCGTTCAGGCGCGCCTGGGCCAGGCGGTCCACCTCGGCCTCGGCCCAGCCCAGCGGCTCGGCGTCCTCGAGCGCGGGACCCCGCCACAGCGCCAGGCCGTCGAGAATGTGGGTGACGGCCTCGGCCTCGGCTCCCTTCGCCAGCGCGTCACGGCCCCGGGCAGCGCGCTCGTCGAACCGCACGATATCCACATCGGACGGTGGCAGGTCAAGCAGGTAACCGGAGTCGCGGGTGACGAGGATCCCTTTGAGGCCGCAGTCGTCAAGCGCCTGCCTGATCCTGGCGATGTGGGAGTACAGCGAGCGCATCGCCGTCCTCGGCAGCTCGTCACCCCACAGCGCCTCGGCCAGCTTCAAGTGCGACACCGGCTTGCCGACCCGCAGCCCCAGCAGGCCGATCAGCGTGCGCTGCTTGCTGCCGACCAGGCTCGTGCGGCCATTCGGCCCGATCACCTCGATCGGGCCCAGCAGGCGCAGCGTCTCCGCGCCCGGCCGCGCCGGCTGCCGGCGATCGTCATCGATGAGATCGCGGATGGTGGCGAGCCTGCCCTGCTCGACAGGTGAGGCGCCGAGCATGCGCACCAGAGTGTCGAAGCGATCCGTGGGCGGCAGCGTCCTGCCCGTGAAGTAATGCGCGATCATCCCGGCCGACCAGCCGGTCTTCGCGGCGAGGGCACGATAGCTCAGCTCCGAGTCGCCCCTGCGCCGGGCGTCGCGGCGCTTCAGCTGACGCAACATCCGGGCCAGGTCCGGCAGGGTCTCGCCCTTGGCCATCACTCCCCCATTGAGACATCTGAGCCTGTCATTTTAGGGGATGCGCAATGGCGTTCAACGCCGTTCAGAATCGGCTATCCGCGTCCGTCGCGTTTCCGACGATGGGCGGCATGAATCGTCGATTTCAACGCCACGCCCAGGCGTGGCTGGGTGTAGCCGTTCTCATCGCCGGGATCGCCTTCGCCGCACCGGCCTATGCCGAAGAGCCCAAGCAGGAGCAGGACAGCGCTCCATCCGAATCACCCCCGGCCGGCTTCCGGTCGTGGGAGGACCTGGCCGAGGCGCAGGACCGCCTCAACAACGCCGCCGACCAGATCCTGGCCGAGCCCGGGCAGGGTTACAGCGGGACCGTCGCCGCACCGGAAAACGGGGAGCTACAGGTCTTCTGGAAGGGTGACGTCCCAGCCGACGCGAGGGAGCGCGCCGAGCGCACAGGCGTGCCGGTCAAGTTCATCCCCGCCGAGTTCAGCCAGGTGGAGCTGGCCGAGGAGGTGGCGCGGCTCGGGGAGGACAAGCGGGTGACGACCGCGGCGCCCAACGTGGACGGTTCCGGCGTCACGGTCACCGTCTCCACCGAAGAGGACCGCGAGGCCATCCTCGCCGAGGCGCGGCTGCCCTTGACCGTGACGGTCGAACAGGGGCCGGAGCTGCTCTTCGATCGCCAGAACGACATCTCGCCGTACTGGGGCGGCGCCCGCTGGTACAACCTCAGCTCTGGAAGCTCCTGCTCCACCGGCTTCTCCGTGAGGTGGCGCGAGGTCCCGCGGATGCTGACCGCCGGCCACTGCGGCGCCAACGGCAATGTGGCCCGCATCGGCAACGCGGCCCAGCCGGTCACGACGATCACGGCCGATGTGAACGCGCGCGACACGCAGATGCTCAACCCGCCCCAGGGACGCACCTACGCCGGGCGGATCTACACCGGTCCGTGGAACAGCTGGACGAGCATGAGGGTGATCGGGTCGACGCCGGACTACGTCGGGAACTGGATCTGCACCGGTGGGTCGTTCAGCGGTGAGCACTGCAGCGCCAGGGTTTACGCCGTCAACACCAGCGTGCTCGGGATGGCGCCGATGACCTACGCCGCCAACCCGGGTGGGCCGGTCGCCGGCAATTGCGTGGCGGCCCCCGGCGACAGCGGCGGGCCGGCCTACCACCGCAGCCTGTACATCCAGTGGCCCTACATCCAGCTCGGCGCGATGGCTCGCGGCACGATCACGGCCGGAGTCCTTGACACGCCATGCCTTTCGCTGGGTGTGTGGCGAACGGGCTCCTATCGGGTCTGGTACGCACCGGTGCGCCGGCCGTTCTTCGATCCGCACATCGGCTCGCTCCAGTTCTACGGAGCCAGCCTCATGTAGGAAGCCTCCACTGGCGATCACAGGAACGATCGGAGGAAATGGTTATGGCCGGGAGCGCCGGAGCTCCCGGCCATAGCGCGTCATCGCTTCAGCGTCGCCAGCCACCCCGTCGTGATATTCGCCCTGACCAGCCCGTCCTGATAAAAGCGCGGCAGCGTACCGTGTTGGCATGGCCTTCAGGATCGACGCGGTGCGCGCCGCCTACCCAGCGCTAGCCGAGGGTTTCGCCCATTTCGACGCGGCCGCCGGGTCGCTGGTTGCCGGCCCTGCGGCCGATGCCGCCCACGCCGTCATGACCGGCGCGGTCTCCAATCACAGCCAGGCGCACGCGCCCGGCCGCCGCTCCATCCAGATCGTCATCGATGCCCGCGAGGCGGTCGCCGACCTGCTGGGCGCCCGGCCCGAGGGCGTGGTCTTCGGCTCCAGCGCCACCTCGCTGACCTACCTTGTCAGCCGCACGCTGGCCCAGACATGGCGTCGCGGCGACGAGATCGTGCTGTCCAATCTGGACCATGATGCCAACGTGCGGCCGTGGGTGCAGGCGGCTTCGTCGACCGGGGTCACGGTGCGGTGGGCGCGCTTCGATCCGGCCGGAAGCCTTCCGGCCGACCAGTATCCGGCCCTGATCGGCGAGCGGACAAGGCTGGTCGCGCTGACCGCCGCCAGCAACGCCAACGGCGCGATCCCCGACGTAGCAAGGGTTTCGGCCCTCGCTCACGAGGTGGGCGCGCTGTGCTATGTGGACGGTGTGCATGCGACCCCGCACCTGCCCATCGATGTCGCCGCGCTCGGCGCCGACTTCTACGTCACCAGCGCCTACAAGTGGTCCGGCCCTCACCTCGCCGCCTGCGTGGCCGATCCGGAAGTGTGGGAAGGGCTTGAGCCTCAAAAGCTTAAACCCTCTTCCGATGTGGTACCGGAAAGGTTCGAATTCGGCACCCCAAGCTTCGCCTCATTGGCCTCCATCACGGCGGCCGTGGATCACCTTGCCTCCCTTGACGGCGGGGCCACCGGCACCCGCCGCGAGCGGGTCACGCAGTCGATGACGGCCGTGCGCGCCTACGAGTCCGATCTGTTCGCCAAGCTCGTCTCCGGCCTCGCCGCCATGCCCGCGACAAGCTTCGTGCCCGCACCGCAGGATCGTTGCCCCACCGTGGCGTTCCGCATCGAGGGCGAGGATCCGGCGAAGACCGCGACGCGGCTGGGCGGCGCGGGCGTCTGCGTCTTCTCCGGCGACTACTACGCCTACGAGTTCTTCTCGGCACTGGGCCTGCGCGACAGCGGCGGTGCCGTGCGCGCGAGCATCTACCACTACACCACAGAGCAGGACGTGGCGCGCCTGCTAGCGGCGCTCAACGGATGAGTGGCGCTCAACGGTTGAGTTCGAAGACCGGGTGCTCGCCTGCCGGGGCGAACGCCATGGGCCGATGGTGAACTTGTGATGACGGCCCGACAAGGACAGTGGAAAATCGGGTGCAGCGGCACCATGTCCTGGTGCGTGTCAGTGGCGTGAATCAGAGCTTCGACGACTGCTATGCGGTCAACTACACGCGGTTGACGGTGCAGCTGTTCGCCTTCGTAGGTGACATGACGGAGGCGCAGGATCTGGTGCAGGAGGCCTTCACCCGCGCCTGGCCAAGGTGGGAGAAGATCTCGGCGTACGACGATCCGGTCGCGTGGGTGCGCAGGGTGGCGTGGAACCTTGCGACCAGCCACTGGCGCCGTGTGCGGATCGCGCTGCGGCACAGCTCCGCCCAGCGACCCGAGATCGCCGAAGGTCCCGGCCCCGACAGGGTGGCTTTGATTCGCGCCCTAAGCAGGCTTCCGGCACGGCAGCGCCGCGCCATCGTCCTGCACCACCTGGCCGGCCTGTCCGTGGCCGAGGTGGCACGGGACTGCGAGGTCGCCGAGGGGACCGTCAGGTCGTGGTTGCACCGCGGGCGCACGGCGATGGCGGAACACCTTTCCACATCCGAGTCACCCAAGGTGGTAAATCATGGAAGATCCTGATCGTCGTTTCGCCACGACCATGACCAGTCTGTTCGACGGGTTCGAGGCCGAAGTGGCGCGCCGGGTGGCGGTGCCGGGGGCCGACGCCGCCCGCCGGGCCGCCTATCACCGCGGCCGGCGCAACGCACACGCGCTAACAGCATTGACCGCCATCACGGCGCTGGGCGTCGGGAGCGGTGTCACCTATGCGCTTACCGGCGGCGGGGGGACCCCGTCCGGTATCACGCCACCCGGCGGCGCCAGTGCGCCGGCGCAGACTCCGGTGCCGTTCGCGTCGGCACCGGACCTCCTCGGACGGACCGGCCCCCCGAAGGGCGAGCTTGAGAAGGTCAACCTGACTGTCACGGCGCAGCCCGAGGTCAGGCTGTCAAAGGCGAAGCAGGGCGGTTATCACGGCACCGTCACCTTCACCGTCCGCAATGACGGTCCGTCACCGGTCAGCCGTATGATCCTCAACTACGACCTCACCCCCCAGCTTGAGTTCGAGAGCGGGGTCGAGTCCAGCGGTGTTGCCCGCTGCGTCATAGCGGGGACCGCCGGCGCATGGAAATGCCACCCCACCAGCCCGATCGCCGTGGGGGCCAGCGTCACCTACGAGGTGAAGGTGTACACCGGGCTCGCCGCCTCAGCCGCCGCGCAGGTGATCCAAACCACCTTCGGCGCCGTCCCGCACCCGAACGCCGGGCACAACTATGAGGAGCAGTCGGAGGGCAACAATACCGCCTCGGTGCGCGTGATCGTGCCTGCGGCATAGAACGGGGGACCAGGCCCTCGCGTCACGCCTCGACGGCGGGCGCGGGGGCCCGGGTGTCTAAGGAGGACAGATGGTGGCGGGCTTGCATCAGGGCGAAACCCAGCAGATTGGAGCCGCGCCATCGAGCCGGGTCGCCGGCCGCCGGATCGCTTGCGGCCAGCCCGATGCCCCACACGCGGTCCACCGGGCTGGCCTCCACGAGCACGCGGTTGCCGGTAGTCACTAGGAATGCCCTCAAATCGGCATGCTGGGAGAACTTGGCGATGCTACCGGCGACGACGATGCCGAACCGCTCCCGCTCCCAAGCCGCCTCATCGAACGGGCTCACCTTGCGCCCCAAGGGTTTGGCGACGTTAGGGTGCTCGGTGGCGAGAATCTTCGCCGCGCGCGCCTCATCGCCGAAGTGCATCGCCTTGCTCCACATCATGAAATGCTCGGCCGTCGCAAACCGCCGACCGTCCACATCGAACGGTGAAGGCCACCATTGGCTCAGGCATCCGGCGCCTATGCTCCCGTCGCGTTGCGGTTGATGGCCCCAGAAGAACAGGAATTTCACGGGGGTACCTTCGGACTGCAGCGTGATCAGGTCGGCGACCGAAGTGGGAAGCATGAGGGCAGCCTAGACGGCCGGTACGACAACCTGTGCCAGACTGTGACCATGGATGTCCTGACCGCGATCCGCACGAAGTACGCGGTGCGCCAGTTCACCGGCGATCCCGTGCCCGACGACGTCCTTGAGACGATCCTGCGGGCGGCGCTGCGCGCGCAAAGCTCCAAGAACAGCCAGCCCTGGCAGCTGATCGTGGTGCGAAAGCGTGACACCCTCGCGACCCTGTCCATGCTCGGCGACTTCCTCGGCCACGTCGCCGGGGCGGCGGCGTGCGTCGTGTTCGCGGCGCCCGACGAGCGCGGCTGGACCTACTTCGACCTCGGCCAGTGCGCCGCCTACCTCCAGCTCGCCGCGCACGACCTGGGAGTCGGCTCCTGCCTCGGCGCCATCTACCGGCCCGACGAGGCCAAGCGGCTGCTCGGGGTACCCGCCGGGATGAGGCTCGATGCCCTTGTCTCCCTTGGCTATCCCGCTGAGTCGCACCGGCCGGCGAAGCTGGGCGGGCGCAAGCCACTGTCCGCCGCGGTTCACTGGGAGCGCCTGTCCTGACGCAGCGCCGGCTGGGCGGCATGGACGATCATGCTTGATCGAGCAGAAAGTCGCGGACCGTCCGACGGTACAGGCCGGGCTCCTCGACATACATCATGTGGGCGCTCTCCTCGAAGATCACCAGCCGTGAGCCGGGGATGCCAGCCGCGATCGCTTGCGCGCCAAGGACCGAGCAGGTGCGGTCGTGGCGGCCGGCCAGCACGAGCACGGGACGGTCGACGCCGCCCAGCCGGTCCTCGACCTCGATGCCGCCGTAGCCGGCGTCGGCGAAGGCGCGCAACACCTCCGGCGAGTAGATGGCGTCGCGCGTTTCATGCTCGTACTCGGCGATGCGCGGGTCGAGCGGGTCGGCGAAGTGGAAGGGAAGCTGGTCGCTCATGAGCCGGGCGAACTCCTCGGCGGTGGCGACGCTCTTCTCCCGCTCCCACGAGGCGGCGACCTGCTCGCGCAGCTCGACAGGCTGGAAGGTGGCGAGTTCGTCCTCGACGGATTCGAGGAAGCGGCTCGAGGGGAGCCCGGCGGAGATGATGACCGGGCCGCGGTCGCCCGGGAAGTCCACGGCGTACTGCAGCGCGACGAACGCGCCATACGAATGCCCCAGTACGGCAAAGGATTCAAGGCCGACAGCGGCGGCGAGAGCGGGGACGTCGGCGGCCATGCGCTCTAAAGTCCACGTCGCGGGGTCGGGACGCGACGACCGCCCGCTTGCGCGCTCATCGACGAATATCAGCCGGAACTCGTCCGCGAGGGGGTGGAGGTAGTGCCCGAACGCATGGTGGTCCAGGCCTGGCCCACCATGCAGGATGATGACCGGAAACCCTTGCCCGGCCTCGGAAATAAACAGCTCACAGTCGCCGATGTTTACCAGCCGCTCCATCAGGAGAGTCTAAGCGGATATGACCTATGGATTGCTCAACAAGCTCACCACCAGGCCAGGCAAGCGGGACGAGGTCGTGGAGATCCTCCTCGAATCAGGGAAGCTTCTCGACGACCCGGCGTGCCTGATGTACATGGTCACCGAGTCCGTCGACGACCCCAACGTGATCTGGGTGGTCGACCTGTGGACCAGCAAGGAGAAGCACGCCGAGGCGCTCAGGACACCCGAGCTGAGGCCGTTCGTGGAGCGGGCCATGCCGCTGCTGGAGGGCATGCCCGAGCAGCTCGAGTTCAATCCCGTGGGCGGGCGCGGAATCCCCGGTTAGCCGGCGAGCAAGGCGCTCAGCCGGATCGCGGCTCGCGGGCCGCGGGTTGGGGGCCGCGGCCCCGGCTGGCCGGCCCGGGGTGGCGCTAACCAGGGCGGTGGGCGCTCACGAGCCAGGCCGCCGCGCCGACCCAAACCCCGTCTGAGCGCTGGCGCGCGGCATATTCGGCGGCCATGGCGGCGAATCCGGGCTCTCGCGGGCCGTCGAAGTTGCGCACCAGCGGCGAACCCGCTTGATACTCAAGCATATCCGCCACATCGCTGCCGATGCGGACCTGCTCGACGACGGTAGCTACGCGCACGCCCGCAAACCCGACGCCGCCGAGCAGATCCGAGATCCAGCCGGGGTCGGAGAAGGGATCGGCCGCGTCATCGATGGGAGAGCTGAAGGCGCGCAACGGGATGGAGAAGACCTCGCTGCGCGACTGGCCCTGCCAGCACAGGAAGGCGAGCCGCCCTCCCGGCCGCAGGCAGCGGCGAAAGTTGGCGAAGGCCGCCACCGGGTCGTCGAAGAACATGACGCCGAAGCTGCTTATCACGACGTCAAAGGCGGCTTCAGGCAATGGGTGCGACTGCGCGTCAGCGAGAACGTACTCCACATTGGATGCTCGTTGGGCGGCGGAGAGCATGGTTGCGGAGAAGTCGATTCCGGTGACGATGCCGCCGCGCCGAGCCGCCTCGACGCTGGATTCGCCGCAGCCGCAACCGACGTCGAGTACCCGCTCGCCGGGCGCGATGGCCGCGGCCGCCCAAAGGTGCGGCAGCAGCGGTTGCCGCACGGACGCGTGCCGCTCCCGCTGGGCGATCCAGCGATGCCCGCTGTCGCCGTTCCACCTTTCCGCCTGCGCCTCGTTCATTTCGCGGTGGACCTCCAGATCAGATGGGTCAGGGCGATGCCGCCGGCGGCGCAGGCGAAGGCGATCGTCGTGTAGCCGAGGTTGCCCGGGTCGAGCTCGAGCAGCCGCTGCGTCGGCGGCCACACCAGCATCAGCGCCGACAGCACGGCCATCCCGGCGATGAGCACCACCTTCCACCAGGTGTAGGGGCGCGCGATGACGGCGAGCACCCACAATGCGATGGTGATGGTGGTGAGGAACGCGGTCGTGCTCGCCTGCACGTCGTTGCCCTCCATCGCCCAGCGTCCGGAGTGGACGATGACATACGACACGAAGCAGGCTAGCCCGATCGAGACGCCGGCCGGGACGGCCAGGCGCATCACGCGCGGCACGAAGCCGGGGCGCGCCCGTTCGCTGTTGGGCGCCAGGGAGAGCACGAAGGCGGGCAGGCCAATGGTGAACCAGCCCATGACGGTGACGTGCCTGGGCAGGAACGGGTAGGGGATGGCATCGAAGCCGATCAGGCCCGGGATGCCAACCATCAGCGCCAGCAGCACCGAGTAGATCGTCTTGGTGAGGAACAGGGTGGAGACGCGTTCGATGTTGCCGATGACCCGGCGCCCCTCCGCCACCACATAAGGCAGCGTGGCGAACCTGTTGTCCAGCAACACTATCTGGGCCACCGCCCGAGTGGCCGGGCTGCCCGAGCCCATCGCCACGCCGATGTCGGCATCCTTGAGCGCCAGCACGTCGTTGACGCCGTCGCCGGTCATCGCCACCGTGTGCTGGTTGCCCCGCAACGCCTTGATCATGGTGCGCTTCTGTTCCGGGGTGACCCGCCCGAAAACCGACGTGTCCTCAAGCGTTCTGGCGAGCTCCGCCGGGTCCTGAGGCAGGTCGCGGGCGTCGATGGGCCGGCCCGCCTGTGGCAGGTCCAGCGAGGCGGCCACCGCGCCGACGGACGCCGGGTTGTCGCCCGACATGATTTTGACGGTTACCCCTTGCGCCGCAAAATACTCAAGGGTGTCCTTGGCGTCCGAGCGGACCCGCTGATCCAGCACGATGAGGGCCTCGGGCGTGACGTCCTGCGTGGACAGCCGCGGCGCGGAGGCCAGCAGCAGCACGCGCAGCCCTTGCCCGGCAAGCTCCTCCGCCTGTTTCAAGGCGGCGTCTTTCGGCGAGAGCAGCACATCGGGCGCGCCCAGCAGCCAGGTGCCGTTGGGGCCGAAGTTCGCCCCGCTCCACTTGCGGGCCGACGAGAACGCCGCCACCTCCGCAGCCTTCCAGCCCGGATCGTCGGGAAAGGCATCGGCGACGGCCTTCAGGCTCGGATTGGGATGCGGGTCGGCGGCGGCCAGCGCGGCCAGGACGGTGTCCACACCGGACCCGTCGAGCGGCTTGACCGACGAAAGGCGCATGGCGTTTTCGGTCAGCGTCCCGGTCTTGTCGGCGCACACCACGTCCACGCGCGCCAGACCCTCGATCGCCGGCAGCTCGTTGACCAGGCACTGCCGCCGGCCGAGCCGGACGACACCGACCGCGAACGCGATCGACGTCATCAGGATCAGCCCCTCGGGCACCATCGGCACGAGGGCGGCCACCATGCCGCGCAGGGCGTCGGGCAGGGCCTCGTCGCTGGCCAGCTGGTTGTAGATGGCGAGAGCCCCCGCGGGTACCAGCAAATAGGTGATAACCTTCAATATCCGGTTGATACCGTTGCGCAGCTCCGAGTTGACCAGGGTGAACCTGCTGGCCTGGGCCGCGAGCTTGGCGGCGTACGCCTCACGGCCGACCGCCGTGGCGCGGTAGAGACCGCCGCCCGCCACCACGAAACTGCCCGACAGCATGCGGTCGCCGGGCCGCTTGACCACCGGCTCAGACTCGCCCGTCAGCAGGGACTCGTCCGCCTCAAGGCCGTCGGCGGCCAGGATCTGTCCGTCGACCACCGCCTGGTCGCCCGGCGCCAGCTCGATCACGTCGTCGGCGACCACCTCGTGCGGGGCGACCTCGCGGCCGGCGCCGTCGCGCCGCACGCGCGGCCGCGCCTGCCCGATGATGGACAGCCGGTCAAGCGTGCGCTTGGCGCGCAATTCCTGCACCACACCGACGATGCTGTTGGCGACGATGAGAAAGCCGAAAAGACCGTCGAGGAGGTACCCGGTCGACGCGATGATCGCGAAGAGCACCGCGAAGATGGCGTTGATGCGGGTGAAGACGTTGGCCCGCACGATGTCCCAGCCGCCGCGGCTGGTCCGCGCGGCCACGACGTTGCCCTGCCCCTGGGCCACCCGCTGCGCGACCTGCTCCGCGGTGAGCCCGCGCTCCGCTTCCGGCATGGGGAGACACTACGCGATCAGTCGCCGAGAAACTCCCGTACGCTGCGGGAGAAGGCGTCCGGGTCATCGATCCACGGAAAGTGCCCCGCTTTGGGCTGGATCACCAGGCGCCCGTTGCCGACCACTTCCACGAACCGCCGCGCCATCGCCGGGGTCGGCCCGGGGTCGAGCTCGCCCGCCACGACCAGCACGGGGTCCTTCAACGCCGCCAGCCCTGGGACCGTGGTGGCCGCCACCGCCTTCCAGTCGGTGGCGAAATAGCCGGCCACCCCCTCCTCATCGCGGTGCTGGGCCTCGGAGAACTTGCGCGCCGCCTCGTCCCAGCGTCCGTAGTAGAACGGCTCATACAGCGCTCTCGGCCCGTCGTTGAGGACGGCCTCGTACGCCTCCTCGAACCACGGCTCGCCGCGCCGGATCTCCAGGTGCATGAGCCACTGCTCGCCGGTCAGCTCGAACCCCGCCGCTCGCAACCCGGGCGTGACAAGGATCAGGCGCTCGATGCGCTCGGGATACCTTGCGGCGTAAATCATCGCCACGCCCGCCCCGGCCGAGTGCCCGAGAAGGTCCATCCGCGACAGTCCAAGCTGGACCCTCAGCGCCTCGATGTCCTCAACGAGCCGGTCGGCGCGGTAGGTCTGCGGATCCGACGGGCGGTCCGAACCGCCGGTGGCGCGGTTGTCCAGCAGCACCAGCCCGGTCAACCCACCAAGGTCGCGAAGATACGCCGCCGACTGGGCGGGCCCGCCCGGCACGCACACCAGCGGGCGATCGCTTTCGCCGATGATGTGGTATGCCAGCGAAGTCCCGTCATACGATGCGAATCGTTTCACGAGCGGCTCTGCCACACAGTCGCAATCGTCACCAATCCCACATTCACCGAAGGATTATACCCTTTTCACATCCCGGGATGGCGGCGGCCCGGCGTCACGAGAGTGTGGCCATCCGCTGGTAAGAGCATAGGTTATGACTGAGCTGAGGCCATTCGGGCGCACGGGCGTCAGGATAAGCGCACTGACGTTGGGCGCCATGAACTTTGGCGCACGCGCCAACTCCGACCACGACGACGGGGTGCGCATCATCCACCGCGCGCTCGACGCGGGTATCAACAGTATCGACACGGCCGACGTCTACTCGCAGGGCGAGTCGGAGGAGATCGTCGGAAAGGCGCTGCGCGGAAAACGCGACGACGTCTTCCTGGCCACCAAGTTCTTCGGGCAGATGGGCGACGATCCCAACCATCGCGGCGGGTCGCGGCGCTGGATCATGCGGGAGGTGGAGAGCAGCCTGCGGCGCCTGGGCACGGACCACATCGATCTGTATCAGATGCACCGGCCCGACCCCGAGATCGGCTTCCAGGAGAGCCTTGGAGCGCTCAGCGATCTGGTGCATCAGGGCAAAATCCGCTATGTGGGTACCTCAACGTTCCCCGCATGGTCCATAGTGGAGGGACAGTGGATCTCCGAGCGGCGGTGCCTGGAGCGGGTGGTGTCGGAGCAGCCGCCCTATTCGATCCTGGCGCGCGGCATCGAGCGCGATGTGCTGCCGGTGGCGCTGAAGTATGACATGGCCGTGATCCCGTGGAGCCCGCTGGCCGGTGGCTACCTGACCGACTCCACGCGCTCGCAACGGGTACACCTCATGCCCGAGCGCTACGACCGCGACCTTCCGGCCAACGCCGCCAAGGTCGAGGTGGTGGAGAAGCTGCGCGAGGTGGCCAGCCAGGCCGGCATAACGCTGATCCACCTCGCGCTCGCGTTCGTGCTGCGCCACCCGGCGGTCACCTCGGCGATCATCGGCCCGCGGACGATGGAGCACCTCGAGTCGGCGCTGGGAGCCGATAAAGTGGTGTTGAGCGCGGATGTGCTCGACCGCATCGACGAGATCGTGCCGCCGGGCACCAACCTCAACCCCGCCGACGCGGGCTACCAGCCGCCGAGCCTGACCGACCCGGCCCATCGCCGCCGACCATAGGAGATCCGTGCCCTATCCAGAACCCAAAGCAGCAATTCTGGCGCGTGCAAGCAACGCGCGGCGGGCCGCCCCAGAAGACGCTGCTTGGGCATGGTCATCTTGGAAGCAAAAAGCGCACTTCCAAGATGACCATGCCCAAGCACCGCCGGGCGGCCCGCATATAGACCCCGACGTCACGAAGTCCTGGCTGCGCAGGGCTCTGCCGGTGGTGCTGGCGCACAAGTGGCTGTTGCTGACGTCTTTGGCGCTCTCGCTGGTCGGGCTGCTGGTCCAGGTGCAGATCCCCAACCTGCTCCGCATGGGCATCGATGACGCCCTGGTCGCCCGCTCGGCGAGCCTTTCCAGGTTTGTCTGGCTGGTCGCCGCCTTCGCGGTCGCCCAGGGTGTCATCAATTATGCGGCTCGCCGGTACCTGCTGAAAACCGCCTACGAGGTCGAGTACGACCTACGCAACATCATGTATGCGCACCTGGTGCGGATGCCGTTCGGCTTCTACGACCGGGTGCAGACCGGCGAGCTGATGTCACGCTCCAGTTCGGACATCCGCGCGGTTCAGATGTACCTGACCTTCGGCCCGTCGATCCTCGTCCAGTGCACGATCGCCGGTTTCGCGTTCGCGCTCATGCTATCCATCAACGCCCCGCTCGCCTTCGTGGCGATGGCGGCAATGCCGGTCGTGGCCGTGCTCGGCGTCTATGCCCGCAAGGCGATCTTCCCGATCGCATGGCTGATCCAGGCCAGGCTCGCACGGGTCGCCACGGTGGTGGACGAAAACATCAACGGCGTGCGCATCGTCAAGGCGTTCGCCGCCGAGCAGGCGCAGCTTGAAACCCTTGCACGAGAGGCGGATCGGGTGCGCTGGGCCTACCAGCGCGAGGCCCGGACGCGCAGCTGGTGGGCGCCGACCCTGGAGAGCCCGCCGCGCCTGGGCCTGGCGCTCGTGCTGCTCCTCGGCGGCCTGATGGCCATCGACGGCTCGACCTCGATCGGCACCATCGTGGCGTTCAACTCCTACGTGCTGATGCTCCAGCCCCCGTTCCGCATGCTGGGCATGCTCATCATGCTGGGCCAGCGGGCGGCCGCGTCGGCGAAGCGCATCTACGAGGTGGTTGACACGCAAAGCGACATCGCAGACGGGCCGGTGACTGCGAAAATCAAGGGGAGCATAGCCTTCGACGATGTCGGCTTCGTCTATCCACTTGGGACACGCGCGCTCAGGGGGCTCAGGTTCAACGTGCCGCGCGGGCAGACCGTGGCGCTGGTCGGCCGGACCGGCTCGGGCAAGTCGACGATCGCCCGCCTGCTTGCCCGGTTCTACGACGTCTCCGCCGGGAGGATCGAAATCGACGGGCGTGACATCCGCGAGTTCCGCCTCGACTGCCTCCGGGATCAGGTCGGCATCGTGCCCGAGGAGCCGTTCCTGTTCTCCGTGTCGATCCGCGACAACATCGCCTATGGCCGGCCGGGGGCGCCCCTGCACGAGGTGAAGCGGGCAGCGGTCGCGGCCGGGGCGCACGAGTTCATCGAGGAGCTGCCGCGCGGCTATGACACGGTCGTCGGCGAGCGCGGTTACACGCTGTCCGGCGGGCAGCGCCAGCGCATCGCCATCGCCCGCGCGCTGCTGGTCAACCCGCCCATCCTGGTGCTCGACGACGCCACGAGCGCCGTCGACGTCGCCGTCGAGCAGCGGATACATGAAGCGCTGCAAGCACTTTTACAAAACCGCACCACGCTCATCGTGGCGCACCGCCTGTCCACCATCGCGCTGGCCGACCGGGTCCTGCTGATCGACGATGGGAGGGTCGCCGCGGACGGCACGCACCACGAGCTGCTCGCCACCGAACCAAAATATGCGGCCGTGCTGGCGGAGTTTTCCGATGAAGAAGACGAGGCGGTGGCGCGGTGAGCATGTTCGGCGGCGGGTTCGGCGGGCCGGGAGCGGGGCCGGGCAGCGCGCCCATGGGCGGTCTGGCCGGCGGCGGGCCGCGCGGCGGCGGCGCGGCGGTGAAACCCAACGAGGGCTTGCCTTTCGCCGGAGTGCCACCGGAGCTGCTGGCGGGTGTGCGGCGGCTGGAGGAGAGCGAACCGGCCCACCCCGACCCGAAAGTCTCCTTCCACCACCGGGCACCTTCGACGCGAAGCAAACTCACCATGCTCTCGCTGCTGGCCGGGCACAAGCTCACGTTCGCCAGCCTGGTCCTGCTGGTCATCGTCGAGACGGCGCTGCTGCAGGCAGGCCCGTTCCTCGTCCAGGTCGGCATCGACCACGGCATCGCGGCGGGCGACCGCCGCGTGCTTGTCGCCGCCGCGCTCTGTTTCGTGCTCACCGTGTTCGCCGGGTGGCTCGCGACCGCCGCGCGGGTGCGCCAAAGTGGACGGTTGGCCGCCGGCACCATGCGCGACCTGAGGGTGAGCGTCTTCGCCCACCTGCAGCGCCTGTCGATGGATTACTACAACAGGGAGAAGGCGGGCGTCACCCTTACCCGCATGACCTCCGACATCGAAGCGCTGCAACAACTTTTCCAGGAGGGCCTGGCCCAGTTCGCGGTGCAGGGGCTCACAATGCTCATCGTCATCGCCGTGCTCTTCTCCTACGACGCCTCCCTTGCGGCGCTGACCCTCCTGCTCGTGGTGCCCTTCCTCGCCGTGCTGTCGCTGTGGTTCCGACGCCAGTCGGACATCGGCTTCGGGCGGCAGCGCGACACCATCGCCGCGATGTTCGCCGACCTGTCCGAGAGCCTCAACGGCACGCGCATCGTCACCGCCTTCAACCGGCAGGATCGCAACATCGTCAGCCATCGATCGGTTGCGGGGCGGTACCGTGACGCCAGCGACTTCACCGGGCACATCGCCGCCATTTACGGTCCGGCGACCTCGGTGGTGGGCATGGTCGGCATGGCCCTGCTGCTGCTCATCGGCGGGCGGCGGGTGCTCGCCGGAGAGCTGAGCATCGGCGTGCTCACCGCGTTCGTGTTGTACCTCAACGCCTTCTTCGCTCCCGTGCAGCAGCTTGTCCAGCTCTACACCAACTACCAGCAGGCGCGGTCGGCCGTCATCAAGCTGCGCGACCTGCTCGCACTGGAGCCGGCGGTGCGGGAGTTGGAGCGGGCCACCGAGCTGCCACCGATCCAGGGCTCCATCAGATTCGATCGCGTTTCCTTTGGGTACCAAAGAAGCCGCCCCGTATTGGAAAAAGTGACCCTGCACATCGCGCCCGGCGAGACGGTCGCGTGCGTCGGCCCCACCGGCGCCGGGAAATCCACGCTGGCCAAACTCGTCATCCGCCTGCACGATCCCGACGCCGGCCGCATCCTCATCGACGGCTTCGATCTGCGCGACGTCTCGCTGGTCAGCCTGCGCCGGCAGATCGGGGTGGTGCCACAGGAGCCGTTCATGTTCGCCGGCACCCTGCGCGACAACATCGGTTTCGCCCGCCCGGACGCGACCGATGACGAGCTGTGGGCGGCGATCGACGCGGTGGGCCTGCGCGGTCTGGTGGAGCGGACCCCGCTCGGGCTCGACGCGCCGCTGCACGAGCGAGGCCAGTCGGTCTCGTCCGGCCAGCGGCAGCTGCTCGCGCTCGCCCGCGCCTTCCTTGCCCAGCCGCGTGTCGTCGTTCTCGACGAGGCGACGTCCAATCTGGACCTTCAGTCGGAGTTCATGGTGGAGCGCGCCCTCGACCGGCTCCTCGAGGGACGCACTGCCCTGCTGATCGCGCACCGCCTCTCGACCGCGATGCGCGCCGACCGCATCATCGTCGTCGACGGCGGCCGCGTCGCCGAGACCGGTTCTCACGCCGAACTGCTCGCGGCGCAAGGCAAGTACGCCGCGATGTTTGAAACCTGGTCGCGGGTCTAAGGCAGCCAGAGCTCGCTGACGGTCGAGGTCATCAGCACGTCCTTCTTGCCAGTGAACAGCTGGGGGAGCGTGGCCCGGTGTTGCTGCGCGGCGGCGAAGTCGGGGTCGGCCTCGACCGCGGCCTGGATGCGGTCGTAGGCCTCGCGGTCGTCGTACTCCCAGATCACCACGACGCGGCTGTCCTCGGTCTCCCAGCGGCCGATCAGCCGGGCGCCGTGGCGCTGCTGGATCGGCAGCAGGTACTCGCGGAAGTGGTCGTGGAAGGCGGGCAGGTTCGCGGGGACGGCTTGGTAAGTCCGCATACGATAGAGCATGACTGTCCTAAATGGAGCTATCTGCCCGGTGAGGGCGAAGACGAGGGCGCTATTGCGTTGTTTTCGGTACCGATGAAGGCCATATGGCTCAGCAGCCAGGTGGGCAGGGTCTTGTCGCGGATCGCCGCCATCATCTCGACCGACTCCGGGGTCAGCGCCTCGTCCGAGGTGCCCTCGATGGAGTTGACATGGCCAGCGTTGGTCTTGACCTGTGTCATCTTGTCGGCGATGTCCTTGAACGTGAACATGTAGTCGGCAACGGGCACGCCGCGGGTGTCAAGCACGAAGGCCTTGCCGGCGGCCTGCATCACCCGGTTGAGCTTGCCCGGGTCGGCGAGCATGCCCTTGCTCGTCGCCTCCTTGATGATCTGCTTGATCAGTTGTTGCTGGTGGCGCTGGCGGTCATAGTCGCCGTTAGGGCAGCAGGAGCCCTTGCGCAGGCGGGAGTACTCGAGGGCGAGTTCGGGTGTCATGCGCTGGCAGCCGACCGAGTAGGTGTAGTGGCTGCCGCCAGCCGGGATGCCGCGCACCTTGTCCGCGGCTTCGTCGTACCAGACGTACTGGCTGACGAT
>Ga0075421_100000196_pt1 | contig 56761 bp, 51 predicted proteins | sample SoiMetdeltSBSDD5_FD_75292 | JGI IMG/M metagenome (GOLD analysis project Ga0075421, IMG submission 75292) | Bulk soil microbial communities from a Populus tree surrounding site in Tennessee, USA - Soil MetaG P. deltoides SBSDD5 | ecosystem: Environmental > Terrestrial > Soil > Tree plantation... | reverse complement strand
GGCGGCCTCCAGCGTGAACCGGAACACCTTGCCGACCCGCACGCCCGACACGCCGTCGAAGCCGAGGGCCGGGAGCGACCGTTCGATGGTCTGGCCCTCGGGGTCGGCGACGCCGGCGCGGGGACGGGTCTCTACGAGCACTGAGAAGAGCACGGCTTCAGGCTAAGCGTTGTGGGCAGACGCGCCGGGCCACCCGGCGAACGATTGGCCGGTGATCCGCTCGTAGGCCTCGACGTAGCGGCTGCTGGTGGCGCTGACCACGTCGGCGGGCAGCGGCGGGGGCGGCGGCTTCTTGTCCCAGTCCAGGGTCTCGAGGTAGTCGCGCACCGGCTGCTTGTCGAACGACGGGGGCGAGCCGCCGGGACGGTAGGCGTCGACCGGCCAGAAGCGGGACGAGTCGGGGGTCAGCACCTCGTCGCAGAGGATGAGCTCGCCGTCGACCAGGCCCAGCTCGAACTTGGTGTCGGCGATGATGATCCCCCGCTCGCGGGCCCAGTCGGCGCCCCGCTGGTACAGCTCGAGGCTGACGTCACGCACCTTGGTGGCCAGCTCGATGCCGACCAGGTCGACGGCCTGGTCGAAGCTGATGTTCTCGTCGTGGCCCTCGTCGGCCTTGGTCGACGGGGTGAACACCGGCTCGGGCAGGCGGTCGGACTCCAGCAGGCCCTCGGGCAGCTTGGTGCCGTGCATGGTGCCGTAGGCCCGGTACTCCTTCCAGGCCGAGCCGGACAGGTAGCCGCGCACGATGCACTCGATCGGCAGCATGTCGGCCTTGCGGGTGAGCATGAACCGGCCGTCCAAGTCGGCCTCGGCGGCGACGGCCTGGACGTCGGCCGGCAGGTCGGCGACCTCGGTCGACAGGAGGTGGCCCTGCACGACGTCGGCCATCTGGGCGAACCAGAACGCCGACATGGCGGTGAGCACCCGCCCCTTCTGGGGGATCGGCTCGGCCATGACCACGTCGAACGCCGACAGGCGGTCACTGGTGACCATCAACAGCCGGTCGTCACCGACCGTGTAGATGTCCCGGACCTTGCCTGAGTACAGGTGCGGGAGGGGGAGCTGGGCCTGGGGCATGGGGGGCTGTCCTTTCGGGACGCGTCAGAGCACGGGTTCCGGGAGGTAGGTGGCGGCGTCGGGAAAGCGGGCGACGATGGCCTCGACCTGGACGACGAACGCCTGCACCTCGCTGGGGGCGGTCCCGACGAACGAGGCGCGGACCCCCAGCAGCCGGTCGAGCGTGGCGTGGTCGAGGCCGAGGCGGTCGTCGGTGGCGAGCCGGTCGACCAGATCGTTCTCCGCCGCGCCTTCCCGCAACGCGAGGGCGGCGGCGACGGCGTGCTCCTTGATGGCCTCGTGGGCCTGCTCGCGGCCGACGCCCCGGCGCAGGGCCGCCACCAGGACCTTGGTGGTGGCCAGGAAGGGGAGGTAGCGGTCGAGCTCGCGCTCGACGACCGCGGGGTAGGCGCCGAAGCCCTCGAGCACCGACAGGAACGTCTCGAACAGGCCGTCGGTGGCGAGGAAGGCGTCGGGCAGCGCCACCCGCCGCACCACCGAGCACGACACGTCGCCCTCGTTCCACTGGTCGCCGGCCAGCTCGGACACCATCGACAGGTACCCGCGGACGACGACGGCGAGGCCGTTGACCCGCTCGCAGGAGCGGGTGTTCATCTTGTGCGGCATGGCCGAGCTGCCGACCTGGCCCTCGGCGAAGCCCTCGGTGACGAGCTCGTGGCCGGCCATGAGCCGGATGGTGGTGGCCAGGCTGGACGGCCCGGCGGTGGCCTGGACGAGGGCCGCGACCACGTCGAAGTCGAGCGACCGGGGGTAGACCTGGCCGACGTTGGTGAGCCGCTCGCCGAAGCCGAGGTGGCGCTGGACCGCGGCCTCCAGCTGGTCGACCTTGCCGGGGTCGCCGCCGAGGAGGTCGAGCTGGTCCTGCTGGGTGCCGACCGGGCCCTTGATGCCCCGCAGCGGGTAGCGGGCGAGCAGCTCGTCGACCCGGCGGAACGCCTGGAGCAGCTCCTCGCCGGCGTTGGCGAAGCGCTTGCCGAGGGTCGTGGCCTGGGCGGCGACGTTGTGGCTGCGGCCGACCATGACCAGGGCGCTGTGCTCGGCCGCCCGCGTGGCGAGCCGGGCCAGGGCGGTGGCCATGCGGTTGCGGACCAGCTCCAGGGCCAGGCGGATCTGCAGCTGCTCGACGTTCTCGGTGAGGTCGCGGGAGGTCATGCCGGCGTGGGCGACCTCGTGGCCGGCCAGCGCCGAGAACTCCTCCAGTCGGGCCTTGACGTCGTGGCGGGTGATCCGCTCCCGGGCGTCGATCGAGGCCAGGTCGACCTTGTCGACGACCGCCCGGTAGTCGGCGATGGCCTCGGCCGGGATGTCGACGCCCAGCTCCCGCTGGGCCTCCATGACCGCGATCCAGAGCTGCCGCTCCAGTACGACCTTGCGCTCGGCCGACCAGATCTCGATCATCCCCGCGCTCGCATATCGAGCCGCCAAGACGTCCGCAAGCGCCGGTTTCACCACGTCAACAGTCTCGCTTGGGGATCAGGATTGCGGTGGGACCATCTCGGCGCGGTGGTCGGCGAGTTGTTTGACGAGGACCTCGTCGTTGACCGCCAGGATCTGGACGGCGAGGAGCGCGGCGTTCATGGCGCCGTCGATGGCGACCGTGGCGACCGGGATGCCTTTCGGCATCTGCACGGTGGCGTACAGGGCGTCGACGCCGTTGAGGGCACCCCCGGAGAGGGGCACGCCGATGACCGGCAGCGTGGTGTGGGCGGCGACGGCCCCGGCCAGGTGGGCGGCCATGCCGGCGCCGCAGATGATCGCGGCGTAGCCCTGCTGGCGGGCGGTCGAGACGAACTCCGCCACCAGCGCGGGGCTGCGGTGGGCCGACATGACCCGGACGTCGGCCTCGATGCCGAAGCGCTCCAGCGTCTCGGCCGCCGGCGCCATCTTCGGCTTGTCGTTGGCTGAGCCCATCAGCACGGCGACTTTCTTGGTCACGGGTTCACTCCTCCAGAAGTGCGATGTCGGATCGGTGGTGCTCACCAGGCCAAGAGATCATGTTGACCGCCGCGTAGGCCCGGTCGCGAGCTTTTCGGACATCTTCTCCGAAGCCTGTGACATTTAGGACCCGTCCGCCGGCCGTGACGAGCCGGCCCTGGTCGTCGGCCCCGACGCCGGCGCAGAACACGGTCGCCCCCGCTTCCTCGGCGTCGGCAATGCCCGAGATGACGTCGCCGGTGCGGGTGCTGGTCGGGTAGCCCTCGGAGGCCATGACCACGGTGACCGCGGCGTCGTCGACGAACGCCGGCTCGCTGCGGAGGTGCCCCGCCGCCGCCTCGCCCAGCAGGTCCACCAGGTCCGACGCCAGCCGCGGCACCACCACCTGGGTCTCGGGGTCGCCGAAGCGGACGTTGTACTCGAGCAGCTTGGGACCCTCCGGCGTGAGCATGAGCCCGGCGTAGAGCACGCCGCGGTAGTCGATCTCGCGGCGGCGCAGCTCGGCCACCGTCGGCTCGACGAAGCGGTCCATCACCTCGTCGACCACGGCTTTCGTCGCGACGGGGACGGGCGAAAACGCCCCCATGCCCCCGGTGTTGGGGCCTTCGTCGCCGTCGTAGGCCCGCTTGAAGTCCTGGGCCGGAGCCAGCGGGACCGCCCGCTTGCCGTCGCAGATCGCGAGCAGCGAGAGCTCGGGCCCGGTCATGCCCTCCTCGATGACCACGGTCCGGCCGGCGGCGCCGAAGCTCTCGCCGGCCAGCTTCGCCCGCACGTCAGCGGCGGCCTGCTCGAAGTTGTCGGTCACCAGCACGCCCTTGCCGGCGGCGAGCCCGTCGGTCTTGACCACCCAGGGCCCGGGCAGGGTGCGCATGAAGGCGACGGCGGCCTCGGGCTCGCTGAACGCGCCGTAGCGGGCGGTGGGTACGCCTGCCGCGGCCAGCAGGTCCTTCATGTACGCCTTGGACCCCTCCAGCTGGGCGCCCGCGCCACCGGGGCCGAACACCCGGCGGCCGTCTCCCCGCAGGAGGTCGGCCAGCCCGTCGACCAGCGGCTGCTCAGGACCCACCACGTAGAGATCGGCCTCGATCTCTCGTGGGGGTGTGTCGACCGAGCCGGGGATCCCGGGGCTGCCCGGGGTGACCACGACCTCGGCGTCGCGTCCCAACACGTGGGCCAGCGCGTGCTCGCGCCCGCCCGATCCGATCACGCAGACGCGCATGGGGGGAGGTTCCTTCTCACGAAGTGCGGTGGATGAACTGGTCGCGGCCCGGGCCGACGCCGACGAGCGTGACCGGCACCTGCACCTGCTCCTCCAGGAAGTCCAGGTACTTCTGGGCGGCGGCGGGCAGCTCGTGCAGCTCGGTGAAGCTCGACAGGTCGATCGACCAGCCGGGCAGCTCCTCGTAGACCGGGCGCACCACGTGGAGCAGCGACTGGTCGTCGGGCAGGCGGTCGAGCCGCCGGCCGTCGGGGGCCTCGTAGGCGACGCACACCTTGACGGTCTCGAAGGTGTCGAGCACGTCGAGCTTGGTGATCGCCAGCTCGGACAGCGAGTTGAGGCGCACGGCGTGACGGAGCATGACGGCGTCGAACCAGCCGGGGCGGCGCCGCCGGCCGGTGTTGGTGCCGAACTCGTGGCCCCGGTCGACCAGCACGTCGCCGGTCTCGTCGAAGAGCTCGGTGGGGAACGGCCCGGCGCCGACCCGGGTGACGTACGCCTTGGCGACGCCGACGACCCGGTCGATGTAGCGGGGGCCGACCCCGGCACCGGTGCAGACGCCGCCGGCGATCGGGTTCGACGAGGTCACGAACGGATAGGTGCCGTGGTCGAGATCGAGGAACGTGGCCTGCGCGCCCTCGAACAGCACGTGCTGGCCGGCCTCGAGGGCGTCGTGCACCAGGTTGACGGTGTCGGCGACGTACTCCTTCAGCCGAGGCGCGATCTCGCCCAGGTAGGTGTCGGCGATCTCGTCGGCGCTGGGGGGCAGCTGGTTGTAGACCTTGGCCAGCAGCTGGCCCTTCTCCTTCAGCACCAGGTCGAGCTTCTGGCGGAAGATCTTGGCGTCGTACAGGTCCTGGACCCGCAGCCCGACCCGGGCGGCCTTGTCGGCGTACGTCGGGCCGATGCCTCGCCGGGTGGTGCCGAGCTTGTTCTTGCCCAGGTGACGCTCGGTGACCCGGTCGAGGAGCTGGTGGTACGGCAGGATCAGGTGCGCGTTGGACGACACCTTGAGCCGGGAGCAGTCGATGCCCCGGCTGGTGAGCATGTCGAACTCCTGGAACAGCACCACCGGGTCGATGACCACGCCGTTGCCGATGACCGGGATGACGTGGTCGTACAGGACGCCGCTGGGGAGGAGCTGCAGGGCGTAGCTCTCGCCGTCGACCACGAGGGTGTGGCCTGCGTTGTGGCCGCCCTGGTAGCGGACGACCATGTGCGCTTCCTTGGCGAGCAGGTCGGTGAACCTGCCCTTGCCCTCGTCACCCCACTGGGTTCCGACCATGATCGTCGCCGGCACGTTGATCGAGCCTAACCCCTCACCCCCCGTGGCCTCACACCGGGCGGAGCGGTTACCGATCGGCTATTTTTTGGGTGCCTCAGCTGGGGATCCGGGGGGAGACGATGAGGTACTCGTTGCTGTTCCTGCGCGGGCCCGCGCGCACTCACGCTCGGGGAGCCGTCGCGTGCGTCCTACTGACCACGGCGCTCACCGCCTGCGCGGCTGCGCCGGGGCCGGTGCGAGACGATGACTACCACCTGGTCTTCAGCGACGAGTTCGACGGCTCGGCGCCCAACCCCGACATCTGGGCCGCGGCCCCGTACGGCAGCTCGCTGCCGGCGACCGTCGCCAACGGCGTGCTGACCCTCAAGTCGACCGCGGCCAACGACTACATGTGGGGCCACCTGGCCAGCACCGGTCCGCGGTCCGCCACCGAACCGAGCTACCCCCAGCAGCGATCGTGGGAGGAGGGGTACTTCGAGGCCCGGATCCGCTACACCAACAGCGCCTGGGCATGGCCCGCCTTCTGGCTCTTCAGCATGGCGAAGGCCGAAGCCTGGCCGGACGAGAACTGCTGGTACCTGAACAGCGAGTGGGACATCATGGAGAACGGTGTCCAGAACTCCGACGGCACGCGCCCGGCGAGCAGCTGGTACTTCGGCAGCCTCCACCGCAACACCCGCGACGGCACCGCCGATGGCTATTGCGGTCAGCCCGACACCCAGCGGAGCTTCGGCAAGGACCTGACCCCCGACCTCTCCGGGTGGCACGTCTGGGCCGGTCGGTGGACCGCCAACGAGTTGTGCACCTACCTGGACGACGTCCCCATCCAATGCGTCGAGCCCTTCGACTCGACCCCCCAGGCCATGCACCTCACCTTCACCATCCAGTACCTCAGCGACTGCACCGGTTGCCCCACCCGCCCCAACGAGCTCGAGATCCAAGTCGACTGGGTCCGGGTCTGGCAGAAGACGACCTAGCGGCCGCTGCCGCCCGCTAGGAAGACGACCTGCCGGGTACTGTTCCCCGCCAACGAGGTGCCGAGGTTCGTTGGGGATTGGGGAACCGTTGACTGACTCTGCTTTCTCGCGCCGTCGTCTGGGTGGCATGGCTGCCATGGCTGCCGCCGCAGGCACGGCGAACGTCCTGTCGTCCGCCGAACCGGCCTTGGCCGCCACTGTTCCGTGGTACGACATCACCGACTACGGCGCCATCGGCAACGGGTCCACCGCCCCGGCGACGATCACCGCGAACGACAACGCGATCCAGAACGCCATCAACGCCGCATCCACTGCCGGCGGTGGTGTCGTCTATGCGCCGACCGGGACCTACGCGGTCTCCGCCACGTTCAGCTTCCCGACGATCAAACCGATCGACCTGGTCGGGTCCGGGAGGTATGAGACGGTCTTCAAGTGCACCGCCGCCGGTACTGGCTTTCGCTTCGGCCCCTTGGGGACGGGCGGCGACGGTGCCTCGACCGGGATGACCGGCGGCTTCCACATCAACGGCAACGATGTGGCCTGGGTGCCGATGAGCGTTGCGAAGTGCTCGAACCGGGGGTTCCACAACATCCGCATCACGAAGGCGACGGTGTCCGGGCTGCAGCTCGAGGCCACCCAGAACGCCGTCTTCGAAGGGCTGAACATCTCCGACTGCCGCAACGGCAGCTCGAACGCTGCCGGCCTCGTCCTCGACTACGGCGCGGGCGGCAACCTCTTCACCGGCATCCAGCTCATCAACAACGACACGAACCTCCTCTTCCGGAACTCTGCCACCAGCCCGTCGACGTTCGACCCGTACAACGGGCGGCCGACCGACAACAAGTTCGTCGGCGGGATCATCGAGGGCACCGTGACGAACCACGTCCTTCACGGCGCGGGCGTCGACAACTACTTCATCGGCACCCGCTTCGCCGGCAGCACGTGCCCCCGCATCAAGTTCTTCCACCAGGACGTGGGAGCCGGCTTCAAGGGCTCCTACGACCTCAACCTCATCGGGTGCTACTTCGTGGGCGGCGGTGTCCCTCCCACGGGCACGGGCATCGAGCACACGTGTGCGGACACGACGGTCCGCCTCGTCAACTGCAAGTTCGACACGTTGGCCACCGCGCTCGTCCTCGGCAACCACTCCTGGGTCGAGGTCGACGCCTTCTATCGCAGCAACGTGACCACCAGGTTCGCGAACGCGCCGGGTGCGACCGACAGCGAGGAGTCGCTCGTCCGCCGGGAGAACTTCCACACCCAGAACGTGACCCGGGAGGCCGCGACCTCCGTCGCCTTCCGGACATGGGTCGGCAGCAAGATCGACTCGCGGGACACCACCCCGCGCTACGTCGTCACGGCCTCGGGTGACACGTCGTGGGGACCGGGCAACGCGGCGACCGACGTCACGCTCAAGCGGTCGGCGGCCGGCATCCTCCAGGCCAGCGGCAAGCTGACGGCCGTCGGTGGACTCGGCGTCGGCAACAGCGCGGCCGCGTCGACACCGGGCACGGTGGTCAAGAAGATCCAGGTCTTCGATGCCAACGGGACGTCGTTGGGCTACATCCCGGTCTACAACAACATCACCTGACCGAGTGGGGCACCCGTGGTCGGCCGTCAGCGGATGGCGATGGCGCCGTCCTCGGCGTCGACCGTGACGTCGCCGCCCTCGCTTAGCTTGCCCTCGAGGACCAGCATGGCCAGGGGGTCGGCGACGTTGCGCTGGATGACCCGCTTCAGGGGGCGGGCACCGAACGCCGGGTCGTAGCCCAGCTCGGCCAGCATCGCCTTGGCGGCGTCGGTGACCTCGAGGCTGATGCGCCGCTCGGCCAGCCGATCCCGTAGGTGGCGCAGCTGGATGTCGACGATCTGGTTCAGGTCGTCCTGGGTCAGCTGCCGGAAGGTGACGATCTCGTCGATCCGGTTGATGAACTCGGGCTTGAAGAAGTCCCGCGGGTCGCCCGGCAGGTTCGACGTCATGATCAGCACGGTGTTGGTGAAGTCGACCGTGCGGCCCTGGCCGTCGGTGAGGCGGCCGTCGTCGAGCACCTGGAGCAGCACGTTGAACACGTCGGGGTGCGCCTTCTCGATCTCGTCGAGCAGCACCACCGAGTACGGCCGGCGGCGGACGGCCTCGGTGAGCTGGCCACCCTCGTCGTAGCCGACGTAGCCCGGGGGTGCGCCAACCAGGCGACTGACCGAGTGCTTCTCCATGTACTCGCTCATGTCGATGCGGACCATGGCGCGCTCGTCGTCGAACAGGAAGTCGGCCAGCGAGCGGGCCAGCTCGGTCTTGCCCACGCCGGTGGGGCCGAGGAACAGGAACGAGCCGATGGGCCTGTTGGGGTCGGACAGTCCGGCCCGGCTGCGGCGGATGGCGTTGGCGACCACGCGGACGGGATCGTCCTGGCCGACGACCCGGCTGTGCAGCACGTCCTCCATGCGGACGAGCTTCTGGACCTCGCCCTCCATGAGCCGGCTGACCGGCACGCCGGTCCAGCGGGCGACGACCTCGGCGACGTCCTCCTCGTCGACCTCCTCCTTCAGCATCGGGTGGTCCTGCTGCAGCTCGTCGAGCCGCGCGCTGGCCTCCTCCAGCTCGTGTTCCAGCGCAGGGATGGTGCCGTGCTTGATCTCGGCGGCCTTGGCGAGGTCGGACTCCCGCTCGAGCTCGGCGCGGGCGTTCTCCAGCTGCTCCTTCAGCTCGCGGATGCGGGCGATCGCGCCCTTCTCGTTCTCCCAGGTGGCGAGCATGGCGTTGCGCTGCTCGCGCAGGTTGGCCAGCTCCTCCTCCAGGGCGCCGAGCCGCTCCTTGGAGGCATCGTCGGTCTCCTTGGCCAACGCGACCTGCTCGATCTCCAGCTGGCGGATGCGCCGCTCGACGACGTCGACCTCGGTGGGCACCGAGTCGATCTCGATGCGCAGCCGCGACCCGGCCTCGTCGATGAGGTCGATGGCCTTGTCGGGCAGGAAGCGCCCAGTGAGGTAGCGGTCGGACAGCACGGCGGCCGCGACCAGGGCGGCGTCCTGGATGCGGACGCCGTGGTGGACCTCGTAGCGCTCCTTCAGGCCGCGCAGGATGGCGATGGTGTCCTCCACCGAGGGCTGGCCGACGTACACCTGCTGGAAGCGGCGCTCGAGGGCAGCGTCCTTCTCGATGTGCTTGCGGTACTCGTCGAGCGTGGTGGCGCCGATCATGCGCAGCTGGCCCCGGGCGAGCAGCGGCTTGAGCATGTTGCCGGCGTCCATGGCCCCCTCGGCCGCGCCGGCACCGACGACCGTGTGCAGCTCGTCGATGAACGTGATGATCTCGCCCTCGGCGTCGGTGATCTCCTTGAGGACGGCCTTCAGCCGCTCCTCGAACTCACCGCGGTACTTGGCTCCGGCGACCATGGCCCCCAGGTCCAGGGCGATGAGCCGCTTGTTCTTGAGGCCCTCGGGCACGTCGCCCTCGACGATGCGGCGGGCGAGGCCCTCGACGATGGCGGTCTTGCCGACGCCCGGCTCGCCGATGAGGACCGGGTTGTTCTTGGTGCGGCGGGACAGGACCTGGATGACCCGGCGGATCTCCTCGTCCCGGCCGATGACCGGGTCGAGCTTGCCCTCCCGGGCAACGGCGGTGAGGTCGCGGCCGTAGCGCTCCAGTGCCTGGACGGTGTCCTCGGGGTTCTGCGAGGTGACCCGGTGGCTGCCCCGCACCGACTGCATGGCGGCGAGCACGTCCTCGCGGGACACGCCGAGGCGGTCGGCCAGCGCCAGCAGAAGGTGCTCGGTGGAGAGGTACTCGTCCTTGAGCTCGGCCCGCGCCGCGTCGGCCGCGTCGAAGGTGGCGCTGGTCTCCCGGCTCAGGCGGGCCTCGCTGCCGTAGGCCTTGGGCAGGCGGGCGACCGCCTCGTCGACCTGGTTGCGGAGCGCCAGCACCTCTTTGCCGAGCCGCTGGAGGATGGGCAGGACGATGCCCTCGCCCTGGCGGAGCAGGGCGCCCAGCAGGTGGTCGGGGGTGACCTCGGGGTTCGACGCAGCCTTGGCGGCCTCGACCGCCGAGCTGAAGGCTTCCTGGACCTTCAGGGTCCACCGATTCGGGTCGAGCGGCATGGCTCCACCCTACCCCCACTGAGGAAAGTTGACAATGAGGGACTTAGGTTTTGCCCGTTCGGGCGCTAGCCCCTGCCCGGCAGCTCCGACGGCCACAGGCCCGGGCCGTGGTCGTTGCCGGGAACTGCGGGGAGGTGGCTCGTCTGGCCGGCCAGTGGGGCGTCGGCAGGGGGCTGCTGGGCCACCTGGCCGGTCTCGGGTTGTGAGCCGTACCCCGAGATGAGGTCGTAGGACCGGTCGTAGGCCTTCCGACCGGACATGGAGGCCTCGTAGCCGTACGGCTCGTGGCTGTAGGTGGCGTCCTTGGACAGGCTCGACATGACGACGCCGACGAGCGGGGCGCCGACCTGGGTGAGCAGTTCGACCGTGCGGTCGAGCCCCCGGCGAGAGGTCTTCTTGGCGGAGGTCACCAGCAGGGTCGTGTCCGCCATGCGGGCCAGCACCAGCGCATCGGTCACCGGAAGGATCGGCGGGCAGTCGAGCAGCACCAGGTCGTACGTCTGGGCCAGCACGTCGACCAGGCGTCGCGCCCGCTCGCCGCTGAGCAGCTCGGACGGGTTCGGCGGCGGCATGCCGGCGGGTAGCACCGACAGGTTGGGGACCCCGTCCACCGGCCGGATGGCTTGCGGCAGTGATACCTCGCCGATCAGCACCCCGGTGAGGCCCGGGGTCAGCGAGACGCCGAGGAGCTCTTCGACCCGGGGACGGCGCAAGTCGCCGCTGACGAGCACGACCCGGTCGCCGGCCTGGGCGAACACCGTGGCGAGGTTGGCCGCGACGACGGTCTTGCCTTCGCTGGGCGAGGGGCTGGTGACCTGGACGACCCGCATGTCCCGGTCGACGCCGAGGAACTTGACCGATGTGCGCAGCGATCGGAACGCCTCCGCAGCGGGCGACGCGGGGAACGCGGCCGCGACGAGCTCCGACTCCTCGGTGTCGAACTTCGGGATGAGTCCCAGCGCGGGCACGCCCGTCGCCCGCTCGACCTGCTCCTTGGATTGGATCGAGTCGTCGAAGTAGTCCCGGAGGAACGCCAGCGAGACGCCCAGGAACAAGCCGAAGACGAGTCCGAGGGCCAGGTTCCGAGGGACGTTGGGGCTGACCGGGGTCTTGGACACGGAAGCCGACGAGACGACGCTGGCGCCGGAGCCGTTGGTCATCCCCAGCCCGAAGCGCAGGTTGTTGACGTTCTGGGAGAGGTTGTTGATCGTCGTGTACTTGGCGCTCAACGCGGGTTGGACGTCGGCCCGCTTGTCGTCGTACTGCCGGCGCCGGAGGTCGGCGAGCGCGGTGTTGCCGTTGGCCTGGGCGTCGACTGCCTGGTCGAGCAACGGGTCGATCTTGTCGTTGATCGCCTTGATCTCTTTGTTGAGCTGCTCGATCTCCGCCTCGACGCCGGCGAGCGCCCGCAGGAGCATCGCCTGGTCGCTGGCGCGGCGCTCGCCCAGGTAGGTCTGGACGTAGATGTTGAGCAGAAGCTTCGCCCGGTCGGGATCCGACGAGAGCAGCGTCAGGTCGACCACGCTCGTGCTCTGGTACGAGCTGTCGCTGGCCTGACGTTCGCTGGCCTTGATCTTGACCATCTCGTTCGGGTTGTCGACCTGGCCGGTGGCCGCGGCGATGGCGTTGAAGTGCATCTCCGCGCCGCCGATGTAGGCGAACTCGCCTTGCGCCAGCCGGTTGCCGTCGAGGCCGTTGCGGCTCTGGCCGGTGACGGCGGCCACCGGGTCGTTCAACCCCACCGTCTGTACGGTCGCCTTGGCCCGATAGACCGGATCTGTGAGGACGGACATGGCAATGGCGACGCCGAGAACGAGCGCGGTGATGCCAATGACCCACCACTTTCGGTGAGCGATTACCCCCAGATAGGACCGGAGATCAGGTTCGTCGAACTGATGGTCCATGTGCGCTCGCAGTGTAGTCAGGCGGGTGAGAACGGGCCAGGGCCGAGCGATCTGCGATCCACAGCTCGCGACGGCGCCATGCCCAGATGGCGCCCAACATCACGACCGGGAACCAGAAGCTCCGCTCGGAGCTGGTCGGTGCGGACATCGATGCGACGGCGCCCGCTACCAGGCCGGCCGCGAGCGCGGCTGCGAGCGGGTGGAGCTCGGTGCTACGTGACGCGCGGATGACGTCGAGGGCATAGCGGAATGCCGCCAGCAGGATGAGCAGCAACCCCACGAGCGCCGGCAGGCCGGCGGTGTAGAGCACGCTCAGGTACATGTTGTGGTTGAGGCCGTCGCGCTGGGTCGTGTACTCGAAGGCCGATTCCTTGTCGAGACCGACGCCGACGATCATCGAATCGCCAATTCGACCGATGGCAAATTCGGCGAACTGCTTGCGGGTGTTGACGCTCGTATTGACGCCCGCGTCGCCTTCCCCATACTTCGTGATCCGCTCGATGACCGGCGAGTCGCTTTCGATGAATGTCACGACCGCGAACGCACCGATCGCGATCATCGCCATCACGCTCACCGGGCGGAACCGCCGGCGGTTCGCGGGGGTCGCGCCCCGGGCCAGGAACAGGGCGACGCCAACGCCTGCGACCCCCCCCATCAAGCCCCCCATCGACCCGGTGGTGCCGAGGGCGACGAGCACGATGCCGGAGAGCACGAGCCGGGTCCAAGGCGACGCGGGCTTGCGGTCGGCCGACCGGCGCGGCACGTCGAGCACGAAGATCGGCAGCGCGATGGCCAGGATGAGGCCCAGCTGGTTCGGGTGGTTGTAGAACGCGGTCTGACGGTCACCGTGCAGCCCGCCGCTCGACAGGTCGACCACGCCCATGCTGCCGAGGATCGCCCCGCCGCAGTTGATGAGGACCGTGATCTTGAACGCCGTGACCAGCCGGGCGATCACGACGCGGTCGATGGTGATCGCCCGCAGGAACCACGACCAACCGAGGAGCACCCAGCCGTAGCGCGTGACCTCGGCCGCGGACGAGAAGACGTTGAGCGACCAGAAGCTCGTCAGCACCCCGAACGTGAGGAACACCAGGGAGCCCATGAGGTGCAGGCGCGGGGTCTGGCGCACGGCGGTCGGGGCGATGCGGCGGCGCTCGCCACCGAGCATCATCAGGCCCAGCACGAGGGCTGCGGCCACGAAGATGAGGTCCGAGACACGCTGGCCCGCGACCAGGACGTCGTTGAAGCCCATGGTCACCATGCCGATGACCGCTACGACCTGGGGCGGGGTCCACGGGACCTCGGTGGTCGCGGTGCCGACCGTGGCCGGCTGCGCCCCGGGCGTGCTGCCCAGGAGGTCCCCGGCGCGCCCTGGGAAGGACGGTTGACCTAGGGCTCCCAGGTACGACGCCATCGGATCAGACGTACGCCGTCACCGCGATCTCGCCGAACATGGCAGGCCAGGCGCGGGCCAGCGAGTGACCCAGGACGACCGGCAGCTTGAACGGCCCGCAGAAGTAGCTGTGCCGCTCGATCTTCTCGAAGTCGCAGCGCTCCTTGAGCATGAGCTCGAGGGAGCGGTACGTGAAGTAGTGGAGGTGCCCGCCGTCGTAGAGCATGGCCGGCGCGTGCTCGAAGGTGGTCAAGCCCTCGTTGATGCCGGCCGTGGCCGGGAACCGCCCGGCGAGCAGCCGGACGCGCCGCGTCCACTTGGCGATGTTGGGCGTGTCGATGTAGGCGAACCCGCCCGGCTTCAGCACCTTGCGGAGCTGCTGCATGGCGCCGAGCGGGTCGACGAGGTGCTCGATGAGGGCGACCATGACCACGACGTCGACCGGCTCCTGGACGTACTCGGTCGCGTTCTCCACGTCGCCCAGGAGGAACCGGTAGGAATCGTGGCTGAGGTGCCGACGCATGCCGTCGAGGCGCACGTCGGACAGCTCCATCAAGGTGTACGTCGAGAAGTCGACGCCCGCGTGGCGGAGGCTCTCGGGCAGCCGGCCGTCGCCCGCACCGATCTCTAGGACCGACGCGCCGGCCGGCAGCCGGTCCCGAAGCACCTGGAACGCCGCCTCGACGCGGTGGGTCGGGCGACGGATGGATGCCGGCACCAGGTCGAGCTCGTCGACGTCGAGGTCCTCGGCGTGCCGTTCGTTGTAGTACTGCTTGAGTCGCTCGGTTCCCACAGCTCCCCCAACTCGATCACTTTCGCCCGGAAATGTGCCAGCCCAGGACTTTACGCCTCTCCTGCCCAGGGTGCGGCCTCGAGGCCAACCTGCTCCCGCAGGTCAGGGATGCGGTCGAGCAGGTTCTCGGCCCACCTGTCGGGGCTGTACTGCAGCGCCAAGCGGCTGCTCGCCTCGCCCGCCGCGCGGCGGCGCTCGTCGGACCAGCAATGGACCCGTCGGAGGCCGGCCGCGAACGCGTCGACGTCGCCGGTGGTCGTGACCACGCCGTTGTGGCCGTCGAGCACCAGCCGCGTCGACGACCCGCACGCGTGGCTGCAGACCACCGGGAGGCCCGCGCTGGTCGCTTCGTGGATGACCACCGCCCAGGGCTCGTAGCGGCTGGGGATGACCAGGCAGCCGGCCTCCCCCAGGACCGCGGGCAGGTCAGGCGGTTGGACGAACCCGAGCATCTTGACGCCCTCGAGCGGCTCCAGCCGGGGTGCCTCGGGCCCGATGCCGGCGACCAGGAGCGGCCACGGATCGACGACTGAGGCCCGGTAGCGCCGGTACGCCTCGGCCAGCACGTCGACCGCCTTCTCGGGGACGAGCCGCCCGACGAACACGAACGCGGCCGGCGGCAGCCGGTCGCCTCGCTGGCGCGCGACCTCGGCGTAGCGGTCGTGGTCGGCGGTGTAGAGGCCCCAGACGATCCGCTCGAGCGGGAACCCGAGCTTGGTGGCGAAGGTTGCCTGCCGCTCCCCGGCGACCAGCGCCGCGTCGTAGGCCGGCCGAACGACGAACCGGGACGCCGCCACGCCGGCGCGCTGCTTCAGCGTGCCGAGCCACTGGTTGTCCATCGTCAGGATGCGGAGCGCCTTTCCCTGGAGCTCGCGGCCGAGCCTCCGGTAGACGCCGTTGTCCCACGAGCAGATCAGCGCGACGTCGGGCTGGAACTCGGCGACCAGCGCGCGGGTCTCCTCGAGGTCCGGGCGCCCGTGCCAGGTATGGGCACGGAGGCCGCCGCGGACCGTCTCGGCCTCGAACGGTGCGCCGGCCGCCTCGGCCTCGTGCACCAGGAGGATGTCGACACCTCGCGCCTCGAGCGCCTTCAGCTCGGCGCGGAGGTACGCGCTGAGTCGCGCCCACAGCAGCAGCACCCTCGGGTTCCGGTTCATCGCTTGTTCCCCACGCTGGTCACTCATGCCAGGACCGCCCGGTCGACGGAAGCCGCGGCGAGCGCGACCTGGTCGACGCTCAGGTCGCCGGACCCGTTGTTCCTGGCCTCGACCGCCGCGTTGGCGTCGGCGAGGGCCCTCCGGAGCATCCTGGTCCAGAGGGTGGCCGAGATCACGCGGCCGACGGCGAGACCGATGACGAACCCGACCGCTCCGTTGATGAACGCACCTGCCAACGGGCAGATCAGCTGGCCCGGGGCGGCTTGGAGCTGCGCCGCCAGCCGCCGCTTCGAATCGGCCAGCGACTGCATCCCCACCACCGCGGCGCTGACGAGGGCACCCGGGATCATCGCCAGGCCCATCGGCAGGAGGAGGCCCTCGGCCCGGTCCCACGTCGGGCCGAACGCGGCTTCCCCGATGCGGTCGGGGAGCAGCACGCCGGCGATGGTGGCGACGATCCCCAACGCGATCGTGCCGATCGCCACGGCGACGCACAGCCGGCGGATGTGCTCCGGACGATCCCGTGAGCGCGCCCCCTCAGGCACCACCGCCAGCGACACCGCACCGTGCAACGTGTTGATGGGCCCGTAGAAGATCTGGGTCGCGCGCACCGCGCCGAAGGCGGCGAGGCCGGAGATGGCTGTGAGGGCGTTGATGGCGAGCTCGCTGACGGCCCGGGCGGTGACGAAGTCCCCCAGGTAGCGGGCGCTGATGACCCAGTGGTCGATGAGCCAGCGCCACGGGTGGAGCCGGAGCGGGAGCCCCCAGCCGAGCCCGATGCCGATCACCCCACCCAGGCCACCGGACAGGCCCCAAACCAACACGAACGACCCGACCCGCGCCCCCGCAGGCATCGCGTGCAGGGCAACGATCGCGGCGACCAGCCAGATGAGGTCGATGGCGAGCGCCGCATAGGGACGGTCGATGATGAAGACGTACCGCCAGGCGTCCTGCAGGACGACCAGGGGGAAGACGAAAGCGAGCGCCTGGAGCGCCGATCCCGACAGGCCGCCGATCACTGCGGAGACGGCCAGCACCACGAGCGAGCACAGGACGCTGATGAAGAGCACGGTGCCGCACAGGTCGGCCTGCAACCGGCGCCGTTGGGTGGGGCCGGCGGGCGAGTACAGCGACAGGAACGGCTCGCCGGTCACCGAGCGGATGCCGGAGAGCATGAGCTGGTAGGCGACCATCGCCACGCCGAACGCGGCGAACGGCTCCGGCGAGTCGAACGACCGCGCCACGATGACGGCGACCAGGATGTTGCTCAGGCTGGACGCGGCCTGGTCAGCCATGGCAGGAAACCGCCGCCTGAGAAAGGACCCCAGCATCAGACCAGCCAGCGTGCCTTAGCCGCCCGGGACGCACAAGCGCCGCCGAGCGCGCGCATGTCGGTGCTCAGCGCAGCATCCTCACCCGCGCGCGACAGCAACGGGCCGACCGACGGCGCGGCCGATGACATTGACGAACCGGTCGGTGACGACGTCGGTGTCGAAGGTGGCCTCCGCGTAGGCCCGGGCGCAGCGCCCCGCGACCTGTCGCAGCCGATCGTCGGTGCGCAGCTGCTTGGCGGCCAGGAGGAAGGCCTCGGTGTCGGTCGGGGCCACCACCAACCCTGCGCCGGCCCGCTCCACGGTGCGCGCGGCCAGGTTCGCTCGCGGGATGGCGGCCAGGATCGGCCGACCCGCGCAGAGGTACGACAACACCTTGGACGGCACCGAGAACGTGCCCGCAGTCGGCTCGAGCAGGCCCACCAGCACGTCGGCCGCCCCCAGGATGTCGGGAAGCCGCTCGAACGGCTGGTACGGCAGGAGCCGCAGGTTGGGCAGCGGCCTCTCGGCCAGCAGTTCACGGAGCCGCTCCTCGCCCAGGCCCTCGGAGATGACCACCACGTCGGCGTCGTCGACGTGCTGGGCGGCGAGCTCGTAGAGCAGCTCGGGCCGGTGCTTGAGGCCCAACGTGCCGGAGTAGAGGTAGGTGAAGCGGTCGCCCAGCCCGTGCTCCCGTCGCCACGCGTTGTTGCGATCGCGCTCGGGGAGCTCCGCCAGCGGTGCCCAGTTCTCGATGACGGCCCGGCGCGCTTCGGCGACGCCCCACTCGTCGAGCAGCCCCCCGAAGTCCTCGGTGATGGCGACCACCGCGCTGGCCTCGCGCAGCAGGGCGCGCTCGATGCGCTCGAAACCCCAACCGACCACGCGCCCGGGCGGCCCCAGCCGTCCGACCGCGGTGGCGTTGATCGCCACGCTGTAGAGGTCTTGGAGCCAGAACACCCAAGGCACGTCGTGCTCGCGGCACCAGGCCGCGACGGTGCGCTGCACCACCAGCGGCATGTTGCACGCCAGGATCACGTCCGGGCGGAACTCTGCGGCCATGGCTGCGAACTGCCGGCCGTACTCGTTCTCCTGCGCGATCCGGCGCAACGGCGAGTACTTGGCGAACGGCCGGGCCGTCCGCAACGGCAGGACCGAGAGCGCCCCGTCGTCGGGTGTGACGTCGAAGCGACCCTTGCCGCAGGTGAAGCTCTCGCAGTAGACGTGCCGAACGACGTGGCCGCGACGGGCCAGCGCGCGGCTCAAGTCCATCGGGAACGCGTGGCCTGAGAAATCGTGAACGATGATCCGAAACGCCGAGCTCGGAGACCGACCCGCGTCAGGTTCGTCATTCTCGGTTTCCGTCCCATGGAGCCCCATCGACATGTCCTCCCCAGCCAGGTCCTGTGCTCCTCCAGCGCGCCCACAGCAAAAGAGGACAACTAGCCCCAGGACTTCTTCCCCAAGCCCGTTGCCCGCCCCCGACCGTGGTCAGCTACCACAGAGTAAGTTCTCGGCGACGCCCCGTCCACCGATGTGCGAAATGAGGGTCGGAGGTTCACCGTGCGGGTTCTTGTGGTTCACAACAGGTACTCGTCCCAGAAGCCTTCGGGGGAGAACCTCGCGGTGCGGGACGAGATGGCCTGGCTGCAGGAGGCGGGAGTCGAGGTCGTCCCCCACGAAGCCGACAACGACAAGGTGTTCGCGACGACCCCCCGCCAGAAGCTCCGCCAGGCCGGCGAGGCCGTCTGGTCGGTGTCGGAGAACCGCCGCCTGGAGCGGGCGATCCGCCGCAACGCCCCCGACATCGTCCACGTCCACAACCTGTTCCCGCTGCTCTCGGCCAGCGTGCCGTGGCGGGCGCTCCGTGAGGACGTGCCCGTGGTGTGGACCGTGCACAACCACCGCGTCCGCTGTGTCATCGGCACCCACTTCCGTGACGGCCAGCCCTGCCACCAGTGCCGGGCCGGCTGGCGCCTGCCCGGCATCGTGCACAGCTGCTACGGCGACTCGCGGCTGGCGAGCACGCTGGTCACTCTCTCCTCGTCCCTCTTCGGGGCCATCGCCCGCCGGCGCGTGACCGCGCTGACTATCAGCGACGCGCTGCGCGACTGGTTGCTGGGCCCCGGTGGGTTCCGGCCCGAGCGGGTCGTCACCAAGTACAACGGCGTCGCCGCACCTCCGCCTGAGCTGACGTTGGCGGATCCGGCTGCGAGCCGGACGTTCCTCTTCGCCGGCGTGGTCTCCGAGCACAAGGGCATCCCGCTGCTGCTCGACGCGTGGCAGCGGGCCGACCTCCCCGGGGACGTCGAGCTTCAGGTCATCGGGGAGGGCCCGCTGGTGGGCGAGGTCGAAGCGCTGGCCACGCGGGACCCCCGGGTCCGCTGGCTCGGGCAGCTGCCGGCGACCGAGGTGCAGGCTCGGATGGCCACCGCTCGGGCGGTGGTGGTTCCGTCGACCTGGCAGGAGCCGTTCGGCCGCGTCGCCGCCGAGGCACTGGCCTGTGGCCGGCCGGTCGTCACCACCGGCAACGGCGGTCTACGCGAGATCGTCACCGAGGCCACGGGCTGGGTCACCGGCACCGACCCCGCCGCGCTGGCCGAGGTCCTCACGACCGTGGCTGGCGCGGACAGCGAGGTCAGCCTCCGGGGCAAGGCCGCGGCCCGCCGCCACGAGACCGAGTTCAGCCCGGAGGCGACGACCCGGACCTTGCTCGGGGTCTACGAACAGGTCCTCGCCGCGACGTGACCGGATGCTCGGACGCCGTTGCCTGACGGGCCGTCATAACGATAACTACAGAGGGCTGGGGCGCTCAGGTAGCGGGTAGATCCCACCCGGCTCGGGTGTGGTGCCACATCGATCCGCAACTGCTGGGGAGGCGGTCGCAATGCGTGTCCTGGTCGTCCACAACCGGTACTCGTCGCGCGTGCCATCAGGGGAGAACGTGTCGGTCGGTTCCGAGATCGCCTGGCTGCGCGACGCAGGGGTCGCCGTCGACGTCCTCGAGGCCACGAACGACGACCTCTACGAAGGCGGCGCGGTCCGCCAAGCGCAGATCGCCCTGTCGTCGCCGTGGTCGTTCTCCGCCCGGCAGCGCATGGAGGCCGCGCTCGACGCCGACCGGCCCGACGTCGTCCACGTCCACAATCTGTTCCCGCTGCTGTCGAGCAGCGTGCCGGCGGCGGCGCTGCGCCGCGGCATCCCGGTGGTGTGGACCGTGCGCAACAACCGGTCGCTGTGCGTCGCCGGCACCCACATGCGCGACGAAGCTCCGTGCCACAAATGCAAGCCGGGGCTGCGGATCGCCGGGATGCGGTACCGCTGCTACAAGGACTCGCTGGCTACCAGCGCGCTGATGACCGCGGCCACCGCCTCGTTCCGGGCCATGGCCCGCCGCCGCGTCACCGCCATCGCCATCAGCCAGAGCCTGCGCAACTGGCTCATCGACGAGGCGCACTTCGACCCCGAGCGGGTCCACCTCAAGTACAACGGCATCGCCACGCCGAGCCCCGACCTCACCGTGCCGCCCGCCCAGGACAGCCGGACCATCCTCTACGCCGGCTACCTGGCGCCGTACAAGGGGACGCCGCTGCTGCTCGAGGCGTGGCGCAAGGTGAAGGTCCCCGACCTGGAGCTGCGGATCGTGGGCGACGGGCCGAGTGCCGACGACGTCCGAGCGGCCGCCGCCGAGGACAGCCGCATCCGCTTCGTCGGCACCGTGCCGCCCGACGAGGTCGCCGCCCACTTCGCCGCGGCCCGAGCCGTCGTGGTGCCCTCGGCCTGGGACGAGCCCTTCGGGCGGCTGGCGGCCGAGTCCCTGTCGTTCGGTCGGCCGGTCGTGACCACCGGGTTGGGCGGGCTGAGCGAGATCGTCGACGAGACCACGGGGTGGATCACCGGGCCCGATCCGGTCGCCATGGCCGCCGCCCTGACCGACGCGGCCGACGACCTGTCGTTGACCCTGCGCGCCAAGGGCGCCACCGAGCGCCACCTGGAGCTCTTCAGCCCGGAGGCGACGATCGAGCAGCTGCTGGAGATCTACCGTTCGGTAACAACAGCGCCGACGAGCAAATGACGAGATAGGGTTCGAGGCGATCCGAGACTGGTGGGGACAGTTGGGGGACTTCATCGTGGATTCGGTGGTCGATGTGGTGCCGCGTGAAGCGGGTCGGCACCACCGGGACGAGCCCGCGGGAACGCCGGGTCCGTCGCGTCCCGAGTGGCTGCGTCGCCGGGTCCTCATGCTGGTCCTCGTCGACGCCGTCGCGATCTCGGCCGCGACCTGGATGGCGAAGCTGCTCTCCTTCGGCGCCGGCCACGACGTCCTGCAGGTGCGGGGGGTCCACATCCCCTACAACGCGCTGGCCGTCGGCATGGTGCCGGCCTGGCTGACCGTGCTGGGCATGTGCCGGGCCTACGACATCGGCCCCTTCGGCACCGACGCCGCCGAGATGCGCCGGGTCGTCAGCGCGGCCGCCCACTTCCTCGCCCTCATGGCGGTCGGCTACTACCTGCTGCACCTGCAGCGGCTGGGCCGTGGCTTCCTCATCGTCATCATCCCGCTGGCCACAGCGTTGACCCTGGTCGGGCGGTTCGCCGCCCGGGGCTGGCTGCAGATGCGTCGGACCCGGGGCCACATGGTCAGGCGCGCGGTCCTGCTCGGACCGCGTCGCCAGGCCGAGGCGCTGGCCGGCCACCTGATCGCCCACCCGAGCACCGGCATCCGGCCGATCGCCGGTCTGGTGCCCGACGCACGCGACCCGCTGGTCACCGGCGGCCGGTCGATCCCGGTCGTCGGCACGCCCGACCACGTGCTCGACGCGCTCGCCGCCACCAAGGCCGACCTGCTGCTGATCACCGCCAGCCTGGCGCCCGGCGAGCTGCGCAAGCTCACGTGGCAGCTCGAAGGCTCGGGTATCGACGTCATCGTGGCCCCCACCATGGGCCGCGGCGTCGCGCCTCGCTTCGACGTCCGCCCGGTGGCCGGCCTGCCGCTGCTCTACATCGACCGCGCCCAGCCGACGGCCGGCCCGGGCCGCGGCTAGACGCCCGGCCGCTTCGGCGGGGTCAGGCGGACGATCGCCTGGCGCAGCGGCACCAGGTCGCGGCGGTACTGGCGATGGGTGGCCGCCACCTGCGCAGCGGCCTCGTTGCGCAGCCGCTCCAGCTCCTGGTGGAGCAGCGCCACCTCGGCCTCGAGCTCCAGCACCCGCTGGACGCCCGCCAGGTTCAAGCCCTCGTTGGTGAGGTCCTGGATGCGGCGGAGCACGGCGATGTCGTCGTCGCTGTAGCGCCGACTGCCGCCGGCCGTCCGGGCCGGGTCGACCAGGCCCTTCCGCTCGTAGATGCGCAGCGTCTGCGGATGGACCCCGGCCAGCTCCGCGGCCACCGAGATCACGTACACCGCCCGGGTGCGCTCACCACCACGGCTTGCCATCGCAGCTCACCTCCTCATCCCTCCGGTAGTTCTCCTGTCGCCTTCCCACTCAGATCCTTAGACACCGAGATGAGCTCTCGGTGACGTGCCATCCGAGGCCGCGGCCAGGGCCTCGACCGCCTTGCGCTCGGCCGCCGACAGCTTCTGGGGCACCGCCACCTCGACGGTGACCAGCAAGTCGCCGGTCTCCTTCTTGGACTGCACCCCCCGGCCCTTGACCCGGAACGTCCGCCCCGACCGGGTGCCCGGCGGGACCCGCAGCCGCACCTTCGCCCCTTCCAGGGTGGGCACCGTCAGCTCGGTGCCCAGCGCCAGCTCGGGGAACGTGACCGGCACGGTGAGCGTGAGGTCGTTGCCCCGCCGGCCGAACAGGTTGTGGGGGTTGATGAGGCACGTGACGTACAGGTCGCCGGGCGGGCCGCCGTTGCGGCCCGGGCCACCGCGGCCCCGCAGGCGGATCCGCTGGCCGTCCTGGACGCCCGCCGGGATCCGCACCTTGACCTCGCGGGGCCGATGCTCGATGCCCGAGCCGCTGCACGTGGGGCACGGGTCGTCGATGGTGTAGCCCCGGCCGCCGCACACCGGGCACGGCGTCGAGAAGCTGAAGAAGCCCTGGTTGTCGTCGAGCACGCCTCGGCCACCGCACTGCCCGCAGGTGCGTGGCGACGTGCCCGGCTTGGCGCCGGAGCCGTGGCAGGTGCTGCAGGTGGCCTCGCTCGTGAGGTGCAGCGTGGTGGTCAGGCCCTGGACCGCGTCCTCGAAGTCGAGGTGCAGCTCGGCCTCCAGGTCCTGGCCCCGGTGCGGGCCGGTCCCCCGGCTGCTGTAGGCGCCTCCCGGGGCACCGCCCCGGGACCGGCCGAACAGGCCGCCGAGCATGTCGCCGAGGTTCTCGAAGCGGAAGCTGCCCGAGCCGCCGGCGTTACCCATGCCGCCCATGCCGGCGGCCATCGGCCCGAGCCGGCGCACCTCGTCGTACTCCTTGCGGCGCTCCTCGTCGCCGATGACGTCGTAGGCCGCCGAGATCTCCTTGAAGCGCTCCTCGGCCGCGGTGTCACCCGCGTTGGCGTCCGGGTGGTACTGCCGCGACAGCTTCCGGTACGCGCTCTTGATCTCCTTGGTGGTCGCCGTGTCGGACACCCCAAGGATCCGGTAGTAGTCCTTCTCGAACCACTCACGCTGCGGGGCCATGGCGCACTCCCGCCTAGTCCGTGACCTTCACCATCGCTGGACGGAGCAGGCGGCCCTGCCAGCGGTAGCCCGTGCGGAGGACGTCGGACACCACCTGGGCGCCGCCGTCGCCGGGCTCGTGGACGACCGCCTCGGCCACCGCCGGGTCGAACGGCTCGCCCTTCGGGTCGATCCGCTCCAGGCCCTCCTTCTCCAGCGCGCCATACAGCGCGCTGACGATGGGCTCGACCGCCTGGGCCGCACCCTGGGCCGACGCCGCGTCGCAGGCGTCGAGGACCGGCAGCAGCCGCTCGACGAGCGCGCCGACCTGCCGGGCCACCGCGTCGTCCTGACGCTTCTGGGCCTGCTTGCGGTAGTTCTCGAAGTCGGCCTGGGCCCGGCGGTAGGCGTCGAGGAACTGCTCGCGCTCGGCCGCCAGCACCGCGAGGTCGCCCTCGAGGGCGTCCGCGGCCGCGTCGAGGGGATCGACCTCGGCGGACGCGGTGCCCTCGGCGGGCTCCTCCTCGGACTTGCCCCCGGTCTGCTCCGTGGGCTTCGGCTCATCTGACACGGCGTCTACCCCTCGTCGTCGACGATCTCAGCGTCCACGACGTCGTCATCGTCGGGCTGCGTCGCACCGGCACCGGCGCTGGGGCCGGCACCGCCGGCGGCGGACGCCTCCTGCGAGGCCGCGTCGTAGAGCTTCTGGGTGAAGGTCTGGCTGGCGGTCATGAGCGCCTCGGTGGCGTTCTTGATCGCCTCGACCTCGGACCCGCCGAGCGCCGACTTCAGGTCGGCCAGGCTGGACTCGACGGCGGTCTTCTCGTCGCCGGAGAGCTTGTCGCCCTGCTCCTTGAGCAGCTTCTCGGTCTGGTACACGAGGGTGTCGGCCTGGTTGCGGACCTCGGCCTCCTCCTTGCGGCGGCGGTCCTCCTCGGCGTGGGCCTCGGCGTCCTTGACCATCTGGGCGATGTCGTCCTTGGCGAGCGACGACTGACCGGTGATGGTCATCGACTGCTCCTTGCCGGTGGCCCGGTCCTTGGCCGACACGTGGACGATGCCGTTGGCGTCGATGTCGAAGGTGACCTCGATCTGCGGTACGCCCCGGGGCGCCGGGGGCAGGTCGACCAGCTGGAACTTGCCCAGGGTCTTGTTGAACTGCGCCATCTCGCGCTCGCCCTGCAGCACGTGGATCTCGACCGACGGCTGCATGTCGTCGGCGGTGGTGAAGACCTCGGTGCGGCGGGTCGGGATGGTGGTGTTGCGCTCGATGAGCTTGGTCATGACGCCGCCCTTGGTCTCGATGCCGAGCGACAGCGGCGTGACGTCCAGCAGCAGGACGTCCTTGACCTCACCCTTCAGCACGCCGGCCTGGATGGCAGCGCCGACCGACACGACCTCGTCGGGGTTCACGCCCTTGTGGGCGTCCTTGCCGGTGAGCTCGCGGACCAGGTCCTGCACCGCAGGCATGCGGGTCGAGCCACCCACGAGGATGACGTGGTCGATCTTGTCCTTGGTCAGGCCGGCGTCCTTGATGGCGTACTCGAACGGGCCCTTGCACCGCTCGAGCAGGTCGGCCGTCAGCTCCTGGAACTTGGCCCGCGAAAGCTGCTCGTCGAGGTGGAGCGGGCCCTCGTTGGTGGCCGTGATGAACGGCAGGTTGATCTGGGTCTGCTGGACCTGCGACAGCTCGATCTTGGCCTTCTCCGCCGCCTCCTTGAGGCGCTGCAGGGCCATGTTGTCGGCGCCCAGGTCGACACCGTGGGCCGCCTTGAACTGGTTGACGAGCCAGTCGATGATCCGCTGGTCCCAGTCGTCACCACCCAGCTGGGTGTCGCCGTGGGTGGCCTTGACCTCGAACACGCCGTCGCCGATCTCGAGGATCGACACGTCGAAGGTGCCACCGCCGAGGTCGAACACGAGCACGGTCTGCTCCGACTCGCCCTCCTTGTCGAGGCCGTACGCCAGCGCGGCCGCGGTGGGCTCGTTGATGATGCGGAGGACCTCGAGGCCGGCGATCTGGCCGGCTTCCTTGGTGGCGGTGCGCTGGGCGTCGTCGAAGTACGCCGGCACGGTGATGACGGCCTGGGTGACGGTGTCACCGAGGTATGCCTCGGCGTCGCGCTTCAGCTTCTGCAGCGTGCGCGCCGAGATCTCCTGGGCCGTGTAGCCCTTGCCGTCGATGTCGATCTTCCAGCTCGTGCCCATGTGGCGCTTGACCGAGCGGATGGTGCGATCGGGGTTGGTGATGGCCTGGCGCTTGGCCACCTCGCCGACCAGGACCTCGCCGTTCTTGGCGAAGGCGACTACGGACGGGGTGGTGCGGGAGCCTTCGGCGTTGGGGATGACCACCGGGTCACCGGCCTCGAGGACCGCGACGACGGAGTTGGTGGTGCCGAGGTCGATGCCGACTGCCTTGGGCATGTTGCGCTGCCTCCGAGAAGAAGAGATCCCGGGTGCGGCCCAGGACCACTGGCTTGACTATCGGGCAGCGTACAAAGTTGAGTGCGGTGTTGGCAACTTCAGGCCACGGGCGTCTGCGCGCTCGCCAGGAAGTTGCGGAGCAGGTCGTGGCCGGCGGCGGTGAGGATCGACTCGGGGTGGAACTGCACGCCCTGGACGTCGTGCTGCCGGTGGCGAAGGCCCATGACGATGCCGTCGTCGGTCCAGGCCGTGACCTCGAGCTCGGCCGGCACCGAGTCCCGGTCGACGATGAGGCTGTGGTAGCGGGTGGCCTCGAACGGATCGGGCAGCCCGGCGAACACGCCCTCACCGGTGTGGCGCACCAGCGAGGTCTTGCCGTGCATGATCTGCGGCGCCCGGACCACCTCGCCGCCGTAGATCTGGCCGATGCACTGGTGGCCGAGGCAGACCCCCAGCACCGGGCGACGCCCGGCGAAGTGGCGGATGACGTCGTTGGAGAGGCCGGCGTCCTCGGGGCGGCCCGGCCCCGGCGAGATGAGCACGGCGTCGGGGTCGAGGGCGGCGATCTCGTCGAGGGTCAGCTCGTCGTGCCGGAAAACCAGCGGTTCGGCCCCCAGCTCCCCCAGGTACTGGACGAGGTTGTAGACGAAGCTGTCGTAGTTGTCGATGACCAGCACCCGGGACATGGGCCGCGAGCGTATCGACCGACCTACGAGCCGGCGCCCGCCATTTCGACCTCGACCGGTCGGCCCAGGGCCTCGGCCAACAGCTCGCTGCGTTCGTTGGCGCTGTACAGCTCCAGGCTGACGTCCTGGTCCGGCTCGGGGACCACCTCGACCACCACGCTGCCGTCGTCGGTCGCGAACTGCAGGTCGGCGACTCGGCGGGCGTGGTCGCGGTCGAGCCCGACGGCGATGCGCAGGATCCCGGCGAGGGCCACCACCCGGCGCTGGTCCTCGGGCGCAAGGGCGGCGAACGGCGGGTGGCGTCGGGTCGAGGGCGCCGACTTGCGGTGGTAGCGGGCGACCTGGGCGATGAGCTCGATCTCCCGGTCGGTGAACCCGGTGAGGTGCTCGCTGTTCCGGATGACGTAGTAGCTGTGCTTGTGGTGGCCGGAGTGGGAGACGAACAGGCCGATGTTGCAGAGCCGCGCGGCGGCCTCGAGGATCTCCCGGCTGTCGTCGGCCAGCCCGTGCAGGTCGGCGGTGCCGTCGAACAGCTGGAGGGCGAGCTTCGTGACCTGGGCGGAGTGGGCGGGGTCCTCGTCGGTGAGCTCGGCCAGGTGGTCGACGCTGCGCTTGCGGATGTCGCACAGGTGGTGGAGCGAGCCGCCGTGGGTGCGCCGCCAGGTGTCGAGCAGCACGCCCTCCCGCAGGGCGTAGTCGGAGAACGTCATCTCGGGGAGCTCCAGCTCGGCGAGGACCTGCTCCAGGATCAGCGCCCCGCCGACGATGATGTCGGCCCGCTTGGGGTCGAGGCCCGCGAGCTCGGCGCGGCGCTCGGTGGTGCCCGCCTCGAGGAGCAGCTCGACGACCCGCTCGACCTCGTCGCGGCGCACCACGAAGTTGTTGTAGGTGCGGGGCCGGGGCTGGTCGCGGCGGGCGGCGGCCATCTCGAACAGCGAGCCGATGGTGCCCGACGAGCCGGCGGCCACGTCGAGCCCGGTCCGGCGGAGGCTCCAGGCGAAGGCGCTGATGGTGCTGCGGATGTGGTCCCGGCAGTCCTCGACCGCCGCCGGGCTGGTGTCGCCGCCGGGGAAGTACCGCTGCGACAGGCGGATGGCACCGAGCTTGAAGCTGCGGGAGGCGAGGACGTCGCCCTGCTGGCCGAGCACCAGCTCGGTCGAGCCGCCGCCGATGTCGCACACCAGCAGCCGGCTCTCGAACACCGGCACGGCCTGGAGGACGCCCAGGTGGATGAGGCGGGCCTCCTCGAACCCCGAGATGACCTCGATCTCGATGCCGACCTCCTCCCGGACCCGGGCCAGGAAGTCGGCGCGGTTCTCGGCCTCGCGCACTGCCGAGGTGGCGACGACCCGCATCTGGTCGGTCGAGGCCGAGGCCAGCTGGCGGAAGCGGCGGAGCGCTGCCACCGCCCGGTCCATGGCGGCGGGGTCGAGGCGCCGCATCTCGTCGTCCAAGGTGCCGGTCCCGGTCCCCGGCGTGCCGAGGCGGACCATCTCCCGCTCGCGCTCCATGACCTCGAAGCGGGAGCCTTCCAGCACCTTCGCGACGACGAGATGGATGGAGTTGGTCCCGAGGTCGACGGCCGCCAGCACGTCGGGCGTGGTCATGGGGCTCAGGCTAGGGTGATCGGCTATGGCCAAACCCGCCAAGCGTCGGGTGTCCGGCGGACGTGTCACCCCCAAGAAAGGCACTTCGGTCAGCAGTGAGCGACCGATCGCGTCGACGCGCTACACCCCACCGGTGCCGCGGGAACTGAAGTCGAGCCCCATGTGGGTGCCGATCCTGATGTTCGCGCTGCTCGGGCTCGGGATGATCCTGATCTTCGTGAACTACCTGGGTGTGCTGCCCAACGGCACCAGCAACGTCAACCTGGGGATCGGGTTGGCGGCCATCTGCGGCGGCATCATGGTCGCCACCCAGTACCGCTAGCGCTCGCCGACCGCGCGGCGCGCTCGGGCCACTGCTCGGAGCGCGATTTCGCTCATCGAGCGTGAGGTCTCCCCGCGGGTAGTTACATCGTTGTTACGCTCCCCAACCTTGTCCACAGGTTGTGGGAAAGCCGGATCCACGTTGTGACCAGGTCTGGAGCGCACCTCTACGATGGCTGCGATGCGTCGATCCCCAATCTCCGGCCGGGTTGTCCCCCTGCTGCTGGCGCTGGGCTTGGTGTTCTGGCTCCTGACTCGGTCGAACGTCTTCGCCGTCGTCGTCGCCGTGGTGGCGTGCGCGCTGATCACCAAGGTGGGCTACATGATGCTGGCCGGCATGGGCGCCCCGGTCCCCGAGCCGCCCCCGCCCGGTGAGCTGCGGAAGGTCCGCCTCATGTACCGGTGCTCGCTCTGCGGCACCGAGGTCCGCATGACCGCCGCCAACGACGAGGTCCCCACCGCCCCCCGCCACTGCCAAGAAGACATGGACCTCGTCGCCCCCCTCTACGACTGACCGTTCTCCGTCGGGACATACGGCCTGCAGACCATGCCGCGGAGGCTCGGGCATGGAGCCGGCGTGTGGGCGGGGGCGTCGACGCCAGGGAGCACGGCCAGGACCAGGGACGACGGCTTCGACGGGGTGTGGGCCACCTGGTTGGTGGGGGTGGCGCCGGCGTAGTCGGGCGGCTCGAAGGCCCACGTCACGTGGTTGCGACCGGGGGTTGCGATCGTCAGGCGCAGCCGTGAGCCGGCCCGGAAGATGTGGGCCAGCGACGGGATCTCGACCTTGGCGCGGACGAAGCGGCCTGGGTGCGGCGGGCGGTAGGCCCGCGAGGTGAACGGGTGGGTGATCTCCAGGTCGGTCGACCGGGCGTCGTCGACCTTGCGGTCGCCGAGCCTCAGCCAGCCGTTCTGCACCAGGTACTCGACGCCGTCGGGTCGCACCTCGGACACCGTCACCTGGACGTCGACGTCGGTCCCCGCGGGTGCGTCGCTGGCCACGTACAGCTCGGCATAGCCCGGGCCCGACACCACCAGGTCGTCGGCGAGCGGTTCGGTCAGGTACGACAGCGAGTCGCCGGCCGGGAACTGGGTCCAGTCGGCCCGCTCCCACAGCCGACCGAACAGCGGGTAGTCGCCGTTGGGGAACAGGCGCTGCTGGCCCGCCGCCGGGTCGAAGCGGAAGGCGTCGAGGCCGCCCGCGGCCCGGTCGGCGGGCGGCGCCGCCGCGAGCGAGCCGGCACCGCCCAGGTACCACCGGGTCGGCACCGCCGACGGCGGCGGCCACGACGGGAACGCCTGCTCGAAGGTGCCGCCCGGTTCGCCCGGCTCGTTGGCGCCGTTGCCCGACTCGTACACCACCCGCACGATCGGCTCGGCGGCGAAGGCGGCCTGGGCGGCGGCGAAGTCGTCGCCGAACCGCTCGAACCAGCGGTCGGGCTCGAGCGTGGTGTCCTGCAGCTCGAACGTCTGGGCGAGGATCGCCGGCAGGAAGGCCCGCAAGACCGGGTGGAGCTTCGGCACCCGTCCGGCCACTGTGAACTCGAGGAACTCGTACCAGCGCATGACGTTGACCGGGCCGAGCCCGTCGACGTGGCGGCCGTTCCACAGCCCGATCTTCAGTAGGGGCGTCGAGGTGAACTGGTCGAGCATCCCCGTGAACTGGGCGCCGGTCTGCTCGTCCTGGAAGGCGCCGGCCACCAGCACCGGCACGTCGATGTCGTGGACCAGGCGCCGCAGGTCGCGGGCCTCGGCGATCGGCCGGTAGAAGCGCAGCGCCCGCCCGACGGCCTCGAAGTCGGGGTTCTGGTTGCGGAGCACCTGGTGGTCGGCGCAGGTCTGGTCGCCGCCGTCGATGCGCCGCCGCACCCAGTTGGTGCCGTTCGGCGACGACTCCCGGTCCCGCCCGGCCAGCCACTGCTTGGTGAAGCCGTCGTTGTAGATGCCGCCGGGGTACTGCTGCACCCACGGGTCGGCGATGACCGACAGCGGCGTGATGGCGGCCAGGCTCGGCGGCCGGGTGGCGGCCACGTAGAGCTGGGCGATCCCCGAGTAGGACAGGCCGACCATGCCGACCTTGTGGCCCTGCACCCAGGGTTGGCGGGCCACGATCTCGATCGTGTCGTAACCGTCGGCCATCTGGGCCGGGTTGAAGACGTCGAACACCCCGCCGGAGCACCCGCTTCCCCGCATGTTGACCGACACGGTGGCGTAGCCGGCGGCCCGCGCCAACCGGCTGCTGGGCTCCTCGGCCTCGGGGTTCGACGGCCCGTAGCCCGAGTACTCGACCACCGTCGGGTACGGGCCGGGCCCGTAGAAGGCCGCGTCGGGCAGCCGCACCATGGCGCTGAGCAGGACGCCGTCCCGCATCTCCAGGTAGCTGAACCCGGCGGCCAGGGTGGTGCCGGGCTTGGGGACGCCGACGATGTCGGGGGTCGCGACGCCGAGGTGCTGGCGGTCGTACAGCGCGGGGTCGGGGTGGTCGTCGCGTCCGACGACCTGGAACGTGGCGGTGGTCAGCACCGGGTCGGTGGTCTCGTCGCGCACCACGTAGCGGCCGGGGCGGAGCACGGTCAGCCGGTCCAGGTCGCCGAACTGGCCGAGGTCGAGGCCGGGCCCCGGCTGCAGCTCCAGGTGCTCGCCGGGCACGTAGGCGAAGTGGGCCTGGCCGTGGTCGTCGGCCAGCAGGGTCAGCAGCTTGCGCTTGGGCTTGCCGCGACCGGTCGTCGACCACAGGGTCAGCGGCTCGTGGGGCTGCGCCCCGGTGATGGTGGCCTGCTCGACCCCCGGCCGCACCGCCCAAGGCGCCGGCGCCGTCTGCTTCTCACACCCCGCCGCGACCAGCCCGCAGGCCAGCACGACAACCGCGACCAATGCCCGCCGCATCCGCGATCCCCCCTGGTAGTGCTGCGTGGTCGGCCGGCCCACCCGCCAGCCGACCAACGCAGGCTTAGTCGATCATCGAGCGCTCAGCTCAACCGAGGCGCTCGATGATCAGGGCGTTGGCCATGCCGCCGCCCTCGCACATCGTCTGCAGGCCGTAGCGGCCGCCGGTGCGCTCCAACTCGTTGACCAGCGTCGAGAGCAGCTTCGTGCCCGAGCACCCGAGCGGGTGGCCGAGGGCGATGGCGCCGCCGTTGACGTTGACCTTCTCGAAGTCGGCGCCGGTCTCCTTCTGCCAGGCCAGCACGACCGAGGCGAACGCCTCGTTGACCTCGAACAGGTCGATGTCGTCGATGCCGAGGCCGGCCTTGGCCAGCACCTTCTCGGTGGCCGGGATCGGGCCGGTGAGCATGGTCACCGGGTCGGCGCCGGCCAGGGCGAACGCCACGAAGCGGGCCCGGGGCCGCAATCCGAGCTGGTTGGCCTTCTCCTCGCTCATGATCAGCGTGGCCGAGGCGCCGTCGGCGATCTGGCTGCTGTTGCCGGCGGTCACCTTGCCGCCGTCGGGCTTGAACGACGGCTTCAGGTTGGCCAGCGACTCGAGGCTGCTCTCGCGGATGCCCTCGTCGGCGGTGTGCTGCTCGTCGAGCTCCGATACTGCGCCCGAGTCCTTGTCGCGGTGCTTGACCTTGACCGGGATGATCTCGTTCTCGAAGCGGCCTTCGTCGCGGGCCTCGGCGGCGCGTTGCTGGCTGCGGAGACCGAAGGCATCGAGGTCCTCGCGGCTGAGCCCCCACTTCTCGGCGATCAGCTCGGCCGAGATGCCCTGAGGCACGAGGCCGCCGACGTCGGCGTAGCGGGCGTTCATGCGGTCGCCGAACGGCCAGCCGAACTTGCCGTCGCCGACCGACGCGCCCATCGGCACCTGGCTCATGATCTCGACACCCGCGGCGACGACGATGTCCTGCACGCCAGCCATGACGCCCTGGGCGGCGAAGTGCGCCGACTGCTGCGACGAGCCGCACTGGCGGTCGATGGTGGTGCCCGGCACCTCCTCGGGCCAGCCGGCGGCCAGCAGCGCGTTGCGGCCGACATTGATCGACTGCGCGCCGGCCTGCATGACGCAGCCCATGATCACGTCCTCGACCTGGCCGGGATCGAGGTTGTTCCGCTCGACCAGGGCGTTGAGGGTCTCGGCGGCGAGGTCGACGGGGTGCCACCCCGAGAGGCGGCCGCTGCGCTTGCCGCCTGCGGTGCGCACGGTGTCGACGATGACGGCGGTGGGCATGTGCCTGGCTCCTTGGTGCTGCGACGGTCCTGTGACCGCTCACCCGTCGGTTCTTGACCCGTCGGTCAAGTGCAGTCTGCCCAGCGGCCCCCACCCGTGCAACCGAGCAGGCCGGCGCCCGCCCGTGACCGCAGGCACACCGCCCGCAGCCGCTCTACGCTGGCCCGCGCCGGACCAGTGGCACAGCGCTACCAGCGGTCAACACTCCGGGGGACCATCGTGAACATCACCAAGGCCGACCTCGACCAACGCGTGGAAGGGCAGACGGTCTGCAGCCGCTTCCTCGACACCGTGGCCGCCCACGGCGACCTCGTCGCGCTCCGCGCCAAGGAGGACGACGGCCGCTGGCGCACCTGGACCTACCAGGAGTACGCGGACCGGATCAGCCGGGCCGCGAGAGGGCTCCAGGCGATCGGGGTCGGCCAGGGCGACCGCGTCGTGCTGATGATGCGCAACATCCCCGAGTTCCACGTCGTCGACCTGGCGATCGCGTTCCTCGGCGCCACCGCCGTGTCGATCTACAACTCGTCGCCGCCCGAGCAGGTCGCCTACCTGGCCAGCCACTGCGAGGCCAAGGTCGCCATCGTCGAGGACGCCGAGTTCCTCGACCGCTTCCTCGCCGTGCGCGACGAGCTGCCCAAGCTGGAGCGGATCGTGCTGCTGAACAACCCGCTCGGGCTGAGCAGCCCGGGCGTCATCGACGGCAGCCTCGTGCTGGAGGGCCACGACACCCTCGACCTCGAGGCCGCCCTCGACAACTGCACCCCGGACACGCTGATCACAGTCATCTACACGTCCGGTACCACCGGCCCACCCAAGGGCGTCATGCTCAGCCACTACAACGTGGTCTGGACGGCCGAGGGCTACATGGAGGTCCTCGACGTCGACCCCGCCGGCTTCCGGGTCATCTCCTACCTGCCGATGGCCCACATCGCCGAGCGCATGTCGAGCCACTACCTGGCCCTGATCGCCGGCTTCACGGTCACCACCTGCCCGGACCCTGGCAACATCGCCGCCTACGCCCGGGAGGTCCACCCCCAGAGCATGTTCGGGGTGCCGCGGGTGTGGGAGAAGATCCACGCCGGCGTCGAGGCGGCGCTCGCCGCCGACCCCGAGGCCAAGGCCCGCTTCGACGGCGCGGTGGCCGCCGCCACCCCGCTCGTCGAGCGCCGCACCTGGGGCACCGCCACCGACGAGGACGAGGCCACCCTCGCCCAGCTCGACGAGGCCGCGTTCGCCCCGGTCCGGGCCAAGGTCGGTCTCGACGCCATCGAGTTCGCCATCACGGGCGCGGCACCGATCCCCGCCGAGCTCGTGCAGTGGTACCGGGCCATCGGCGTGCCTATGTCGGAGATCTACGGCCTGTCCGAGACCACCGGCCCCATGACCTGGGAGCCGTACAAGGTGAAGCCCGGCTACGTCGGCATCCCCTTCCCCGGGGTCGAGGTGTTCCTGGCCGAGGACGGCGAGGTGTGCTGTCGCGGCGGCAACGTGTTCGGCGGCTACCTCGACGACCCCGATCGGACCGCCGAGGCCATCGACGACGACGGCACGTTCCACAGCGGTGACGTGGGCACCTTCGACGACGACGGCTACCTCCGCATCGTCGACCGCAAGAAGGAGCTGATCATCACCGCGGGCGGCAAGAACATCAGCCCCGCCAACCTCGAGGCCGCCATCAAGACGGTCCCGCTGGTGGGCCAGGCGTGCACGGTCGGCGACCAGAAGCCGTTCGTCGCCGCGCTGGTGGTCCCCGACCCCGAGGTGGCGCCGGTATGGGCCCGGGAGCACGGCATCAAGGCGGCGTCGTTCGCCGAGCTGGCCGAGCATCCCGACCTGCGGGCCGCCATCGAGGCCGGCGTCGAGGAGGCCATGGACCGCTTCAACCAGGCCGAGCGGGTGAAGAAGGTCGCCGTCCTCACCAGCGAGTGGCTGCCCGACAGCGAGGAGCTGACCCCGACGTCGAAGTTGAAGCGCCGCTCGATCCTCGCCAAGTACGCCGACGAGATCGACGCGCTGTACGCCTAGTCGTCGACCCGGCAGTCCGACAACTAGCTCGGCGAGCGGCCCTCCTGGCCGTTCGGCGCGCTCAGCAGGCTCGGGCAGTAGTCGACGCGCTGCACACCCGTCCACGGCGACTCGAAGGCCGGGGGCACGCTCGACTTCCCGTCGACCGGCTGCTCCTCGATCGTGCCGCTGAGGTAGATCAGCGCCACGGTGTCGTTGCGCCGCCGCACCTCCACCACCGGGTTGCGGGTGTGCGTGTCGTACACGGCGTCGGAGTAGCCGCTGTAGGGCCGCAGCTTGTCCCAGCCGTGGAGGAGGTCCTCGCCGGCCAGCGCCCGGCGCGCCGCGGTCGGCATGTCCGAGCTCTGCGCCGGGAACGGGCCCTTCAGGCGCTGGATGTCAGCGGTGCAGCTCAGCTCCGGCGTGCGGTAGTGGTGGTCGGCGTCGATCAGGTCGACCTGGCGCTGCGGCTCGGTGACCCCGCCGTCGCACCCGACCGTCAGCGAACCCGGCGGCGTCGACATCATCAGGTCGGTGGTGCCCGTGCTGACGGAGAAGCGGCCGCTGCTCCACTTGGCGTCCGGGTTGATGATCCACACGGCGGTGCGCAGGCCCCGTTTGTTGACGATGTGCACGTGGAGGCCCTCGGATCGCGTGCCGATCGACGCGATGGGCACGTCGAGGCGCTCGGTGGAGCAGGTCATCTCCAGCGTGTCGGGCAGCTTCGGCTCGTGGCCGGCTGAGTTGTTGGCCGAGGAGCCCGCGGCGACGTCGTGGTTGTTCTGGACCCCGCTCAGCCAGGAGACGGTGACGATCCCCCCGACCGCCAGCGCCATCGCCGTGGCGACAGCTCCACGGCGATGGCGCGTCCGGCGGCGCCGCCGTGCCTTGACCCCGTCCAGTCCGTGCTCTGGGGGGTCGCCGGCTGTAGCGGCGATCTTTTCGAGGAGGGCCCGCAGGTCATCCCGTTTGCTCGTCACTTCGTGCTCGAGCCGTTGGGGGTGTCCCCGCTGGCGGTGAGGGCTGCACGTGCCTGGCTGACCAGCGCGCGCACGGTCGCCGGGCGGATGCCCATGACCTGCGCGGCTTCCACGCCGCCGAGCCCGAGCATGGCGGTGAGGACCACGGCCTCGCGCTGGCGCCGTGTGAGCACGTCCAGCGTGCGGGACGCGTGGTCCCGGGCCGCGGCCACCTCCGAGGGTTCGGGTGGCGGAGTGGGGTCGTGACGCCCGACGAGTCGTCGGGCGGCGCGCATGCTGCGACGCACGGCGCTGCGATGGGTGTTGAAGGCAGTGCGGAAGAGGTAGCCCACGGGATCGTCGAGGGCGGCGACATGCGCCCAGCGCTCCCACACCTTGCAGAACGCGGTCTGCATGATGTCCTCTGCTTCGTCGCGGTCACCCGTCATGACGTAAAGCGCGCGGAACAGCCGCCGCTCGTTCGCGAGGTAGAACACCTCGAACCCCGGCACGGTTGTTCGGCCCACCCTCGTGGGGAGAGCATCGGCTAGCGGGCGGTCGACCACGATCGTGCTCAACACTGCCCCAAGAACGCCCGAAGAGCACGCGGCGCGTAGGACATGTCGCGCAAACTTCGCGTGAACGTCGCGAAGTGCATGTCCATGGACGCGATGCGGCCCCCGGCGGGGCGCCAGGGGCCGACGTCGATACTGCTTGGGTTCAGCGCTTGCGCGCGGTGGTCTTCTTGGCCGGGGCCCGCTTGGCGGCGCTCTTGCGGGTCGCCGTCGTCTTGCGGGTTGCGGCCGACTTGCTGGCCGTGGCCTTCTTGGCCGCCGGCTTCTTGGCGGCGGTGGTCTTCTTGGCAGTGGTCTTCTTGGCGGTGGTCGCCTTCTTGGCGGTGGTCTTGCTGGCTGCCTTCTTGGCGGGCTTGGCCGGCGCCGGGGCGGGCGGCCAGGTGCCCTTGGCCAGCTTCGGGGCGGTGCTCGGGCTCATGACCGCATCCTTGAACGCCTTGAGGGCGGTGATGCGGGCCTTCTTCGAGGCCTTGATCCGCACCGGCTCACCGGTTTGGGGGTTGCGCCCCATGCGGGCCGGGCGATCGACCTTCACGAACTTCGCGAAGCCTGAGATCGCGACCGGCTCACCCTTTGCGACAACGCCCGTGACCACCTCGGTGAAACCCTTGAGAACTTCGTCGACTTCCTTGCGTTCTCTTCCGGTGTGGTTGGCCACGGCGTTGACCAGATCACGACGGTTCACTTTGCGTTGGCTCCTGACTACTAGGGGAGGCGCACAGTCTCACCAAACTTCACGCTCCGCGCGGGGATGCTCACGCAAACAGCCTGATCAGACGCGGATGAACGCGCTGCGTAGCGACGATCGGCCTTGAAAATGCTGACTATTTGTCGCTACCGGTCTTGAGCCAGCGCTCGGCGTGCGCGACCCGTCGCGCGAGCTGATCGACGGTCGCTTCGTCGATGCGGCGCAATCCGACCAACTGGTTGAGGCGCGCGTTCACCTGTTGATGCGTCTGCCCCGTGGCCCACACGAGGTCCTGCACGAGCCGCCCGTTGCGCTCGCGCAGCTCCAACCTCTTCTGCCGCGCGCTGAGGCTGAGTCCGTTCGGGCCGCCGTTCGCGAGGCCGATCGCCACGACGTCGCGGGTGTCGAGCGGCGTGCCCGCCAACGGCGGCAGCGGCACCTCGACACCGCTGTCCGCGTCATGGTCGTCGCGGTCGAGGCGGGCGAGCGCGTCGTCGTCGACCTCGAACACCGACGACTCCTCCGCCCCGGTCACCACCGCCGACAGCGGAGCGAACAGCGACAGCTGGTCGGCCGCGGCGAGGTCGTCCTCGTGGACCATCCGGTCGAAGGCGATGTCGTCCTCGACCTCGTCGCCCTCCCTGGCGGCCGGCTTGGCGAGGCTGTGCCGCCGCGAGTCGGCCATCTGGGTGGCGAACACCCGCAACCGGGCGTCGTCGGGGATGAAGAGGTACGCCTTCTGGCGGGGGACGCCCCGGGTCCAGCGCACGAAGCGGCCGACGGCCTGGCGGAAGAACAGCTCGGTGGCGGTCGTCGTCGCGTAGACGCCGATGCGGAGGCGGGGGATGTCGACACCCTCGGAGATCATGCGCACCGCCACGATCCACGGGTCGCTGCTGCCCGAGAACTTGGCGATGCGGGTCGACGAGCGGGGGTCGTCGGACAGCGCCACCGCGGCCTTCACGCCGCAGCGGTAGCGGAGCAGGTTGGCGATGCCGCGGGCATGGTCCTGGTCGGAGGCGATCACCAGGCCGCCGGCCTCGGGGTGGTGGCGGCGCAGCGTGGTGAGCCGGTCGTTCGCCTGGGTCAGCACCGCCGGCAGCCACTCGCCTTCCAGGCTCAACGCGGTGCGCAGCCGCTGGGCAGTGCCCTGCTTGTCGAGCGCGTCGTCGAACGCCGCCGACGCCACGTTGCCGTCGGGAGTGATCCACTCCATGAACCCGTTGATGCGGGGGAAGTACACGGGCCGGACGACCCGGCCGTCCTCGAGGGCCTGGCCGTAGCCGTACTCGAAGTCGGGCCGGGCCTCGTCGCCGACGTAGTTGACGAACGGGATCGCCTGGGTGTCCGACCGGAACGGGGTGCCCGACAGGCTCAGGCGCTTGGCGGCCGGCTCGAAGGCGTGGCGCACCGCCGAGCCCCAGGCGCGGTCGTCCCCGGCGTGGTGGATCTCGTCGAGGATCACCATCCCCCGGGCCGAGATCGCCCGCAGCGGGTCGGGGCTCGACGCCACCTGCTGGTAGGTGGTCACGAGGCCGTGCACGTCGGTCGGGAGCGCGCCCTTGCCCGGCGCCCAGCTCGGCTCCAGGTGGAGGCCGAAGCGCTCGGCGGCGTCGGCCCACTGCAGCTTGAGGTGCGAGGTCGGGGCCACCACCACCAGGCGGCGGCCCCGGTTGGCGGCCAGCTCGTGGACGGCCGCGGTCAGGGCGAACGTCGTCTTGCCCGCGCCCGGGGTCGCGACGGCCAGGAAGTCGGGTGACTCGGTCGTCGCGAGCTTGTCGAGGGCGCGCTTCTGCCAAGGACGAAGTCGAACACTGCGGGCCATGGGGGCCGCTGATCATGGCACGGTCACGGCGCCGTTGCAGCCCGCCTGGTCACGCCGGAAATTCGCTGCGGCCGGGTGGGTGGGCCCCGGTACGGTGCCGGTCGTGGCAGTGACAGTGATGGTCCGTCGTGCCCGGGGCACAACCCCGGCGGTGGGGCTTCCACCGACTGACCGACGCCTGGGCCCGACGCCTGGTAGCTGACGCCCGCCTGTCCCGCGGCGACCTCGTCCTCGACATCGGCGCCGGCACCGGCACCCTCACCGCCCCCCTGGCCGCCACCGGCGCGACCGTGCTGGCCATCGAGCTCAACCCGGCCCGCCGGCGGGCGTTGCAGCAACGCTTCCCCACTCCCACCCCCGCCACCCGGTTCGACGACGACCATCGCGACCGACGCGGGGCACCACACCGACGCTCCCACGACCCTGGCGCCCGGGTCGTCGGGCCTCACGCCGAGCGATGGGGCGACGGTGCCGGGGTTCGGGTGGTCGCCGGGGATGCTGCCGACCTCCGGTTGCCTCGGCTGCCGTTCCGGGTGGTGGCGAACCCACCGTTCGGTGTCTCGACCGCGCTGCTCAAGCGGTTGTTGGCGCCCGGGTCGAGGCTGGTAGCAGCCGATCTGGTGCTGCCGGTGCCCGTCGCGGTGCGGTGGGCGTCGGGTCGAGCGCCGGGGGCGGGGCGCTGGCTCCGGGACTTCGACCTCTCGGTGGGCCGGCGCCTCCCAGCCACGGCCTTCCGACCCAAGACCCCGGCCACCTGCGCCGTCCTCCGAATCCGGCGCCGCTAAGCCAGCACGCCGTCGAGGCGGGCGGCGAAGTCAGCGACGGCGACCGGCCCGGCCAGATCCGACGCCTCCCGGCCAGGGCCTTCCGACCCGAAGCCCCGGCGACCTGCGCCGTCGGCGATGGGGATGGGGTCGGCCAGATCCGACGCAAGCTCGGCGACAGCCTGGCGGCTGGCGGCGGTGAGGTGGACGGTGCCGGTGCCTTCCGGCCACGGCTCCAGGCCGCACGCCCCCTCGGCTTTGCGCCGTCTTGCGGATCCGGCGCTGCTAGGCCAGGACCGCGTCGAGGCGGGCGGCGCGGGCATCGAGGTTGGCGATGGGGATGGGGTCGGCCAGGTCCGGCGCAAGCTCGGCGACAGCCTGGCGGCAGGCGGCGGTGAGGTGGACGGTGCCGTCGTCGTCGATGTGGTCGACCCCGTCGCCCTCGGCCATCCGCTCGTTGAACCCGATCGCCTCGTCCTCGGCGAGGCCTGGCGGCAGGTCCAGAGCCACTTCGCCATTCGCGATGTGTACGGGGTACCCGCCCGGAAGGCCCATCGGCGCGGCGGTCGAGCAGCCCAGCGACGTCGCACCGGGGAGCAACGCCTCGAGGACCGGGATCGCCGCGGCTGCGGTCACGACGTTGTAGCGAGGGCCCGGCGGCAGCGGCGGCGCGGCGTAGGCCAGCGAATCGTCCCGCGCCCCGTCCTCCCCGAGGTAGACCCGGCATCGTGCCGCCGGGTCGGCGGGCGGTCGAGCCTGCATCACGGCGGACACCTGGCTGTGGTGCCCGAGCACCCGGACCAGCGGCAGCGCTTCGTCCGGGTCGGCGGCCCGCATGGCGGCCCGCACCCGCAGCTGCATCATCCCGACGTTGCCGAGCCCCACGGTCGGCGCCAAGCCGAGCCGGGCCAGGATCGGCCCGGTCACGTCCGGGAACGACAGGTTCGCCACCGGTCCCCTGTGCCCCGCCTCGCGGGCCGCCCGCATCACCGAGAGGATCAGCGGCAGCTGGTACGGCAGCCGCAGCCCGAGCCCGGCAGCCTCGACCGCCCGAGCAGCAGGATCGGTCCGCCCCGACAGCGCCCACGGACTGCGCACCGACGCACAGTGCACCACCAGGTCGGGTCGGAACGAGGCGAGCACCCTGGCCACCTCGTCCTGGATGGACGCGTCGAGGGCGACGGCCTCGACCCGGCAGTCCCGCGCGCTGGCGACCGTCGCGGCCACCACCTCCCGAGCCGAAGATCGGCCCGCGACCAGCAAACGCCGGACCCGGCCGCCGGCCGCCAAGCCGTCGGCGATCCGCTCGCCCATGTCGCCCGCGCCGATGACGAGGACGGTGGCCACTACGTACCCTCGGCCAGGCGGGCCAGCTCCTTCTCGACCACGTCGGTGTCGATCTTGTCGAACAGCGGCGACTGGGGACCGAGCGGCGTCCCCGGCGAAACCCGGACCGGCTCCCAACGCTGCGTCCCGGGCAAGGTGCGCAGCACCCGGTGCCGATCGTCGCCGTCACCCACCTCGGTCAGCTCGGGCAGCGGCACGCTGACCCCTGCGCCCAAGTTGTCCCACACCCGCTGGGCCCCGTGGGGCAGGAACGGCGTGAACATGACGTTGAGGTCGCACACCGCGTCGTAGGCGACCGAGAGGATGCCGAGCGCAGCCGCGGGGTCGGTCTTGGCCACCTTCCACGGCTCGCTCTGCGACACGAAGGCGTTGACGTCCTGGGCCAGCGCCAGGCACTCGTTCAGCGCGCTCTTGAACCGGTAGCGCTCGATCTGCTCGCCCACCGACGCGAACCCGGCCGTGACCCGGGAGAGCACCGCCTCGCCCTCAGGAGGCTGGCCGTCCCGCGCCGGCACCGCGCCGCCGTTGCGGCGCAGCATGGCGCACACCCGCTGGACGAGGTTGCCCCAGGTGGCGACCAGCTCGTCGTTGTTGCGCCGCACGAACTCGGCCCACGTGAAGTCGGCGTCGCTGGTCTCGGGCGCTCCCGCGGTCAGCGCGAAGCGCAGCGGGTCGGGCCCGTAGCGCTCCAGCACGTCACGCACGTAGATGACGACCTGGCGCGACGACGAGAACTTGCGGCCCTCCATGGTGAGGAACTCGCTGGCCACGATGTCGTCGGGCCGGTGGAGCGGGATGTGGCGCCCGTCGGGCGTGTCGCACAGCGGGCCGTCGTACGCCGCCAGCATCGCCGGCCACAGGAACGAGTGGAAGACGATGTTGTCCTTGCCCATGAAGTAGGCGTGGCGCGAGTCGCCGGGCGAAGTGAGCCACCACCGCTTCCATGCCTCGGGGTCGCCCTGCAGCTCGGCCCACTCGATCGACGCCGACAGGTAGCCGATGACCGCGTCGAACCACACGTAGATCCGCTTCAGCGGGTCGTTCTCCCACTCCGGCAGCGGGATCGGCACACCCCACCCGATGTCGCGGGTGATGGCCCGCACCTTGGCCTCGTCGAGCAGGTTGAGGGTGAAGGACCGGACGTTGGGGCGCCAACGGTCCTGCGCATCGACCCAGGACCGCAGCTCGGCCGCGAACTTGGGCAGGTCGAGCGCGAAGTGGGTGGTGACCTTGAACACCGGCGGCAGGCCGTCGACCTTGGACCGCGGCTCGATGAGGTCCTCGGGATCGAGCTGGTTCCCGCAGTTGTCGCACTGGTCGCCTCGCGCCTCGCCGTAGCCGCAGATGGGGCACGTGCCCTCGATGTAGCGGTCGGGCAGCGAGCGCCCGTCGGTGGCCGAGAACGCGGCCATCTGCTCGATCTCGACGATGCCGCCGCCCGCGTGGATGCTGCGGAACAGCTCCCGCGTGACCTCGTAGTGGTTGGCGGTGGTGGTGCGCGTGAAGAGGTCGTAGGAGAGGCCGAGGCCCCGCAGGTCCTCCGCGATCAGGGCGTTGTTGCGGTCGGCGAGCTCTTTGGGGGTGAGGCCCTCCTGCTCGGCCTGGACCGTGATCGGGGTGCCGTGCTCGTCGGTGCCCGAGACCATCAGCACGTCGTGGCCTGCCATCCGTGCCCACCGCGCCCAGATGTCGGAGGGGACACCGAAGCCGGCAACGTGACCGATGTGGCGCGGGCCGTTGGCGTACGGCCAAGCGACACCGGCGAAGAACGGGATGGACATCGGTCCCACGGTACCGGTCCCCGGCAACCTGCTTGGAACGACTTCGGCCGTAGGTTGTTGTCGATCTGGCGGATCCCGTGCGTCGAGTGAGATGAAGGGCCCAACGAAGGGCCTCCGACGAAACGAGAGCACCATGTCGCAGTTCGCGATCCTCATCTACGAAGACGAAGCCGGCTGGATGGCCGGCGGGCCCGATGCCGAGCAGGCCAGCAAGGAGCACACGGCCTTCAACGAGCGCCACCGCCCGACCGGTGTCGTCGCCGGCGGCAACGCCCTCGAGCCGACGGTCTCCGGGCGGTCGATCCGGGCCGACGGCACGGTCACCGACGGGCCGTTCCTGGAGACCAAGGAAGCCCTTGGCGGCTTCTACGTGATCGAGGCAGCGGACTTGGACGAGGCGGTCGAGCTCGCTCAGCAGGTGCCCCACCCGTTCGGGGGCCTCGAGGTCCGGCCGGTCCGGATCATCATGTGAGGCGGGCCTTCATGGCCAAGTACCTGGTCCTCATCTACCACGACGAAGCCCAATGGGTGGAGCCCAGCCCCGAGGTCGAGGCCGGCTTCCAGGGCCACATGGCCTTCAACGCGGCCAACGGTCCGAAGATCCTCGGCGGCGAGGCGCTCCAGCCCACCACCACGGCGACGTCGATCCGCCGGGACGACGACGGCAGCCACATGGTCACCGACGGTCCCTTCGTCGAGACCAAGGAGGCCGTTGGTGGCTACTACCTCCTGGAGGCCGAGGACCTGGACGAGGCCATCGCCCTGGCCAAGCAGGTGCCGGCCCCGTGGGGCGGGGTCGAGGTCCGGCCGGTCAGGGTGTTCGGCTGACGCCATGGTCGCCGACCCCGCGGTCGCAGCCGCGGTTGCCGACGCGCACCGTCGCGAGTGGGCCTTCGTGCTCGCCGCGACGGTACGCGTCACCCGCGACCTGGACCTGGCGGAGGAGTGCGTGCAGGACGCCTACGCCCGGGCGCTGACCGCCTGGGCCGACGGCGGCATACCGAACCGCCCCGGCGCCTGGCTCACCACCACCGCGCGGCGCCGGGCCCTCGACCTCCAGCGGCGGGCCGCCACCCAGGAACGCAAGCTGCCCCTGCTGGTCAGCGACTCGCGCGGCGCTCCCCCGTCGCGCGAGCCCGAGGCCCACGCCGTCGAGGACGACCGGCTGCGGCTGATCTTCACGTGCTGCCACCCGGCACTGAGCATCGAAGCCCAGGTCGCGCTCACGCTGCGACTGCTGTGCGGCCTGACCACCGCCGAGGTCGCCAGTGCCTTCCTGGTCAGCGAGCCCACCATGGCGGCCCGGATCACCCGGGCCAAGCACAAGATCGCCAACGCCCGCATCCCCTACCGGGTGCCGCCGGCGGCCGAGCTGCCATCGCGGGTGGGCGCGGTCGTCAGCGTCGTCCACCTCCTCTACACCACCGGCCACACTGCGCCCGCCGGCGCCAACCTCGTGCGCCGTGACCTGGTCGAGCGGGCCCTCGACATCAGCCGCATGCTGCGAGCGCTGCTGCCCGAGAACCCGGACGTCGCCGGCCTGCTCGCCCTGATCCTGCTCAACGACGCCCGCCGGGCCACCCGGGTCGACGACGAGGGCGAGCTGCTGCTCCTCGCCGACCAGGACCGCTCCCGCTGGGACCGCGACGCCATCGCCGAGGGCATCGCCCTCGTGCAGGAGGCGCTGACCCGGCGCCCACCCAGCCGCTACGCGCTGATGGCTGCCATCGCCGCAGTCCACGCCGAGGCGCCGACCTGGGACGACACCGACTGGGTCGAGGTCGTCGCCCTGTACGACGTGCTGCTGTCGCTCTGGCCTTCGCCGGTCGTCGCCCTCAACCGGGCAGTCGCCGTGGGGTTCGCCGATGGGCCGGGCGTCGGCCTCGCCGCGCTCGACGCCCTCGTCGACGAGCCGCAGCTAGCGGGCTACCCGTACCTCGCGGCGGCCCGGGCCGACTTCCTCCAGCGGCTCGACCGCCGGGCCGAGGCCCGGGACGCCTACGCCACGGCCCTCGACCTCACCCAGAACTCGAGGGAGCGCGCCTTCCTGCTCCGGCGGCTCGACGAGCTGGTCTGACAGGATGCGGCCATGGCGACCGACCCGTTCCACTCGCTGCTCTACGAGGTGAGCGGCCGCACGGCCACCATCACCCTGAACCGGCCCGAGCGGCTCAACGCCATCGACGGGCACATGCCGGGCGAGATCCGCCGGGCGGTCGAGCAGGCCAACGACGACCCCGAGGTCCACGTCATCGTGCTGACGGGCGCGGGTCGATCGTTCTGCGCCGGCTACGACCTCAAGGCCTTCGCCGAGGCCGGCATCGGCACCCAGGGCAAGGTGTGGGACCCGATCAAGGACTACCGCGGCATGAAGCGCAACACGGACGACTTCATGTCGCTGTTCCGGTCGCTCAAGCCGACGGTCGCCAAGGTGCGGGGCCACGCCGTGGCCGGTGGCAGCGACATCGCCCTGTGCTGTGACCTGGTGGTCATGGCCGAAGACGCCCGCATCGGCTATATGCCGTCTCGGGTCTGGGGCTGCCCGACCACCGCCATGTGGGTGTACCGGCTGGGCATGGAGCGGGCCAAGCGGATGCTGCTCACCGGCGACACCATCTCCGGGCGGGAGGCCGCCGACTGGGGGCTGGTGCTGGAGGCCGTGCCCGAGGCGTCACTCGACGAACGGGTGGACGAGCTGGTCGACCGCATCGCCGGCGTCCCGGTCAACCAGCTGGTCATGCAGAAGCTGATGATCAACCAGGCCTTCGACAACATGGGCCTGCAGGGCACCCAGATCCTGGCGACGCTCTTCGACGGGATCACCCGCCACTCTCCCGAAGGCCGCTGGTTCCAGCAACTCGCCGCCGACGAAGGCTTCCACGCCGCGGTCGAGTGGCGCGACTCCGGCCGCTGGATCCCCGAAGGCGGCACCTGACCCTCAACTCCAGGGGATCAGTCGGCGCCAGCCCATTCGGCGGCGCCGAGGGGCCTCCATGGCCGCCGGACCAATGACGTACGCCTCGCAACCCGCGCAGAGGAGGCACGGCCGTCGCCGACGGCCGTGACTGATCGTGCGCCGTGGCTCGATCACGTCCTCTGCCGGCTCCCACACGATTGATGCCCAGCTCACGAGCTGCAGATCGGCGATCCGGATCGAGCCGAGCCGCATCATCTCGCCACAGAACGGACATTCCACGGCCCGCAGCCTGTCATCCCGCGGGGGCGTCGTAGCCTCGGGTGATGGTCCTCACCGTGCGCACGTTTCGCAAGGTCTGGTTTCGCTCGAAGCCCATCGGGGCGACCGAGCTCACCATGAAGGCCATGGAGGATCGGGGGTCGCTCACCGTCGAGCCGGGGCGGCTCATCTTCCACGGGCGCAAGCAGACGGTCGAGATCACGGGGGTCAACGAGGTCTTCTCGGCCAACCACGGCCGTGACTTCATCAACCGCTGGATCACCGTCAGCTACGGCGGCGGCAAGACAGCGCTGTTCGTCGACGGCAGCCTCCTCGGCTGGGGCGGCATCCTCGGCGGGAACAAGAGGCTGCGCCGCGCTATCGAGGAGGCTGTCGGGCTGGCCCAGCCCTAGGCGCCGCTCTCGCCCTCGGGGTGCCAGTCGGGCGGGCCTTCGGTCGACGCCTCGGGGCCGAGCACCTCGACGTAGATCGGGTTGAGGATCTTCCACCGCTCGCCGAGGTCACGGCCCTCCTCGTCGGTCCACGGCTTGGGTTCGCCGGCGACCTCGTAGGCGAGGATGTCGAGGCAGCCGTGCCAGCCGGCGGCGTCGCGGGCGGCCTTGCCGAGGTCGTCGAACACGTCGATGAGCGTCATCCGGGTGCCGGCGTCGGTGGGCTGCAGCTCGATGCGCAAGGTGTCGTCGCCCCAGCGCAGCTCCATGAGCGACGGCGGGTCGTAGGCGAGCATCTCCCCGTCCATCGGCGGCGCCTCCTCGTAGGGGAAGGTGAACCGCAGCTTGGCGCCGGGCCGCCGCTCACCGTCGATGGTGGTGGGGAACCAGGCCTCGAGGTGCTCGGGTTCGGTGACGGCCCGCCAGACCTTCTCCGGCGGGTGGGGGAAATCGCGGGTGAAGCGGAGCTGCCACCGGTCGCCGGCGGGCTCCAGGGTGCCGAGGGCGCTACGGGGTTCGATGGGACGCATGGGAAGCTCCTCTGCTCCTAGTCGGGCATGGTGTCGAGGTGGCGGGCGAGGTCGTCCAGCCGGGCCGACCACATGACGCGGTAGGGGGCGAGCCACTCGTCGATGGCCTGCAGCGGCTCCGGCCGGACCCGGTAGAGCCGTCGCTGGGCGTCGGCCCGGACCTCGACCAGCCCCGCCTCCCGCAGCACCCGCAGGTGCTTCGACACGGTCGGCTGGCTGACGTCGAGCGCCGCCACGAGGTCACCGACCGGCCGCTCCTCGTCCCGCAGGAGGTCGAGGATCCGACGCCGGTTGCCCTCGGCGAGCACCTCGAACGCCATCGTCACCATGCCTACAGTATTCCCCTACGGCTATATAGCCGTCAAGGCATGGAACGGTCAGCGGCGCAAGTTCAGCGGCGCAAGCAGTCGACGGTCACGCCGGCGACGTCCTCGTCCCGAACCGTGACCCCGTGGTACGTGTGGCAGGTCGACTCGGTGGTGACGAAGTTGGCGCCGGTACCGACCAGGTCGTACGTACCGGCGGGCAGCTCGATCGTGAAGCGGCCGGCGGCGTCCGCCGTGGTCTGCGCCACGGGTCGTCGGGCCTCGTCGTAGGCCAAGATCGCACCCGCCATCGGGTCCGGATCCGCGCCTGCAGGGCCGCCGACCATCTGCAGGACGCCGGACACCTTCCTGAGTGGTGCCTTCAGGGGCTGCCATCGGACACCATCGTCCTCGCAGTGCCCTGCACCGTCGATGCACCTGCCGTCGACGAGCGCCCGATCCCCGAGCGGTTCACCCACGTCGACCCGATAGGCGACGGCCGGGTTCCCCTGGCACGTGAACACGCCCTCGCCTGCGGATTCGACGGTGAACGTCACCACGATCCTCGTGTCCTCGACCACGACGCCGGGCCGCAGCACCCGGCCGGTCTCGCCGCTGTAGCAACCCTCCCGAGTCACCAGCACGGACACCGTCGAGGCATCGGCACTCGGCAACCCCGAGGGCACGGGGTCGACAACCCACGTCGCCGGGTCGCCGGGCTCCGGCTGTCGGCTGGGGGTGGTGGTCGTGGTCGACGGCGCGGTCGGCCCGGTCGAGACCTTGTCGGGACGGTCCCTCATCGCACCGAGGCCCACCGCCGTCGCGGCGACGCCGACGACCACGACGGCGATGCCGACACCAGCCGTCCGGTTCCGCCGTCGGCGACGCTCGCCGCGCTGCACCGTGTGGGTCAGGGCGCCCTCGGTGTCGATGGTGACGTCCGGCAGCGGGGTGGCGAGGAAGTCGTCAACGTGCATCGGTCGTCTCCTCGGGCTCGGGGGCGAGCGCGTCGGCCAGAGCGGCGCGGGCGCGGTGGAGGTGGACGCGGACGGTCGACGCGTTGCAACCGAGGGCCTCGGCGACCTCCGCGACCGGCCAGTCCGCCAGGTGGTGGAGGACGACGCAGGCGCGCTGCTTCGGGGACAGCCGCCCCAGCACCCGGCCGATGTCGAGCCGAGCGACGGCCGCGTGCTCGACGTCGGGTTCGGGCGACCGCGGCGGTAGCGGGCGACGGCTGCGCTCGGCGAAGCGCACCGCGTCCCGGATGGCCACCCGGCGCACCCAGGCACCCGGCCGGTCGTAGCGGCCGATCCGGCGCCACCGGGTGTAGGCCTTCAGGAAGGCGTCCTGGGCGACCGCCTCGCCGTCGGCCACCGAGCCGACGATCGGCGAGACCACCCGCACCACCTCGCGGTAGTAGTCCCGGAAGACCTCGTCGAAGCTGGCCGCTGCCCTGTCCACAACCCGTACACAGTCCCTCGGGGCGAGCGAGGTTTACGGGCAGGGTCGGATTCAGATCTCGATGATGAGGTCCTGGGGGTCCTCGGGCCCGGGCTCACCGGACTCGTCGATTACGAGGACGTGCTCGTACTCGTCCCGCGGCGGCTTGCCCTCGATGATCTCGCCGAGGCCCATCATCGCCCGGCCCACGGCGACGGCCGGCGCCGACGGCGGACGCACCGGCGCATGGCCGACGCTTGCGGGGTCTACCCCATCGTTCCGGCGCCGCTCACTCACCGGGCCAGGCTACCGGCCTAGGTGCCGAAGCTGAGGTCGGCGAAGTGGGCCGTGACCTGGGCGTCCGCCTCCCAGCGGACCAGCCCGATGACGCACGCGCCGGGCGAGGCCGTGCAATCGGTGGTGCCGCCGAGGATCTTGTGGATGGTGGCGTCGGCGTCCCAGGTGGTGTCGAGCGTCGACCCCGGGATCTCGACGCCGCGCGTCGGCGGCAGCTGCGCGCAGTGGGTGAAGACCCCGAGGAGGGTCTGGTCCTGCTCGACCGCGGCGTCGCACTGGGTCAGCGCCCAGTGGCCGGTCGGGAACCACACCGCCGGGCCGTCGTAGGTGGGCATCAGGTCGGTGCCCGTGACCTGGACGGTCTGCCCGTCGCCGAGTCCCGAGTCCGGCGCGACCGCGATGGATCCGTCGGCCATGGTGTAGGGCCGCCCGACCAGGTCCTGGCCGGCCGCGACGTCGGTGATGAAGATCGAGCACATGTTGGGCCGGCAGAGGACGAAGTCGCCGCCGGTCGTGGTGAAGACCTGGCGCGCCGGGATGGATTCGATGACCGTGCCGTCGGCCGCGGCGGCGACGGTGATCCCGTCGTCGCAGCGCTCCGGCGAGTCCTCGCAGTGACGCACCAGGTACTCGCTGCCCGCGGGCAGCCCCTCGCCGTTGATGCCGATGGGCGCGCCGTCGAGGAACGGCTGATCGACCGGCTCGGCATCGATGAAGCGCAGTTGCACCGGCACCGGCGCGGAAAGCCAGTTGCCGGCCAGATCCGAGACGGCGAAGCCGCAGCCGGCGTGATCGCAGTCGTTGGGTGTCGCGACGGTCCGCACCGTCGTCTTCACCGTGACGAGCGTGCCCCAGCTGTCGGCCCCACCAGCCTGCGCCGTGTTGATGCACTGGCTGGTTGCGACGCTGGTGCCGAGCGGCAGCCGGCACTGGCTGAGCTGAACGCCGGCCAGCGGCGTGCCGAAGACCTTGAGCTCGGTGGCGTCACCGACGGCGACGGGCTCATCGGTCAACCGCGTCAAGAGCGTCGGCCCGAACGAGATGGCGACGGACGCCGGCGCCTCTGCTCCGACGGGGGCGAGCACGATGACGCAGGTCTCGTAGCCACAGCTCCGGCTCCCGCCGCCGCTCACCGGGGTGAACGGGTCATGGACCACCAGGTCGGCACCGAGCCCGCCCCCCGGCTGGCTCACCACAGGCGTCGATGGCGCACAGAGGGCGTCGGCCGACGCCGGGGTCGGGTCCTCGAGGATCCCCTTGTCGCACTGGGCGACCGCCGGCGAGCCGGCGGGCGTACCGCCCACCGTGACCTGCACAGTGGTGCCATCCGTGAGGTTGCGCTGCGGTGGTGTCGGCCGGAGGTCGGGCACGAACGAGACCGGCGCGAACCCGTGGATGGTCGTCCCCGCGTCCATCCACCCGACGACGCAGCCGGGTGCGACGTGGCAGTTGGTGGGGCCGTTCGCTCCCCAACCGGTGAACACAGAATCGACGCGGGTCGTCGCGTGCGAGGGAGCGCCGAACGTGATGTCCGGGAACCGGCACATGCTCCAGGCAGGGGTGGCGGTGGTGAGGATCTCGGCCGAGCACTCGGTGATCCCGCCGATGTTCGAGGTGTCGAACCCGGTGAGGTCGAGCTCGACGGTCTGCCCGTCGCGCAGGTTGGTCGACGGCGTGACCGTCACGGTCGGATCGGCGGCCGCCGGGTCGAGACCGACGACGAGCAGCGAGAAGGACGCCAGGACGAAGGCAGCACACGCCCGTCCGGCAGGACGAAGAAGAACCCCAACCATCACTCCCCCAAAAAGGATGATCCGCCTACAAAGGTTGGGCTGATTGTGGCACGGCGTCGTTGTCGTCGCTCGGGACGAGGCCGAGGCGGCGGCGCTCCAGCTCGATGATCCGGCGCTCAGCCTGGGCCCGCGGCGCCCGGGCGAGCGCCTCGACGTCGATGGCGTGAGGGCTGGCGTCCTTCAGATCGCTCACCCGCATGTACTCGTCGAAGACCTTGCGCTTGGTGGCGAGGATCTCCAGCATCCGCTGGTCGACGCCGTCCTCGACCAGGAGCCGGTGGACGTGGACCGGCCGCACCTGGCCCAGCCGGTGCAGCCGGGCGACGGCCTGGTCCTCGATCGAGGGCTTCCACTGGGGCTCGGCGAGCACCACCACCGACGCCGACTGGATGTTGAGCCCCACCCCGCCCGCCTGGATCTGGCTGACCAGGACGAGCGGGGCCGGCGACGTCGAGAAGTCGTCGACCAGTGCCTGACGGGCCAGCGGGTCGAGGCTGCCGGTCAGGAGGCCGGTGGAGCGGCGGCCCAGAGCCTGGTCGACCGCCCGGAGCACGTCGAGGAACGACGAGAACACCACGGTCTTCCAGCCGTTCTCGGCCGCCTCCTCGGCGATCTCGAGGAGCCGGTGCAGCTTGGCGCTCTCGCCGACCGCGGCGGCCTCGAAGGCGGCGCGGCGCATGGCCATGAAGTTCCCCGACGCGACGGCGCGGGCGTAGGCGCGGCGGTCGGCCTTGGTCGGCTCGACCCACTCGTCGTTGTCGATGCGGGGTGGCAGCTCCTCCAGCACGTCGGCCTGGTTGCGGCGCAGATAGACGTCGGCGATGGCCGCCCGGAACGCGTCGGACCCGACCAGCCCGGTGCCCGGCGCCATCCGGTCCGCCAGGTCGGGGCGGATGTGGGCGACGAGGTTGCGGAACTCCTCGAGCCGGTTCTCCATCGGCGTGCCGGTGAGGAGCAGGACACGGTCGACGGCCTGGATGTGTCGCAGGGTCGCCTGGGTGCGCTGGGCGCCCGGGTTCTTCACGTAGTGGGCCTCGTCGGCTACGAGCAGGGCGACCTGCAGGTCGGCGGGCATGACGAGGGACTTGAGGGAGTCGTAGGTGACGACGCCGACCCCACCGCCGATGACCCAGGACCGGAGGTTCGTCCGGCGGTCGGCGCCGTGGAGGCGGTAGGCCCGCAGGCGGCTGTGCTGCTCGATCTCGTGGGCCCAGTTGGCGAGCACACTGGCCGGACAGACGACGAGGGAGTGGGTGGCGCCGCCGGCGTGGAGGTGGGCTATCGCCGCGAGTGCCTCGACCGTCTTGCCGAGGCCCATCTCGTCGCCGAGGAGCGCCCGGCGCTGGGCGAGGGCGAAGCGGGCGCCGAAGGCCTGGTAGCCGCGAAGCTCGACGTCCAGCAGCGAGGTGTCGAGCTCGAGGCTGTCGATGCCGTCCGCGATCTCGCTGGGGATGTGCCCATGCGTCACGGCGGGCTCGCCATCGAGGCCGGCGATGGTGATGAGCAGCCCGTTGTAGGTGACGGCCCGCTCCTTGTAGTCGTCCCAGACGTCGTCTTCGGGTCTGTCCTCCGGCACTTCCGGCACCGAGGTGATGAGCGCGTCGATCTCTTCGAGCGCGGCCCTGGCCTCCCGCCGTCGGTCACGCCCGGCGAAGAGCATGCGCCACCAGCTCCGGGTGAGCGCTGCGACGGGGAGGAGCTCCTCGACCCGCCCGACGAGATGCTGCAGCTGGTCCCTGACCGGCCCGACCGCTTGCTCGGCCTCTTCGAAGGCGCGCAGCCGCCCGAGCAACCTTGTGTGGACGTCCGGCCGTCCGTCGACGTCGAACCGGATCCGCACGGTCCGCTCCAACGCCCGCCGCGCCGCGTAGGCCGCCCCGACGACCTGCGCCGCCGTATCCGGCCCCACGCCCTCGATGACCTGCAACCGCCCCACGCGCGCCCCGACGATCGACCCGACCGTCGTGTACCCCACCGCCTCCAACGCCCCCAGCCGCATCTGCCCGGAGGTCACCTCCCTGAGCCTCGCCAACGGCATCCGCCGAAGCTCCTCCTGAACGGCCTCCGCCCGCGCGTCCTCGTAGACGGCTCGCGCCTCCCCTCGCCGCCCCTCCGCGATCTCCAGGACGACCGCTGCAGCCGCGGCGTCGCTCTCGGCCCGCTCGATGACCCGCCGCGCCTGGGCCCCCGCCCACACCCGCCGATACCCAAGGCTCCCAGCACCAGTCATCGCGCCAAGCCTGCCCCCTCCGACCCCCCTCGAACCCGACGCGTCGAGCAGATCGTGTGGTCGCCTGGTCGTGGCTGGTCAGTCGCGGAGGTCGACGACGTTGGTCTTGAGGGGGTGGAGCGTGACGACGGCGCGGGTGTCGGCAGGTGCGTCGAAGGTCCGCATGTCGGTGGCGTACTTGGGCCCCAGGCGGTCGGCGAAGGCGTAGCCGGGGTCGGGATCGACGGTGGCGTCGGCCCGGATCTCGACGTAGTAGTCGAAGCTCTCCGGATGGAAGGCCAGGAAGGTGCAACTCGGGTCGGCCCGAAGGTTGCGGAGCTTCTGCCGCCCCTCGCGCACCGAGATCTTGATCCGATCGTCCTCGATGACGAACCACACCGGCGACACCTGCGGTCGCCCATCCGGCCCGTTGGTCGCCAACACCGCCACCTCACTCGTCAACAGTTCACCGTGTTCCGGCTCGACTATCGCCATGAGAGAAGGCTGCCACGCCCCATAGAACCGGGCGAGCCGACGCCCCGACTGCCAGCCCGAGGCCACTCCGTTGTCTCCGCCAGTGGAGATGATGGGACTCGAACCCACGACCCCCTGCTTGCAAAGCAGGTGCTCTAGCCAACTGAGCTACATCCCCGGGAGGTGGGTGGCCACAGTACCGGCCCGGCGACGTGGCAACCCAGCGCGTTCTAGAGTTCCTGGTCGTGAAGGGTCGGGTCATCGGAGCAACCGTCGTCGTGCTGCTCCTGATGATGGTGGTCGGCGGGTATTCGGCGCTCAAGTGGCGGGACATGAAGGTCATCGACGCCGCGGCCGACCTCACGCCCGAGGCCAAGGCCGCGGCCAACGGCGCAGTCACCACCACCACCACTACCGCCCCCGGCGACATCGGCGCCAGCACCACTACTACGACCGCCGCAATCGCAGTCCCAGCGTGCTCCTTCGGCGACGAACCCGCCCAGGGTGACCCCACCACCGACTGGGCGAGCATCGTCGTCGACACGAAGCTTCAGCTGCCCAGCACCTTCACCCCGCCCGACTTGGTCGACGCCTCGGCCGCCGGCTTCGAGACCGGCGACCAGATCCGCCAGATCATCGTCCAGGACCTCAACGACCTGCGGGAAGCCGCCAAGGCCAACGGCACCCCCGTCGGACTCATCTCGGCCTACCGCAGCTACAGCTACCAGAAGGGCCTCTTCGACCGGGCCGTCGACCGGGAGGGCGAGGCGGAGGCCCGCAAGGGCACCGCCCGGCCGGGCCACAGCGAGCACCAGCTCGGCACGGTCGTCGACCTCCTCGCCGCCGGGTCGCAGAGCCTCGTCGCCTCGTTCGCCACCACCCCCACCGGCCTGTGGCTCGCGGCCAACGCCGCCAAGTACGGCTTCGTCTTCAGCTACCCCGACCTTCCCATCGAGCACGCCTGCTACGAGTTCGAGCCCTGGCACCTGCGCTACGTCGGCAAGGACCTGGCCCCGACGATCAGCGCCTCGGGCATCGCTCCCCGGGAGTGGCTGCTGTCGCACCCGGCCGAAGCCGCCCCCGGCGACTGAGGCGAGGCGCAGCCGACAACACCGCCCGGAGAGCTAGCGTCGCTCCGTGCTCCGCCTCCACCGCACCGTCACCGTGCTCACGAGCCTCGCGCTGCTCGGCACCCTCTCCTGCGCCAAGGAATCGGACTCGTCGAACCTCGACGACCGGACCGACAGCAGCAAGGACAGCGACAAGGACAAGGGCGACAACAAGGGCGACAGCAAGCTCGACTGGGAGGAGTGCGGCTCGGGTGAGTGCGCCCAGCTGGAGGTGCCCCTCGACTACGAGAAGCCCGAGGGCGACACCATCACCCTGAGCATCGGCCGCACGCAGGCCACCGGCGACCGCATCGGCGCCCTCTTCGTCAACCCGGGCGGGCCCGGCGCCACGGCCAGCGACTTCGCCGCCCAGATCGCCACCGTGCTGCCCCCGTCGGTCACCGAGCACTTCGACATCGTCGGCGTCGACCCCCGCGGCACCGGGGCGAGCGCCATCGACTGCGGCGGCGACTTCGAGAAGCTCTACGGCGTCGACTACAGCCTCGACAGCCCCGAGGACAAGACCACCCTCCTCGACGTCAGCCAGGAGTACGTCGACGGCTGCAAGCAGGAGGAAGGCGACGTCCTGGCGCACATGGGCACCAAGGACGTGGCCCGCGACATGGACACCGTCCGCGAAGCCATGGGCGACGACCAGCTCAGCTACCTGGGCTTCAGCTACGGCACCGGCATCGGCCAGGAGTACGCCGAGCTGTTCCCCAAGCAGGTGCGAGCCATGGTCCTCGACGGCGTCCTCGAGCTGGGCCCCACCGGCGTCGAGCTGGCCGAGGAGCAGGCCCAGGGCTTCGAGAAGGCCCTCCAGGCCTTCGCCAAGGACTGCGACCAGGACGCCACCTGCCCGATAGCGCCCGACGCCATGGCCAAGATCAACGAGCTGTCCGCCATGGTCGAGAAGGAGCCGGTCAAGAGCGGCGGTTCCGACCGTGACCTCGGCCCCGGCGAGCTGGCCCTCGGCCTGGCCTACCCCCTCTACTCCGAGCCGCTCTGGCCGGACCTGGCCGACGCGGTCGACGCCGGGCTCCGGGGTGACGGCGGCCCGATGGTGCAGCTCGCCGACAACTACCTGGACATCGGCAGCTTCGACATCTACTTCGCCGTCAACTGCCTCGACTTCGAGTGGCCCGACAACCCCGACCCGCTGCTCGCCGACGGTGCCGAGACCGACAAGGTGGCCCCCCACTTCGGTTCGTCGATCGTCAACGACTACGTCCGTTGCACCATGTGGCCCGTCAAGGCCGATCCCCTCACCGAGGTGAAGGCGCCGGGCACCCCGCCGATCGTCGTCATCTCCACCACCAACGACCCGGCCACCCCTTACGAGGCCGGCGTCCGCACCGCCGAGAAGCTCGAGACCGGCGTGCTCGTCACCTACGAGGGCGAGGGCCACACGGTGGTCGGCAGCGGCGTGGCGTGCATCGATGACGCCGTCGCCACCTACCTGGTCGACCTGAAGCCGCCGAAGGACGGCCTCACCTGCTAGCGAGCAGCAGGCGCTAGCCGGCGGAGCCCCTGAGGCCGACCGGACGGGAGGCCGTGGCCCGAGCGGCCCGGGCCAAGCGCCGAGAGCGGGAAGCGCAGTGCCGGAAGGGTCCGACGGCGCTAGCCGGCGGAGCCTTCAGCCACCAGGCGGTCCAGGGTCAGGTCGGCGTGCTCGGCCTCGACCCGGGCCAGCCAGTAGGGGCTCTCGAACAGCGCGTACCGGGTGCCGTCGGCCCGGGCCATGACTTCGACGCCCGGCAGGGCCCGCAGCCCGTCCTCGGACGCTTCGTCGGTCCGCCGGGCGACCGTGTAGCGGGTCGGCAGGAGCTCGGTCGGCGCGCCGAACTCGTGCTCCAGCCGCCACAGCGCGACCTCCAGCTGCATCGGTCCGACCGCGGCGAGCACCGGGGCCTGGTCACCCCGATCCCGGTCCCGCAGCACCTGGACCACGCCTTCCTCGTCGAGCTGGGCCACACCCCGCCGGAACTGCTTGAACCGGCCGGTGTCACGAGCCCGGGCGACGTGGAAGTGCTCCGGCGCGAACTCCGGCAGCCGGGGGAACACGACCGGCGG
>Ga0075421_100000195_pt1 | contig 56837 bp, 54 predicted proteins | sample SoiMetdeltSBSDD5_FD_75292 | JGI IMG/M metagenome (GOLD analysis project Ga0075421, IMG submission 75292) | Bulk soil microbial communities from a Populus tree surrounding site in Tennessee, USA - Soil MetaG P. deltoides SBSDD5 | ecosystem: Environmental > Terrestrial > Soil > Tree plantation... | reverse complement strand
AGCGGCCGTGAAGGTCTGTCTCGTCTCGAGCCTGTTCCCCCCGCGGATCATCGGCGGGGCCGAGGTGATGGTGGGCCACGCCGCCGACGGGCTGCATGCGGCAGGGCACGTCGTCTCCGTGGTGACGACAGCGGCCCGCGCCGAGACGGGCCACGAGGTCGTGCGCGGCATCCGCGTGTACCGCATCCGCACCGGCAACGTCTACTGGCCGGGCGCGGCGCCGCGCGCACCGCGCGCGCTGAAGCCGCTCTGGCACGCGATCGACCTCTGGAACCCGCTCGTGCACCGCCGCCTGCGAGGCATCCTGCGCGACGAAGCGCCCGATGTGGTTCACACGAACAACCTCGGCGGACTCTCGCCCGCGGTCTGGGCGGCCGCGCGCGCGGAGGGGCTGCCCGTGGTCCACACGCCGCACGACTACGCGCTCACCTGCGTGCGCGCCATGCGGCTGACCCGTGGCGGTCGGATCTGCGAGTCGCGCTGCACGACGTGTGCGCTTCGCGGCGCGTGGCTGCGGCGTCTGAGCAGCGGCGTGGCCGCCGTCGCCGCGCCGAGCCGCTTCGTGCTGGACCGGCATCTCGAGCTCGGATTCTTCGCCCGCGCGAAGACGCACGTCGTGCCATACGCGGTCGACACGCCGCCGGGGGCGCCGGCGCCGCGTCGTGCCGGCCCGCTCGGCGTCCTGCTGATTGGCCAGCTGCGCGCGCACAAGGGCATCCGCGTCGCCCTCGCGGCGCTCGCCGCGGCGCCGGATCTCGACGTCCGCCTCGACATCGCGGGGACGGGTGAGTTGCTCGACGAGTGCCGCGTGGCGGCGGCCCGCGACGCTCGGATCCGCGTGCACGGTTTCGTGGCCGGCGACGCCAAGGAGGCGCTGTTCGGGGAGAGCCACGTGCTCGTGTGTCCATCCACCTGGTGGGAGGTCACCGGGATCGTGATCCTGGAGGCCTATGCGCGCGGCCTGCCGGCGATCGGCTCGCGGATCGGCGGCATCCCGGAGGTCATCGACCACGGGCGCACCGGCTTTCTCGTACGACCCGGCGATGCCGGGGAGCTCGGCGCGCGCCTGCGCGAGCTGGCGAGCAACCGCGGCCTTCTCCAGACGCTCGCGAAGAGCGCGCTGGCCCATGCCGGCAGCAATCGCGTGGACACGATGGCTGCGCGTCTGGCGGGCATCTACGCCGAAGTCCGCGACGCCGTGGGTCGACGCCGTGACATATAATTGCGGCGTGGTCGGCGCACCCCGGGTGGCCGTGAACGCTTCGATCATCGGCCACCGGTCCTCCGGGCTCGGTCAGCACGCGCGCGGACTCGTCCGCGCGCTCGATACGCTCCATGCGCCGCTGGTGATTCACACGGCGCTGCCGTCGGCGGTGGCGCCGCTGCGCGCGATGGTGCGGCGCGCGCCGTCGCTCGTCCTTCCCGAGCGCGGAATCCGCGGTCACCTCGGGCGGATCCTGTGGACTCAGCTCGCGCTTGGCCGTCGCCTCGCGCGCGAGGGCGTCGACGTGCTGGTCAACACCGTGCCCGAGGGGCCGCTCGTCTCGTCGGTCGCCCAGGTCACCGTGGTCCACGACGTGATCCCCCTCGATTTTCCCGATCACTATCCGCGGCAACAGCTGTATTTCCGGCGACTGGTCCCGGCGGTGCTACGCCGGGCGCGCGTGGTGGTGGCGGTCTCCGAGGCCACCCGCCGGCGCGTCATCGCGGCCTATGGCCTGTCGCCTGCGCGTGTGCGCACCGTGCTGAACGGCTTCGACGCCGAGCAGTTCTCGCCGGACGGACCGGTGTCCGACGACGGCGGGCTTCCGTACGTGCTCTTCGTCGGCAACCTGCTCCCGCACAAGAACCTCCCGCGGCTGGTGGAGGCCGTGGCGCGCGCGGCGACGAGCACGCCGGTGAGGCTCGTCGTCGTCGGCGGCGGCCGGCCGCGCGCCGTTGCGCAGCTCCGGACGCTCGCCGACCGTGTCGGCGCCGGCGTCCAGCGGCGCGCCTTTGTCTCGCCGTCCGAGCTGGCGCCGCTGCTGCGTGGCGCGCGCGCCCTCGTGCTGCCGTCGCTTGCCGAGGGATTCGGGCTGCCGGCCGTCGAGGCCATGGCCTGCGGCACGCCGGTCATCGCCGGAAACGTCGCGGCGCTGCCCGAGGTGGTCGGCGACGCCGGGCTTCTCGTGGATCCACGCGACGTGACCGCGCTGGCCGACGCCGTCGTCCGCGTGCTCTCGGATGACCGGCTGCGGAAGGAGCTCGGCGCCCGCGGCCTCGAGCGCGCCGCGCGCTTCTCGTGGGCGCGCTGCGCCGGCGAGCTGCTCGGCATCGTGCGCGAGGTGGCCGCGTGAGAGTCGCCCTCGTGCACGACTGGCTCACCGGGATGCGCGGCGGCGAGCGCTGTCTCGAGGTCTTCTGCGAGCTGCTGCCGGCGGCGGATCTCTTCACGCTGCTCCACGTCCCAGGCAGCGTGTCACCCACCATCGAGCGGCGCCGCATCGTGACCTCGTTCATCCAGCGGCTGCCCTCGGCGCGCACGCGGTATCGTCAGTACCTGCCGCTGTTCCCGGCGGCCATGGCCCGCTTCGACTTCGCCGCGTACGACGTGGTGATCTCGCTGAGCCATTGCGCGGCGAAGGCGGCCCGCGCGCGGCCCGGCGCGCGGCATCTCTGCTACTGCTTCACGCCGATGCGCTACGTGTGGGACCTCTACGACGACTACGTCGGCGCGGGGCTGCTGACGCGGGTCGCACTGCCGCCGGTGGCGGCGGCGCTGCGTCGCTGGGACCGCCGCACGAGCCGGCGGGTGGATCGCTTCATCGCGATCTCCCGGTTCGTCGCGGAGCGCATCCAGCGGTGCTACGGGCGCACGGCCGACGTCATCTATCCGCCGGTGGATGTGTCTCGCTTCGATCTCGCCCCCGCCGCGGACGATTACTACCTCGTCGTGTCGGCGCTCGTGCCGTACAAGCGCGTCGATCTCGCGGTGCAGGCGGCCACGCGGCTCGAACGGCGACTGCTCGTCGTGGGCACCGGACCGGAGGAGCGTCGCCTCCGTGCGATGGCCGGCCCCCGCGTGGAATTTCTGGGCTGGCGCGGCGACGAGGAGGTCGCCGGCCTCTACGCGCGCTGCCAGGCGCTGTTGTTCCCCGGCGTCGAGGACTTCGGGATCACGCCGCTCGAGGCCATGGCCGCCGGTCGGCCGGTCATCGCGCTCGCGGCGGGTGGGGCGCGCGAGACCGTGATCCCGGCGGGCACGAACGACACAGCGCCGAGCGGGGTGCTCTTCGAGCCGCAGAGCGCCGAGGCGCTCGCCGACGCGATGCGCGCGTTCGAGCGCGACGCCGAGCGCTTCGACGGCAAGGCCCTGCGCGCCCACGCCGAGCGCTTCGACCGGCCGCTGTTCAAGCGCCGCGTCGCCGAGTGTCTGGCGGAGCTCGGCGCGTGCTGAGGGCGCACTCCCGGCTCTTCGAGCACCTCATGCTGGCGGCGGATCTCGCCGTGGTCGCCGTGTCCTGGCTGGCCGCCTACGGGCTGCGCTTCTACGTGATCGGACCGCCTCTCGTCGCTCCCTCGCCGCCGCCGCTGCGCGACTACCTGTTGCAGCTCGTGCCGATCCTCGGCGTATGGGCGGTGTCGTTCCACGCCTTCGATCTCTACCGCCCCCGCCGCCTCGGCTCGTACCTGGCCGAGTGGCTCGACATCGCAAAGGCCTCCACGCTCGGCGTCCTCGTGCTCATCGCCATCATGACCTTCGCCTTCCGTGGTCATGAGTATTCGCGGGTGGTGATCACCTACTTCTGGCTGCTCTCCATCGCGGGCGCCAGTCTGATGCGCGGCGTGTTCCGAGAGGGGCTGCGGCTGGCACGACGGCGCGGCTACAACGTGCGCCGTGCTGTGCTCGTCGGCGGTGGCGAGTCGATGGACGAGGTGCTGGCCATGGTCCGGCGCCGGCCGGATCTGGGTGTGCGCGTGCTTGGCTTCGTGACCGACAAGCCGGACGCGGGAGGCCGCGAGAGCGGACGCTGGCTGGCGCCGCTGCACCAGCTGCGCAGCGTGCTCGACGAGCACGCCCCCGACCTCGTGATCATCGCGCTGCCGCACGCCGACTCCGGGCGACTCGCCGACATCCTGCGTGACATCGGCGACGATCCGGTCGCCATCCATCTCGTACCCGACCTCTACGGGCTCGCCACCCTGCGCGGTGGCATCGAGGAGTTCGATGGGGTCCCGCTCATTCACCTCCGAGACTCACCCCTCTACGGCTGGAATCGCGTCGCCAAGCGCGCCTTCGATGTCGTCCTCGGCGCCGCCGTGCTCGCTGCGGCGCTCCCGGTCATGGGTGTGGTGGCGCTCGCCGTCAAGCTGACGTCGCCGGGGCCGATTCTCCTGCGGCAGGAGCGCATGGGTCTCGATGGCCGGCGCTTCGCGATGCTGAAGTTCCGGACGATGCGTCCGGACGCCGAGGCGGAGACCGGCCCGGTGTGGGCGAGTGCCGACGATCCGCGCCGCACCCGTCTTGGCGCGTTCCTGCGCCGCACGAGCCTCGACGAGCTGCCGCAGCTCGTCAACGTGCTGCGCGGCGAGATGAGCCTGGTGGGCCCGCGGCCGGAGCGGCCGCTGTTCGTGCAGGAGTTTCGCACGCGCATCCCCGGCTACATGCTGCGCCACAAGGTGAAGGCCGGAATGACGGGCTGGGCGCAGATCAACGGCTGGCGGGGCAACACCTCGCTCGAGAAGCGCATCGAGTACGACCTCTACTACATCGAGCGGTGGTCGCTCGCCTTCGATCTATCCATCCTGCTCCGGACGCTGTGGCGCGGGTTCACGAACCGGAACGCGTACTGACGCCGGGGGCCGGCGCCGCCGCGCCGTTCGTGGCGCGCCTGGTCGCCGAGCCGCGGCGCGTCCTGCTCGTCCTGCTCGTCGCCGGCCTGGCCGCCTCGATCACGCTGTCGCAGACGATGCTGGTCGTGCTGGCTCTGTGGCTCCTGCGCGAGCAATATCGCGGACGGCTGCAGCTCGTGGTGCCGCTGGCTGTTCCGATCATGGCCTTTATCGGATGGACATTGCTGTCGGCGCTGCTCTCGGCCGCGCCTGGCGATAGCCTGCGCGCCTCGGATTCGCTGATCTGGCTGGCCACCGTCTGGATCATGCTCCACGCCCTCGACGGCACGCGGCGCGTGCGGTGGTTCGCGGCGGCGCTGTTCATCGCGCTGGCCGTGGTGGCGGCGCTCTCGATCGTGCAGGTTGCGACGTGTGGCGGCGACCGCTTGACGGCCAAGGCCGCGGGGCTGCCGCGGGTGCTCGGCTCGTTCTTCGGCAAGTGCCACCGCGCGCACGGCTTCTACAGCATCTACATGACGCTGGGCGGGGTGCTGGCGATGGTACTGGTGCTCACGCTGCCGCGTCTCGCGTACTTCCGGCACCGCATCGCGGCCGCCGCCGCCTGGCTGGTGGGCGCGCTCGGCTTCGCGCTCACGCTCGTGCGCGGCGCCTGGGTCGGATTCGGGGTGGCGGTGGCGGTTCTCGCCTGCACACTGCGCCGACAGACGGCGACGTTCGTCGGCGTGCTCCTGGTCGCGGCCGCGACGCTGGCCATTCCTGGCGTGCTCGCGCGGGCGCTGAGCTTCGTGGACGCGACGGATCCAACGGCGCGCGAGCGCGTCGCCATGCTGTCGGCCGGCGCCGCCCTCCTGCGTGAGCATCCCGTGGTGGGTATCGGGCCAGGGCAGGTGAAGCGCCTGTATCCGGAGTACGCGCCGTCCTACGCCGTACGGCGGCACACGAGCCATCTCCACAACACGCCGCTCCAGATCGCCGTGGAGCGGGGACTCGTGGGCCTGGCCCTGTGGCTGTGGATCTTCGCGGCGTTCTTCACACGGCTCGTCCGGATCTGGAAGCGGCTGCCGGTCGACGCCGGCCAGGACCGCGCGCTCGTGGCCGGCTGCGCGGTCGCCATCGTGGCGTTCCTCGTCGGCGGCCTCTTCGAGTACAACTTCGGCGACACGGAGGTGCTGCTCGTGGCCCTGAGCCTGATGGCCTTGCCGCTCGCCATCGAGCGCGCCGGGGACACGCCCTGAATCCCTCGGCCGCCCGGCTGGCACGCGTTCGATTGCTCGTCATGGACGTCGACGGCGTGCTGACGGACGGCGGCATCTATTACAGCGAGCGCGGCGACGAGCTGAAGCGCTTCGACGTGCGCGACGGACAGGGGCTCGTGCTCCTCCGTCAAGCCGGCGTGCTCACCGCCGTGATCACGCGCCGCCGCTCGGAGATCGTCGAGCGGCGCGCCGACGAGCTCGGCATCATCGAAGTCCACCAGGGCGCCACCGACAAGCGCGCCGTCCTCGAGGCGGTGCTCGCCCGGCGCGGCCTGCCCGCCTCCGATGCCGCCTACGTCGGCGACGACGTGGGCGACCTCCCCGCCATGCAGCTCGTCGGCTTCCCCGTCGCCGTCTCCGACGCCGTCCCCGCCGTCAAGCGCGCCGCCGCCTACATCACCCGCACCGCCCCCGGCCACGGCGCCATCCGCGAGCTCTGCGACCTGATCCTCGCCGCCAAGCAAGGCAATTCGGCCGGGAACGACGCCGCGCCGACGAAGCCGCCACTGCCGGCGAAGGGCGCAAGAAGTGGCCGAGCGGCAACGAGTGTGCCAAGAAGAGGCGGCCGGAAAGGAAGAGCAACGCGCCGCTCGATGGATTCGTGATCGGGGGTCCGACACGTGGAGGAGCGGGGGCGGCCGCGCCGCCGCCGCTCCACTCAGTACGCGAGCACCGGTTCGGTCGCCGTGCGAACGCGAACGAAGTAGTCCTTGAACCGCTCCAGATCGTCCGCCGACACCATGTCCGATACCATGAAGCAGGCGACGTTGTGCTGCCGCCACACCCAGGCGACGAACCCGCTGTCCTTCACCAGCGCCGGCCGGAACCGATCGATCTGCACGCGCGCGCGATCCGGCACCTTCAAGTCCTCGGCCGGCAGCACGATGTAGCTCACAAGGTGACCGTCGACGTCGCGGTAGTGGACGGCGAGACCGCGCTGGCGCAGCAGGTACACCGGCTCGGCGCTGACGAAGTTCAGCCGGTCGTCCCCGACGAACGCGCTCGAGAGCCCGATGCCCGACTGCTCTTGCAGCCAGGGCAGCGCGGTCGGGATGACCTGCGACTGGCGGCTGCCCCACATGAGCGCGCGCGAATGCTCGCTCACGACGGCCCGGACCATCTGGTCGACCGGATCGGACGGCTGGAGACGCGGCAGCACCGGCAGCATGAACATCGCCAGCACCATGGCCGTGGCGGCGGCGGCCAGCAACGGTGAGAGCCAGGCCGGCCGTCGCGATGTTGCCGGCTCGGTGGCCTGCACCACTGCGATCCGGAGCGAGGCCGGCGCCGTGTAGCGAGGCAGCTCCGCCGCCAGCCGACGCCCGAGCTGCTCGTCCGAATCCGGAGTCCGGTCGTTCATTTTTGCTTCTCGTAGTCCTTCAGCAAACCGCGCAGGCGCTCCTTGGCGCGGAAGATGCGCGACTTCACCGTGCCCACCGGGCAGGCCATCACCCGGGCCACCTCCTCGAGCGGCATCCCTTCGACCTCGGCGAGCAGCAGCACGGTCCGGAACTCCTCGGGTAAGCGCCGCATTGCGCGCTCGAGGTCGGTGTGCGCCTCCATGGCGCCACCTTCGTCCAGCGGCGTGTCGTGAAACATCGGCGTGTCCCAGTCGGGGACGCCGTCTTCGGCGATCGCCGCCTCGCGCTCACGCAGCCGATAGAAGGTGAGGAACGTGTTCCTCAGAATCTGAAACAGCCACGCGCGCAGGTGGGTTCCCGGCTGGAACCGATGGGAGAACCGGAAGGCGCGGAGGTAAGTTTCCTGCACGAGATCGTCGGCCTCGGGCGGATTTCTGGTCAAATACATCGCGAAGTTATAGAGCGCATTGAGGTGCTGGAGCGCGTCGCGCTGGAAGTCGGGGTCGGCCATCGCCCGGCTCGCCTAGTCCTCGAACCAGCGTGCCGGGTACGCGCCCGGCTTGATCCGATGGTCGTCGGCTAGCTCGTCGAGCAACTGGCGGACGGTGGCATACAGGGTCGGGTGCTCGAGATCGGGCGCGACGTCGGAGAGCGGGCGCAGCACGAACGCCCGCTCGGCCAGCAGCAGGTGCGGCACGTGGAGGTCGTCCGGACCGCTGATCACTTCGTCGCCATAAAACAGGATGTCGATGTCCACGCTCCGGGGCGCGAAGCGCCTCGCCTCCGGCGTCCCGGGAGGACGGACACGGCCGAGGGCGTCCTCGATGCCGCGCAGCCGCTCGAGCAGCGCGCGCGGCGCGAGCGGCGTGTCGACCGCCACCACGCAGTTGAGGTACCAGCGCTGCTCGCTGCCGGCGCGCCCCGGCTCTTCCTCCCAGGGTTCGGATTCGTAAAGCGGGGAGGCGGTGACGAGCTCGAGATCGGCCGAGTCGCGCAGGCGCTGCACCGCGGCCCGGAGCAGCGCCAGGCGGTCGCCGAGATTGGAGCCGAGGCTCAGGTACACCCGCGTCACCGGCCGCGACTCCGCGTCAGCTCCACCGACGGCGTTCCGACGAGTCCCTCGAGCGGCGGGGTCAGCTTGCGGACGCGCACGCGCACCTGCTGCGCGGGAAACTCGCGAAGCAGCGCCTGTGCGATCTGTCCAGCCAGCCGCTCGATGAGATTCACGCGGCCCTGCGTGCCGATCTCGACGATGCGGCGCGCCACCCGCCCGTAGTCGATGGCGCTGCCGAGGTCGTCGGACGTCGCCGCGGGTGTGAGGTCCACGGCGAGCTCCGCGTCCACCGAGAACCACACTCCGACCGTCTGCTCGGCCTTGGAGACGCCGTGATGCCCATAGAAGCGCACGTCCTCGAGGTGCAGGCGGTCGCCCGTCACAGCTTCACGACGGGGTTCTTCAGCGCCCCGACGCCGTCGATCCGGATCTCGACGCGATCCCCGGGGCTCAGCGGTCCCACCCCGGCCGGCGTCCCGGTGGCGATGACGTCGCCCGGCAGCAGCGTCATGATCTCGGCCACGCGCGCGACGAGATCCTCGACGGCGAAGATGAGATCCTTCGTCGAGCCCGACTGCCGCACGGCACCGTTGACGAAGGCCTCCACGGTCACCGCGTTCGGCTCGATGTCGGTGGCGATGCAGGGGCCCAGCGGACAGAACGTATCGAAGGCCTTGGCGCGCGTGGGCCCGCGGTCGCGCGCCTGGATGTCGCGTGCGGTTACGTCGTTGAGGCACGTGTAGCCGAGGATGTAGTCGCGCACGCGCTCGGCGGGCACGTTGCGGCAGTGTTTCTTGAGCACCACCGCCAGCTCCGCCTCGTGCTCGACTCGCGTGCTCTGCGGCGGCAGGACGATCGGGTCGTCCGGGCCGATGACGGCACTGATCGGCTTCAGAAAGATCCGCGGCTCCTCCGGGATGGGCATGTTCATCTCGAGCGCGTGATCGCGATAGTTCAGTCCGACTGCGACGATCTTCGACGGGGAGGTGGGAGCGAGGAGCACGACCTGCTTGAGCGCATACCGCCGGCGGCCGCGCCGGAAGACCGACCACGGCGTGCCGGAATACTCGATGACGGCCGAGCCGTCCAGCGCGCCGTACCGCGTCTTGCCGTCGGCGCGGAAGCGCACGATCTGCATCAGGCAATTCCGAGCACGTCGTGCATCGAGTAGAGCCCGGGCGGGCGGCCGACCATCCAGCGCGCCGCGCGCAGCGCGCCGCGCGCAAAGGTGTCACGGCTGTGGGCGCGGTGCGTGAGCTCGAGGCGCTCCCCGAGCGTGCCGAAGGAGACGGTGTGCTCGCCGACCACGTCGCCCGAGCGCAGCGACATGACGCCGATCTCCTTGTTCGTCCGCTCGCCCGGTAGCCCGTGCCGCCCGTACACGCCGACCTGGGAGAGATCCCGGCCGAGCGCTTCCGCGATCACCTCGGCCATGCGCACGGCGGTGCCGCTCGGCGCGTCCTTCTTGAACCGATGATGCGTCTCCGTGATCTCCACGTCGTAGCTGTCGCCGAGGGCCTTCGCCATCAACGCCAGCACCTTGAAGGCGAGCGTCACCGCCACCGACATGTTAGGCGCGACCAGGATCGCCGCGCGCCGCGCGAGCACGGCGATCTCCTCGCGCTGGGCGGCCGAGAATCCCGTGGTCCCGATCACCGCGCGGGCGCCGGCGGCGGCGACGAGGCGCAGATGCTCGAGCGAGGCTTCCGGCACCGAGAACTCCACGAGCATCCGGTCGCGGGTGATCGCGGTCTTGGGGTCGCCCGTGATCGGGACCCCGAGCCGGCCGGCGCCGGCCACCTCGCCGGCATCGCGGCCGAGGCTCGCATGCGTGGCTGCCTCCAGCGCCGCCGCCAGCCGGAGCGCGGGCGCCTCGCCGAGCAGCGCGACGATGCGCATCCCCATCCGGCCCGCGGCGCCGCCGACTATTATATTTGCCGTCGGGGCGCCTCCGCGCCCGACGGTCGGCGAATCAACGGTCATCGCCGGATTCCGCGCCCGACGGTCGGCGAATCAACGGTCATCGCCGGATTCCGCGCCCGACGGTCGGCGAATCAACGGTCATCGCCGGCTTTCCGCGCCGTTACTTCACGAGACCATACTGCCGCAGGATTCCGCGGAGCGTCTCGCGGTTCGCGTCAGTCATCCGGCACATCGGCAGCCGGAACTCGGGTTCGAGCATGCCGGCCATTGCCATCGCTTCCTTGATCGGGATCGGGTTTGTCTCGAGGAACGCGGCGCGCGCGAGCGGGAAGAGCCGATGATGCAGCTCGCGCCCCCGCTTGAAATCGCCGTCGAGCGCCGCGTGCACCATGTCCGCGGTCTCGCGGGGAACGATGTTCGCGATGACGGAGATCACGCCGTGTCCGCCCACGGCCATGAGCGGCAGCGTGATGTTGTCGTCGCCGGAGAGGACGGAGAACGCGGGACCGCACGCCGAGATGACTTGCGACATCTGATCGAGAGAGCCGGACGCCTCTTTCACGCCGCGGATGTTCTTCACGTCCTTCACCAGCCGCGACATTGTCGCCGTCTCGACATTCACCGCCGTGCGGCTCTGGATGTTGTAGACGACGATCGGGATCGCCACCGACTCCGCGATCGCGCGGAAATGCCGGTACAGCCCTTCCTGCGTCGGCTTGTTGTAGTACGGGCTCACCACCAGCGCGCCGTCGGCGCCGGCCTTCTCGGCGTACCTGGTGAGCTCGATCGCGTCGCGCGTGGAGTACACGCCGGTGCCGGGCAGGATCTTCATCCGCTTGCGATTGGCGTCCACGACCACCTCGATGACGCGGCGGTGCTCCTCGTGCGACAGCGTGGGCGCCTCGCCGGTGGTGCCGCAAGGCACCAGCCCGTCGGTGCCGCGGGTCGCGTGCATCTCGACCAGCTCGCGCAGCTTGGCCTCGTCCACCTGACCGTTCCGGAACGGCGTGACCAGCGCGACGAACGAACCGGTGAAGATCGGGTTCATACGGCCGTCTCCCCTGCCACCAGGTCCTCCAACGTCTCCCGGCGGCGCACGATCGTGTAGCGGCCACCGTCGATGAGCACCTCGACGGGCCGCGGGCGCGTGTTGTCGTTGGTGTGGCGATACGAGAAGTGCGGCGTCGGGCTCATGTGCAAGAGATCGTTGCCCTTTTCCGCCGTGAAGTCAAGGCACGGTCACCGTCACCTCGTTGGACCGGGCGCTCTCGTTGGCGCGCGTGCTCGTGTCCTGCGCGGTCACCGCGTAACGATAGCGTCCGGGCGGCACGTCACGATCGACGAACGTCGTCGCGGGCGGCCGCACCGATCCGATCCGGGTGAACGGTCCGCCCGGGGTCGCGCGGTAGATCAGGTAGGCCGCCACATCGGGCGCGGCGCTCGCCTTCCACGACAGCCGAACTTCGCTACGGGTCGGGATCGCGGTGAGATCGGCGGCGGGCGCCGGCGGCGTGCTCTTCGTGGGCGTCGCGGTGACGGCCGCCGAGGCGGCGCTCGTGCCGGTGGCTGTGCCCTCCGCGCGAATCGCACGGACGGTGTAGTGATACGTGACGTCGTTCGCCATGCCGCGGTCCACGAACGCCGTGTCGCCGGACGCGGTCCGGCCCACGGCGGTCGGCGCCGCCGTGGCGTCCGCGGACCGGAAGACCTCGTACGCGAGCGCGCCGGCGACCGGTGTGCCGTCCACGAGGCCGGCCGGCGGCTGCCAGGCCAGGCGCACCTGAGCGTCGCCGGCCTCGGCGCGCACGTCGCGCGGCGGCTCCGGGGCGGCGATGAAGGTCACCCATACGCGCGGCGATGGGGCGCTCACCCGACCGCGCGTATCGCTCGTCGTCACCACGTAGGTGTACCGGCGGCCGAACGTGAGGTCGCGCCGGTCGGTATAGGTCAGCCGGGCATCGGTCGATCTGGCGGTGGCGGCATCGGTCAACGGAACGCTCACGATCTCCGTGTAGCCGGCGATGTGATCCTTCACGAGCATCGCCGTGCGGGGCTCCCCGGCTCCGCTGTCCTCGGTGCGATAGATCCGCGCCACGCCGGGGTCGAACAGGGGGCGGTTGTCGACGCGGCGATGCGGCAGCGTCCACGCGAGCTCGATGCCGTCGTGGCGGGGTGTGGCGCTGAGATCCGTGACGGCCCGCGGCACGCGAAGCTGTGGCGCCACCGGATTCCCGCGCTTGCCGCAGCCGGCGAGCGCGAGCACGGCGACGGCGACGATGGCGGCGCGCCGGGCCCGGCGCGATGTCACGAGGCGATGATCGCGCGCGCCTGGGCGAGCGCGCGCTGCACCGCCTCCGGCGCCGTCCCGCCGGTGACCGCCCGCGCACGGAGCGAGGCATCGACGGTGAGGGCGCGGCCCACGTCCGCTTCGATCAGCGGGGAGAACTGCCGGAGCGTCTCGAGCGGCAACGCATCGAGCGGCCGGCCGGCCTCCAGCGCGTGCCGGACGACGCGTCCGACGACCTCGTGCGCCTGCCGGAACGGCAAGCCCTTGCGCACGAGGTAGTCTGCGAGGTCAGTGGCGGTGGCGTAGTGCTCGCCGGCGGCGGCGCGCATCCGCTCGGTGCGGAACGTGAGCGAGGTGAGCAGGGGCGGCAGCACGCCGAGAATGGCCTCGAGGGTGTCAACGGAGTCGAACAGCGGCTCCTTGTCCTCCTGCATGTCGGAGTTGTAGGTGAGCGGCAGCCCCTTCATGGTCGTCAGCACGGCGACGAGATTTCCATAGAGGCGGCCGCTCTTGCCGCGGATCAGCTCGGCCACGTCGGGATTCTTCTTCTGCGGCATGATCGAGGACCCGGTGGCGAAGGCATCCGCGAACTCGACGAAGCCGAACTCCGCCGTCGCCCACAGCGTCAGATCGGCGGCCAGCCGCGACAGGTGCATGCCGACAATGGCGGCGGCGCCCAGGAACTCCAGCACGTAGTCGCGGTCGCTCACCGCGTCGAGGCTGTTCGCCGTGACCGCGGCGAACCCGAGATCTCGCGCGAGGGCCTCACGGTCGATGGGATAGGCGGTGCCGGCGAGGGCGCCGGCGCCGAGCGGCAGGCAGTCAGCGCGCGCGCCACAGGCGGCGAGACGCTGCCGGTCGCGATCGAGCATGAAGACGTAGGCGAGCAGGTGATGGGCCAGCACCACCGGCTGGGCGCGCTGCAGATGCGTGTATCCCGGCATCGGCGCATCCACCGTGTCGGCCGCGCGATCCACGAGCGCCTGCTGGACGCGCCGTAGTCCCTCACGCGTGCGCGCGACAATTTCCTTCAGGTACAGCCGCTCGTCGAGGGCGATCTGGTCATTGCGTGAGCGTCCCGTGTGGAGCTTGCCTCCCACCTCGCCGATCAGGTCTTGCAGCCGGCGCTCGATGTTCATGTGGATGTCCTCGAGCTCCGGGCGGAACGGAAACGTCCCCGACTCCAGCTCGCCGCGCACGGCCTCGAGTCCCTTCACGATGGCGTCGCGCTCGGCGTCGCTCAGCAGCCGGGCCCGCGCGAGCGCGCGGGCCCAGGCGATGCTGCCCGTCACGTCTTGCGGCCAGAGCCGCTGGTCGAACGCGAGGGAGGCGGTGAAGCGCTCGGCGGTCGGGTCGGCGCTCTGGGCGAAGCGTCCGCCCCACGGCTTCACGGCAATAGCGTGGCGATGTCGTTCATGATGCGCTCGGTCACGCCATGCCGCGCGTCACGTCCCCGGGCGCCGTCGCGCGAGAAATGCCGAGGCGGCCCGAACCGCACGGCGAGCGGCGTCGGCCGTGGCAGGTGCAGTGGCCGCCGGTGGAGCGCCTCGTACGTGCCGTGAAGGGCGGCCGGCACCACGGGGACCCCCGATTTGAGGGCGAGCAGCGCGACGCCGGGCAGGCCGCGCTCGAGCCGCCCCCGCACGCTGAAAGGCCCCTCCGGAAAGATGCCGACCACGCCGCCCCGCTCCAGATGCGCGAGCGCTCCCCGCAGCGCGCCGAAATCCGGCCGCTCGAGGTTGATCGGGATCGAGCGGATGTGGCGATGGAAGATCGGGTGCAGCGGCGTGGCCCGCCACACACGCGGCATCACGATGAAGGCGATCGGGGAAGGAACACTCACCCCGAGCACGACCGCGTCCAGGTAGTTGTGATGGTTGGCGGCCACGATGTACGGCCCCGCCGCCGGTAGATGCTCGAGGCCGGCCACGCGCAGATCGAACCACCGCTCCAGCGCCGCGCGCACCGGCCCCCGCAGCGTTCGGTACAGCAGCGGAAATTCGGGTGAAGCGAGCCCGGGGCTGCGGGCAGGGGACAGCGCGGGCGAGCGCGACATAGCCCCGGTTATATAACACGCCTACTTGGAGCGCGCTAGGCGGACACTGCGGCGCGGAGTTACCTCCGTTCGAGCGCGGGTTTCGCCCGCGCAATCCTGGTTCTCATCCTGGGGGAGGCATCGGAGGGGGCCACCGCGCCCCGCTCTAGGGCTCTCACCAAGGCCCCCTCCGAGCTTCTCATGCGGCGATACCTCGCCACCGCGCGGTTGTGCTCGTCAACGCTCATGGAGAAGTGGTGGCGCTTGTCGTCCTGCGCCACGAAGAACAGGTACTGCACCGGCGCCGGGTCGAGGGCGGCCTCGATCGCGCCGAGGCCGGGGCTCGCGATGGGGCCAGGCGGCAATCCCGCGCGAACGTAGGTGTTGTACGGATGATCGACGAGCAGATCGGCGCGGCTCAGCGCCCGCCGCTCCTTGGCGACCGCGTATTGCACGGTGGGGTCGGCCTGCAGTGGCATGCCGATGCGCAAACGGTTCCAGAACACGGCCGAGATCAGGCGCTGCTCGTCCTTCACGACCGCCTCGCGCTCGATGATCGAAGCGAGCGTGAGCAGCTCGTGCACCGACAGCCCGCGCGCCTGGGCGCGCTCGCGGATCGCGGGGGTGAGCTTGGCGCGCATGCGCTGGATCATCCGCCCTAGCATCTCCTCGGGACTCATCCCGCGCACGAATTGATAGGTGTCGGGGAAGAGATAGCCCTCGGCGCTCGGCGCCTCGACGCCCTGGGCAGCGAGAAATTTCTTGTCCCCGGCGACCCGCGCGATGGCGTCGGCGGGGGCGAGCGCCTCGGCCTCGAAGACCCGGCCGAGCTCCGAGATGGTGGCGCCCTCGGGATGCAGGACGGCGCGCTGCCGCACGTGTCCACCCTCGAGCAGGCTGACAACCGTCCAGGTGGTGGCATTGCGCGGGACCTCGTATTCGCCAGCCTTCAGGCTGCGCGGCACACCGCGCACGACGGCCGTGGCCAGGAAGGCGAGCCGGCTGCGGACGACGTCGGCCTCCCCGAGACGAGCGGCGATGCCGAGAATGCCTTCGTGCGGCGGCACGAAGACGATCAAGGGGCCTTCCCGGAGCGCCGCCGACGGCGTGAGCGCGAGCCACGCCAGCGTCGCGGACCCGAGGAGAGCCAGCACCACGAGCCAGCGGAGTCTCATCACCATCGAGTCTACTCCGCCGACCGCCGCCGTCCCGCAAAAGCGCGTGGCCGAAGGTCGATAGGCCTCGGCCTGGCGTGTTTGGTATACTGGCGGGCCTTGGGATTTCTCTCCCCTAATCTGTCACGGAGGTCCGCATGCAGGAGCTGCAGCTCCCCACTCGTCACGACTGGAACGCCACCGAATCCGTCTACGGCAAGATGGTCATCGAGCCCTTCGAGCCCGGGCTCGCGCTCACCGTGGCTATCGCCTACCGCCGGGTGCTGCTGTCGGCCATCCATGGCGCCGCCCCGACGTGGGTGAAGATCGAGAACGTCCTCCACGAGTTCTCGCATCTGCCCGGTATCCAGGAAGACACGCTGGACATCATGATGAATCTCCGCAAGGTGACGTTCGCCCTGCACGTCAATCGGCCGAAAATCTTGAGATTGAAGGCGCAGGGCACGCGCGCCGTCAAGGCGGGCGACTTCGAGGCGGACGCCGACGTCCAGGTGCTGACTCCCGACGTGACACTGGCCACGCTCGACAAGGACGGCATGCTCGAGATGGAGGTCTGCATCGAGCGCGGCCGCGGCTACGTGTCGGCCGAGAAGCGCGAGCCCGACGCGCTGCCAATCAACGCCATCCTGCTCGATGCCGATTTTTCCCCGGTCAAGCGCGTGAACTTCCACGTCGAGCCCGTCGGCGGTGACAAGGCCACGGCCGGCGGCCCCGAGCGATTGGTGCTCGAGGTGTGGACGGACGGCAGCGTGACGCCACAGGCGGCGGTCGGTGAGGCTTCGCGCATCCTGCAGGACCACTTCAATCTGCTGACCGACTTCCCGGAGCTGGTCACCCAGGAAGAAGAGGATGCGGACCATGGCGAGATGCGCCCGGGCGCCGAGCTGAACGACAACCTCTTCCGTAACGTGGACGAGCTCGAGCTGTCGGTGCGCGCCTCCAACTGCCTGAAGACCGCGAACATCCGCACCATCGCCGACCTCGTGCAGAAGACCGAAGCCGAGCTTCTCAAGACAAAGAACTTCGGCAAGAAGTCGCTCAACGAGATCAAGACCATCCTCGGCGAGATGGGGCTGTCCCTCGGCATGCGCCTCGACCCCGAAGAGCTCGAGCGCCTCCGCTCGCAGTACGAAAAGGCTTACGAAGCCTAGCGCCCACGCGTGGCACCCGCGGCCGCGAAGCGTCAGGTCGGGAGCGGGCGGCCGTTTTAGCGTTTCAGGTTCGATTTGATTCGCGTGATGGCCTCCTGCGTGTGGTCTTTCGCGCCGAAGGCGGTGAGGCGGAAATAGCCTTCGCCGCTAGGGCCGAAGCCGGCGCCGGGGGTGCCGACGACGTGCGCCTCGTTGAGGAGCTTGTCGAAGAAGCCCCATGAGTCGAGCCCGGGCGGCGTCTTGACCCAGATGTAGGGCGCGTTGCGACCGCCATAGACGGTGAGGCCGGCGGCCTCGAGGCCCTCGCGAATGACGCGCGCATTGTCCATGTAGTAGTCGATCGTCGCGCGGATCTGCTTCTGGCCTTCCGGCGTGTAGACCGCGGCCGCCCCGCGCTGGATGACGTACGGCACGCCGTTGAACTTCGTGGACTGACGCCGCAGCCACAACGCGTTCAAGCTGACGCGCTCTCCGGTCGACGCGCGCCCGTGCAGCTCCTTGGGGACCACGGTGAAGGCGCAGCGCGTGCCCGTGAAGCCCGCCGTCTTCGAGAACGAGCGAAACTCCACGGCCACGTCGCGGGCCCCCTCGATCTCGAAGATCGAATGTGGGATGTCCGGATCCTGAATGTACGCCTCGTAGGCGGCGTCGTAGAGGAGCACCGCGCCTGTTCGGCGCGCCCAGTCCACCCAGCGCTTCAGCGCCGGCCGGTCCAGCACCATCCCGGTGGGATTGTTCGGGAAGCACAGGTACACGAGATCCACCGGGCGGTCGGGAAACGAGGGCTGAAAGCCGTTCTCGGCGACGCACGGAAGATAGACGATGCGCGCGTACCGTCCGCGCTCGTCGGCCGCGCCGGCGCGGCCTGCCATCACGTTGCTGTCGAGATAGACAGGATAGACGGGATCCGTCAGGGCTACCACGGCGTTGGCGCTGAAGATCTCCTGAAAGTTGCCCGTGTCGCTCTTGGCGCCGTCGCTGACGAAGATCTCGTCGATGGCGATGGTGACGCCGCGCGCGCCGTAATCGTGCTTGGCGATGAGCTCGGCCAGGAATTCGTACCCCGGCTCCGGCCCGTAGCCGCGGAAGGTGTCGGGCCTCGCCATCTCGTCCACGGCGTGGTGCAAGCCGCCAATGACCGCGGGGACGAGCGGCCGGGTGACATCGCCGATGCCGAGCCGGATCACCTTGGCCTCGGGATGCGCCGCCTGAAACGTCTTGACGCGCTTGGCGATCTCGGTGAAGAGATAGCTGCTCTTCAGCTGCAGATAGTGATCGTTGATCCTCGCCACGTCGCTTTCCCTCGCCGACCGGAGTTCCGCGATTCTAGCAAATCGACTCCGGGTCCAGGCACAGGCGCTCGACGCGCCGGTCCGCCCAGCGCGTGACGCTGAGCGTCCGGCCGTCCGTGTCGAGCACCACGGCGCCATGCCGGTCCGTGCGGAATACTCGCGCGCCCACGGCGGCCAATCGCGCCAGCGCTCCCGGGCTCGGGTGACCGTAGGCGTTGCGGGCGCCGACCGAGATCACCGCCACGGCGGGCCGGACGGCGCCGAGGAAGGGCGCGGTGCTCGACGTCGCGGCGCCGTGGTGCGCGACCTTCAGCACGGTGGCCGCGAGCGGCGCGCCACGTTCGACGAGCGCGTGCTCCGCGGCGGCCTCGATGTCGGAGGCGAGGAGGATCGAGGCGAGCCCCAGCTCGACCCGCAGGATCAGCGCATGATCGTTCGTCCGCGCGCTGTTGGTCGTCACCACCAGCGGCGTAATCCATGCGCCGCCGAACGGTTGTGCCGTCGGCGCCTCCCACTGCTCGACACTTGGCACGACACGGCGGAGCGCGCTCATCCCCCCCGCATGGTCGAGGTCGGCGTGCGTGACCATGGTGGCGGCCAGCCGCACGATGCCGTGGTTCAACAGGAACGGCGCGACCACACGCTCGCCCGTGTCCAGGCGCCACGGCCCGCCCGGACCGGCATCGACGACCAGTGTGCGCCCATCGGGCGCCTGCACGACGATCGCATCGCCCTGACCGACGTCCAGAATGGTCACGCGCAGCCGCCCGGTTGCCGGAGCGAGCATGGGCCAGGCCCAGAGCGCGATGGCCGCGGCGAGCAGGCTCGCAGCGGCAGCGGCGAGGAGCGGCCGCCGCCGGCCGGAGCCGTGCCAGGCGGCGAGCGCGGCGCCGAGGCCGCCCGCGTAGCAGGCGATCGCGCCGCCGCTCGGCGCGGGCAGATAGAGCACCGCGCCCGGCACGGCCGCCGCGAGGCTGACCGCACCGCGGAGGCCGAGCAGCACCGGCCACACGGCTCCGAAGGCCGCGCCGGCGAGCCATTCGGTCACCACGCTCGACGCCACGCCGAGCAGGCCGAGAATCGTGGCGGCCGCGGCCAGCGGAACGACGGCGAGGTTGGCGAGCACGCCCACCGTGGAAAGCTGATTGAAGTGCGTCAGCGTGATGGGCAGCACGGCGAGCTGCGCCGCCACGCTGACGCCGAGCGCGCCGCCGAGGAGCGAGCGAGGAATGGGGGCGGCCACAATGCCGGCCGTGGCGGCGAAGGACAGCTGGAATCCGGGATCGAACAGATCGCCCGGACGCACGGCCAGGATCGCGAGGGCGGCGAGCGCCAGACTGTTCACGACGGAGGCTTCGCGCTCCACGACGACGGCGGCAAGGACCAGCCCGGCCATGAGCGTGGCGCGCACGACGGACGGCTCGGGGCCGACCACAGCGGCGAAGGCGAGGACGGCGACGATCGCGGTAATGGCGGCGGTGCGCCGGGAGCGCCCCGCGGCGCGCAGGACGCTCCAGAGCGCGCCCGCCAGCAGCGCAACGTTGAAGCCGGAGACCGCGAGGACGTGGTACACGCCGGCCTGCCGGAAGGCGGCGTCAATGTCCGGCGGCAGGTCGGTGCGCTCACCGAGGAGCAGCCCGCCGAGCAGCGCAGCCGACACGGGTGGCAGCCGTGTCGCCATCGCGTCGAGGGCCGCGTGCCGAATGCGCGCCGGCCACGGCGCGGCGGGCGGCTCGAGGGCGACGAGACGCGCCGCATTGGCCGTGGCCGTCACGTAGATCCCTTCGCGGGCCAGGCGCGCCGCGCTGTCGAATCCTTCGGGATTGCGGAAGCCGACCGCGTGATGAAGGCGCGACTCCACGACCACCCGCTGCCCCTCCGCGAGTGGCGGCGCGGGGCCGTACAGCGCGAGTGCGATACGACCGGAGCGCGGGCGATCATCGACGCGCTCGACGTCGACGGTCAGCCGGCTGCGCTCGGGCGCCCAGCGCACTGGAGGCGCCGCAAGGCGACCCTCGAGGCGGGCCGTGGCCGGCAATGACAAGCGCCTCACGTCGTCGACCGGAATCGGCGGCGACATCGCCCGCACGCCGCCGAGCGCCACGACGGCGGCGAGCAGCGGCCCCGTCGCATGCGCGGGCCGGCCGGCGACGAGGATCAACGTCGTCAACGCAATGGCCGCGATGCCCAGCGCCCACGTCGGCCGCGCGCTGAGCCAGGGCTCCAGCGCGATGCCGGTGGCGAAGGCCGCCGCCAGCGGCGCCAGCGGCATCGCCAGCGGGTTCACGGCGGCGGGCCGGTGCCGAGCAGCGGGCGCACGCGCGCGAGGGTCAGGGCGCCGATGCCGCGGACGCGCCGCAGGTCGTCGACGGAGGCGAAGATGCCGTGCTGAGCGCGGCTGGCGACGATGCGGGCGGCCAGACCGGCGCCGATGCCGGGAAGACCCTCGAGGTCGTGCTGGGTCGCGCGGTTCAGGTCGAGCGGCGGTCGCGCGGGCGCCGGCGCGGCGTGCGCGAGGGGGCGCGCCGGCTGCGGTGAGCGTGACAGCGGCGCCGGCGGCGGTGTCGGCGCACGGTCCAGGGCCTCGAGATGCTCAGCCTCCTCGGGATGCGTGCGCCGCCAGCGATCGATGCCGAGGCCGGCGCCGGCGATGAGCACGGCGACGAGCAGGAGCGTGAGCTGACGGCGCGTGTACAGGTCCACGCGGCGACGATGCCACGCGGGTGGCGCGCTCGCCAGAGTGGACGAATGAAGACGCCGCGCTGTCGCGCGGCGACGACACTAGGCGATCAGGGGGAGGCTGACCGTGAGCGTTGGCCCGCGGTCGTCGCCGCGCGAGCTGACGACGCTGCCGCCGTGGAGCTCGAGCAGCCGGCGCACGATTGCCAGCCGCATGCCCGTCACCGGCGCGCCGGAGGCACCGGTAGCGCTGACGGCGACCGTGGCCGCCGTGTCCCCGCACGCGAGCTGCACCAGCACACGGCCGCCGGTGGGCGCCACGCGCAGCGCGCCTTCGATCAGGCGCTGCATGACCTGCCGCAGGCGGCGGCGGTCACCGTGCACGCGCGCGTCGGGCGCGCTCACGGCGAGATCGACGGCGACGTTCTTCGCGCGCGCCTCCTCCACGACGGCGGCGCCCGCCCCTTCCACGACGTCGCGGAGCGGGACCGGCTCGCGCGCGAGGTCGAGAGCGCCGCTCACGAGCCGCGCGAACAGCCGGAGCAGCTCGCGCGTCTCGCGACGGCGACGGCGATCGTCGACGGCCACCGCCGCGCGCCGGGCGAGCTCGCAGACCAGCGCGACATCGTCGGGGCCGAGCGGCCGCTCGCTATCCATGCCGACGAAGGTGATGGCGCCGAGCGTCCGGCGGCGCGCCAGCAGGGGCGCGCACACGTAGCTGGCGACGCCGAGCTCGCCCAGCAGCGCGCGCTCCTCGGCGCCGCCACGCGCCTCCAGGTCGGCCGGCGTGGCGCCGGTGGACCGCCACTGCGGCGCGCGGGAGTGCAGGGCGCGACCCACCGCACTGTCCGCGGGCGGCGCCGTCGAGAGCGTCCCGAGCAGGGCGGCCGTGCCGCGCTCGATCGCCGGATCGCGGTGCGCCAGCGCGATGCGGCGATAGCCGCCGTCGCGATCGCGCAGGTCGACGATGCACCAGTCGGCGACGGCCGGCACCGCCAACCGCGCCACCGTGCTCAACGCGGAGACGGGATCGCGGGCGGCGAAGAGGGCCGTGGTGGCGTCTGCAAGGAAGACGCTCCGCTGGCGGGCGCCTTCGGCCACACGCCGCGCACGCTGCGCGTCCTCCAGCAGTCGCGCGTTCCGGATCGCCGTGCTCACGCGGTCGCCGACGAGCTGCAGCAGCCGTGCCTCGTCCGCGCTGAAGCGGCGGCGCCTGCGGCGCGCCGCCTGCACGACGGCGACGAGGTCGCCGTCCGCCGACAGCGGGACGCCGACGAGCGACTGCACGCGGGCGCCGCGGAGCGGCTCGAGGTCGACTTCGCCGGCGTCGTCGACGATCAGCGGCTGGTCACTGGCGGCGATGCGACCGGTGAGGCCCTGGCCGATGGGCACCCGCACGTCACCCGCGGCGCCGTCGGGGAGGCCAATCGCGTGCGCTAGCATCAGGTGCGTGCCATCCTCGGTGGGCAGGAGGATCAGCGTGGTGTCGGCCTCGACCACGTCGTGGATGCGCGCGACCACGCCGCGGAGCAGCTGATCGAGCGAGCGCGGCGCGAGCGCCGCCTCGGTGATCGCTTGCAGGCGCTGCACCATGTCGACGGCGGCCTCGACTTCGGCGCGCGCCTCCTGCTCGCGCAGCAGCAGCTCGTCACGCTCGCGCTCGAGCCGCTTCTGTTCGGTGACGTCGACCATCAGGCCGCGCAGGCGTCCGGACTCCGTCCGGTGCGCGCGGTCGCGCAGCCACACCACGCGGCCGTCGGCAGCGGTGGCGCGGAACTCGTGCTCGATCACCCGGTGGCCGCGGATGGCCGCCTCGTAGGCCGCCTGGGCGCGCTCCCGGTCGCGACGATCGATCAGCGTGGCCCGGAAGTCCTGCGCGGCCAGCCAGCGCTCGATCGGATAGCCCAGGAGCTCCTCGGCGCGCCGGTTCACGAACGTGAACCGCTGCGTGGCCGGCTCGAGCTCCCAGACGATGCCGTCGACCTCGTGCACGAGATCGCGGAACCGACGCTCCGCGGATTCGACACTGACATGCGCCGCTGCAGGGTGGTACCGGAGGGCGGTCATCGGCGCCGAAACGTGGCAAGGCACATGCCATCCCGGCCGTTGTAAGAAACGCTTCAGCGACTGGTGAATAGCTCGCGTGGCGTATGGATGGCGGTCGTTGCCGCGTGAGGAATCAGCACACTGACGCCGAGACGCGCCGCGCACGGCGATTCCCACGCTGCGTCGGCGATGGCACGGTGCGCGTGGCCCGTCAATGATCTTGCGCCGGAGCGGCCCTCCGATGTGCACCGAATGGGTGCACATGGGAAGTAGGTTGCACGGCGGTGTCGGTCGCGACTCAGGGCACCAGCGCGGCGCGGCTAATGGCGGTCGTCTCCCGGTTGTGCCACTCGGAATCGCGGAACGCTGTGTTGATCTGCTCGAGCGGGTACTTGTGCGAGATGAGTCGATCGAACGGGAAGCGCCGCTGGTTGCGGACGAGGAAGTCGAGCGCCCGCGGGATCACCCAGGCGTCGTACATGATCACGCCCACGATTTTCTTGGCGCCCCACACGAGCTGCGCCGGCTCGAACTCGACCTTCGCGCCTCGCGAGATCGTCCCGATCTCGAGATACGTACCTCCGGGCCGCAGCATCTCGATCCCCTCGGGGATCACCTGCGGGAACCCCACGAAGTCGCACGCCACGTCGGCGCCCATGCCGCCCGTCCATTTCCGCACGAGGGCCACGCGATCCTTGCGCTCGCCGACCTCCTTCACGTTGATGACGTGATCGGCGCCGAAGCCGCGCGCGAGCTCGAGCCTCGCCGGCAACTGATCCACCACGATCACGGTGGCGGCGCCCATGTCCTTGGCCACGGCCGCCGCCTGCACGCCGAGACCGCCCGCGCCCTGGATCACGACGCTGCCGCCGAACTCGAGCCTGGCCTCGTGGAGGCCGAAGATGACCTGCGAGAGGGCGCAGTTCACCGGCGACACGAGCTCGTCGGCGAGCGCATCGGGGACGCCGAAGATCGCGCCGCCCGGGCGCAGATAGTAGTACTCGGCGAAGGCGCCGTTGAAGTGCGGGAACTCGGAAGGACCGCGCGGCCGCTCGATCTTCGCCGGGCACGCCGACGGCTGCTTGTTGAGGCAGACGTAGCAGCGGCCGCACGGATAGAAGTACGTGTACGCGACGCGGTCGTCCTCGCGGAGCGGGCGCCCGAGCGAGTCGGTCTTGACGTTCCTTCCGAGCTTCGCCACCCGTCCCATCATCTCGTGACCGAAGATCCAGCCGTCGTCGGGGAGGCGCAGGGGAGCATCGCCGCGCCAGAAGTGCAGGTCGGAGCCGCACACGTTGGCGAGCGACACCTTGATCAGCACCGCATCCGGCTCGATCTCGGGCAGCCGTAGCTCGCGGATCTCGAACGGCTTGCCGGGTCCGAGAAAGACGGCGGCCTTGCCGGTGGTGGCCATGGGACGCGCTCCTTCCTGCGTTACCGCTGGTGGCCGAGGCCGAAGGCGTCGTGGAGCGCGCGGACGGCCAGCTCGGCGTACTTATCCTCGATCACGCACGACACCGCGATCTCGGATGTCGAGATCATCTGAATGTTGATGCCTTCCTTCGACAGCGCGGTGAACATCTGCGCGGCCACGCCGGAGTGGCTGCGCATCCCGACCCCGACGATGGAGACCTTGGCCACGCGCTCGTCGTGCGAGACGCCCTCGGCTCCCACCTGATGCGCGATGCTCTCCAGGGCGGCGCGGGCCCGGGCGTGGTCGCCGCGGGGCAGGGTGAACGAGATGTCGGTGAAGCCGTCGCGGCTGATGTTCTGCACGATCATGTCGACCACGACGTTTTTGGCGGCCACCGCGCTGAACACCTGCGCGGCGATGCCGGGCCGGTCGGGCACACGGAGTAGCGAGATCTTGGCCTGGCTACGATCGTGGGTGATGCCGGTGACGACGGCCTCTTCCATCCCGCTCTCCTCTTTCGTCACGAGCGTGCCGGGGTCCGCCTTGAACGTCGAGCGGACGTGCACCGTCACGCCATACTTCTTGGCGAACTCCACCGACCGCGCCTGCAGCACCTTGGCGCCGAGGCTCGCCATCTCGAGCATCTCGTCGTACGCCACGCGCGCCAGCTTGCGCGCGTCGGGCACGATGTTCGGATCGGCCGTGTAGACGCCGTCGACGTCCGTGTAGATCTCGCAGACGTCCGCCTTCAGCGCCGCCGCCAGCGCCACCGCCGTGAGATCGGAGCCGCCGCGTCCGAGCGTGGTGATCTCCTCGGCGTCCGACAATCCCTGGAAGCCTGCCACGACGGCGATCTCGTCGGCTTCGAGCGCGACGCGGGCGCGCTCGGGGGTGATCTGCGTGATACGCGCTTTGGTGTGCGCGCCGTCGGTGCGCAAGCCGACCTGCGGTCCCGTCAGCGACCGCGCCTTGAGGCCGAGGCCGTGGAGCGCCATCGACAGCAGCGCGATGGTGACCTGCTCGCCGGTGGCGAGGAGCATGTCCATCTCGCGCGGCTCCGGCGTCGGCGACACCTGACTGGCCAGCCCGAGCAGGCCGTCGGTCGTCTTGCCCATGGCCGAGACGACGACGACCAGCTGATGCTCGCTCGCGCTCTCGGCCACACGCCGCGCGACGTTCTTGATCTTGTCGGCGTCGGCGACGGACGAGCCGCCGTACTTCTGGACGATCAGCATAGACTTCGCAATCTACATGAGCCGCGCGCGGCGTGGCAAGCCGCGCGGGCGCCTCAGGCGACCGGCGTCGGCGCGCGGCGCACGTCGCCGAGGCTCACGTGCTCGCGCAAGAGATACAACCAGCCGACCAGCGTGATCGGCACGACGGCGCTGGCGTGATAGATCAGCGCATAGGCGAGCGCGGTCGACGACGCGACGCCGAAGATCTCGAGGGCCAGCTTGGCGGCGAAGTGAAAGACGCCGAGGTACCCCGGCGCCGACGGCACGCTGATGCCAACGCCGACGAACGCCAGCACGACCCAGCCCGCCACGAACGGAAGGTCCAGATGCATCGCCCGCAGCATCGCCCACGCGGCGGCGGCCGGGAGCAGCCAGATGACCGGCGTCCAGGCGGCGATGCGTAGCGCGTGCGCCGGCGTCCGGATGCCGTCGAGGCCTCGTAGGGCCGTGTCGAAGAGCGAGAGCGCGAGTCGCTCCAGCCGTGGCCAGCGGGCCGTGAGACGCGTGACGAGCCGCCGACCGCCGTCGGGCGACCGCGCCACCATCACCAGGAGCGCGACGCCGATGACGTCCACGGCGAGCAGGATGCCGGCCGCCCACTCGACGGGCGGCGGCACCGGCGTCAGGAACACGAGCACGCCGAGGATGAGCACGAGGGCGAGGCTGTCGAGCACGCGCTCGATCGCCACCGTCGCCGCCACCAGCCAGAAGGCCTGTGTCGCGCTCAGCGGCTCGGCCTCGCGCAGCCGGCGAGCGGCGGCGTAGATTCGCACGACCTCGCCCGCGCGGAGCGGCAGCACGTTGTTGGCCATGTAGCCGATCATCGTGGCCGGGACGATGCCGGGCGGACGGCGACCCGGCGGGAAGAGCCAGCGCCAGCGCAGCGCGCGCGCGTACAGCCCGACGAGTCCGAGCACCACCGCCAGGAGCACCCAGCCCCAGCTCGTTCGCGCCAGCTGCGCGCCGAGCTCGTGCAGATCGACGCTCGCGAGAAGAAACGCGAACAGCCCGAGGCTGATCGCGATGCCGAGCGCGAGCCGCAGCCGCTGGCTCAGAGGCCGAGCTGCGCCAGGACGGCGTCGATGGAGGCGGGGACCGACGTCGGCCGCGTCGCCGACTCGAGCGCCGTGTCCGGATCTTTCAAGCCGTGGCCGGTCAGCGTCAACACGAGCGTCGACCCGGGGTCGAAGCGGCCCGCCTTCACCATCTTCACCAGCCCGGCCACGGTCGCCGCCGACGCCGGCTCCATGAAGATGCCTTCCTCGCGCGCGAGCAGGCGATACGCGCGGAGGATCTCCTCGTCGGTGACGATCTCGATCCAGCCCTGGCTGTCCTTCAGCGCCTCCAAGGCCAGCCCCCACGAAGCCGGGTTGCCGATCTTGATGGCGGTGGCGACCGTGCGCGGCTCGTCGATCACGCGGTCCTCGTAGATCGGCGCTGCGCCCGCCGCCTGGAAACCGACCATGCGCGGCAGGTCCTTGATCTTGCCGTCACGGTGGTACTCGCGATACCCGCGCCAGTAGGCGGAGATGTTGCCGGCGTTGCCGACGGGAATCAGATGATAGTCGGGCGCGCGCCCGAGCTGATCCACCACCTCGAAGGCGGCGGTCTTCTGTCCCTCGAGCCGGAACGGATTGACGGAGTTCACCAGCGTCACCGGGTGCGTCTCCGCGATCTGCCGCACGATCGACAGCGCCTGATCGAAGCTGCCGTCGACGGTCAGCACCTTGGCGCCGTGAATCGCCGCCTGGGAGAGCTTGCCGAGGGCGATGGCGCCCTTCGGCACCATCACGAAGGCGCGCAGGCCGGCGCGGGCCGCGAAGGCCGCCGCCGATGCGGACGTGTTGCCGGTCGACGCGCAGATCACCGCCCGTGCGCCGCCCTCGGCCGCTTTCGAGATGGCCATGGTCATCCCGCGGTCCTTGAAGGATCCCGTCGGGTTGAAGCCCTCGCACTTCAGGTAGATCGAGAGGCTGGGATCCGTCGCCTCGGCCAGACGCGGCGCCGGCATCAGCGGTGTGTTGCCCTCGTGCAGCGTCACCACCGGAGTGCGATCCGTCACCGGCAAGTACTTCCGGTACGTCTCGATCACCCCGGGCCACGCGGGCGTCACTAGGCAGGGCCGCCTTCGACGCGGATCATCGTGGTGGGCGCGGCCACGTCGCGCATGCGGTCGATGGCGGACAGGGCCGTCCGCATGTCCTTCTCGCGGGCCTCGTGCGTCATCATGACGACGGGCACCGCCTCGCGTGTGCCGCGGCCCTTCTGGATGACGTTGGCGATCGAGATGTCGTTCTCGCCGAGGATGCCCGCCACCCGGGAGAGCACACCGGGCTTGTCGCGCACCATCGCGCGTAGATAGTAGGCGCAGCGCACGGACTCCATCGGCCGCACCGGCAGCGCCACCGGCCCCACCGAAGGCAGCTCGAGGGCGAGAGCGGGGATGCCGTGCGCGATGTTGCGCGCGATCTCGAGCGCGTCCGACCAGACGGCGGAGGCGGTCGGCATCTGCCCGGCCCCGCGGCCGTAGAACATCAGATCCCCGACGGCGTCGCCGGTGATGAACACGGCGTTGAAGACGCCCGACACCGCGGCCAGCGGCGAGGCGGCCGGGATCATCGTGGGATGCACGCGCACCTCCACGCCTCCGTCCACGGCCTTCGCGATGGCGAGCAGCTTGATCCGATAGCCGAGCTCGCGCGCATACGCGATGTCGGCGCTGGTCACCCGCGTGATGCCCTCGGTATGGATGTCCTTCAGCTCGACCGTCGTGCGGAACGCGATCGAGGCGAGGATCTGCAGCTTGTGCGCGGAGTCGAGGCCCTCGATGTCGAGCGTGGGGTCCGCCTCGGCGTAGCCGTGGGCCTGCGCCTCCTTGAGGACGAGCGAGAAGTCGAGCCCCTCGTCCGTCATCTTCGACAGGATGTAATTGCACGTCCCGTTCACGATGCCGGCGAGGCTCAGGATCTTGTTGGCGGGCAAGCCCTCCTTCACGGCGCGGATCAGCGGGATCCCGCCCGCCACCGCCGCCTCGAAGGCAAGGGTGACCCCACGCCGACGGGCCTCCGCGTAGAGCTCGGCGCCGTGATGCGCGAGCAGCGCCTTGTTGGCGGTGACCACGTGCTTGCCGGCGGCGAGCGCGCGCAGGATGAACGTGCGCGCCGGCTCGAGGCCGCCCACCAGCTCGATCACCACGTGCACGCGGGGATCGTCGAGCACGCGGGCGGCATCGCTCGTGAGGGGCAGCGCACCGAGGTCGAGCCCCTCGCGCGGTCGGGTGAGGTCGGTGTCGGCGACGGCGGCCAGCGTCAGGCGGCAGCCCGCGCGCTCCTCGAGGGTCGCCCGCTGCGACTGGAGGATCTTGACCACGCCCGCTCCGACGGTGCCGAGGCCCAGAAGCCCGATGCCTACCTCGCCGACGGAGCTCATCGAGTGAGGGTCGCTGGGCGGCTCAGCGGTGCAGGTGCTTGAGCCCGCGCAGCGCCTGCTTGATGCGCTGCTCGTTCTCCACGAGGGCGAAGCGGACGTACCCCTCGCCATACTCGCCGAAGCCGATCCCCGGCGACACCGCCACCTTCGCCTCCTGGATGAGGAGCTTGGAGAACTCCAGCGACCCGAGGCTGCGGAACGCGTCCGGGATGGGCGCCCACACGAACATGGTGCCCTTCGGCTTGTCGACCCGCCAGCCTAGCTTGTTCAGGCCGTCGACGAGGACGTCGCGCCGCTTGCGGTGCACCTCGACGATCTCGTCCACGACCTTCTGGTCGCCTTCCAGCGCGATGATGCCGGCGATCTGGATCGGCTGAAAAGCCCCGTAGTCGAGATACGACTTGATGCGCGCCAGCGCGTTGATCATCCGCGCATTGCCGCAGACGAAGCCCAGCCGCCATCCCGGCATGTTGTAGGACTTCGACGTCGAGAAGATCTCGACGCCGACGTCCTTGGCGCCGGGGATCTCGAGGAACGAGGGCGGCTTGTAGCCGTCGAAGGCGAAGTCGGCGTAGGCGAAGTCGTGCACGACCATCAGGCGGTGCTCGCGCGCGAAGTCGACCACCTTCACGAAGAAGTCGCGGTCCACGCACATCGTGGTCGGGTTGTGCGGGAACGACAGGATCAGCAGCTTCGCCTTGGGCCATGCCAGCCGAGCCGTTTCCTGCAATCGGCCGAAGAAATCGCCGTCCGGCGTGAGCGGCACCGACCGCAGATCGCCGTCCGCGATGACGACGGAATAGGAGTGGATCGGGTACGTCGGGTTCGGCACCAGCGCGCCGTCGCCGGGTTGGAGCACCGCGAGCGCGAGATGAGCCATGCCTTCCTTGGCGCCGATGGTGGCGATGACCTCGGAATCGGCATCGAGCTCGACCGCGTAACGATCGCGATACCAGGTGGCCATCGCCTTGCGGAGCCGGGTGATGCCACGCGACGCCGAGTACCGATGATTCTTCGGGTTCTGCGCGGCTTCGACGAGCTTGGCCACGATGTGCTTGGGCGTCGGCATGTCCGGATTGCCCATGCCGAGATCAATGATGTCTTCACCGCGCGAGCGAGCCTTGGTCTTCAGGTCGTTGACGATGGCGAACACATAGGGCGGCAGACGCTTGATCCGATAGAACTCGTCCATCGCGCTCCTTCCACGGACTCGACGCCCTGCTACGACTGGTCTCGCGATGATACCGAAGCGTTGCGCAAAGTGTCAACGAACCGAACGATGACGCGCATTTACAGCACGATACGGCGTGCCGGCGGTGGTCAATCGGTCATCGTCATCAATCCGTACGTGCCGATTTGTCGCGATGCTCCTTCCATAAGCTATTGATTTCGTAGATCCGCGAAGCGGCACGTCACTTGCCGCTTCCTGGGGCGCCATGAGCGACGTGCCAGGCGGAACCACGGCAGCGACCCCCGCCACAAGCGGGTGGCGACCGAGCGTGAGTGTCATGAGGGCGGCCGCGGCCGCCCGGCGGCATACCGGGACCAGGCAACGCGCGCAGTTCAGCCTGCTCATCGTCCGCGGCGACGGAGAGCGGGTGCTCCGATTCAACTTTGCACGGTCGGCGGTCCTCGGCGCCGCCGTCAGCCTCGCGGTGAGCATCTCCTTCATCGGCCTCCTCCTCGGTGACTGGCTCAAGCTGAAGGAGTTGACCCGGGAGGCCTCGACGTTCGCCAACACGATCGCTCAGCAGCGCGCGACGATCGAGGCGACGAACCACAAGGTCGCCCAGCTGCGCAAAGAGGTCGGCAGTTGGCGCGAGATGCACGGACGCATCCAGGAGGCATTCGGTCCGGACGCCGGTCGCGGTAGTCGTGACAGGGGCATCGGCGGCGCCACCGGCGCTCATGAGGCGCTGCCGTCGGTGGCGCCGGCCGACGAGCTGAACCGTCTGGCGGAGACGATCAAGGAGGAAGGCGACAGCTTGCGGGCGCTGGATCGGCTGATGGCGCGGGCGGCCAAGGCGCTGGCGACGCTGCCGTCGCGCTGGCCGGTGCGCGGCTCGGTCAATTCAGAGTTCGGCCGTCGCCCTTCACCGTGGACCCAGTCGGTCGAGTTCCACAGCGGCATCGACATCAAGGCGCAGATGGGCACGCCCGTGCACGCGCCCGCGGCCGGCACCGTCGTGGTCGCGGGGCCGGCCCACGAGTACGGCACGGCGGTGATGCTCGATCACGGTCAGGACATCAGGACGCTGTATGGGCATCTCTCCAAGGTTTCCGTCCGGCCCGGCCAGAAGGTCGAGCGCGGAACGCTGCTCGCGTTCTCCGGCAACACCGGCCGATCGTCCGGCCCGCACCTGCACTACGAGATCTTCGTGAAGGGACAGCCCGTCAATCCCCGCGCCTACCTCTGGGATTAATTTGCCTGGGGGCCTCGGAGGGCCCCCGAGCCCCCAAACGTTCGGAACTCCCGGCTTCGCCGTGGTGTTCCTCTATCCCGCTAGAGGATGACCGTCGATCTGGATGAAGACCAGGGACTGGTCGGGGGCCTTCACCCATATAGCTGACGCGACCGCGCGCGAGCGCCTCCATGACCTCATCGGGCTCGGCGATCCAGCCGTGCCCCGTCCAGCGCATGCGCCCGCCGCGACAGAGCTCGAGCAAACGATCGAATCCGTTCATCTCCGCCCCCCATTTCGTCGCGACGACGCCCGTCGTCGCGACGAACGCGGAACAGGCTGCAAGGCGATCGCCAGCGAACGCCGGCAACGTCTGTCGCGCGGTGGGAGATGCGATCCGACAAATCAGCGGGGCCGCGTCAGCTGTCGGTTCGACCGATACTGACAGCGCTCGGCGGACGCGGGTCGCTCGCGGTGCGCGAGAAGAGATTACGAGATCGCGACGCCCGTCCGGACCTGGCAGGCGACCCAGTGGCCGGGCGTGATCTGCTTCAGCACCTGCTCGTTCTGAGAACACGACGGCACCCGCAGGCCGCAGCGCGTGTGGAAGCGGCAGCCCGACGGCGGATTGATCGGGCTCGGCACGTCGCCCTCGAGCAGGATGCGCTTGCGCTTCATCGTCGGGTCCGGAATCGGTACCGCCGACAGCAGCGCCTCCGTGTACGGGTGCTTCGGGTTCGTGTACAGCTCCTTGGCGGGCGCTACCTCGACGATCTTGCCGAGGTACATGACGGCCACGCGCGTGGAGATGTGCTCGACGACGGAAAGGTCGTGCGCGATGAAGATGTAGGTGAGCCCGAACTTCGACTGCAGATCCTCCAGGAGGTTGATGATCTGCGCCTGGATCGAGACGTCGAGGGCGGACACGGGCTCGTCGGCGATGATGAGCTTGGGACTCACCGCGAGGGCTCGCGCGATCCCGATGCGCTGACGCTGGCCGCCCGAGAATTCGTGCGGGTAGCGGCGCAGATGGTCCGCCGACAGACCGACCGTCTCGAGCAGCTGCACGACGCGCTCCTCGCGCGCCCGGCGGCTGGGAGCGAGCTTGTGGATCACCAGCGCCTCGCCGATGATCGAGCCTACCGTCATCCGGGGATTCAGTGACGCATACGGGTCCTGGAAGATGATCTGCATCTCCTTCCGGAGGGCCCGCAGCGAGCGCTTGTCGAGCGTGGTGACGTTCTTGTTCTCGAACCAGATCTCGCCCGACGTGGGCTCGATCAATCTCAGGATGGTGCGGCCGGTGGTCGACTTGCCGCAGCCCGACTCGCCCACGAGGCCGAGCGTCTCGCCCGGCATGACCTCGAACGACACGTCGTCTACGGCGTGGACGCGCGCCACCTCACGCGAGAGCAGCCCGCCACGGATCGGGAAGTACTTCTTGAGGTTCCGGACCTTGAGGAGGGGCTCTGCCATGGGGTGACCCTCAGTAGAGGAAGCAGGCCACCTTGTGGCCTGGCCGCACTTCCTTGAGCGGCGGCGTGTTGTCGAAGTGCATTGGCTTGGCCAGCGCGCAGCGCGGCGCGAAGCGGCAGCCCGGCTTGGCCTCGCCGCGGAGCGTCGGCACGGTGCCGGGGATCGGCTCGAGCTTCTGCTTCTTGGTGGCCGCCACGTCGATGCGGGGGATGGAGCGAAGCAGCCCCTGCGTGTACGGGTGCAGCGGCTCCTTGAACAGCTCGCCCACCGGCGCTTCCTCGACGACCTGGGCGCCGTACATGACGACCACGCGCTGTGCCGTCTCCGCGATGACGCCCATGTCGTGGGTGATCAGCATGATGGCCATGCCGAGCTTGGCCTTCAGCTCGTTCAGCAGCTCGAGGATCTGCGCCTGGATGGTCACGTCGAGGGCGGTGGTGGGCTCGTCGGCGATCAGCAGATTCGGATTGCAGGAGAGCGCCATCGCGATCATGACCCGCTGCCGCATGCCGCCCGAGAGCTGGTGCGGGTACTCCTTCACCCGCCGCTCCGCGTTCGGGATGTGCACGAGCTTGAGCATGTCGACCGTCTTGTCCATGGCGTCGCGGCGGCCGAGGCCTTCGTGCAGGCGAATGGCCTCGGCGATCTGCTCGCCCACCGTGAAGACGGGGTTCAGCGAGGTCATCGGCTCCTGAAAGATCATCGCGATCTCTTTGCCGCGGATCTTCCGCATCTGGGCCGCGCTCAGGTCGAGCAGGTTCTTGCCGTTGTAGAAGATCTGGCCCTGGACGATGCGACCGGGCGGCTGCGGGATGAGCCGCATGACCGAGAGCGCCGTGACCGACTTGCCCGAGCCCGACTCGCCGACGATCCCGAGCGTCTCGCCCTTGTTGATGAAGAGGTCCACTCCGTCGACGGCCCGGACGATGCCCTCGTCGGTGAAGAAGTGTGTCTTCAGTCCCTTGACGTCAAGGAGCCGTTCGGCCATGGAGCCTCCCGTTCGCGCCTACCAGCGACTCGTCAGCTCGCGGAACGCCTCCAGCGCTCGCGCGATGTCGTCTGCATCCACATCCTTGTGGGTCACGCAGCGGATCGCGGCCGGGCCCATCGCGTGCACTTTCACCTTCCGGGCCGCGCAGCCCCGCACGAGCTCATCGGTCGCGGCCGGGCCCTGGTCGATACGCAGGATGACGATGTTGGTCTGCACGCTCGAAAGATCCACCGCCAGCCCGGGCAGCTTCGCCAGACCTTCGGCGAGCCGGCGGGCGTTGGCGTGGTCCTCGGCCAGCCGGTCGACCATCCGGTCGAGGGCCACAATGCCGGCCGCCGCGATAATACCCGCTTGCCGCATGCCGCCGCCAAGCATCTTGCGGACCCGCCGGGCGCGGCCGATGAACTCCGCCGAGCCGCAGATGACCGAGCCGACCGGGGCGCCGAGACCCTTCGACAGGCAGAACGTCACCGAGTCGACTGGACGGGCGAAGTCGGCGGCCGGACGTCTCAGCGCCACCGCGGCGTTGAACAGGCGCGCGCCGTCGAGGTGGACGGGCACGCCGGCCTCGTGGGCGGCCGCGGCCACCGCTGCGATCTGCTCCGGCGTGCAGCACGTCCCGCCGTGGCGATTGTGCGTGTTCTCGAGGCACACGAGACCGGTCACGGGCAGGTGGATGTTGGCGGGACGGATCGCCTCGCGCACCTGCTCGGGCGTCAGGAACCCACGGTCGGTCTTCGCCGGCCGCATCTGCACGTGGCCGATGGTCGCGGCGCCGGCGACTTCGTAGTTGTAGATGTGCGAGTCGAGATCGAGCACGACCTCTTGTCCGGAACGCGTGTGCGCGACGACGGAGACGAGGTTCCCCTGCGTGCCCGACGTGACGAACAGCCCGGCCTCTTTGCCGAGCCGCTCGGCCGCCATGCCCTCGAGACGCTGGATGGTCGGATCCTCGCCCCACACGTCGTCGCCGACCTCGGCGCGGGCCATCGCCTCGCGCATGTCGGGCGTAGGAAGCGTCAGCGTATCGGAGCGCAGGTCGACGATGTCGTGCACGCGTTCACCTCTGCGCGCGCAACCGCTGCGCCGCGCGTTTGCCCCATTCCGTGTAGCCGTACTCGCTGGCGACCTGGCGGAGGAGCACCAGCGCGTCGGACGTGCGGCCTTCGCTGAAGTTCACGTCGGCGAGGAGCGACAGCGCCTCCGGAATCACCGGCGCGCGCGGGTAGTCCTTGATGACCTTCTCGAGCCGGGGCCGAGCGCCACTCGGGTTGCCCTGGCCGATGTACCACGCCGCCACCCATACTTCCTTCTGCGCGAGGCGGCCGCGACACACCTCGATCTTCGCCAGCGCGTCGGTCGCGTACCGGCTCTCGGGATAGTCCTTCACGAGCTTCTTGAATTGCTCCATCGCCTTGGCGGCCAGGCCCTGGTCCTGCTCGATCGGCTTGATCTGGTCGTAATACGCCATCGCGTACCGGTACTGCACGAGGTCGGCGATCTCGTGCCGGGGGTAGAAGGCCATGAAGGCTTCGAACTCCTTCGCCGCCTTGGTGAACTCCGCGTCGCGATAGAAGGCCTCGCCGATGAGGAAGCGCGCGCGCGGCGCGTACGACGAGTTCGGATGGCGCTCGGCGACCTTGCGGAAATGCTCGCGGGCCTCGGGATAACGCTTCTTCTCGAGCTCGCTCTCGCCGAGCCGATACAGCTCGTCGGCGGGCAAGATCGGCGTGGGCGCCGGACGCATCCAGGCGCAGCCGCCGCCGAGGAGCAGGAGCGAGAGGATGAGGGGCCGCAACATCGCGCACAGCATATAGCACATTTCGCTGCCCAAAAATCCTTTGACTTCGCCAGGCTGGCCCGGTATTACCATTCCGGGTTTGCCGCCGGGGCCGTCGCGTGCCCGGTGGTCGGGCTACGACCGTTGCTCCCCGTGAGAGCCTGAGAGGTCCTGCCATGGCCTATCCGAAGATGATCCGCGTTCGTCAGACGTTCCCGCGTCCACGCGTGGCCGACATCCCCAAGGCCGTCATCCAGGCCCTGGGTTCCGCCGCCCTCCGCGTCAAGCCCGGCGACACCGTCGCCGTGGGGGCCGGCAGCCGCGGGGTCGCCAACATCGACGTCGTCGTCGGCGCCACCGTTCGCTGGCTGAAGGAACTGGGCGCGCGCCCGTTCGTTTTCCCTGCCATGGGGAGCCACGGCGGCGGCACGGCCGAGGGACAGCTCTCGGTGCTGGAACACTACGGCATCACGGAGACGACCATGGGCTGTCCCGTGCGGGCCACCATGGAAGTCGTCCAGGTGGGAGAGGCGCTCGGTCTCCCGGTCTGGCTGGACAAGCTCGCCTCGGAGGCCGACTGGATCGGGATCGTCAACCGCGTGAAGCCACACACCGACTTCAAGGGCTCGATCGAGTCGGGTTTGTTCAAGATGATGACGATCGGGCTCGGCAAGCACAAGGGCGCCATCCAGTACCATCGCGCGAACATCCACCACGGGTACGAGACGGTCATCACCTCGGTCGGCCGCGAGATGCTCGCCAAGGCCCGGATCGGCTTCGGTGTCGGCATTGTCGAGAACGGCTACGACGAGACGGCGGTGATCGAGGCATTCGCGCCCGAGGCGCTCGAGTCGGGCGAGCGCCGTCTCCTCAAGAGCGCGCGCGAGTGGATGGCGCGGCTGCCGTTTTCGCCGATCGACGTGTTGATCGTGGAGGAGATGGGCAAGAACATCTCAGGCTCGGGAATGGATACGAACGTCATCGGCCGCCCCTCGAACCCGCACGAGCCGTTCCCGAACGACCCCAAGATCCTCTGGATCGTGACCCTCGACCTCACCGAGGAGAGCTACGGCAACGCCGTCGGGATCGGCAACGCGGACTTCACCACGCGCCGGCTCGTCGAGAAGATCGACATGAAGCCGACGCTGATCAACGCCATCACCGCCTGCGCACCGGGCGGGGCCAAGGTCCCGGCCACCTACGACACCGACCGCGAGGCGGTGGAGACGGCGCTGTCGTGCATCGGGCTCACGCCGCCGGAGAAGGCGCGCGTGATCCGCATCAAGAACACGCTGATGCTGGGCGAAATCGAGGTCTCGGAGGCGTACGCGGCGGAGATCGCCAAGCGCCCGGACCTGACACCGATCGGGGACGCGAGCCCGCTGCCGTTCGACGCGGCGGGCCGGATCGCGTCCCGCTAAGGAGATCAGACGCATGCGACTGAAGACCGTGACGGCAATGGCGCTGCTCTTGGGGCTCGTCATGCTGGCGATGACGCCGGCGCCTGCGCAGCAGAAGGCGAGTCTCGTGTTCTCGGCGGGCCCCACCGGTGGGTCGTGGACCCCGATGGCGGCGGCGACCGCGGAGGTCATCAAGAAGAAGTACCCAGAGCTCGACGTCCTCGTCGAGCCGGGGGCCGCGCTCGTCAACATGGAAAAGATGCGCAACGACAAGACCGACCTCGCGTGGTCGATGACCACGGTCATGGCCGACGCCCGCGCCGGGGCGAACTCGTGGAAGGGCAAGCAGACGGACAAGCCACTGTTCGTCGCCAATTACTATCCGAACGTCTGGCAGCTGGTGGTGCCGGCCAGCTCGGACATCCGCAAGCTGAGCGACCTCAAGGGCAAGCCGGTGACGCTGCCGCCGCGCGGCAACACCTCCCTGGCCGAGGGATGGGAGCTGCTGCTGAAGGTCAACAACATGAAGCTCGACGACCTCGGCACCAAGAGCTATGGCTCGATCACGGAGAACGCGGAGGCGGTTCGCAATCGTCAGGCGGTCGCGATCGGCTGGTTCACGACGGTCCCCGCCAGCTTCATGCTCGACCTCGGGACGTCGTTGAAATTGCGCATGATCCCGGTCTCCGATGCCGAGCTCGACAAGCTGAAGTCCGTCAACGCAGGCTTCGTGCGGCACGTCATCCCCAAGGCGACCTACGGACAGTACGGGATCGACGAAGACCTTCAGACGTTCCAGTCGCCGACGATCCTCATCGCCCACGCCAAGACGCCGGTCGACGTCGTCTACAAGCTCACCAAGGCGGTGGTCGAGGGCCGCGAGGACTTCGCGCGTGTCACGGCCGCCATGAAGGGCGTGACGGCCAAGGACATGGCGCAGGCGCACGGCCAGCCGATGCACCCGGGCGCCGAGAAGTACTATCGCGAAGCCGGCTTGCTGAAGTAGCGCTCGGCGGTGCGCAAGCTCACCGGCTACGCGGCCGTCGTCCTGGGCGTGGTGGCGATCGTCATGTCGCTCTACCACGTGTACGCCCGGCTGACGCCGGCCGCGCCCGACACCCTCGTCTTGCGCATCATCGTGCTCGCCTTCTGTCTCACGCTGTCGTTCCTGTTGTTTCCGTTCCGCTCGTCGACGCCGCTCGACGAGGAATCCACGCGGATCGATGCCGGCGCCACCGCGCCGACATCGATCCCGTGGATCGATCTGCTGCTGGCCGCGCTGTCGGTGGCGGGCTGCGCGTACCTGCTCATCTACTACGGCTACGTCACCGAGCGCTTTCCGACGGCTCATCCGCTGAGCGTCATGGATCTCGTGGTGGCGACGGTCGTGGTGGCGCTCGTGCTGGAAGCCACCCGACGGACGCTCGGCATGGCGTTGCCGCTGCTCGCGCTGGGATTCATGGCGTACGCGATGCTCGGTCCGTGGCTGCCGGGACCGCTGCGACACAAAGGGCTGACGTACGAGATCATGATGGACCAGACGTTCTTCACGTCCGAGGGCCTCTTCGGGATCCCGCTCGGCGTGGCCGCCTCGTACGTCATCCTCTTCATCATCTTCGGCGCCTTCCTCGAGAAATCCGGCGCCGGCCAGTTCTTCATGGACCTGGCCAACGCGGTGGCGGGCGGGCAGCGCGGCGGCCCCGGCAAGGTCTCGGTCGTGTCGTCGAGTCTGTTCGGGACGATCTCCGGCTCCGCTGTCGCCAACGTCATGGTCGACGGCTGGCTGACGATCCCGATGATGAAACGGACCGGCTTCAAGCCCGAAGCGGCGGCGGCCATCGAGGCGACGGCGTCCACCGGTGGGCAGATCATGCCGCCGGTCATGGGCGCCGCGTCGTTCGTGATGGCCGAGTTCCTCGGCATCCCGTACTCGCACGTGATGATCGCCGCCGCGATTCCGGCCATCTTCTACTACGGGGCACTCTTCGCGGCCATCCACTTCAACGCGGGCCGCGCCGGTCTGCGTGGCCTGCCGAAGCACGAGCTTCCGCGGTTGAGCGTCGTGCTGAGCAGTTCCGGTCATCTGCTGGCGCCGGTCGTCACGATCTTCCTGCTGCTGCTCGACGGCTACACCGCCACCTACGCCGCGCTGATCGCGACGGCCGTCGTCATGTACGCGTGGCTCCTCGGCCGCTGGATCTGGCTCGCGCTCGTGATCGGCGTGGCTATGTGGGTCGCCGATGTCAGCGCCTGGTGGGCGTGGAGCGCGCTCGCCACCGCGGCGATCGCGTTCGCCGTCACGCGACCCGACGGAGCACCGCGGATGCGACAGCTGATCATCAAGGATGGGCCCGCCGCGCTGCGCGACGGCGCCGTGCAGACGGTGCCGGTGGCCATGGCCACCGCCACGGCCGGGATCATGATCGGCATCATTCTTCAGACGGGCCTGGCCATCCGGTTCACGTCGTTTCTCGTCGACTTCGCCGGCGGCCAGCTGTTCATCGCGCTCCTCATCACGATGATCGCGGCGGTGATCCTCGGCACCGCATTGCCGACCACGCCCGCCTACATCATGCTGGCCGCGCTGCTGATCCCAGCGCTCATCAAACTGAACGTGCCCCCGCTCGCCGCCCACATGTTTGCGTTCTACTTCGGCTGCCTGTCCGCGGTCACGCCGCCGGAGTGCCTGGCCGTCTACGCCGCGGCGTCCATCGCGCGCTGCAGCGTGTGGGGGGCTGGCTGGCAGGCAATGAAATTCGCGGCCGCCGGATTCGTGGTGCCGTTCTTCTTCGTGTACTATCCGGCGCTGCTCTTCCAGGGCGCGTGGACCGACATCATCCTCGCGTTCGCGACGGGGTCGGTCGGCGTCATTGCTCTGGCCGCCGGGCTGGAGGGGTACTGGCTACGCTCGGCCACCTGGCTGGAGCGCGCGCTTCTGCTCGCCGCGGCCTTTTTGCTCATCGACCCCGCCGTGATCACCGATCTCACCGGACTGGCATTGCTCGCGGTTGCGCTGCTCATGCAGAAGCTGCGCCGTCCCGATGCGGTGGTGCCGGTGCAGACGGCCTCGTGAGCCGGCTCCAGCTCGCGGCGCTGACCCTCATCGCGGCCGCCCTCATCGCTGGTACCATCCTGTATGGCGTGCTGCGCCTTTATGCTTAGGAACGTGGGGAGCCCGAAATGACCCCCCACCCCTGGGAAAGAGGCCTGCGATGCGGTTGCTGAGCGGGCGGCGGATCGTCGTGGTCATCGCCGCTCTGGCCGCGCTGGGGGCCATCGGGTGGGGGGGCTCCGCCTGGTACGCGTCGTTCACGCGCGTGTCGACCGATGACGCCTACGTCGAGGGAAGCATCACGCCGGTGAGCGCGAAGGTGGCCGGTCACATCGCCGAGATGCTCGTCCGCGACAACCAGACGGTGAAGAAGGGCGACCTGTTGCTGCGCGTGGATTCCCGCGATTACGAGGCGAGGCTCGCGCAGGCCCGGGCTGCCGTCGCGGTGGCGCAGGCCAACATCCGGGCGGCGCGCTCGGAGCTGCCGCTCGCGCGCGACAACACGCGGGCCCAGGTCGCCGAGACGCGCGCCTCGCTGGAGGCGCTGCAGAGCGTCGTGCGCACCGCCGAGTCGGCGGCCCAGGAGTCCCAGGCGCGCCGCGAGGCCCGCCGCGCGGCCGTCGGCGCTCGGCGCGCGGAGGTGGCTGCCGCCGAGTCGGCGGTGCGAAAAACGTCGCTCGAGATCGAGCGGATGCGCCGCCTGATGAAGGACGATTACGTCTCGCGGCGCGAGCACGACGACGCGCAGGCGGCCTTCGACAACGCCAACGCGATGCTGGATGCCGCGCGCCGACGGCTCACCGAGGCCGAGCGCGAGGAGCAGCAAGTGCAGGCCGAGGTCGAAGCCCGCGGACATGCCATCGACGTTGCCCGCCAGAAGGTCGCCGAGGGCCGCGGCACGCTGTCGCGCGCCGAGAGCCAGCTGCATCAGGTGCCGGTCAAGGAAGCCGAGATCACACGCGCCGAGGCCGCCCTCAAGCAGGCGGAAGCGGACATGGCCCTCGCGGAGCTGCAGCTGTCCTACACGGAGATCCGGGCGCCCGCGGACGGCGTCATCTCCAAGCGCTCGGTCGAGGCCGGCCAGGTCGTCCAGGTCGGCCAGCCGCTCCTCGCCATCGTGCCGCTCCACGAGGTCTGGGTGCTCGCCAACTTCAAGGAGACGCAGCTCGGGCGCGTCCGGCCGGGCATGAAAGCCGAGGTGGAGGTCGACGGCTTTCCGGGCAAGACGTTCGGCGGCGTGGTCGACTCGATCAGCGCCGGGACCGGCTCCCGCTTCTCGCTGTTGCCGCCGGAGAATGCCACCGGCAACTGGGTCAAGGTGGTCCAGCGCGTGCCGGTCAAGATCGTGCTCGACACCCGTGAGGTCGGGAATCCCCAGCCCTTGCGCGCGGGGATGTCCGCGGTGGTGACCATCAAAGTCCAGTAGTCTCAGTACCCCTTGCGCTTGTCGATCAGCGCGACCAGCGGGCGACCGTCGGTCAGCCGGCGGAGGTTCTCGCAGAAGGTCACGATCGCGCGCCCCGCACGGCGCGGCGAGCCTCCCGCGGTGTGCGGTGTGACGACGGCGCGCGGATGGCGCCAGAGGGGATGCTCGCGCGGCAGCGGCTCGGGATCGGTGACGTCGAGCCCGACGCCCCAGATCAGCCCCTCCTCCAGCGCGGCCATCAGATCGGCGCCGTAGACGATCTCGCCCCGGGTGACGTTGATCAGGATCGCGTGGCGCTGCATGCGCCGGAACAGGTCGCGCGTGAAGAGATGATGCGTCGCCTTCGTGAGGGGCAGCGCGATCACCACCGCGTCCGACATGCCGAGCAGGTCGTAGAGCCGATCGGGCTTCCAGATCGCGTCGACGCCCGGCTCGGGCGGGACGTCCTCGATGTCGACGGCGACCACGCGCATGCCGAAGCCGAGCGCACGCCGCGCCACCGCGCGACCCGTGCCGCCGAAGCCGACGATGCCGAGCGTCTGCTCCCACAGCTCGCGCTGCTCCTTGCGGATCGGCTCGCGCAGCCGGAAGTCGGGATCCCGGAGGGCCGTGTGGACGCCCCGCGTGAGGGCCAGCAGCAGCGCGAAGGCGTGCTCGGCCAGATGGATGCCGACCTCGCCCTTCTCGCTGGCGACGATGACGTCGCTCTCGACGAGTTCCGGGCTCAGCACCGCGTCGACGCCGGCCCCGAGGCAGTGGTAATAGCGGAGCCGCCGGGCGTGCGTGAAGATCTCGGGCGTGACGCGGCCGAAGAGCACGTCGGCGTCGACGATCTCCGCGCGCTGCCGCTCGGCGGTCTTCGCCTCCACGAGCAGCGCATCCTTGCCGGCCGCGGTCAGGATGTCGGCGTGCTGCTCCGGCGTCAGCGACGCCACCAGCGTCGAGATCGGCGTGTAGAGGATCTTCATGGCTCGGGCCTCCTTGAAACGCGCGTGCAGACGCGCAGGCGATTGCCGTCGGGGTCGATCAGGTGCATCTCGCGCAGGCCCCACGGCTGATCGGTGGGCGGCAGCTCGATGGCGATGCCGCGGCTCCGGAGCTCGGTATACCAGTCGTCGACGCTGTCGACGAAGAAGTGCACGAGGCCGCCGATCGAGCAGTCCATGACGTGCTGCGAGAGGTAGAGCGTCATCCCGTCGCGGCTCAGCTGCAGCAGCGCGGGCAGATGGGCCTCGAAGCGATGCGTCCAGTCGACGTGAAATCCGAGCCCATCGACATAGAACGCGCGGCTGCGCGCCTCATCGGTCATGCGGAGCGTCGGGATCACGCGTTGCCGCGGCGTCGCGGTCACGGCCGCAGGCGTGCAGCCGTCGCGCGTGGAAGTTCTGCGCGGCTCATGGCCTTGCCTCGCGCGTCACCGTAGCCGAAGGCCGCCGCCTCGGCAACCCGGTGGTAGGCTCAGGCGCCATGTCACGAGCGGCGTTGCCACTGCGTGCGGTCAGCTCGCTGTTCCTCGAGCGCCAGCACCTTGCCCGGCCGCGCAGCCGCCCGCTCACGCCGTCGCGGCTGGTCCGGTTCGCGGAGGACGTCGGCGGCGTGCAGATGGACTCGATCAACGTGGTGGAGCGCGCCCACTACCTCACGCTGTGGAGCCGCTTCGGACCGTACGACCGTGCCCGGCTCGATGACCTCGTCTATCGCCGCCGGCTGCTCTTCGAGTACTGGGCCCACGCCGCCTGTCTCGTGCCCACGTCGATGCTGCCCTGGTGGCGCCGGGCCATGCTCGATTACCGGTCGCGTCACACCGGGTGGTCGGGCTGGCTGCGCCGCAATCCGAAGCTGCTGGCGCAGGTGAAGGCCGCCGTCGAGAGCAACGGGCCGATGGCCAACGGCGATTTCGTGACGCGTCGTGCGCGCGGCGGCAGGGGCGGATGGTGGAGCTGGCAGCCGTTCCAGCACGCGCTCCATCACCTGTGGATGACGGGCGCGCTCACCGTGCACTCGCGGCGGCATTTCCACAAGCGCTTCGACCTGCTCGAGCGTGCGGTGCCGGCCGTGGCCGGCCTGCAGGCGGTGACGGCCGAGGAGTTCACACGCTGGCACATCGAGCGCTCCCTGCACGCCCTTGGCGCCGCGACCGACGCCGACCTCGCCGGCTACCTCACCTTTCCGCGCTTCATGTCGGCCGCCCGCCGGGTGGCGCTGGCCGCGATGCTCGAGCGCGGCGAGGTCCAGGAGGTGCCCGTCGAGGGCTCGCGCGTACGCTGGCTGGCCCTCACGCGGGACGTGCCCGCGCTGGCGCGCGCGGCGCGGAACCCGACGCCGTCACGCGGCACGACGCTGCTGGCGCCCTTCGATTCAGTGCTCTGGTATCGCGAGCGGGTCGCGCGCCTGTTCGGATTCTCGTACCGGATCGAGGTGTACACGCCCGGTGACGAGCGCGTGCACGGGTACTACACGCTGCCGATCCTGCATGACGGCGCCCTCATCGGACGCGTCGACGCCAAGACGCACCGGCCCGAGCGCCGGCTGGAGGTTCGCCACGTTCACCTCGAGCCGTGGTTCGCCGCGGCCGCGGCGCCGCCGGCGGGCGGTCAGCGGCTCGATCAGGCGGCGGCCTTCGCCGGCCTCGCCGAGGCGCTGCGCTCGCTCGCGACGTTCGTGGGCGCCACGTCGCTCGCCGTTGGCCGCGTCACGCCGGGCCGCCTGCGGCGGACGGTCGTCACAGCAGCTTCTCCATGATGATCGTGTCGACCCAGCGGCCGTCGAGCATGCCCTGCTCCTTGTAGATGCCCACCGTGCGAAACCCCATTCGCTCGTAGAGCGCCATGCCGCCGCTGTTGCTCGGGAAGGCCGAGAGCACCATCTTGTGATAACCGTGCTCGCGCGCGAGCTCGATCAGCCGTGCCAGCACGACCGTGCCGACACCGCGACCGCGATAAGCGCGGTCGACGTAGATCGAGAAGTCGACGACGTGTCGGTAGGCCTCGCGCGGATTGAACGGGTTGAGGCTTCCCCAGGCTACCGTAGCGACGGCGCTGTTTGCGGCTTGACCCGTGGGTGGCCTGTTCGAGATGGTTCCCGGCTCCGCTCCCGCTGTCTCGACTGTTTCCGCGACGATCACCGGATGGCGTGGGCCTTTGCTGGCCAGCCAGGCGGCGCGCTCTTCGGGGGTGCGGAGCACGGTCTCCAGCGTCGCGACGCGGTCCTCGATGCCCTGGTTGTAGATGCGGCAGATGGCCGCGGCGTCGGCGGCGGTCGCCGGGCGAATCCGGTAGTCGCTCACGCGAGCTCGCGGACGTCCAGCCGGCCTTCCGCCTGCAGGCGCGCGAACGTGTCGAGCGTCTGCGCGATGCCGTCCCGGATCGTCGTGCGCGGCGCCGGGCCCAGCTCGCGTTGATAGCGCGCGTCGTCGAGGGCCTCGGCGAACGGTGGCGCCTCCTCGACATGGCGCAGCAGTCCCTTTGCGCGCGGCCACGCCCCTTCGATGAGGCGGATGACCTCGGCGATCCTCACCGACTCGCCGTGCAGGTTGTAGACGCGCGCGCCGTCGAGGCGCGCCGTCGACGCCGTCAATAGCGCGCGCGCGACGTCGGCCGTGTAGATCAGATCGGTGCCGCCGCCATAGCCGATGGTGAACGGCTTGCCGAGCACGGCCGCCTTCATGGCGAGTGTCGGTGCCGCCGTCACGCCGAAATCGCGGCCGGGTCCATACACGCTGAGCGGACGGAAGCCGGCCGACGCCAGCCGGTGCTCGGCCCAGTAGACGCGCGCCGTCTCCTCGTTGGCGACCTTGTAGACGCCATAGTGCGTGGCCGGCCGCGGCGGCGCGTCGTCGGCGAGCGGGCCCGGCGGGTACAGCGAGGGCGGGCCGAACACGGCGGCCGACGAGACGTAGACGACGTGGCCGATGCGGCCGCGCGAGGCGCGGGCGGCCTCGAAGACGTTGGCGGTGCCGACGACGTTGACGAGGGCGCCCTTCGGTGGATCCTGCCGGCACAGCGGCACCTGCCAGGCGGCGAGATGAATGATGCGGTCGATCTCGTGGTCGATCACCGCGCGCGTCACCTGGTCGCGGTCGGTGATGTCGCCGCGAACGATCGTCACGCGACTGGGCACGTCGTCGCCGGCGATCATGCGCAGGCGCCACGGATCGTCGGCGAGATCGAAGAGCACCGGCCGCTCGCCATCGGCGAGGAGGCGGCGCACCACCCAGGCGCCAATGCAGCCGAAGGCGCCCGTCACAAGGATCGTCATCGAACGAGACTATAATAGCCGCCGTGTTTTAGAGCGAGCGTTTCGAAGAATGAGGAGAGCTCATGACTGACCGTCCGCTCATCATCCTCGCGGGTCCGATTCACGCCGACGGCCGCGCGAACCTCGAGCGCGAGGCCCGTGTCGTGCAGTGCGATGAGGAAGCCGAGGTGCCGTTCCTGAACGTCGCCGCCGAGGCCGATGGCATCCTCTTCCGCGCCAAGCCACGCTGCACGGAGTCGCTCATGGCCGCGTGCAAGCGGCTGAGGGTGGTCGGCCGCCACGGCGTGGGCCTCGACACGGTCGACCTGCCGGCCGCCACGCGGCTCGGCGTGGCTGTCGTGCACGCGCCCGGCTCGAACTCGCAGGCGGTGGCCGAGCACGCGCTGATGCTCATGCTCATGTGCGCCAAGCGCGCGCGGCAGATCGATCGCTGGACGCGGGACGGCGACTGGCAGGCGCGGCGCGGCGGCAATGTCGAGCTGGCGGGCAAGACGCTCGGCATCGTCGGCGTGGGCAACATCGGTCGTCGCGTGGCGAAGTTCGCCGGCGCCCTCGGCATGCGTGTGCTCGGCTTCGATCCGTACGTGCCCGCCGAGGAGCTCGCGCGCCGCGGCGTCGAGCCGCAGCCGAGCCTGGCCGCCATGCTGCCCCAGGTGGATGTCCTCACGTGCCATACCCCGCTCACCGACGAGACGCGCGCCATGATCAACGACACGACGCTCGGTCTGATGAAGAAGGGCGCGATCCTCGTCAACACGTCGCGCGGGCCCGTCCAGCAGGAGCGAGCGCTGTTCGAGGCGCTGACGCGCGGCCAGCTGGCCGCCGCCGGCCTCGACGTCTTCGAAGAGGAGCCGACGTCGCGCGACAACCCGCTGCTGAACCTCGACAACGTCGTCGTCTCATCACATGTCGCCGGGGTCACCGTCGAGGCGCACCGCACGGCCTCGCTGCAGGTCACCGACGAGATGCTCCGCGTGCTGCGTGGCGAGCGCCCGCACGTGCTGGCGAACCCCGACGTCTGGCCGCGCGTGGGAATCAGGTAAAATCCCCCCGATGGCGATCGACACGCGGCATCCGCGCGAGATCCGGGCCGACATCCGTGCCGGCAAGCTCCCCGGCGTGACGGCCGGGCTCGGGCAGGGGTTCGTGCAGGCGAACCTCGCCGTGCTGCCGAGAGATCACGCGTACGACTTTCTGCTGTTCTGCCAGCGAAACCCGCGGCCCTGTCCGCTCATCGAGGTCACCGACGTCGGCTCGGCGGAGCCGGTGGGTGTCGCCCCGGGTGCGGATCTGCGCACGGATCTGCCGCGCTATCGCATCTACAAGGACGGCGTGCTCGCAGACGAGGTGACCGACGCCACGCCGTACTGGCGCGACGACCTCGTCGCCTTCCTGCTCGGTTGCTCGTTCACGTTCGAGTGGGCGCTCCTGGAGGCCGGCATCGATCTGTGGCACGTGAAGCACGGCAAGAACGTCGCGATGTGGCGCACGTCGATCGAGTGCCGGCCCGCCGGCGCCTTCCATGGTCCGCTGGTGGTCTCCATGCGACCGATTCCGTCGGCGCAGCTGTCCAAGGCGGTCACGGCCAGCGCACGCTTCCCCAACGCCCATGGCGCGCCCGTCCACATCGGCGATCCCGCGGTCATCGGCATCAAGGACATCGCGCGCCCCGACTGGGGGGACGCGCAGCCGTTCGCGCCCGGTGACGTGCCGGTCTTCTGGGCGTGTGGCGTGACGCCGCAGGCGGTGGCGCTCAAGTCCAAGCCACCGTTCATGCTGACCCACAGTCCCGGTCACATGTTCATCACCGACATCCCGAACGCCACGCTGGCCGCCTTCTAGCTTGCGGTTTCTGCCGACCGGGGATCTCGCCCTCTCCGTCGAGCTCGGCGACGACATCAGCGTGGACGTCAACACGCGAGTCCGGGCGCTGGAATTTCTGATCGAGCAAAAGGCGGTGGCGGGCGTCGTGGAAACCGTGCCGTCGTACTGCGCGCTGCAGGTCTACTACGATCCCGTGGTCATCGGCTACGACGCCCTCTGCCGCGCCCTCACGCCGCTCGTCGAGCAGGCGGCCGCGACCACCATGCCCCCTGCGCGCGAGGTGGAGCTGCCGTGCTGCTACGGCGGCGACCTCGGGCCCGATCTGGACGCGGCCGCGCGGCGCCTGGCCCTGTCCGTCGACGAGCTCGTGCGGCTGCACGTCGGCGCCGAGTATCTCGTCTACTTCATCGGATTCACGCCGGGCCTGCCGTACATGACGGGTGCGCCGCCGCAGCTGACGATTCCGCGCCTCGACACACCGCGGGTCAAAGTGCCCGCCGGCAGCATCGGTATCGGCGGCATCCAGTGCTGCATCTATTCCGTGGACAGCCCCGGAGGCTTCTGGCTGCTCGGCCGCACGCCCCTGCGGCTCTACGATCCGGCCGCGGCGGAGCCCATTCTCTTGAAACCCGGCGATCGGGTGCGCTTCCGCGGTGTCGATCGCGCGGAGTTCGACGACATCGCGGCCCGCGTCGCCGCCGGCGCCTTTCGACCGGTGATCCGATGATCCGCGTGCTCGATCCCGGGCCGCAGACCACCGTGCAGGACGGCGGCCGCCGCGGCCAGCTACGCTACGGGATTCCGCCGTCGGGCCCCATCGACGGGCGGTCGTTCACCCTGGCCAACCGGCTCGTCGGCAACGCCGACGGCGTCGCCGGGCTCGAGTTCACGCTGATCGGCCCCCGATTGCGCGCCGAGGCGCCGTGTGCGATCGCTGTGACCGGCGCCGACGCGCCGCTGACGCTCAACGATGCGCCGGCGGCGGGGTGGGAGACGCTGATGCTGAGCACCGGCGACGTGGTGAGGATCGGCGCCGCGCGCTCCGGCGTTCGCGGCTACGTGGCCGTCGCCGGCGGCATCGACGTTCCGCCCGTGCTCGGCTCGCGCGCGACCTACCTCCGGGGACGGCTCGGCGGTCTCGAGGGCCGCCCGCTCCGCCGCGACGATCTCCTGAAGACGGGCGCTGCCGGGCGTGTCCGCGGCCGCGCCGTGCCGGCGAGCGCCATCCCGGACTGGCGCGCCGAGCCCGTGCTGCGCGTCGTGCTGGGACCGCAGGCCGATCGGTTCACCGAGGAGGGCCTCGCCGCGTTCCTCGGCGGCGCCTACGAGGTGCTGCCGCAGTCCGATCGGATGGGCGCGCGCCTGTCCGGGCCGCGGATCGCGCACGCGCGCGGCCACGACATCATCTCGGACGGCATCGCGCTGGGCGCCGTGCAGGTGCCCGGTGACGGCCAGCCGATCGTGCTCCTCGCCGACCGGCAATCGACCGGCGGCTACACCAAGATCGCCACCGTGTGCTCGTTCGACGTCCCGCGTGTGGGCCAGGCCAAGCCCGGCCAGCGCGTCCGCTTTTCCGCCGTCGACATCGCCAACGCGCAGCGGCTCGCCCGCGCGGCGGCCGTCGACATCGCCAACGTCGAGCTACAGGAGATCGCCTCATGAGTCTGGACAAAGAGCTCAGCGAGTACACCGCGAAGACCTCCCGCTCCCGCGCGCTGCACGAGGAAGCGGTCGGCGTCATGCCCGGCGGCAACAGCCGGACCACGACGTTCTTCGATCCGTACCCCTTCTATTTCCAGCGCGGGCAGGGCGCCCACATCTGGGACGCCGACGGCACCGAGCGGATCGATTTCAACAACAACTACACGAGCCTCGTCATCGGCCACGCGCACCCCGACGTGATCAAGGCGGTGCAGGCGGTGGCCGAGAACGGGCTGTCGTTCCCCGGCCCCACCGAGCACGAGATCCGGCTGGCCGAGATGCTCACCCGCCGGATTCCGTCGCTCGAGAGCGTGCGCTTCACCAACTCGGGCACCGAGGCGACCATGAATGCCGTGCGGCTCGCCCGCGCCTTCACGGGTCGCCCCAAGCTCGCCAAGTTCGAGGGCGCGTTCCACGGCACCCACGATTGGGTCATGGTCAGCGTCACGCCGGATCCGAAGACGGCGGGGAACCGCAAGCGACCGAAGCCGGTGGCGTGGTCGTCGGGCATCCCTCCCGCCGTGCTCAAGCACACGGTCGTGTTGCCGTGGAACGACCCGGAGGCGTGCGCCGAGATCCTCGCGCGCGAAGGTGAGCAGATCGCCGGCCTGATCGTGGACCCGCTTCTCTGCAACGCCGGCCTGGTGCCGCCGGCGGAGGGATTCCTGGAATTCCTCCGCGAGCAGACGCAGCGCCACGGCATCGTGCTGATCTTCGACGAGGTGATCTCCTTCCGCGTCGCGTGGGGCGGGGCGCAGGAGCGCTTCGGCATCCGGCCCGACCTCACGACGCTCGGCAAGGTCATCGGCGGCGGGTTGCCGGTCGGCGCCTTCGGCGGGCGGCGTGACATCATGGAGTTCTACGATCCGCGGAGGACCGGACCCCGCATCAGTCAGGGCGGCACCTTCAACGCGAATCCCGTCACCATGGCCGCCGGCGTTGCGACGCTGAACGTGCTCACCCCCGAGGCGTACACGCGCCTCGATGCCCTCGGTGAGCGGCTGCGTGGCGGTCTCGCGCGCCTGTTCTCGAACACACGGCGCAAGGGCCAGGTTACCGGCGTGGGCTCCCTGCTGTGGCTACACTGGACGACGGAGACGCTGAGTGATTATCGGTCGACGCGACCGAAAGATCCGGAGACGGCGCTGCGGGTGTTCGTCGGCCTGATCAACGAGGGCATCTTGCTCACGCAGCGCGGGCTGGGCGCCTGCTCGCTCGCAATGAGTGACGAGGATGTCGATCGCTTCGTGAATGCCTTGGCCCGGGTGTTGGCCCGGGCGTAGATCGGGGAAGAATTTACAGAGGTCAGGCAGCGACCGGCTTGTCCCGGTCGAGCGCGAGCTCGTCGAGGAGCGACGACCACATGACGGGCTTGGTCAGGACAACGTCGGCGCCGGCGGCCCGTGCCCGGGTCGTGAAGGGCTCGTCATAGCCGGTGACGACCACGATGCGGGGACGCCGTCGGGCATTCCGCACCGTCTGGCGAATGACCATTTCGCCCGGAATGTCGGGCAGTCCGAGGTCGGTCAGCAGGACATCGAAGTCTTCCCGCTCGGCAAGTCGCGCCGCTTCGACGCCGCTGCCGGTGGCGACGACCTTCGCCCCTTCCGCCTCCAGAAGCATTTTGAACACTTCGCGAATGTCGATGGCATCCTCCACCAGGAGGATCCGCGGCCGTCGCGAGGCACGCTCGCGCTCCATGCCGACCTCAGCTAGCAAGAGGAATGCCGGGCGCGGGCCTTGACCCCCCGGGACCAGGGTGGTCTACTGAGGCGCTCGTGAACAGCCCGTTGAAGCGCACTCCGCTGTATGACGCGCACGTCAAGGCCGGCGCCCGGATGGTGCCGTTCGGCGGCTGGGAAATGCCGGTGCAGTACGCCGGGATCGTCGAGGAGCACCGCACGGTCCGCACCTCCGTCGGACTGTTCGACGTCAGCCACATGGGCGAGTTCGAGGTCGACGGTCCGCACGCGCTGGCCGCGCTCCAGTCGCTCACCACCAACGACGTCTCCGCGCTCGACATCGGTCAGGTCCAGTACGCAGCACTGTGCTATCCCGACGGCGGCATCGTCGACGATCTGACCGTCTACCGTCTCGGCGCCGAGCGCTACATGCTCACCGTCAACGCCGGGAACATCGACAAGGACTGGGAGTGGGTCACGACGCAGGGGTCGGCCGGGCGCTGGCGCAACGTCTCGGCCGACACCGGGCTCATCGCCGTGCAGGGGCCGAGGGCGGAGGCGCTCGTGGGCGCGCTCGCGGAGCGCGAGGTGACGACCATCGGTTACTACCGGTTCGTCCACGGCGCGGTGGCCGGCGTGCACACGCTGCTCTCGCGCACCGGGTACACGGGCGAGGACGGCTTCGAGCTCTACGTTGCCGCGGCCGATACGCCGCGCCTCTGGAGCGCGCTGCTCGAGGCAGGCCGGTCGCATGGCGTCGCGCCCATCGGGCTCGGAGCGCGCGACACGCTGCGGCTCGAGATGCGCTACGCGCTGTACGGCAATGACATCGACGCCACCACCAACCCGCTCGAGGCCGGGCTCGGCTGGATCGTGAAGCCCGCGAAGGGCGCATTCATCGGCCGGGACGCGATCGAGAAGGTGCGCGCGGCCGGGCTCTCGCGGCGGCTCGTCGGCCTCGAGATGGCCGAGCGCGCCGTCGCGCGCCACGGATATCCGGTCGTGCAGGACGGCGCGCGCATCGGCGTGGTGACCTCGGGATCCTACGGCCCCTCGGTCGACCGCTACATCGCCATGGCGTACGTCCCCGCCGCCCAGGCCGCCGTCGGCACGGAGATCGGTGTCGAGATCCGCGGCCAGGCGAAGGCGGCGCGCGTCGTGAAAACGCCGTTCCACCCGTCACGGACGAAGAAATAACCTGTTCGGAGGACAGCTGCCCATGGCCAACGTCCCGGCAGAGCTCAAGTACACGAGAGAGCACGAGTGGGCCAAGCGCGAGGGCGACCGCATCCGCGTCGGCATCACCGAATACGCGCAGGAGCAGCTGGGCGACGTGGTCTTCGTCGAGCTGCCGAAGATCGGCGCCAAGGTCAGCGCGCATCAGGCATTCGGCGTGGTGGAGTCGGTGAAGGCCGTCTCCGATCTCTTCGCGCCCATCTCCGGCGAGGTGGTGGAGACCAACGCCGAGCTGCCGCCGAAGCCCGAGACGGTGAACAAGGATCCGTACGGCAAGGGCTGGATGATCGTGGTGAAGCCCTCGAACGCGGGAGAGTGGGACCAGCTGCTGTCGGCCCAGCAGTACGAGAAGTTCGTGGCGGAGGCCGGCCACTGATGCCGTCCCGCTACATCGCGAACACGCCGGCCGAGCAGCGCGACATGCTCAAGACCATCGGCGCGGCGTCGATCGAGGATCTGCTCGTCAAGATCCCGCCGAAGGCGCGGCTCTCGCGGCCGCTCGCGCTGCCGCCGGCGCTGGCCGAGACGGATCTGGTGCGCCACCTGCGCGCGCTGGCGGCCACCAACGCCGACGCCGACCGCTTCGCGTGCTTCGTCGGCGGGGGCTCCTACGACCACTATGTGCCGAGCCCGATCAATCATCTGATCTCGCGGGGCGAGTTCTTCACCGCCTACACGCCCTACCAGCCGGAAGCGAGTCAGGGCACGCTGCGCACGATCTACGAGTACCAGACGATGATCGCCGAGCTCACCGGCATGGACGTGGCCAACGCGTCGATCTACGACGGCGCCTCGTCGCTGGCGGAGGCGGCGTTGATGGCCCACGCGGCGACGGACCGTCGCGAGATCGTGCTGGCGCGCGGCGTGAACCCGCTCTACCGGCGCGTCACCGCGACGTACTGCGACGGCGCCGGCGTCCGCCTGCGCGACGCGGCCGGCCCCGACGGCGCGCTCGACCTCGACACCGCCCGCAAGCTGGTGACGGCGAAGACGGCCGCGCTGGTGGTCCAGTCGCCCAACTTCTTCGGCATTCTCGAGGACGTCGCGGCCGCGGCCGAGCTGGCCCACGCGGCCGGCGCGCTGCTGGTGGTGGTCTCGGACCCCGTGAACCTCGGCGTGCTGGAGGGACCCGGCCGTCTCGGCGCCGACATCGTCGTCGGCGAGGGGCAGGGCCTCGGCGTGCCGATGTCGTTCGGCGGTCCGAACCTCGGCGTGTTCGCCGCCCGATCTGCCCTCGTGCGCCGCATGCCCGGCCGGCTGGTCGGCGCGACCGTCGACCGCGACGGGGCGCGGGGCTTCGTGCTGACGCTGCAGACGCGCGAGCAGCACATCCGCCGGGCCAAGGCGACCTCGAACATCTGCACGAACGTGGCGCTCTGTGCGCTCATGGCGACGATCTACCTCGCCACGCTCGGCAAGCAGGGGCTGCGGCGCGTCGGCGAGCTGTCGACGGCCAAGGCGCACTATGCGGCCGAGCAGCTCACGAAGGTCCCCGGCGTGTCGCTGCGTTTCGCGCAGCCCTTCTTCAAGGAGTTCGTGCTGCGTCTGCCGAAGCCGCCGGCGACGGTCGTGGCCAGGCTCGCCAAGCGGCGGATCCTGCCCGGCGTGCCGCTCAAGACGTACGACAGGATGCTCGCCGACTGCCTGCTGGTGGCGGTGACGGAGCAGCGCACGCGCGAGGAGATCGACGCCTATGCGGCGGCGCTGGCGGAGGTGCTGAAGTGAGCGGCCTGAATGCGTACGACAGGCTCGTCTTCGAGCTGTCCTCGCCGGGGCGCGTCGGATTCTCGCTGCCCGAGAGCGACGTGCCGGCCGGGCCGCTCACCGAGCTGGTGCCCGAGAAGTATCTGCGCGGCGCCGCGGCGGCGCTGCCCGAGGTCTCCGAGTTCGACGTCGTGCGGCACTATTCGCGGCTGTCGCGCATGAACTACGGGGTCGACACGCACTTCTACCCGCTCGGCTCGTGCACGATGAAGTACAACCCCAAGCTCAACGAGGACATGGCGCGCCTCGCCGGCTTCGCCCGGCTCCACCCGCTCGTGCGGGACGAGGACGCGCAGGGGGCGCTGCAGCTGATGTACGACCTGGCCGCGATGCTGGCCGAGATTGCCGGCATGGACGCCGTCTCGCTGCAGCCGGCCGCCGGCGCCCAGGGCGAGTTCGCCGGCGTGCTGATGATCCGCGCATACCATCAGTCGCGCGGCGAGAAGCGCACCAAGGTCCTCATCCCGGACTCCGCCCACGGAACCAATCCCGCGTCGACGGCCATCGCCGGCTACGAGGTCGTGGAGGTGAAATCGCTGCCCAACGGCGAGGTCGACGTGGAATCGCTCGCGCGCGAGGTCGGGCCGGACGTGGCGGCCTTCATGATCACCGTGCCGAACACGCTCGGCATGTTCGAGCCGCGGATCATGGAGATCACCGACATCTGTCACGCCAAGGGCGTGCAGGTGTACATGGACGGCGCCAACCTGAACGCCATCCTGGGCATCACGCGGCCCGGGGATCTCGGCTTCGACGTCTGTCACTTCAATCTCCACAAGACGTTCACGACCCCGCACGGCGGCGGCGGGCCGGGCGCGGGGCCGGTCGGGATCAAGGCGCACCTGGAGCCGTTCCTGCCGGTGCCGGTCATCGTGAAGGACGGCGACACGTACGCGCGCGACTGGAAGCGGCCGAAGTCGATCGGCAAGCTGCAGGCGTTCTGGGGCAATTTCGGGATGCTCGTGCGCGCCTACACGTACATCCGGACGATGGGCGCCGACGGGCTGCGCAGCGTCGCCGACAACGCGGTGCTGAACGCGAACTACATCATGAAGCGCCTCGAGGCGGACTACGATGTGTCTGTGCCGGGGCCGTGCATGCACGAGTGCGTGATGTCGGCGCGGCGGCAGAAGAAGCACGGCATCACCGCGACCGACATCGCCAAGCGGCTCCTCGATCTCGGGTTCTACGCGCCCTCGACCTACTTTCCGCTGATCGTGGAGGAGGCGCTGATGATCGAGCCGACGGAGACCGAGGCGAAGGAGACGCTCGACGCCTTCTGCGATGCCATGATCCAGATCGCGCGGGAGACCGAGCGCGAGCCGGCCGTCATCCACGACGCTCCCGTCACCACGCCCGTGCGCCGCCTCGATCAGACGCGCGCCGCGCGCGAGCCCGACCTCAAGTGGAGCCCCAAGGGCTAGCGGCCTGGCGTTTCCTCGTCACTGAGCCCTGCGACGGGGCGACCAACATGGCCATCGATGAGGCCCTGTGGCGCGGGCGCCAGGCGGGAACCTCGCCGCCCACGCTTCGATTCTTCGCCTGGGCCCCGCCGACGGTCTCGCTCGGGTACGGCCAGCCGCTCGATCGACACGTCGACGCGGACGCATGTCGGCGCCTCGGCGTCGGCGTTGTCCGCCGGCCGACGGGTGGCAGCGCCATCTATCACGACGGGCCCGAGCGCGAGCTGACGTACAGCGTGGCAGCCACTGCCGCCGATCTCGGCGTCTCGGCGGACCTGCTCGACACCTATCGCTGGATCGGCCGCGCGCTCGTGCGCGGGCTGAACGCGCTGGGCGCGGGCGCCGAGATGATCCCGACCGGCCGTGGTCTCGCGCGCGATCCGGCGTTCTGCTTCGCGCGCACCGGCGCCTACGAGATCGAGGTCGGGGGCAAGAAGCTCGTCGGCAGCGCACAACGGCGGCAGGGGACCTCGTTCCTCCAGCATGGCGCCGTGTTGCTCGGCGTCGACGAGCCGCGCCTGGGTGCGCTCTTCCCCACCACGCGGGCGCCGCTCACGAGCATGACGACGCTCGAGGCGGCCACCGGCCGCCGGCCGCGCTTCGACGACGTGGCGACCGCGCTGCGGGAGGCCTTCGAAGCCGAGCACGGACTCACGCTTGCGCCGGGCGGGCTGACGGAGGACGAGACGGCACACGTCGAGCGGCTGGTCCGCGATCGCTACGGACTCGACACCTTCATGACCGCGTCCGCGTCCCCGGCCGGCCGCGAGTGAGCCGCGAGTATCCGGATTATCCGCGCGTCGGCGTGGGCGCCATCGTGCTCCACGAGGGGCGCGTGCTCCTGGTCAGGCGCGGGCGGGCCCCGGGCCTGGACCTCTGGAGCGTGCCCGGTGGCCTCGTGGAGCTCGGCGAGACGACGGTGGAGGCGGCGTGCCGCGAGGTCGCGGAAGAGACCGGCCTCAAGGTGCGCATCGCCGGCGTGGTCGGCCTGCTCGACCGGGTGACGCGCGATGCCGAGGGCCGCGTCCGCTATCATTGGGTGCTGGTCGATTATCTCGCCGTGCCTGAGTCAACGGAGACGCTGAGGGCCGGCAGCGACGCGGCGGAGGTGCGCTGGGTGACCATCGACGAGGTGGAGCGGTTGCCGATCACCGAAGGGTTGTCGGACATGATCCGCCGCGCCGTCGCGCTGAGCGGAGCGGGCGCATGAAGG
>Ga0075421_100000194_pt1 | contig 56985 bp, 51 predicted proteins | sample SoiMetdeltSBSDD5_FD_75292 | JGI IMG/M metagenome (GOLD analysis project Ga0075421, IMG submission 75292) | Bulk soil microbial communities from a Populus tree surrounding site in Tennessee, USA - Soil MetaG P. deltoides SBSDD5 | ecosystem: Environmental > Terrestrial > Soil > Tree plantation... | reverse complement strand
AGCTCCGCCCGCCGGTGAACACCAGGTACAAGTACAGCAAGGCGAACAACCTGCTGGCGATGTGGGCCAGCCGGTGGCGGCGGGTGTTCCCGATGTCGCAGGATGCCCGCAGGCGCTACGGCTACGTCATCCCCACCGATGCCGGCTTCAAGACGGACCTCTACGACCATTGGGAGAAGCGCGAGCTCGCCCGGCGGCTACCGGACGGCTCGTGGGAGATGTTCGACCCCGTGCGGGCGGAGTGGCTCCCCGAGAGCGAGATCCACAAGGGGCACATCATGCCGTGCGTCGACCACCACCTCATGTTGGTCAAGCGCCTCGGCGACGACGCCACCCGCACCCCGGCCAACGAGAGCCTCCGCAAGCAGATCGTCAAGACGTTCATGCGCAACGTGGAGAACTACGTCCCGGTGTTCGCACCGCGCAACACCCGTGAGGGCCGCGAGAGCCCGTGGACCTACGAGGGCGACCACCCCGACTTCCGCGTCGGCGGCCAGGAGATCACCGTCCTCCCGACGGGCGAACGCCTCCGCACCCTCAAGCAAGCGCCGACCTTCGAGTAGCAGCCGAGGGGCGGGGGTTCCCCTTGACTGTCACTGCCCGTCGTTAAGGTCGGTCGCATGGACGAGATGACCCAAACACCCCCGATTTCACGGGTGATCGGGACCGAGCCGGCGACGCCGCTCGAGTTCTGGGTCGGCGTGGCGCCGGGGTCCTACCTGCAGCTCGACGACGTCGTGATGGTCGATCGCGTCCTGCCCGACGGCCAGACGGTGCGGATGGCCGGGATGGTCACCCAGGTCCGGGCCCGGCACGAGGGCGCCCGCATGGACAACGACGTGTTCCTCGTCGCCGACGGCGTGCTCCCTGCCGAGGTCAGCGAGGTCGCCCAGGTGCTGACCACCCGGTTCGAACCCGAGATCTACGTGCCGCCCCTGCCGGGCAGCGAGGTGCGCAAGGCGGTCGGCGCGGAGCGCGACGAGGCGCTGTTCTTCGACCAGATGCGCAAGCGGCTGCCCGCCGGCCTCTCCCGGGACGACGAGCCGTTCCACCTCAACCTCGAGTTCCTCGACGGCACCCGGGGCGCACACGTCAACATCAGCGGGATCTCGGGCGTCGCCACCAAGACCACGTACGCCACGTTCCTGCTCTACAGCCTGTTCCACTCGGGTGCCCTGGGGGCCGACGCGGCCAACACCAAGGCGCTGATCTTCAACGTCAAGGGCGAGGACCTGCTGTTCCTCGACCACCCCAACGTCGACCTGCCCGACGACCAGCCGGCCCGCTACGCCGCGCTGGGCCTGCCGACCGGCCCGTTCGCGTCGGTGGCCATGTTCGCCCCGCCGCTGCGTGACGACCCCAACGCCAGCCCCGACGTCGCATCCCGCCAACTCGACGTCACGTCGTTCTTCTGGACGCTGGAGCAGTTCTGCCACGACGAGCTGCTGCCGTTCCTCTTCGCCGACGCCGAGGACGACCGCCAGCAGTACACCATGGTCGTCCACAACGTGACGGCCAAGCTCAAGCAGGCCGCGGCGGTCGGCGACGGGGCCGTCGAGGTCGACGGCGAGGTGGTGCGCAGCTTCGACGACCTGGTCGAGCTCATCGAGGGGAAGGTCGATCCCGACGGCCTCGACCAGTGGGCGGGCCGGGCCATCGGCATCGGCACCATCAACGCCTTCCTCCGGCGCCTCCACGGTGCCCGCCGCCACCTGCGCCACCTCATCCGGGCCGACGTGCCCCGGCCGGAGAGCCACAAGATCGACCTCGACCGCAAGCAGGTCACAGTCGTCGACCTTCACAACCTCAACGACCGGGCCAAGCGCTTCGTGGTGGGCGTGGTGCTGCGCCGGGCGTTCGAGCGCAAGGAGCGATCGGGCCAGGCCCGGCCGCTGCAGTTCGTCGTGCTCGACGAGCTCAACAAGTACGCCCCGCGCGACGGGTCGAGCCCGATCAAGGAGATCTTGCTGGACGTCGCCGAGCGGGGGCGCTCGCTCGGGATCATCCTCATCGGCGCGCAGCAGACGGCCAGCGAGGTCGAGCGGCGCATCGTCGCCAACTCGGCCATCCGGGTCGTCGGCCGGCTCGACACCGCCGAGGCGGCCCGCGGTGAGTACGGCTTCCTGCCGCCGGTGCAGCGGCAGCGGGCCACCATCGTCAAGCCGGGCACCATGCTGATCAGCCAGCCCGAGCTGCCGGTGCCGCTGGTGGTGCAGTTCCCGTTCCCGGCGTGGGCGACGCGAGCGAGCGAGGCGGGGGTGACCGCCGACGCCGTCGGCACTGGCAACGGTCAGGGCGGCGCGGCCGACGCGTTCGCAGGGTTCCCCCAGGGCTGACGGATCGAGGGCGCGGACATGCGACTGCTCCACACCTCCGACTGGCACGTGGGCAAGGGCATCCGGGGCCGATCCCGGGCGGCCGAGCACCAGGCGGTGCTGGCCGAGCTCGCAGCGGTGGCCGACCGCGAGTCGGTCGACGTGGTCATCGTGGCCGGCGACCTGTTCGACACGGCCACGCCCACAGCCGACTCCGAGCGCATCGTCTACCAGGCGCTGCTGAACCTGGCGGCGGGCGGTCGACCGGTGGTGGTCATCGCCGGCAACCACGACTCGGCCGGTCGGCTCGCGGCGGTGGCGCCGCTGTCGGAGGCCAGCGGGATCCACGTGGCGTCGGCCATCCGCAAGCCGGGGGAGGGCGGCGTGATCGACTTGCCGCTCGGAGCCGAGACCGCCCGCATCGCCCTGCTCCCTTTCCCGTCGCAGCGCTACGTCGTCACTGCCGACCTCCTCATGGCGGCCAACGACGCCGCCGACACCCACGCGGCCTACGCCGACCGGGTCGGGCGCATCCTCGGGGCCCTCACCGGTGGCTTCGAGACCGGCACCGTCAACATCGTCGTCGCGCACCTCATGGTCCTCGGCGGGCTCATGGGCGGCGGTGAGCGGGGCGCCCACACGGTCTTCGACTACTGGGTGCCGGCTACGGCGTTCCCGTCCAGCGCCCAGTACGTGGCGCTGGGGCACCTCCACCGGGCGCAGCGCATCGACGGGCCGGCGCCCCTACACTACTGCGGCTCGCCCCTGCAGCTCGACTTCGGTGAGACGGCCAACGAGCCGGTGGTCAGCGTCATCGACGTCCGCCCGGGGCTGCCGGCCGACGTCCGGTCCGTGCCGCTGACCGCGGGCCTGCGGCTTCGCACCCTGCGGGGCCCGCTGGCGGCGTTGGCCGAGCGGGCCGGGAGCGTCGGCGACGACCACCTGCGCCTCGTGCTCGACGAGCCGTCACGCATCGGGCTGGCCGACGAGGCGCGCGAGCTGTTCCCCACCGCGGTCGAGGTGGTGCTGGCCGCACGGGACGAGCAGGCGGCCACCGCGACCAAGGCCGAGGCACGGCTGGGGCGCACGCCGCACGACCTGCTCTCCGACTACCTCGACGAGCGCGACGCCGCGGACCCTCGGGTGGTCACGCTGTTCGACGAGCTGGTCGACGAGCTCGAGGTGGCGCCATGAGGCCGGTCCGCCTGGAGATGGAGGGCTTCACCGTCTTCCGTCAGCCCGTCACCGTCGACTTCGCAGACGCCAACCTGTTCGCCCTCTCCGGTCCGACGGGCGCCGGGAAGACCAGCATCATCGACGCCATCACGTTCGCGCTCTACGGCGCCGTGCCCCGGCTCGACGACCGCCGGGCGGTCGCGCCCGTCGTCAGCCAGAACCTCACCGAGGCCCGGGTACGGCTCGACTTCTCGGTCGGCGACACCACCTACACCGCCGTCCGGGTGGTCCGCGCCACCAAGACCGGGGCCACCACCAAGGAGGCCCGCCTGCAGCGGGGCGACGAGGTGCTCGCCGGCAACGCCGACGAGGTCGGCACGGCCGTCACCGACCTGCTCGGGCTCAGCTTCGAGCACTTCACCACCTGCGTCTCGCTGCCGCAGGGCCAGTTCGCCCGGTTCCTGCACGACAAGCCCCGGGATCGGCAGGACCTGCTGGTCCGGCTGCTCGACCTCGGGCTGTACGACCGGGTGGCCAGCGCCGCCCGGCAACGGGCCGGCCTCGCCGCCAGCAAGGTCGAGGGGCTGGAGGGCCAGCTGACCCGCCTCGCCGAGGCGACGCCCGAGGCGCTGGCGGCAGCGACCGAACGGGTCGCCGCGCTCGGGGAGCTGGCTGCGGCGCTGGCTGCGGCCCGGCCGGAGATCGATGCGCTCGCCGAGGCGGCCCGGACGGCCCGCGCCGCTGCCGAGGTGTGCCGCGGGCACGTGACCCGGCTTGAGGCCTTGCGGGCCCCCGACGATGTCGCGGCGCTTGCCGAGCAGCTGACCCTCGCATCTGAGGAGCGAGCCCGGCTGTGCGCGGCCGAGGAGGCCGGGGCCGCCGCGCTCACCGAAGCCGAAGCCGTGCTCGCGGACCTGCCAGCCCGAGCCGACCTCGAAGCGATCAAGCGGGACCTCGACGCCCGCACCGCGCTGGAGGACCGCGTGAAGGTGGGGGAGCAGGCCGCGATCGACGCGGCGCTGGCCGTCGACACGCAGCGAGAGGCGGAGCAGGAGGCCGATCGAGCACGAGCCCGATGCGCGGAGGTGCTCGAACGGTTGCGGATCGAGCACCGGGCGCATGCCCTGGTCCCGGCGCTCCGCGAGGGCGAGCCGTGCCCGGTGTGCCGCCAGCCGGTCGCAGCCATCCCCGTGGTAGACCTGCCCGACCTGGCCGAGGCCGAGCAGGCCTTGGCCCGGGCCGAGGTGCGCCTGAAGCGGACCACGGGCGCGGTCGTCGATGCCGGCAAGCACCAGGCCCGCGTCGACGAAACGCTGACCCGCCTCCGCCGCGAGCTGGACGACGTCACCTCCCGCCTCGCCGCCGTCACGCTCCCCGGCACCTCCGGGTCCCGACCCGACGCCGCCATGGTCGGCGGTCGCTCCGCGGCCGAGCTCGACGGCACGCTGTTCGGCGGTAGCACCGCAGGCGAACCCGACGCCGCCACGGTCCTTGGCATTCCGACGCAGGAGGTCGTCGGCGGACTGCTCGAGGAAGCCCGGCGAGCGGAGGCGGCGGTGGGGGAGGCCCGGAAGGCGGATCGGGCGGCGCGGGATGCGCTCACGCAGCTCGATCGGCGGCGGGAGGAACTGACGCGTCGAGAGGGCACGGCCCGGCGGGAGTTCGAGGGGGCTCGGGATGCGGTCGCCGTGCTCGGGCCGCCGGCGGCCGAGCGGTCGGACCTGGCCGCCGACTGGCAGGAGCTCGTGGCCTGGGCGGAGCAGCTCCGGCCGCAACTCACCGCCGACGCCGACGAGCAGCTGCGCGCCGCGGGCGAGACCGAGCAACAGGAGAAGGACCGTCGGGCGGCGCTGGCAGATACCTGTCGGGCGGCGGGCGTCGAGCCGCCGCCCCCGCCCACCTGGCCGGGCGAGGCGGTGGCGGCCGAGCACGCCCGGACCGAGCAGGCCGTCCAGCGGCTCGAGGCCGACATGGCCGAGGCAAGGCGACTGCGGGACGAGGTGGCGAGCCTCACGGAGCAGCGCCAGGTGGCGGAGGCGCTCGCCAACCACCTGGCGGCGAACCGCTTCGAGAAGTGGCTGCTCGACGAGGCCGTGCAGCGGCTGGCGGCCGGGGCCACCGAGATCCTCGCCGAGCTGACCGGTGGCGCTTACGCGCTGGCGGTCGACACGAAGAGTGGGGCGTTCACCGTGGTCGACCACGCCAACGCCTCCCAGCCGCGGTCGGCGCGCACGTTGTCGGGCGGGGAGACGTTCCTCGCGTCACTGGCCCTCGCCCTGGCGCTCGCCGACCAGGTCGCCGAGCTGGCTGCGGGCGGTTCGGCCCGCCTGGAGTCGTTGTTCCTCGACGAGGGCTTCGGCTCGCTGGACCACGACACCCTCGACGTCGTGGCCACCGCGCTCGACGAGCTCGGTGCCCGGGGCCGCATGGTGGGCGTCGTCACCCATGTCCGCGAGCTGGCCGAGCGACTGCCGGTCCGCTTCGAGGTGCGCCGGGCGGCCGGCGCGGCCTCCGTCGAACGGGTCGAAGCGTGAGCATCCGCGCCGGCGCTACCCCGGTCCACGACACTCGGGGGATGCGGTTCGCAGTCGAGTCGTGGGCGCCCGACTTCGGAGCCCCCAGCGAAGGTGACGGCATGGCGGCGTCGGACGCCATCGTCGACATCGCAGTCGAGGTGCCGCCCGACGCGTGGGCGCCGATCGACCCGGCCGACCGGGCCGTGGGTGCCGTCGAGTCGGTGCTGTTCGTCGACGGCGTGCAGCGGATCGACGCCCGGGTCTGGGTCACCACCGACGACGGCCTGCCCCGCCTGGGCGTGTGTGCCAGCTTCGGCGCCGGTGCCGTGTGGTGCAACGGCACGGCCCGGGTGGTCGCCGCCGACGTGCGGCGGGCGGTGCTCTGCCCCACGCAACAGCTCGACGCCATCGTCACCCGGCATGGCGACTACGAGCCCCGCGCCATCAAGGAGCCGGGCGGGGCGGCGGTGCAGGAGGCGCTCGGCCAGGCCCGCGGCGACCTCGAGGCCCGGGTCGCCATCGAGACCTCGTCGCACGCCGGCGCCGACCTCATGGTCGTCGACGGCCCGCTCGGCGACCGCCGCCACATCCCCTGCGCCATGGGGTACATCAAGGCCCACCACGTCGCCTACCTACCGCCGGCACAGCAGGCGGTGCTCGGCCGACTCGGGCCAGGCGAGCGCACGCCGCTCTTCCGGATCGGCGACCGGCGGTTCCGCTACTCGTGGTATGTGCGCCTGCCTGGGCCGATGAGCCACCCGGCCGCCGGCCTCGTGCGCTGCGAGCTGGCCGGCGAGCTGTCGCTACCCGAGGCCGTGGGTCTCGCCGACCGGGCCACGGTCACGCTGCCCCGCTTCGCGACCCGTCCCCACCAGGACCCCCGCGCCCCGCAGAACTTGCACCCCATCGCCGGCCTCGAGCGCGAGCTCCGCCGCCGCCTCGGCGACGCCGCCCTCCTCGAACGAGCCCTCCGGGTCGCCGCGGCCTCGTCGTCCTAGCGCTCACCGTCCCCGGGTGAGGATGACGACGGTCGACGCGGCCACCACGAGCCGAACCAGCGGGTAGCGCGGCACCCAGACGCGGCCCCGGCGGAGGCGGCGCCACCCGATCGTGGCCAGCGCGACGAGTCCGAGGACGACCCACAGCGCCCAGGGCCCGATCACCGTCCAGGCGACGAGCGCCCCGGCGACGCCCAGCGCCCGGCCGGGCCACCGCACGAGGGACCGCACCAGCACCACCCCGAGCATTGCGACCAGCGTCGCCGACAGCACGCTCACCCCGCCACGGTGCGGGCACCACCTCTGGGCCCACCTCATTCGAACCGGATGATCCGCCCCCCGCCGCCCCGGCGAGCACCGAGGGGCCCCGGACGGTCTCGCGCTCCCGGGTCTGCGGGTTCTCCCGTCGGGTCGGCTCGGTCAGCCGGGCGCTGTGAGCCCCGAGGGCCCCGGACGGTCTCGCCGGTCTGGGTCTGCGGGTTCTCCCGTCGGGTCGGCTCGGGCGGCCGGGCGCTGCGAGCCCCGAGGGGCCCCCGGAAGGTCTCACCGGTCCGGGTCCGCCGATTCTCCCGTCGGTCGGCTCGGGCGGCCGGGCGCTGGGAGCCCCGAGGCCCGGGCTGCCTCATGGGCCCGGGCCTGCGGGGTCCTCGCCCGAACGGGGGTCCTGGCGGATTGCCCCCGCGGGGGTCGGGCTCGGCCACCCAATGGCGAGCCCCGAGGGCCCGGGCCGGCGGGTGAGCCGGCCGGGCCCTCGATCTCGGTTGGTGCCGGCTCAGCCGGAGGCGGCACCGGAGTCCTGTCGATGCTGCCCGTCGGTCGCCGCCGCCTCGTTGTCGTGCGCTCCGAGGTCGGTGCGGCTCGAGACGGGTCAGCGGCGGGCGGCGGCGACGCCGAAGTAGTCGCCGCCCTTCTTGCGGGGGTCGTCGGTGCCCCAGTCGCGGCGGCGGTCGACGGGGGCCAGGCGGGGGATGTGCTTCGAGCAGTGGATGTAGGCCTCCTCCACGGTGACCACGATCCACCGCTCGGGCCGCCGGCCCGGCACGAAGTCGATGACGTCGACCGGGTAGCGCCCGGCGAAGTCGCCCGGCGCCACCAGCTCGGCCGAGCCGTTGACGTGCAGGCCGATGAGGTCGGTGATGAAGTCGACGAAGAGGATCCCCACGTGGGGGTTCTCCGTCATGTTGCCGGCGCTGGCCATGACGCCGTTGCCCCGGTACTCGGGCCAGGCGAGGGTGCCGGGCCCCAGCACCTGCATGAAGCCCGGCGGTCCCGCCCGGAACGAGGCGTCGCACTCCCCGTGCTCGTCGGCGGTGGCGATGAAGGCCATCTCCATCCGCCCGATGAACTCCTGCATCTGGTCGTTGAGCTGATCGCTCATCTGCTGGCCGTAGAAGCGATTGGCCCGCTCCTGCGTCCCGCAGGCCTCCTGGAGGAGGCGCTCCCCCGCAGAGCCAACCCTCGGAAGGGTCCCCGCCGCGGTCTCGGACGGTCCATGCACAGCACCCTCCTGACCGGAGCCACCCGCCGGCGTCGTTGACGACTTTGAGCCCGCCATTACGTTTCGTCGATCACCCACCACGCTACGTGCAGACGACCTGTTCGGCAAGAGCCAATCGGCAAGGTTGCAAGCCGGCGAGGTTGCATCGCGGCGCATCGCATCCTCTTAGGCAGGTCAGCTGAGCGGCGGACGACGGTCGGCCCAGGGATGGGCGACCTCCAGCGTGCGGGCGAGCTGGAGCAGCAGGTCCTCCCGCCAGGGCGCGGCCACGATCTGGACGCCGACGGGCAGGCCGGTGGCCTCGTCATGGTGGACGGGGACCGAGATCGCCGGCTGGCCGGTCACGTTGAACAGCGACGTGAACACCGCCATCGGATAGCTGTTGACGAGCGCCATCAGCGGATCGTCCTCGACGCCGGCCCGCCACGCGCCCACCAGCGGCGGCAGGCACGCCATCGTCGGCGTCACGAGGAGATCGACCCCGTCGACGAACGCCTCGACGATCCGCCGCGACAGCAGCTGGGCCCGGTGCACGGCCTCGGCGTACGCCCAGGAGTCGACGCCCCGGGCCGCGTCGTGCAGCGCCCGGTTGTGGGGCTCGACCCGCGACGGGTCCGCGAGCGGGATCCCGGCACCGCCGACGTTCCAGATCGTCGTGAACGTCGCGATCAGCTCGTCGGCCGCGGGCAGCGGCAGGGGCGCGTCGACGATGTGGTGCCCCGCCGACTCGAGCGTCCGCAGCGTCAGGTCGACCGCATCGACGCACGCGGGGTCGACGCCCAGACCGTCGATCGGGGAGACGGCCAGCGCGCCGATCCGGAGCCCGGTCGGCGGGGCAGCCGCCAGCGGGTCGGTGAACGACCACATCGGCGTCGGGGGCGACCACCACGCCGCCGGGTCGTGGCACGCGAGCACATCCAGGGCCGCGGCGGAGTCGGCCACCGTGCGGGTGACCACGCCGTTGGTGGCGAACCCTTCCAGGTCGACAGCCACGTTGGTGACCAGGCCCCGGGTCGGCTTCAGCCCGACCAAGCCGTTGCACGACGCCGGGATGCGGATCGAGCCGCCGCCGTCGCCGCCGTGGGCGATCGGCGCCAGGCCGGCGGCCACGGCCGCACCCGCGCCGCTCGACGACCCGCCCGGCGTGCGGTCCGGGTCCCACGGGTTCCGCGAGATGCCCAGGGCCTCGCTCTCGGTGAACGGCACGGTTCCGAACTCGGAGGTGGTGGTCTTGCCCAACGGGACGAACCCGGCGTCGACGAACCGCTGGACGACCGGGTCCGACGCGGCGGCCGGCGCCGTGCTCGCCCCGGCCGACCCGTAGGTGGTGGGCCAGCCGGCCACGTCGAGGAGGTCCTTGATCGGCAGCGGCACGCCGTGGAACCGCGGGAGGTCGTGAGGTGAGCCGGCCCGCGCAACGGCGTCGGCCGCGGCCGACGCGGCCTTGCGGGCGTCGTCGTCGGCGCGGTGGCAGAACGCGTTGAGCCGATCGTCGAGGTGGTCGATCCGGTCGAGGTAGGTGTCGACCACCTCGACCGGGCTCACCTCCTTGCGGCGGATGGCGGCGGCCAGCTCGACGGCCGGCGTGAACGGGTCGATGGGGGAGTGCGTCATGCCGCCAGCGTCGCAATCGGCCCGGGGCCGGGTCTTGGAGGAATGTCGCGCCCCTGCGGCAAGGCGGCAGGGCGGGAGGTGGCTCCTAGCCTGGCGCCATGCGATCCATCGGGCCGGCTCGTGAGGCTGCGGCTGTGTGGGACATCGCCACGCCGTCGCGCCCCGGCCGGCTGCCGGGGGTCAGCATGGCCGGGTTCCGCGAGGCCACGACCGACCTCGTCGACCTCCGGGTGGTCCCGTACCCGGCGGTCACCGTGGTCGTCGATCTCGGCGCCGGGCTGCTCGTCGTCGACGACATGACTGGCTGCCAGCAGCAGGGCAGCATCGTCGCCGGGCTCGCTCCCGGGAGCATGCGCGGCAGCGGCCGGGACATCGAGTGCCTACAGGTGCGGCTCTCGCCGGTGGTCGCCCACGCGGTGCTGGGCGGCGCTCCCGAGCTCGGCGGGGCGGTGGTCGCCCTCGAGGACCTCTGGGGCCACGACGCCGCCCGCACCCAGGAGCAGCTGCGCGCCGCCACGTCGTGGGACGACCGGTTCGACCTCGCCGAAGAAGCGCTCGGGCGCCGGTTCGAGGCCGGCCACAAGGTCGACCCGGAGGTCGCCGAAGCCTGGGAGCAACTGGTCACCACCCGGGGGCAGGTCCGGGTCGAGGAGCTGGCCACCGAGGTCGGCTGGAGCCGCAAGCGCCTCTGGTCGAGGTTCCGGTCCCAGGTCGGGCTCACCCCCAAGCGGGCGGCGCAGCTCGTGCGCTTCGACCACGCGGCCCACCGCCTCGCCGCCGGCCACAGCCCGGCCCAGGTCGCGGCCGAGGGCGGCTACGCCGACCAGTCCCACCTCCACCGCGACGTGGTGGCGTTCGCCGGCGTGACCCCGACCGCCGTCGCGGCCGCGCCCTGGCTCGCGGTCGACGACGTCGCCTGGGGAGCCGAGCAGGTGGCGCTCCGCAGCGACGGGGGCAAAGATGCCGGCCATGACCAGCGAGCGGATTGAGGTCCAGCGGATCATCCCCGTCGACCCGGCGACGATCTTCACCCTGCTGTGCCGCCCCGACGGCCACGTCACCATCGACAGCTCGGGCATGTTGATGGACGCCACCGGCGATCCCGTCACCGCCGTCGGCGACACCTTCGTCGTGCACATGGACCGCGAGGCGCTCAACGACTACCCGCTCGGCCTTTACGACGTGACGGTGCAGATCGTCACGTTCGAGCAGGACCGGGAGATCGCCTGGACCATCGTGGGCCAGATCAAGCCGCAGATCGGCCACGTCTACGGCTACCGGCTCGAGCCCATCGAGGAGGGCACGCTGGCCACCTCCTACTACGACTGGTCGGACATCGACCCGGCGTGGAAGGAAGCCGACATCTTCCCGATCATCCCCGAGTCCGCCCTCCGCGCCACCCTCGGCATCCTCTCCCGGACCGTCGCCCCCGGCCGCCCCCGCCCGAGCGCCTGACCGGGCAACGGGCGGCGGGCGTCGCCTCAGCCGGGCGTCAGCTCGGCCGGTTGGCGGGTGTCGAAGGCGAGGTCGAAGGAGCGGACGGCGCCGGCGAAGATGTTGGGCTCGATCGAGGGCGGGGTGAGGGCGCGAAGGTTGGTCCAGCGCTGCGTCAACGCGCCGAAGAGGAGGCGCAGCTCGAGGCGGGCCAGGTTGGCGCCCAGGCAGAAGTGGGTGCCCCGCCCGAACGCGACATGGGGGTTGGGGTCGCGGCGGATGTCGAAGCGGAACGGATCGTCGAAGACGGCCTCGTCCCGGTTGGCCGACGGGTAGGCGAGCATCACCCGGTCGCCGGCCTGCACCGGCTGGGTGCCGATGCGGTCGTCGCTCACCACCTGCCGGAACATGTTGTTGAGCGGGGTCACCCAGCGGATGACCTCCTCCACCAGGCCCGGGACGAGGCTCGGGTCGGCGGCGGCCGCCTCCCACTGGTCGGGGTGCTCGGCGAGCACGGCCAGGCCGCGGGCGATCACCATGCGGGTGGTCTCGGCCCCGCCGGCGATGAACAGTCCGGTCTCGTGCATCATCGTCACCGGGTGCAGATCGGCCTCGGCCCAGACGGAGACCAGGTCGTCGGCGGGGCAGCCCCGCCGCTCTGCCGCGGTGGCCTCCAGCAGGGTGTTGAACTCGACGATGGCGTCCATCATCCCGGCGAACGCGGTGGTGTCGACCAGGATCGAGTCGGAGCGCATCAGCCGCTCCGACCACGACTTCACGTCCTCCCAGCGAGACCGAGCTCGGGGAGCTGGTCGACGCGGCCGACGGGTTCGGCGAGGCGGTCCGGGCCGGCGACGCCGCGACCACCGAGGGGGTGCGCCGCATCCACGAGGCCAACCGGGTCGTCCACGACGCGGTCCTCGCCGCCGCCCGCCACCAGCGGCTGACGGCGATGTTGGCGCGCACGGTCGACATCCCTCTCGTGTTCCAGGCGTTCCGGTCGTTCGGCCCCACCGAGCTGGAGCGCTCCGACGCCTTCCACCACCTCATCGTCGACGCGATGTGCCGACGCGACGCCCCGCGGGCTGCCGCGCTGATGGCCGAGCACATCGCCCAGGGACGCGATGCCGTCCTGGATGCCATCGCCCGCGCCGGCTCGTAGGGGCGTGACCGACGGAACCGCGTTGCGCGTAGGGGCGTAGGGCTTGGTAGGAGTGGGGGTTCGCGAGGGACAGCAGGCGGGGTGGACCACGAATGGCCAGGATCGTCGGCCGGGCACGGGAGCTCGGCACCGTACGGGAACGGCTCGACCGGGCCGGCGGGGGCCGGGGGAGCGCGGCGCTGGTCACCGGCGAGGCGGGCATCGGCAAGTCTCGCCTGGTGCGCGAGATCGCGGCCGAGGCTGCCGAGCGGGGCTGGGACGTCGTCGAAGGCCGCTGCGTCGCCGTCGGCGAGGAGCCCCTGCGGCGGGCCGCGCTGGCGGAGCTCTTGCGCGCCGGGTCAGCGGCGACGTCGAGCAGCACCGCCCACGCCTCCACCGAGGAGCTGCTCGAGCGCATCCTGGCGTTGGTCGACGAGGCGACGCCGGACCGGCCCCGGCTCGTCGTCGTCGAGGACGTCCACTGGGCCGACCGCGCCACCTGCGAGGTGCTGATGGTGCTGGCGCGGCACGTCACCACCCGACCGGCGCTCCTGCTGCTGACCAGCCGGGACGACGAGCTGCCCCGCGGCCATCCCGTCCGGGGCTTCCTCGCCGAGCTGCGCCGGGCCCAGCTCGTCGCGGCCGTGGCGCTGCCCCGGCTGGGCGCGGGCGACGTCGCCACGCTGATCCGCGACCTCGCCGGTCCGGCGGCGCCCGACCAGGCGTCGGCGGTGTTCGACCGGTCGGGCGGCAACCCGCTGCTGGTCGAGGAGCTGTGCGCGGCCGGCGTCGGCCACCTGGAGGATCGCTTCGTCGACGTGCTGCTGGCCGGATCGGAGCGCCTGTCGCCCGAGGCGCTGCGCGTGGTGACCGCCACCGCCGGAGCCGCCGGCGATCGGCCGGTGGCCGAGGCTGTGCTGGCCGAGGTGGCCGACCTCCCACCGGGCCGGTTCGCCGGCGCGCTGCGGGAGGCGCTCGACCAGCACCTGCTGGCCCGGCACGGCGACGCCGTCGGCTTCCGCCACGTGCTGGTGGCCGAGGCGGTGCGAGGCGAGCTGCTGGTGGCCGAGCGCGCCGAGGTCCACGCCCGCTGGGCCGCGGCGCTGGCGGCCCGAGGCGAGGACGCCGCCGTGCTGGCGCACCACTGGGCCGAGGGGGGCGACGCGGAGCGGGCCCTCGGCGCCAGCGTGGCGGCGGGGGACCAGGCTCTCCTGGCGGTAGCGCCCGACGACGCGCTGGCCCACTACCGCCGGGCGCGGGCCCTCTGGGACCGCGTGGCGGACCCCGTCGCCGTGGCCGGACGCAGCCGGGTCGACCTGTGTGCCGGCGCGGCCGAGGCGGCCAACTGGGCCGGCGTCCCCGACCAGGCCGTCGCGCTGATCGACACGGCACTCGCCGACCCCGACCTCACCGACCCCGTGGCCATCAGCCGGCTGCTCGAGCGCAAGGGCTGGTACCTGCTGCGCGCCGGGCGCACCGACGCCGCCCGCGAGCCCTACGACCGGGCGGTCGCGACGTTGCCCGCCGACGCCCCGGCCCGCGACCGGACCCGGGTGCTGGCCGGCAGCGTCCGCATCTGGGAGCGCGGGGGCGAGCCCGAGCGAGCTCTCGCCACCGCGCGCGCCGCGGTGGCCGCCGCCCGGGCACCGGGCGTCGGTGATGCCGACGAGGGCCAGGCCCGGTACATGCTCGGGCGGGCGCTGCTGCTCGCCGGCGAGACGGACGCCGCGCTCACCGCGCTGGCCGCCGCGGCCGCGTCGGCCGAGCGGTGCCTCGACGCCGTCTCGCTGTCGATCGCCCTGCTCGACCGGGCCGACGTCCTGGCCACCCTCGGCCGCCTCGACGAGGCGCTGGCGGACGCGCTCGCCGCGGCTGGGCGCCTCCGGGCGGAGGGTCGGCTCGACCCCCACGGCCTGCTGTGCCTGGGCGTCGCCGCCGCCGTCCTCCACCGCATGGGCCACGCCGACCGGGCCCGACCGCTGGTCGACGGCATCGTCGCCGAGGCCCGGACCCCGGCAACCCTGGCCCTCGGGCACCTCCTGGCCGGGGTGCTCGACCTCGACGCGGCGGCGCTGGCCGACGCCCGGGACCACCTGGAGCTGGCCCGGTTCCTGTCGGCACCGCTGCTCGACGGGCGCCTCGCCGGCAACCTGGCGTGGGCCCGCAGCGAGCTGGCGCTGGCGGAGGGCCGCCTCGACGACGCCCGCGCCGCGGTCGACGAGGGGATCGCCCGGGTCGAGCGCACCGGCGACGACGAGGTGCTGTGCGACCTGTGCCTCCAGGGCCTCCGGGTCGCCGCCGACCACGCCGCCATCGCCGACGCCCGCCGGTCCGCAGGATCCCGGGCCCGCGACGACGCAGCCATCTCCCGCTACGAGCGCGACCTGGCCACCCGGGCCGCGGACCGGGCCTACTGCCGGGCGGTCGGCGCGGCGTGGGCCGCGGAGCGGGGGCGGTTGGCGGGTCGGTCCGACCCGGCGGCGTGGGCCGAGGCGGCGGAGCACTGGATGGCGGTGGGGCGGCCGCGGCTCGCCGTGCTCGCCCGCCTGCGCCGGGCCGAGGCGCTGCAGGCCGACCCCGACACCCGGGACGACGCCGCGGCCCAGCTGACGTGGGCGGCGAAGGAGGCCGAGACGGTCGGCAGCCGGTTGCTGGCCGAGCAGGTCCGGGCGGTCGCCCGCCGAGCGAGGATCGACCTCGGATCGGCAGCACCAACCGCGCCGCCGCCGGCGTCCTCGCTCGCCTCGCTGACCCGGCGGGAGCGGGAGGTGCTCGACCTGGTCGCGGAGGGGCGGACCAACCGGCAGATCGCAGCGGCGTTGTACATCAGCGTCAAGACCGCCAGCGTCCACGTCTCGCGGATCCTCGCCAAGCTCGGGGTCACGAGCCGCGCCGAGGCTGCGGCCGTTGCGCTCAGGGCAAGCACCCGCCGCGAGATCTGAGGCCCGATCTAAGGCACCTGGCCGATGTGGCCGGACCGGCGGGCGGGGTCCACTGGGACACGGCGGGATCAACGATCGCGCCGGTACGCAACCAACTCCCCCTCAAAGGATCACATCCCCCATGCACAAGCGTTCCCTTCGTCGTGGCCTCACTGCGCTCGCCCTGGCGATCGCGGTACCGGCGGGCCTGGCGGCCAGCGCGTCGACCGCGTCGGCGCAGCTGCCGCCGCCCCCGGCCACCTGCACGCCGACCGTGGTGAAGTCGGCCGAGCTGGTGAGGACGGTCGACGGCCCGGCGATCCAGGTCAGCGGCATCAAGCAGCACGCCGACGGCAAGCTGCTGCTCCAGCCCCAGGACATCGTCTTCGTCCATCAGCCGGAGTACTTCCCCTACGACGTCAACGAGTGCGGCGGCACGGGCCCGGTCGTCAAGACGCCGTACACCGAGCTGTTCCGGGTGCCCACGTCCCCGGTCGGCAAGTTGGGGATCCAGATCGGCGAGTTCCTCATCGACCTGTTCCCCCACATCGCCTGACATCCCCCCATCAGGCACCCCGAGCGAGAGGCCCTGGCCACGACCCCTGGCCAGGGCCTCTCGCTCACCCGGTACCGGTGAGCTCGGCGGTCGAGCGGACGAAGTCCGCCCACGTCGCCACCAACTGCTCCCAGGCCGCCGGCGGGTAGTCGTGGCCCATCCCGTCGATCTCGACGTAGCGGGCGCCGGGCACCAACTCGGCGGTGCGGCGGCCCCCGCTGGGGTCGATGAGGGTGTCCCGGCTGCCGTGGATGACCAGCGTCGGCACGGTGACGCCCCGCAACCCCTCGGCCCGCGACCCGTCGCCGACGACTGCGGCGATCTGGCGGGCGACCCCGGCCGGGTGGAAGCAGCGGTCGTAGGCCGCCGCGGCCCGGGCCCTGGCGTCCGCGGCGTCGATCCACTCGGGCTTCGACCCGTACACGCCGAGCGCGGCGACGTGGTTCTCGATGTACTCCTCCCGTGACTTGGCCGGCGGGGCGATCAGGACCGCCAGCGCCTCTGGGGAGCTGTCGCCGTAGCCGTCCTCGCCGGTGCGGGACATGACCGACGTCATCGTCAGGAGCCGGTCCGGGTGGTCGATGGCCAGCCGCTGCACGATCATCCCGCCCATCGAGAGCCCCATGACGTGGGCCCGCTCTGCGCCGACGGCGTCGAGCACCGCCAGGACGTCGCCCGCCATGTCGGTCAGCGTGTACTGCTGGCCGTCGAGCTTGGTGGACAGCCCGGTGTCGCGGTTGTCGAACCGCACGACCCGGAAGCCCTCGGCGGCGAACCTGCGGCACCACGGCTCGGCGTAGTTGATGCACTGCGACCCGAGCCCGTTGACGAGGACCAACACCGGCGCCGATGTCGATCCGAACGTCTCGTAGTGCAGCTCGACGTCAACGTTGCGCGCTACGGCCATGCCTGTTCCCCCTGTCCAGCCGGCGATGTCCGAGACACGGTAGCGAGGAGAGCCGCTTGACAAGTTCTTGAATCGCGTTCAAGGTTTGAACGTGGTTCAGGAATTGGGGCGTCGAGCCCGCAACCGGCTGGAACGACACGGGGCCTTCCTCCGGGCCGCCAAGACCATCGCCTTCGCCGAGGGGCTCGACGCGCTCACCATGCAGCGGCTCGCCGACGAGGTCGACGCGGCGGTCGGCACCGTCTACACGTACTTCCCGTCGAAGTCGGCGCTGGTCGCGGAGCTCCAGCGGGAGGCGATCCAGGTGCTCGACGACAGCTGTGCCCGCTTCGAGGCGCGCTTCGAGCGTGACCTCGTCCCGACCGAGCGTTCGCTCACCCGGCGGCGCCTCGCCCTGGTCGTGGGCTACACCCGGTTCTGGGTCGACACCCTCGAGACGTTCCCCGAGGAGGCCCGGCTGCTCCAGCTGCTGATGTCCGAACGGCGATCGACCGTCGACGACCAGGACGTCAGCCGGGTGGTGCCGGCGGCCGTCCGCATCCTCGAGCGGGTGCGGCTGGCGCTCGACGCCGCCGTCGCCGACGGCGCGCTCAACCCCGGGGACGGGATGGAGCGCACCGTCGTCCTGGCCGCGTCGCTCAACGGGGTCCTGCTGCTGGACCACGTGGCTCGCGTCGACCCGGCGCTGTTCGACGGGCCTCGGCTCGCCCGCACGCTGGTGACCGACCTGCTCCGGGGCTGGGGGGCGGAGCAGGCCGACCTGGCGGCTGCGTGGCGCCGGGTCGACGCCCTTGCCGAGCGGGGCCCCCTGGCCACCCGGGCCGCGACCGCCCCGCCGTCCACCGATCCGACGCCGACCGATCCGACGCCGATCCGACCCGAGGAGGTCTCATGACCACCTGGCTCCTTCTGCTGCTCACCGGGTGGCTCGCCTGGACCCTGGGCGAGTACCTGATCCACCGGTTCGCCATGCACGCCCTGCGGGGCCGTGGCATCACCAGCCGGGAGCACCTCAACCACCACGCCGACCGTGACTCGATCCTGGAGAAGTGGTTCCTGTCCTGGCTCGGCGTCGTGCTCGTCGGCATCGCCCTCGGCGAGGCCTCGCACCCGGCCGTGGGGTTCGGCTGGGTGCTCGGCTACGGCTTCTACGACCTGCACCACTGGCACGCCCACAGGCGCCGGCCCCGCAACCGCTACCAGCGCTGGCTCCGGCGGCACCACTTCCACCACCACTTCGGCCACCCTCGGGACAACCTCGGCGTGACCTGGCCGGTGTGGGACCTGGTGTTCGGGACCTACCGCCGGCCGGGGGTGGTCCGGGTGCCCCGCCGCATGGCGATGGTGTGGCTGCTCGACGACCAGGGTGACGTCCGGCCCGACTTCGCCGCCGACTACCAGGTGGCCGGCACCGCCGCTCGCACCCCGGCCCTCGCCGCCCGGGACCGGGACGACGCCTTCGCCAACCGCCCTCCGGCGGTGGTCTGACCAGCGGTCACGCACCGATGCCCACCTCCTCCCGCTCCCGCACGGGGGCGGGCTGGGGGGCGACGGGCACGTTCTCCACGTCGATCCGGGGGAGCAGCCGCTCGAGCCAGCGGGGAAGCCACCAGTTGCGGTCGCCGAGCAGCTCCATCGTGGCGGGCACGAGGACCATGCGGACCACGGTGGCGTCGACGAAGACCGCCGTCGCCAGGCCGATGCCGGCCAGCTTCAGGAACACGGCGTCCTCCAGCACGAAGGCTCCGAACACCGTGACCATGATCGCGGCGGCAGCGGTGATGACCCGGGCCGTGTTGGCCAAGCCGTCGGCGACGGCAGTCCGGTTGTCACGGGTGCGCAAGTACTCCTCGCGGATCCGGGACAGCAGGAACACCTCGTAGTCCATCGACAGGCCGAACAGCACCGCGAACATCGTCATCGGCAGCCAGCCGGGGACCGGCGTCGGGTCGTCGATCCCGACGAGGTCGCCGAGCCAGCCGCCGTTGGCGGCGAGGGTCATGACGCCGTAGGCCGCGGCGATCGAGAGGATGTTCATGAGCGCCGCCTTGACGGCCACCGCCAGCGAGCGGAACACCGACATGAGCAGGATGAACGACAGCACGACCACGCCCCCGATGAGCAAGGGGAGCCGGCTGGCGGTCTGCTCGCTGTCGTCGATGAACGTGGCCGTCGTGCCGCCGACCGACGCGTCGACGCCCGCGGCGGGGATCACGTCGTCGCGCAGCGTGTGCACGAGGTCTTCGGTGGCCTCGTCCTGCGGCCCGGTCGTGGGCACGACCCGGATGACCGCAGCGTCGCCGCGCTCGTTGACGACGGGTGGCACGACCGCCGCCACGCCGTCGGTGGCTGCGATGGCCGTCGCCACCCGGTCGACGGCACCCCTCGCGTCCGCGCCGGTGCCGCCTGTCAGGTCGACGGCCACGAGGAGCGGGCCGTTGGCGCCAGGACCGAAGCCCTCGCTGATCAGGTCGTAGGCCCGGCGGCTGGTCAGCTCGGTCGGGCCGTTGCCGGCGTCGGGCATGCCGAAGCGCATGTCGGTGGCCGGGGCGGCGAGCACCAGCAGCACAGCCAGGGCGGCGAGCCCGGCGACCAGCGGGCGCCGCTGCATCACGCGGCTCCAGCGCCACGACAGCGTGCGCCTGCCGTCGACGTCGTGGCGGAACCACGGCAGACGGAACCGGTCGATGCGTCGGCCGGCGAACCCGAGCAGGGCCGGCAGCAGGGTCATCGACGCCAGCACCACCACGGTCACCGCCAGCGAGGTCGCCACGGCGACGCCCCACAGGTAGTCGCGGCCCATGAGAACCAGGCCGAAGATCGACACCACGACCGTCGACCCGGCGAACACCACCGCCCGCCCGGCCGTGCTGCCGGCGAGCGTCACGGCGTCCCGGGGCTCGCGCCCCTCGGCCAGCGCCGACCGGTAGCGGGTGATGATGAACAGGGCGTAGTCGATGCCGACGCCGATCCCGATCATCGTGGCGAGCTGGACGCCGAAATCGGGCACGTCGAGGACGTTCGCCAGCAGCCACACGCCGGCCAGCGCGACCCCGAGGCCGAAGCCGGCGATCGCCAGCGGCAGGCCGGCGGCCAGCGCCGAGCCGAACGCCACGAGCAGGATGAGCAGCGCCGCCAGCAGCCCGACCGACTCGGAGCCGGCATCCTGCCGCTCGACCTTCTCGATCGGGTAGCCGCCGAGCTCGACCCGGAGGCCGTCGACGTCGCCCTGCGCCCGGCCGGCGAGGTCCATCACCCGCTCTACCGAGGTGGTGGGCAGCTTCTCGGCGGCCACGTCGAAGCGGACCTGCATGACGCCGGTCGCGCCGTCGGGCGAGACCCGGCCGGGTTCGGCCGCCACGACGTTCGGCACCTCGCGGAGGTCGGTGGCCAGCCGGTCGATGCGCCGGGTCACCAGGGGAGCGGTGACCCCGCGCTCGAACGTGTACACCACGTCGACCGTGCCGCCGGCGAACGCCGGGAAGCGGTCCCGCAGCAGCTCGACCGCCTGGGCCGAGTCGCTGCCGGGGACCGTGAAGTCCACCTCGTTGTCGCCTCCGGCCACGCCGGCGACCATCGTGGCGGTCACCAGCGCGGCCACCCACAGCGCCACGACGCGGCGCCGGCGGTCGTAGCTCCAGGTGACGAGCCTGCGCAACATCCCTCGTTCTCTCATGCGCCCATCGTCGGGAGTGAAAGCCACGCTGTCGTCGCCCCGGAGGCGGCTTCGCGGGACGCCGCGTACGTCGTGGCGCGTACGCGCCAGGGCCGATGCGCCCGGCGAACAGTCCCCGTATCGTCACCGTGATGGCTGCACCCCGGGTACGCAGGGTCGACGTCGCCGCAGCCGCGGCGCTGACTGTTGTGCTCGTGATCGCCATGGTCGCCGTCGACCGCAACGCAGCGACCGACGCCCGCCCGTTGGATGCACTCGCGTTTGCGCTGATCGTCGTCGCCGGGAGCGTGCTGGCGTTCCACCGGCGGGCCCCGATGCTGGTGCTCGGCGTCACCACGGCGGTCCTGGCGCTGTACGGCCTGCGGGACTACGTCGGCGGCCCCGTGTACCTCACGTGGATCGCCGCCATCTTCGCGGTGTCGCTGGCCCGGGGGCCGGGTCGGTCGTGGGCGCCCGTCGTGGTGTCGGCGGTGGTGGTGCTCGTGCCCGCGGTCGCCATCGGTGGCCACGTCGTGGGGCAACGGCTGGTCGAGGGGCGCGACTCGCGCGGGGTCGTCAGCGTGCTGGTCGGCAGCTGGGCGCTCGGGGCGTTGCTGCTCGGTGGCTCGGTGCGGGGCCGGCGGGCCGAGCGGGCTGCGTTGCAGGAGGAGGCGCTGCGGCGGGTCGCCGAGGAGCGGTTGCGGATCGCCCGCGACCTCCACGACTCGGTCGCGCACAGCATGGCCAGCATCTCGGTGCAGGCGGGGGTCGGGGCGCACGTGCTCGACGAGCGACCGGAGGACGCCCGGGCCGCGCTGCTCGCCATCAAGGACGCCAGCGGCGACACGCTGGCCGAGCTGCGGTCGACGCTGGGCATGCTCCGGTCCGGCGAGGCCGCGCCCCGGGAGCCGGCCGCCGGGCTCGACCGGTTGGCCTCGCTGGTCGAGTCGTCCCGGGCCGCGGGGCTCGACGTCGACGTCGTCGTCGAGGGGGAGGCCCGGCCGCTTCCGCCGGCCGTCGACACGGCGGCGTTCCGGATCGTGCAGGAGTCGCTCACCAACGTCATCCGCCACGCCGGCACGGCCCGGGCGACGGTCGCGGTCCGCCACGGCGCCGCGGACATCGAGCTCGAGGTGACCGACGACGGGCGGGGCGCCGCGGGCGCCGGCGGCGTCAACGGCACCGGCGGGACTGGCGGCGGGCACGGGTTGGCCGGGATGCGGGAGCGGGTCGCCCTGCTCGGCGGCGAGCTGGTCGCCGGCAACGTCCCCTCCGGCGGCTACCGAGTGCGGGCGCGGTTCCCGCTGTGATCCGCGTCGCCCTCGCCGACGACCACGCCCTGGTGCGGGCCGGGTTCAGCGTGCTGCTCGACGCCGAGGCGGGGGTCGAAGTGGTCGGCGCGGTCACCAACGGGCGGGAGGCAGTCGAGCTGGCCCGGGCCGAGCGGCCCGACGTGGTCCTCATGGACATCCGCATGCCGGAGGTCGACGGCATCGAGGCGACCCGTCAGATCGCGGCCGACCCGGCGCTCGACGGCGTCCGGGTGCTGATCCTCACCACCTTCGAGCTCGACGAGTACATCGTCGATGCCCTGCGGGCCGGCGCCAGCGGCTTCCTCATCAAGGACACCGAACCGGTCGAGCTGATCCGAGCGGTCAAGGTCGTGGCCGCGGGCGATTCGCTGCTGTCGCCCAGCGTCACCCGCCGGCTCATCGGCGAGTTCGTGAACCGATCCGGTGGATCCGCGGCCCCGAGCCCGGCCCTCGACGTGCTGACCGATCGCGAGCGGGAGGTGCTGGCGCTGACCGGTCGGGGCCTCAGCAACGAGGAGATCGCCGCCGAGCTGTTCATCAGCGTCGCCACCGCCCGGACCCACGTCAGCCGGGCAATGACCAAGCTCCACGCCCGCGACCGGGCCCAGCTCGTCGTCGCCGCCTACGAGTCGGGGCTGGTGACGCCGGGTCAGCGCTAGTCGGCGAGCAGCTTCACGAACGCGACTGCGCCGACCACGATGATGACGACCCGGAGGACGTCGGGTGGGAGTCGCCGGCCGACCGTGCCGCCGATCTGGCCGCCCAGCGTCGACCCCAGCGCGAGCAGCAGCGCAGGGCCGTACGCGATCTGCCCGACCGCGACGAACAGCGCGGCGGCGACGGCGTTGACGAGGCCGGCGAGGACGTTCTTCACCCCGTTGAGCCGCTGCAGGTCGTCGGCGATGAAGATCGACAGCAGTGCCATGAGGATCACGCCCTGCGCCGCCCCGAAGTAGCCGCCGTAGATGCCGGTGAGGAAGATCCCGGCGAGCAGCCATGGTCCGCCGTCGTGCTCGTCGCCGTGGCGCTCGGCGAGCCAGGCCCGCAGCCGGGGTTGCACCGCCACCAGCACGCACGCCACCAGGACCAGGACGGGGACGACGCCGTCGAACACCGCCTCGGGGAGCGTCAGCAGGAGGATGGCCCCGACGACGCCGCCCGAGAGGGACGCCGCCCCGAACCGCCGGAGGCGGGCGCCCTGGCCGGCCAGCTCCCGCCGGTAGCCGACCGCGCCGCTCACCGAGCCCGGGACGAGGCCGAGGCAGTTCGACTGGTTGGCGACCAGCGGCGGGTAGCCGGCGGCCAGTAGAGCCGGGAAGGTGATCAGCGACCCCGACCCGACCACCGTGTTCACGGTGCCGGCGGCCACCCCGGCCGCAAAGACCACGAGCGCTTCGATCCACGACAAGGCCGCGGACGATACCGAACCGAACCTTCTCCAAGCCCGTAGGGAGAGGGTAGGGAGGAGCGGATGATGAGCGACGCACGAGCGGTGTACCGGGCGCATCCCACGAGCGAGGAGATCGACGAGGTGCTCGGGCAGCGCCTCAAGGCGGCCCTGGGGACCGTCAACGAGGACGGCTCGATCCACCTCGTCTACGTGATCTTCCTCTACGAGGCCGGGCGGTTCTACGTCGAGACCTCGTCGCTCACCCGCAAGGCCCGCAACGCAGCCGCCCGGGCACAGGCGACGTTGCTGGTCGACGGCCAGGCGGCGAGCGGCCGCAGCGTCATGGTGGCGGTCGAGGGCACGGCGAGCGTGATCAGCGGCGATGCGGCGCGCGACCTCAACCACCGCTTGCGCGCCAAGTACATCAAGGCCGAGGCGCTGGACTCGATCGACCGGGCCTGGGGCCAGCTCGACGACGTCTCGATCGAGATCATCCCGGGCACCTGGCGCTCCTGGACAGGCGCGGCGCTCCACGCCGAGACGCAGAAGCACCTCGATGTCCCCTACGCCGACATCTGGCGCGAGTGATCTCCGACGTTCGCTAGAGGCCCCGGTAGTGGGCGCGTTGGTCGGGGTCGAGGTGCTCGATCGCGTAGCGGAGCATGGTGCGGGGCATCTCGGCGGCGTGCTGGTCGAGGAAGGCCAGGAGCCGCTGGCGGTCGTGCTTGCCGGCCTCCCGGAGCATTCCGCCGACGGCCTTGTGGATGAGGTCCTCGTCGTCGTGGAGCAGGATCGTGGCGATGCCGTAGATGTCGTCGAGGTCCTTCTGGCGGGCGAAGTAGAGGGTGGCGAGCATCGCGGTGCGCCGCTCCCACATGTCGGCCGAGCGGGCCAGGTCGTAGAGGACCTCGCGGGGCCGGTCGTAGTCGGCGAGGTAGCCGCCGACCACGTAGGGGGCGGCGAGGTCGACCAGGTCCCAGTTGTTGATCCGGTCCATGCGCCGCAGGTACAGCTCGTACAGCGCCTGCCGGCGCTCGTCGGGCGTCCGCTTCCGGCGGGCCGCCTTGTCCATGATGTTCAGCGCGCCCGCCCGGACCTCGTGCACCGGGCTGTCGAGCAGCCGGTCGATCTCGCCGACCGGCATGTCGACGTGCTCCTTGGCCAGAGCGAACACGTCGCGCATGGCGACCCCGACGAACACGTCGCCCTCGCCGTAGTCCCCGGGCCCCAGCTTGAAGTAGCGCTGCACCTTGGCCAGCTCGTCGGCCGACACCTGCGCCGCCAGCAGCTCGACGAACCCGTCGGCGGTGAGCGTCCGGTCCATCGAAGGGTCTACCTGACCGTCAGTCGCACGGGGTCGCGTCCGGCTCCGACTCGGGGGCTCGGGCGAGGTAGACGACGGCGGGGTCGGTGGGCCACGGCGGGTCGAGGTCGACGCACCCGTCGGCGCCGGGTGCGACAGGGCTCCCCACCTCGACCTCGCGCGAGGTCACGTTGAACCACTCGACGGTGTAGCGGCCGTCGGCGAGCCGGAGGGTGACCGGCTCGGCCCCACCGCCGTCGGGCACGAGGACCAGGTACTCCTCGCCCGGGTTCACGAGCGCGTAGCCGGTCGACGCGACGTCGCCGCTGGGCTCCGTCTCCACGAGGTTCATCCTCTCGGCGTACCGCCGGGTGTCTCCCATGGCCCAGCGGGCCGGCTCGTAGAACTCGAACGGCGGCACGCCCGCCGCCGGGTCCCCCTCTCCCGTCGGCGACATGCCGCCGAGCAGTCCGAAGTCCATCAGGATCGGGTGGTGCCCCCGCACGAAGGACTTCCACGCCCAGAGCGCATCGCCGTGGCCGGGGGCGTAGTGGTCGGTGTCGGTGATGACGACCTTGGAGCCGTCGGCCGCCGGCGGATCGGCGTACCAGCGCGACGGCGGTGACCCGGGCGCCATCGGGTGCCCGCCCTCGGCGAACACCTCGTCGTCGTAGCCGGGCGAGATCCACTCGGCCCCGCTCTGCAGAAGCGGCTCGTTGACCCGGGTCTGATCGGCGACCGGGAACTGCATGGTCATCCCGATCGGGTGCGGCTCGTAGCCCTGGTCGGCCTCGTGGCGCTTCACCGTGTCGATCACCCAGTACTGCCACTGCGTCGAATCACCCCAGGTCGGCGGCTCGGCCATGCCGAGGAAGTCGGCGAACTCCTGGTCGACCGACCCGTCGCCGGACGACTCGTTGGCCACCTCCCACAGCACGTTGGGCAGGTCGTGCAGCGTGTCGACGACTTTGCGGACGTACGCTGCCTGAAGCGCCTCGACCCGGGGATCGAGCGGGAGGACCTGCAGGTCGTCGATCGAGATGGCGCTGATCCCGTTGAGGTTGTTCAGCGCATGGAACGGGTGGCCCTCGATGTGGTCGGGTGGCGGGCTGAGGTGCAGCGCCCAGCCGTCGAAGAACATGACGCCGACGTAGATCCCAGCCGCGCCGGCCTGCTCGACCCGCGCCCGCAACCGGTCGAAGAACACGGGGTCGAACTGCTCGAGGTCGAAGCGCGGCTTGCCGTCCTTGGCGAGGTCCGGTCCCGGGCGCGCCCACGGCTGAGGGGCCATGTTGAGGTGGTAGCTGCCGCCGGCGGCCTGGGAGCGGACCTGCTCCCAGCGCCACAGCCGGATGAAGTTGTGCCCCCGCTCGGTCAGGAACCGCAGGTAGCCGTCCCAGTCGAACCGCTCCGGCTCGGCGGGCCCCTCGGCGCCCGGCCCCATCCCGTCGTGCAGGTTGTTCCAGATGTGGGAGCCGGTCAGGTACACCGCGCGGCCGGCCTCGGCGCCCGAGGTCGGGGTGAAGTAGCGAGGGTTCCTGGTGGACACGGCCAGGGGGCCCGCCGCGGACTTCGTGGTTGCGCTCATCCTGGGAGGCTCGCGCCGCCGCCCGGTCGGAATGTCGGCCATCTGGCCGACATTCGGGGGTGGCTGCCGGGCGGGCACACTACCCGTCGTGGTGTCGAGCAACCTGCCGGTGCAGCTCACGTCGTTCGTGGGTCGGGACGACGACATCGCGGGGGTTGTCGCCTGCCTCGAACGGTCGCGTTTGGTGACGCTGTGGGGGCCGGGCGGGGCGGGCAAGACGAGGCTGGCGCTGGAGGTGGCGACCCGCCAGTCCGATCGGTTCGACGATGCGTGGTGGGTCGAGCTGGCCGGCGTGGTCGACGTCGAGGGCGCAGAGGTCGCCGATGCCGTCGCCGCGGCCGCGGGCGTGCTGGTCGAGCCGGCCCGTGACCCGCTCGCCTCGGTGATCGCCGAGGTCGGCGACCGCCCGACGCTGCTGTGCTTCGACAACGCGGAGCACCTGGTCGCCGCCACTGCATCGGCGGTCGACGCGCTGCTGCGCCGCTGCCTGGGGGTCAAGGTGCTGGTCACCAGCCGCGAACCGCTCGGCGTGCCCGGCGAGGTCGTGTCGCAAATCCCGCCGTTGCACGACGAGGACGCCATCGCGCTCTTCACCGAGCGCGCTCGGCTGGTGCGCCCCTCGTTCACACTCGACGCGTCGAACACGGCCGCGGTGCGGTCGATCATCGCCCGGCTCGACGGGATGCCGCTCGCTCTCGAGCTGGCCGCCGCATGGCTCGGCACGCTCGGGCCCCAGCAGATCGACGCCGCCCTGGACGACCAGTTCGAGCTGCTCGTGCGGGGGCCGCGGGGCGCACAGCGCCGCCACCGGACGCTCGCCGCGTCGATCGACTGGAGCCATGCGCTCCTCGACGAGCCCGACCGGATCGTCTTCCGGCGGCTGGCCGTGTTCGTCGGCGGCTTCGGCCTCGAGGCCGCCAGCTCGGTTGGTGCGGGCGGTGGCCTCCCCAGGGCCGAGGTGCTCCCGGCGCTCGCCCGGCTGGTCGACAAGTCGCTGGTCATGGCCGACGAGCACGCCGGGCTGATTCGCTACCGCCTGCTCGAGACCATCCGGGCGTACGCGGCCACCCGGCTCGCAGAAGCCGGGGAGGTGGACGAGGTCCGGGATCGTCACCTCGCCTGGTGCGTCGAGCTCGCCGAGGTGACCGACCCGGATCGCGAGGGCCGCCCCGACGCGTGGCGCCAGGCACTGCTCGCCGAGTACGGCAACCTCCGGGCCGCGCTCGACTGGGGCCTCGCCGGCGCCGGCGATCGCCTCGCCGGTCGCCGCCTCGCCGCGGCGCTGGCCTGGCTGTGGCACCTCGACCGGCGGGGCCGTGAAGGGATGCGCCACCTCCGACGAGCCATCGAGCTGGCGCCCGACGACCGGTCGCTCCTCCAAGCACGACTCCTCACCGGTTTCGCGCTCGTCGCCGACACCGCCGACCCGCTCGACGTCGAATACGACGCGGCGACCCGGGCGCTCGAGATCGCCACCCACAACCGGGACGAGGGCCTGCGGGCGCTGTGCCTCAACCTCGCGGCCGTCGGCGCCTTCTACACCGACTTCGACGTGGCCTGGGCGCTCTGCGAGGAGGCCCACGATGCCGCCGAGCAGGGCGGCAACCGGTTCGTGCTCGGCGGTACCCGAGCCCTGCAGTCGATCATCCTCCACCTCCGCGACCGGCACCGCGCGGCCGAGGCGCTGATCGACGACGACGTGCGCGGCCACCTGCGGATGCACCGGGGGGTGACGTCGACGGTCCTCGGCTTCCACGCGTGGGGCGCGCTCTGCGCCGGCGACTCGGCCCGCGCCCTCGCGCTCGCCGAGGAGGCGCTGCAGACGGCCGAGCCGCTCGCCGACTACCTGCGCGTCGGCGCCGCCCGGGCGCGGCTCGCCCACGTCCTGGCCGCGCGGGGCGATGTCGACGGCGCCCGTGAGGTCATGGCGCCGATCGTCCGGCTGCTCGACAGCACCGGCGACCCGACCTTCGTGCCCGGCCTCGGGCACGCCATGGGCGTGGTGTCGCTGCAGGCCGGGAACCCCGACGCCGCGGTCACCTGGTTCGAGCGGGATGCGGGCTCGACCGAGCGCGGCGCCGAGACCTACCTGGCCGCGCAGGCGCTGCCCGAGCTGGGTGCCGCGCTGATCGCCGCGGGTCGCGCCGACGAGGCCGCGCCCGTGCTCGACCGGGCCGTGAAGGTCGCCGAACGGCTCGGGATGCCCGGGGCCCAGGCTGCAGCGCTCGACGCCCAGGCCGAGCTGGCCGGCCGGAGCTCCGACACGAAGGGTCGCGCCGTCGACCTCGCCCACGCGGCGCTCCAGCTGCAGGCCGACAACGGGCTGTGGGCGGCCGTGGTGCGCAGCCTCGAATCGATCGCCGGACATGGCGTCGCCACCAGGCCGACCGCCGACGGCGCTCGGCTCCTCGCCGCGAGCGACGCCGCCCGCGCCTCGATGGGCATCGCGCGGGCGCCGCACCACCAGGCCGGCTGCGACCAGGCGGTCAACAGGCTCCGCAGCACCCTCGGCGCGGAGGCCTTCGGCGTCGCGTGGGCCGAGGGCACGAGCATGCCCCTCGCGGACGCGACCGCCTACGCCAGCCGAGCCCGGGGCGCCCGCGGCCGCCCGAAGACCGGCTGGCAGAGCCTCACACCCACGGAGCACGAGGTCGTCCGCCTCGTCGTCGCGGGTCACACGAACCCGGCGATCGCGACCCAGCTCTTCATGAGTCGCAGCACGGTCAAGACCCACCTCGCCCGCATCTTCGCCAAGCTCGGCGTGACGAACCGGACGGAGCTCGCCTCCCTCGCGGCACGCTGGGAGTAGCGCGCCCGCGACCGCCGTCAGGAGTCGGTGCCGGAGCGGAGGAGGGCGATGTCGTCCTTGCGGCCCTCGTCGGCGGTCTCACACACGACCGGGGCGCCGGCCGCGGTGACGACGGCCACCAGCAGCTCGGGGTCGATGGTGCCTGTGCCGAGGTTGGCGTGGCGGTCGCGGCCGGAGCCGGCCTCGTCCTTCGAGTCGTTGCAGTGGACCAGGTCGATGCGCCCGGTGATGGCCAGGATGCGGTCCACGGCGTCGACCAGGCCTTCGCCGGCCGCCCAGGCGTGGCAGGTGTCGAGGCAGAAGCCGATGTCGAGATCGCCGATGCGCTCCCACAGGCGGCCGATCGTGTCGAAGTGCCGGGCCATTGCGTGGTCGCCGCCGGCGGTGTTCTCGAGGAAGACGGGGACATCGGTCTCCAGCTGCTCGAGCGCCTTGCGCCAGCGGTCGAAGCCGGCGTCGGGCTCGTCGTCCTCGGTGACGTGGCCGCCGTGCACGATGACCGCCGTGGCCGCGATCTCCGCCGCGGCGTCGCAGGTCTGCTGCAGGATCTTGCGCGACGGGATGCGGATCTTGTTGTTCGGCGACGCCACGTTCACCAGGTACGGCGCGTGCACGTAGATGGGCATGGTGGCGGCCCGCAGCAGTGCGGCGTCCTCGCGGGGCTTCGGCTTCTTCCAGCTCTGGGGGTCGCCGAGGAATATCTGCACGAGGTCCGCGCCCTCGGCCTCGGCCGTGGTCAGTGGGTCGTTGGGCGGGACGTGGGAGCCGATCAGCACCCGACCACCGTACCGTCGCCCGACTAGGGGGCGGGCGGGAGCGGCGGCGGGTCGAACCGCGGGCACTGCGTGCCGGGGTCGACCGGGGGCGTCGCCCCGGGGTCGATCACGACGGGCCCTCCTGTGGCGATCGAGTCCACGAACGACCGCAAGATGGACGGGTAGTTGCGGGCACCGAAGTGGCCCGAATCCACCTGCACCTCCACGCCGGTGCGGCCGCCGGGCAGGTTCTGCGACACGGGCGTGGTCACGACCTCGGGCTCGAACGGCGACTGGTAGCCGGGGACGTGGGTCAACCCCTCCGGCCCGAACAGCGGCTGCCGGGCCTGGGGCCTCGCGATCGGGACGTCGAGCGCCTCGGCGAGGCCGGTCGCGGTCTCGATCGAGGTGCAGCCGTCCCGCAGGCCGGCGTACAGCACCACGTCCGCGGTGATGGCCGACGCATAGTTGCCGGCGTCACCCACCTCGGCGAACGTCTGCAGCACCTGGGGGTACGGGTGGAACATGTCGATCTCGCCGGGCTGGGTGGCGAGGAGGCCGTCGACCAGGGCACGAACGTCGCCGCGGTGCACGATCGAGTGGTACAGGCCGGCGCCGGCCGCCGACATGACCCCGCCCTTCACGTTCGACGGCGCGACCGCGAGGGTCAGGGGCACGGTGCCTGCGCCCTGGCTGTGCCCGCCCACCACCACGGTCGAGGTGTCGAAGTGCCCGTCGACGCCGCCGCCGGCCTCGCCCGGCTGCAACGTGAAGACGTGGGCCAGCCGTTCGAGGTAGAGGACGTCGGCGGCCTGCTGGACCTGGTTGGTGCGCCCCGCCAGCGGGTTCAGGTAGTTGTAGAACTCGAAGTCGGGCGTGTTGAACGGCGGCGCGGCCGGCACCAGGCGGTCGCCGGAGTACAGCGGGGCGACCGAGAACACCGCGTACTGCACGTTCGGGCCGAGCTCGTTGATCGGCGCGGCTCGGGCCACGCCTCCGGTGCCGGCGATCCAGATGAGCACGGGCCAGCCGTTCACGGGCGCGGGGCCGCACGGGATGGCCACGTCCAGCAGCACGCCAGTGCCGGAGCTGCCCATCTCGACGCCCTGCTGCACGGCCTTGCCGTCGCCACCGACGACGATGCCACCGCCGGCATCGAGGAACGGCCGCGTCCCCGCCTGCCACACCGGCAGCGCGACGCGCCCGGTGCTGCGGGAGGTCGCCCCGGCGGTGCAGGCCGTGGTGGCCGGCTGGCGGGAGAGCACCTGGGGCTGGGGCAGTGAGGCGACCCCGGTTGCTACGGCCTCCATGTCACCGGTGGGATCCTGGGTGGTGAACGTGGTGAAGGCCACCAGCTCGCTCGGGTGCCACAAGGTTCGGGCGCGCACAGCGGCGATGGTGTCGTCCCGGCCCTGGCGCAGGGTGGTCCACTTGGCCGCGTCGACCCCGGCGGGCGCCGCCCCGTCGAGCGCGTCGAGCAGCGGCGAGGGCGCCAGGCGATCGCCGGCCGGGTCGAGGACGCCGCTGAAGATCGCCGCCGCGTACCGGGTCTCGGGCCGCAGGAGGTGCCCGGGGTAGGGGAGCAGCGTCACGAGGTTGGTCGGGCGCAGGGCCGTGCCGGCGGCCTTGACGTCGACGAGGAGCGGCACCGGGCCCGTGGAGGGATGGTCGAGGTCGAGGAGCACCGCGGTGGACCGCGGCAGCACCGACTGCTCGGCCGAGGCCGGCAGCGTGCTGGCATCGATGGCGCCGGACATCCGGAAGTAGACCGCGCTGCTGGTCCCGAACCCGAACGTGGCCGCCGCGCCCCGGCCGAGCACCTGGTCGGCGAGAGCGACGGTGTCACGCCCCGGGAAGCCGGTCAGGTCGATCGAGCCGTCGGCCTTCAACCGGCTGTCCGACGGCCAGGGCGCGTTGAAGAACCCACCGGCCAGGGTCGGGTCGGCCAGGACCGTCGTCGAGCCGACGTCGGTGACGCACGCGAAGACCTCGCACTCGAGGTCGGTGGCCTCCTGCCGGAGCGCGGCCGCGGCCTCGTCGTCGCCCTGCGCCTCGGCCTCGTCGGCCTGGTCGAGCAGGTCGTTGATCTCCAGCCGCGCCTCTTCGGCCCCCGGGCTCCAGGTGTCGGTGATGTGCCACCGGCATCCCGCCGACACGACAACCAACAGGCAAACCAGCCCCGCCCTCATGACATCCCGCACGCCGCACGCTCCCCGCCACCGGGTCCCCTCCCGGACCCCCGCAGGTTAGCCAGCCCCGCAGCGCCGGGGCGGAGCCGAAGGGGCAAGCTAATGGGCGGCGGTGTGGGACTGGTCGGCGGGGGGTGGGCCGACGGGGGCGGCGTCGGTGTAGAGGGCGCGGCGGGGCTGCAGCTCGAAGTGCATGAAGTCCTGGTTCTCGGTGCCGAGCCAGCGGAGGTTGCCGGCGTCGCTGCCGGCGAGGGCGCCGACCAGCAGGGCGGGCAGGTTCAGGAAACCGCCGGCCGCAACCGTGCCGCGGTTGCCTTCGGTGTCGACGTTCACCTTCTTGGTCCGGGCCTTGTCCTTGAACGACTCCCGGAAGGCCCGGCCGACGACGTTGAGCCGGTTCTCCATGTCGGCGATCTCCGCCGGCAGCTTTGCGCCCGCGGCCGAGCCCTCGGGCCACAGGGCCTTCTGCAGGGCCTTGTTCCGGGCGGCCTTGTCGCCGAGGACCAGCGCTGCGACCAGGTCGGCTCCGGCCGTGGCGGGCAGCGCTGGTAGCGCCGGCTTGACCCGGGCGCGGGCCTCGTTGGCGAGCCGCAGCACCACCGGCGCCAGCGACGCGTCGCTGGCCATGGCGGCCTTGTACTGGTCGCTGAGGGTCTTCAGCCGGTCGGCGGTCACCTCGACATCAGCCATGGACTTCCCAACCGTCGAGCCCGGCCGAGGGTTCCCGCCGCCGGTCACGTCCCGCACCGCGTCGAGCCCGCCCCGGTTGGAGATGTTGGGGTTGCGGGGCGAGTCGATGTCGATGGCGAAGCCGAAGCTGTGGTCGGACAGGCGATGCGGGGAGTTGCGGTTCTCCCGGAGGTTGGCGCTCCAGGTCTTGCGGCCCAGCACCTCCTGGATGGCGGCCTTGACCTGTGTGACCTGGGCGGGCTGCATGGTGGCCAGCCGCTCGTTGATCTTGGCCTCGGCCCGGGCGAAGGCGGCGTTGAGGTCGGGATGGACCTTCGTGTTGTGGGTGACGTTGAGGAACTGCGCCTTCTGGAGCTTCCCGTAGTAGTCGTTGGCTCGGGTCAGGGCCGTGCGGGTGCCGGAGACCAGGCCACCGAACTCGGTGATGACGCCGACCCGCACAGCGGTCCAGGGCTTCTTGGCGTCGAGGAACGGCAGCACGTCCCCGACCAGCTTCTTCTCCTCGGCGATCTGGGCGGCCTCGTCGAGGGGCTTGGTCGGCGCGGCCACGGCACTGCCAGCCGTCACGTCGGTGATGAGCGCCCCCAGGATGGACTGGAACAGCTTCCTCCGGGTGGTGGCGACGACCTGCGCCTTGCTCGCCACAACCTTGTTCTTCTTGTTCCTGACCTCCTCCGACTGGGTTTCGATCGTCTTCAGGGCGGCGACCACGTCCGTGCCGTAGAGCACGGCATAGAGCGGGAGCGCCGGGTGGTCCGGCTTGGCTTTGCGCAGCTTGGCGCTGCTGTCGGGCTTCTTCTTGATGATCTGCTGCGTCAGGATGCCGACGATGTCGTCGGCGGCGGGCGTTCCTACCAGCGGTGCCGCGGCGGCCCGCACGAGGTCGTGCACCTGGGTCACCGCCGCGGCCACCTGCTCCGCCTTGGTCTTGGCCCCGCCGGCGGCCGCGGGAGCAGGCGCCGGCGCCTGCGCTGTGGTCGGGGCCGCCGGGATCGTGGTGGGGGCCGCCGGGGCGGGACCGCGCACCGGGGTGGTCGCCGGGATCCGCACGGGCGCCGTCGGCGCTGCGGGAGCGGGGACTGGGGCCGACTGCTGGCGGGGCGCAGGCGCGGGCGCCGGAGCCGCGCTCGACCCGTTCTGGCCGGGGAGCATGCCGAGGGCCGTCTTCAGGTGGTCGTCGGTGCTCATGATCCCGAAGTGGCCGCCCTTGCCGCTGATGATCTGGATGTTGGCGGCGATGGCCTGGAACACGGCCGAACCGGCGGCCCCGACGACCTTGGCGTTGCCGTCGAGCCACTTCTTGAACTGGGTTGTCAGGTGCTCGGAGGAGGGCCCGTAGAAGCCGCCGTGCACGTTGTAGACCCGGAAGCCGTGCTCGTGGACCCACTGGGCCCGCCGCGCCTCGGCCGAGAGCTTGCCGTCGGCGCCGATGGCGCTGATCGTCGTCAGGTCCTGGTCCAGCCGGCGCTCGATGGCGTTCCAGATCCTGGTGGCGAAGCCGGCTCCCGGGTACATGGTGTCGAACAGGAAGAGGGCCGAGAGCTTCTCCGGGCCGAGGTCGCTGTTCAGCATCTCGGCGAGGGGGGCGTCGGCGCCGCTGTGGCCCGACATCGTGACCCCGCCCGGGGTCGGTGCGGCCTTCCAGACCCCCATGCTCCCCAGGCGCTTGAAGACCTGGGCGACGTAGGCGTCGGCGTCGAACCCCTTGCCCTTGCCCTGGTTGAAGTCGGAGGCTCGGTTGCCCTGGGGGAGGATGCCGATCATCGGGCGACCGCTGGCCGCGAGCTGCTGGTCGATGCGGTAGAGGTCGACGTCGTCGGCCTCGGTGTTGGTCTTGCCCTCACCGTGGCCCGTGCCCTCCCAGCCGACCTCCTCGCCCTCCATGGCGTGGCCGTGGAGGTGCAGCAGGATGTCGACCGGCTTGCCGGCGGCGGGCAGGTTGGACGGGACGAGCACGATGGCCCAGTCGGAGAAGCCGCCGGTCAGCCCGCTGACCCGCAGCCGCCGGATGGACTTGCCGCTGCGGTCGTCGGTGACCTGCCGGTCGTCGGCGTCGCGAGCGACCACCGAGGTGACCGCCCGGTTCCCTGCCTGGCGCTGCAGCGCGAGGATCGGCGAGTTGCTGCGGCGTGCCCTGGGGACCGAGCCCGCCGGCCGGGGGGTCGTCGGGGACTCGGCGCGTTTCCAGGCGGGCACGGCCCGGACGCTAAGTGAGCGCTCGTTGCTCAAGCTGTCCCGATAGCCACCATTACGGGCAACGTCGGCTACCCGAAAGGGAGCACGGTCGGAAGCCCGAACCGGGGGAAGAGGTCCGGCAGGCGGAACGCCGTGATGGCGGTGATCAAGGTGCCCTCGAGGGTGACCACGTCGAGCGCGAGCGGGAGGTAGGCGTCGCGCTCCGCATCGAGGAGGTAGGCACCGAACGCCAGCTGCCCGCTGGCCCGCACCGGGACGTAGCGCAGATCGGGCGACGGACCGGTGGGGATGAGCCACGAGTCGGCGACTGCGTCGTGGCCGCGGTACCAGCCCTCGTGGGGCGGCATGGCGAAGGTCGCGTCCGGGCTGAGCAGGGCGAGGATCGCTTCGACGTCCCCGGACTCGAACGCGTCGGTGAACCGCTCGACGACCAGGCGGATGCGCCGGTCGCCGAGCGACCGCAGGGTGGCCTGCTGGCTGCGCTGGGGGAGTCGGCCGGCGATGACCTTGCGGGCGCGCTGCAGCGCGCTGTTCACCGAGGCCGTGGTGGTGTCGAGGCAGTCCGCGACCTCGCTGGCCGAGAACCCGAGCACCTCGCGCAGGATCAGCACGGCCCGCTGGCGGTCGGGCAGGTGCTGGAGGGCCACGATGAACGCCAGCTCCACCGCTTCGCGCCGTTCGTACCGGGCTTCTGGGGCGAACCGCCCGTCCTCGATCCTGAGCAGGTCGTCCGGGTACGGCTCCACCCAGACCGGTGGCCGGTCGTCGTCCGGCAGCTGGTGACGGGGGCGCCGGGCGATGACGTCGAGGCAAGCGTTCGTGGCGATCTTGTACAGCCACGGGCGCAGCGGCCGACCGGGCTCGAAGCCCGCGAGACTGCGCCAGGCGCGGAGCAGCATGTCCTGGAGCGCGTCTTCGGCGTCGTGCCCCGAGCCGAGCATGCGGTAGCAGTGGGCGTGCAACTCGCCCTGGTAAGGCTCGACGAGCCGGCCGAAGGCGTCCTCGTCGCCGCCGAGCACAGCGTCGAGCAGCGAGCGTTCGGTCGTGGCGGACGTTGCGGACACTGACGTCGACGCTACGCGATGAGTCTCGCCGCCCCGCTCGGTACCACTGGGCATGGCATCGACGAAGCTCTCCCTCACGTTGCCCGCCCTGGCGGCTGCCGCGCTGTTCCTCGTCCCCGCCTGCGGTGGCGACGACGACTCCGCCGGCCCGAAGGCCGAAGCTCCCGACGATGGGGGTTCCGATGGAACGCCCGCGCTGTTCAAGCGCAGTGCCTGCGACGCCGTCCCGGCCGACGACCTGCAAGCGGCCGGCTTCGAGCCCGAGCCCAGCAGCACGCTCGGAGAAGCCGGGAGCTCCACCGGCAACGCGTGCTGGTGGGAGGGCGGGCTCGGCGGGTCGAGGAGCGCCTCGGTCGCGTTCGTGCTCAGCGATCTGGAGGCCGACAACTTCGAGCAGGTCGCCACCGACGAGGACGTCGAGGTTGCGGGCCGATCGGCTCGCCGCATCACCGGGTCCGACGACCTCGATTCGGTCGACGCCTATCCGGCGTGCGCGACGCGCATCGAGGTCGAGACCGGCGTCATCGTCGAGGTGGAGGTCGGCGTCGGCACGGCCGAGGACTACAGCACCGACGACGACGTACGGCAGGCCGAGGCGTGCGAGCGGCTCGACAAGCTCCTTCCCGTCGTCGAGTCGACGATCTTCGGACGCGACGGTGACCAGGGCGACGACAGCAACGCCGGCAGCGAGAGCGGCAGCAAGGGGGCCACCATCCCGGCCGACGCCGACCTCACCGGCGAGCTGATGTGCACGGTCCTCGCCGGGTCGGAGATCCCGGCGCCCGGCTTCGACGGCGTGAGGGGCGAACCGGTCGACGCCCAGCCGGGAGGCGCGTCCTGCAAGTGGAGCTCCGGTGGCGAGGCCGGGTTCATCGTGGTCTGGTACACGTTCGTCGACGACGTGAACGCCGACGACCCGCCGCTGGCGACCGACGGCCGCGAGGGTTCGATCGTCTCCCTGGACGATGCGGGCGAGTGCTACGCCCGGTTCCGGCGGGGCGAGGGACCGTCGCCATCGAGGTGGTCGGCACCGACGACCTCTGCGGGGTCGCCGAGGACCTCGCCAACCTCCTCGCCCCCCGCTTTCCCCAGCCCGCGTGAGCGCCGGCGTCGCTAGGGTCCGGCACGTGCTGGTCCTGCCGTGGCATCTGGACGACCCGTTGGGTGAAGGGATCGGGATCGATGTGCCGGTGGGGGCGACGGTCGTCGACGGTGGGCCGGGGGACGACGCCGAACCGTGGGCTGCGCTGGTGGGCGTCTATGCCGGGCTGGCGGACGCCCTCGCCGGGAGCGACGAGGCGACGGTGCTCACCGGCGACTGCGTCACGGCGATCGCGGTGCTGGCCGGGCTGCAGCGCCGAGGCCTCGACCCGGCGATGGTGTGGTTCGACGCCCACGGCGACTTCCACACCGAGGACACCACCACCTCCGGCTACCTCGGCGGGCTGCCGCTGGCCAAGGTGGTCGGCCGGGGCGACCTGACCCTGCCCCGCGCCCTCGGGATGACGCCGCTCGCCGAGGAGCGGGCGGTGCTGGTCGACGGCCGGGACCTCGATCCCCCCGAGGTCGACGCGCTGGCGGGCTCAGATGTCCGGCAGGTGGCCGTAGCCGACCTGACCCCCGACGTCCTGCCGGCCGGCCCGCTGCTGGTCCACGTCGACCTCGACGTCGTCGACCCCGGCGACCTGCGGGGCCTGCGCTTCCCCGCTCCCGGCGGCCCCGACCTCGACGCCGTGGCCGCCGGTGTCGCCACCGTCGCCGCCACCGGACGGGTCGTCGGCCTGAGCATCGCCGCCACCTGGGACCCGGCGGCCATCGACCGAGACCAGGCCCAGCGAGCCGTCGACAGCATCCTCACCGCCGCCCAGCGCTGAGGGATCCAGACGTCAGCGGGCGTCGAGGCGGGCCTGGAGGCCGTCGAGGACGCGGTCGAGGCCGTAGGTGAAGTCCTCGTCCACTGACTGCTGGGCGTCCTTGCCCTCGTAGTTGGCGAGGACGGCGTGGAGGCGCTCGTGCTCCTCGGGGGTGTCCGCGGCGGCTCGCATGGACTCGGCGGTCCACTCCTCGACGGTCTGGCCCCGGCGGGCCAGCCAGTTGGTCCAGGCGGCCTCGGCCATGGCGGTGCCGATGAGGAAGGAGGAGAGGGTGCCGAAGGCCCGCTCGGCCTCGGGGATGTCGAAGCCGGCGCCGGCGAAGACCCCGAGCATGCGCTCGGCGAGGGCCTGGGCGTTGGGGCCGGGGTAGCCGGCGACGAGGTGGTCGAGCACCGCGACGACCCAGGGGTGGCGCAGGACGCTGGCCCGCACGCTGTGGGCGTAACGGCGGACGTCGTCCTGCCAGTCGGCGCTGAAGGCGCCCTCGTCGGGAGCCTCCAGCTCGCCGTAGATCTCGTCGACGACGAGCTCGATCAGCTCGTCGCGGTTGGCGACGTGCCAGTACAGGGAGGTGGTCCCGGCCTCCAGCCGGGCGGCGAGCTTGCGCATGCTCAGCGCGTCGATGCCCTCGGTGTCGAGCAGCTCGAGCGCCTGCCGGACGATCTGCTCGCGCGTCAGGGTCGACCGCTCCTTGCGGCGGGGCTTGGCCCACACCGAGGGGTACGCACGATCACTGGCTGGCATGGCTGCTCCCTCTGGGCGGTCGTCGAACTCTAGGTTGACGAACAGTGTACGAGTACTAGTACAGTGTTCGAGAAATCGTACACCGTTCTATGAAAAGGCGAGAGGGAAGGCAAATGACGACTGCGACTGCGGCACCGCCTCGGTCAGCCGTCCGGGCGACCGGGCTGCGCAAGTCCTACGGCGACAAGCTCGTGCTCGACGGCATCGACCTCGACGTCGCCGAGGGCACGGTCTTCGCACTGCTCGGCCCCAACGGCGCCGGCAAGACCACCACCGTCCAGATCCTGTCCACGCTGATCAACGCCGATGCCGGCGACGTCCTGGTGGCCGGGCACGACCTCGTCCGCGAGCCCGACGCCGTGCGCGCGGCCATCGGCGTCACCGGCCAGTTCGCGGCGGTCGACAACCTGCTGACCGGCGAGGAGAACCTGCGCCTGATGGCCGACCTCCACCACCTGCCCAAGGCCGAGGGTCGCCGCCGGATCGCCGAGCTCCTGGCGCACTTCGACATCGTCGACGCCGCCCGCAAGCCGGCCCTCACCTACTCCGGCGGCATGCGGCGCCGGCTCGACCTCGCCATGGGCCTGGTCACCTCGCCCCGGCTGATCTTCCTCGACGAGCCCACCACCGGCCTCGACCCCCGCAGCCGCCGCCACATGTGGCAGCTGGTGCGGGAGCTGGTTGCCGGCGGGGTGACGATCTTCCTCACCACCCAGTACCTCGAGGAAGCCGACCAGCTCGCCGACCGGGTGGCCATGCTCGACCACGGCCGCATCGTCGCCGAGGGCACCCCCGAGGAGCTCAAGCGCCTGATCCCCGGCGGGCACATCAGCCTGCAGTTCCCCGACACCGAGCAGCTCGACCGGGCGGCCCGCCTCCTCGTCGGGTCCCGCCGCGACGACGAGGCCCTGACCCTCCAGGTCCCCAACGACGGCAGCGTCGCCGCCCTGCGCTCGCTGCTCGACCAGCTCGGCCACGCGGCGATCGAGGTCGCCGAGCTGTCGATCCACACCCCTGATCTCGACGACGTCTTCCTGGCCCTGACCGGCCGGCCCCACTCGACGGAGGAGTCCCGATGAGCACCGTGTCCCATGCGATGTCCTACGCGGTGGCCGACTCGACCACGATGCTGCGCCGCAACCTGCGACACCAGCTCCGCAACCCGACCCTGATCCTGTTCATCATCGGTATCCCGGTCGTCTTCCTGCTGGTGTTCGTGTACGTCTTCGGCGGCACCCTCGGCGCCGGGCTCGGCAGCGGCGTCTCCAGTGGCTCGGGGAGCCGCCAGGACTACGCCAACTACCTGGTGCCGGGCATCCTCGTCCTGACCATCGCCGGCGGGGGACAGGGCACGGCCATCTCCATCGCGATGGACATGACCGAAGGGATCATCGCCCGGTTCAAGACGATGAACATCAGCCGCGTGTCGGTCTTGACCGGACACGTGCTGGGCACCCTGCTGCAGACCGCGATCGCCCTGGTCGTCGTGCTGGGCGTGGGCCTACTGGTCGGCTTCCGGGCGGACGCCAACCCCGTCGAGTGGGTCGCCGCGCTCGGCCTGCTGCTGCTGATCGGCCTCGCCCTCACCTGGCTCTGCGTGGCGCTCGGCCTGGCGGCCAAGAGCGTGGAGACTGCCAGCAACACCCCGATGCCGCTGCTGCTCCTGCCCTTCCTCGGCAGCGGGTTCGCGCCCACCGACCAGATGCCCGGCCCCGTGCGCTGGTTCGCCGAGCACCAGCCGTTCACCCCCTTCACCGAGACGCTTCGGGGGCTCCTGCTCGGCGGCGAGATCGGCAACGACGCGATCGTCAGCCTCGCCTGGTGTGCCGTCATCACCGTCGGCAGCTACCTGTGTGCGAAGTCGCTCTACAACCGGGACCCCTCCCGCTAGGACCAGGAGGACGCCGAGCGCGGCGAGGGCGGCGGTCGGGATCCACTCCCGGGAGCCGCTCGGGGGGTACACGCGGCCGGGGCGACCGACGTCGACGGCGGGGACGGCCTCGCCCCGACGGAGGTCACCCCGGCCGGCGCCGTACAGCTCGACGCCCGGCTCGGCCGGGTGGTCGGCGACCCGGAACCGGCCGTACCAGCCGCACTGCTCGTGGCCCGGGTGCGTCACGCAGCGGAGCTCCTCGGCGGTGAACGTGCCCGGGGTGCCGTCGGCCCGCGCCGCCCGCACCACCGGGCCGAGGTTCGGCGCGGTGATCAGCAGGAGGAGCAGGCCGACGGCCACCGCCACGGCGGCCCGCCGTGGCGTCCGCGTCACGCTGCGGCGGGGGCGAGGGCGGGGGTCGGTGCGCAGGTGCAGGCCGGGGCCTCGGCGCCGGCCGTCGCGGGGCGGCGGTGCAGCACCATCGCCACGACCATCGGGACGAAGACGACGGCGTTGTAGAAGAGGTGCAGCTGGACCCGCGGGAAGGCGAGCTGCAGGATGCTCGTCGGCACTGGCTTGCCGGCGATGTTGTCACCGGACACGTGCTGGCCGAGGAGCAGCAGGTGCTCGAAGTGGTGCCAGACCTGGATCACCAGCGCGACGGTCCACCACGTGCGGGCCTGGCCGGTGAAGCCCGGCCGCAGGATGACCAGGCCGATGAGCATCACCACCGCGTAGCCGTAGTGGAGCGCCTCGGAGGTGACGAGCCACGGGAACCAGACGCCCAGCACGCCCCGGGCCTCGGGCACCGGCCAGCCCAGCACCCAGATCTGGATCGCCTGGGCCACGTGCTCGGCCCAGTGCGCCAGGGTGATCGCGAGGAAGATGTTGAGGGCGGTCCGGTGATAGGTCGTGTTGAGGTCGGTCAGCAGTCGCTTCATCGTTGTCACTCCTTCCACTCGCCAATGACGAACGTGATCTCGGCCTCGCAGACGCGATCGCCGCCGGCCGAGGCGAAGCCGGCAGCTCGCCCGAAGCGGCTGCCGAGGACCTTCGTCCACATCGCCAGCTCGACCGTCTCCCCGGGTACGACGGGTCGGGCGAACGACGCCCGGTCGACACCGCCGAACACCGGCTGCTTGTCGCGGTAGAAGTCGACCGCGAAGACGGCGCACGCCCCGACTTGGGCCAACGCCTCCAGCACGAGCACCCGGGCGATCACCCGATCGCCGGGGGCCTCGTCGACCTGCCACCGCGGCTCGACGCCCGAGAACCACTCGCCAGCCGCGTGCTTGCCCGGATCGAGGGCGGTGAGGCGATCGACGAGCAGCATCGGCGGCGCGTGAGGCAGCAGGTCCGACGGGGCGGGCAACGACGTCATGGCACCATGCAGGGGCGGGCCCGGGTGAGCGACGCAGCGACCTGGTCGGGACAGTCGCCGAAGCCGACCATCAGGTTGGCGCCCAGGGCCTCGAGGCTGCCGGCGGCCTCGTCGGCGTCGAGCATGCCGGCGACCTGGAGGCTGGCGACCCCGTGCGCCGCAGCCCACAGCTGCGTGGCGAGGAACAGGGCGTCGGCGGCGGCGAAGCGGCGGGCGGCCAAGCAGCGCTCCACCGCGTCGACCAGGGTCAGGAAGGTCGGTTCCTCGTCGCGCTGCGCGGGGCGTTCGGTGAACATGACCCGGTAGAGGTCCGGGTTGGTGGTGGCGTGCTGGAGGTAGGCCCAGCCCAGCACCACCAGGTCGGCGACCGGGTCGTCGGTGGCAGCCACGGCGGCGAGGTGCTGGGCCAGGCGGTCGAAGCCCTCGCGCCGCACCTCTTGTCGCAGGTCGTCCATGCCCCCGAAGTGGGTGTAGACGACCATCGTCGAGGCGCCGACCTCGGCCGCCAGCCGCCGCAGGGTGAGCGCGTCGGGTCCCTCCTCGGCGATCAGGCGGGCTGCCTTCTCGATCAGCGCGGTGCGCACGGCCGGGTTGGCGACCTTGGGGCTCATGCGGCCGCCACTGCCGTCATGACCAGCTCCGGTCCCCGAGAGTTGACCTGGACGTCGGCCGGGACATCGGCGGCGGCGAAGATCCGCAGCCAGTCGTCCTTCGAGTGGAACCGGCTCATGCGCGAGTAGGCATCGGCCGGGAGCGGCAGCAGGTTCATGATGAGCTCCTGGTGCACCTGCTCGCCGGGCCCGCAGATCGACTCGCTCAGCACCAGTGCACCACCGGGGCGCAGCAACGACCTGAGCTCGCGCAGGGTCGTCGGCAGGTCGGCGGCGTTGTGGATGGCGTTGACCGCGAAGACGACGTCGTAGCTCTGCGGGTCCAGGCGCTGCTTGCCGGCGGGGAGGTCGAAGTCGAACCGCCCGAAGTCGAGGCTGACGCCGGCCGGCGCGGCGTCGGCGAGGTTCTTCCGGGTCGCCAGGACCAGGCGGGGGCTCGCGTCGGTGACCAGGTACTCGACGTCGCCGGCCAACGAGGGGAGGAGGTGGCTCGTCGCGCCGCCCGTGCCGGCGCCGACCTCCAGGATGCGAGCGCCGCCGCCCGCCGGCAGCAGGTCGAGCACGGTGTCGACCGCCGCGGCGTTGAGCGGGCGGTACATGCGGTTGCTCGACTGGAAGTAGCCGTACCAGAGCTGCAGACCCTCGCCGGCGAGCAGGATCGCCTGACCGGAGGTCTCGCCCCGCAGGAACCCGGGGTACTCCGCAGCGACGTGCTTCAGCAGGTCGAGCGTCGCGGTCATGCCGTCGGCGGGCTTCGACAAGTCGAGGTCAGACGTCATGGTGGCTGCGCGGCGAAGCCACTCGATGCAGTACGCACGGTGCCCGTCGGGCGCGGTGTCGGCGTCGTCAAGGATCGACTGGGCGTGGCCGGACACGATGCCCCAGGCATACGCAGTGTCGGCGAGGTAGTCATCGTCGACGAGCCGATCGATGTGCACGGCCACCGCTACGTCGCCTCCACGACGATCGACCCGTAGAAGCCGCCGAACGCCGCGGTCGTCTTGACGGCGAGTCGGATCGCCTGTGGCCCCCAGCCGGGCGGGACGCAGCCCTCGCACATCGCCTTGAGCAGCAGTGCCGACTCGACCAGCGACGAGCCGCCCAGGTTGTGGCCGACGTAGGGCTTGAGCGGGACGCAGACAGGCTGCACGGCGGGGTCGGGCCACAGGTCGCCGATGGTCCTGACCTCGTAGCGGTCGATCACCGAGATGCCGGTGCCGTGGGGCACGAGGACGTCGACGTCGGCGGCGTCCCGGCCGGCCTCGTGGAGTGCGCGCCGGATCGAGCGGGCCTGGTTGCCGAGCTTCGGGTTGGGGGCGTTGACGCGCCAGCCGTCCTGGGTGAACCCGGCGCCGAGATAGCGGCCGTAGATCCGGGCGCCGCGGCGCTCGGCGTGGGCCTCGTCCTCGAGGACCAGCGCCGCCCCGCCGTCGCCGAACACCGTGCCCGACGACCCGGCGCCGGCGAACGGCCGGATCACGCCGTCGCCTGCGTAGAGGTGCTGGTCGGCGAACCAGCGGTACTTGCCTGCGCTGAAGGGGTCGTCGGAGGCCGCCGCGATCGCAACTGGCGTGCGCCCGGCCCGGACCTGGGACGCGGCGTTGTCGATGGCGGTCAGCCCGGAGGCGCAGGCCGAGTTGACGAAGGCGCACTCGCCGCCGATCCCGTGGGCGCGGGCGACGGTGTAGGGGGCGAGGAAGGTGTTCAGCGCGAAGATCTGCGCGGCCACCTCGTCGTAGTCCTGCGGTTGCTCCGGCGCGCCGGCGACTGCGGCGTAGAGGATGCGGGCCAGGCTCTCGACACCGGGGTGCTCGTCGGCGACGACGAGGCCGACCTCGCGGAGGTCGAGCGCGGGTGCCGCGCGCAAGCCGGCGTCGGCGATGGCCAGGCCGGTGGCGGCGATGAGGTGCTTGATGTCGCGCTGGTCGTCGATGCCCTCGCGTTCGAGCTGCGGGCCGGCGACGAAGGTCTCGGTGATGTCGCCGATGCGGTAGCTGGGCACCGCGAACAGCCGGAACTTGCGGTCCTCCAGCCGGGCGGCGGGCACCTCGACCAGCTCGGCGTGGGGCGGGTCGGTGCGCAGGGTGCGCCACGTCTGGTCGATGCCGATGCCGGCGGGGCTCACGAGCCCGATCCCGGTGACGACGACCCGCCCGCTCATCCCCGGCACCTACGCGGTCAAGCCGCCGTCGACGACGAAGGTCTGCCCGGTGATGTAGCGGGCGCCGTCGGAGGTCAGGAAGCGCACGATCGGGGCGACGTCCTCCGGGCAGGCGAAGCGCCGCAGCGCGATCCGGCTCAGGTAGCCCCGCTTCAGCGCGGCGGGGAGCTCGGCGGTCATCGCTCCCTCCACCAGGCCGGGGGCGACGGCGTTGATCGTGACGCCGAACTGGCCGAGCTCGCGGGCCGAGCTGCGGACCATGGACTCGAGGCCCGCCTTGCTGGCGCCGTAGTTCGCCTGACCCGGCACGCCGGCCTGGCCCGACACCGAGGAGATGAGGATGATCCGGCCGGTTCGGGCCCGCACCATGTCGGCGCCGGCGAGCCGGACGAACTGCATCGCGCCCCGCAGGTTCGTGTCGAGGACGTCCGCCCAGTTGTCGTCGCTCATGTGGAGGACCGGGCCATCGCGCCGGATGCCGGCGCAGTACACGAGCGCCGTCGGCGGCCCGATCGCCTCGGCGAAGCACCGGTACGCCGCCTCGATCGCCGCGGCGCTGCGGGTGTCGCAGCAGCTCACGACGGCCGTCGTGCCGGCCTCCTTCGCCTGCTGCTCCAGCTCCCGCACGGATCGCTCGTTCGAGTGGTATGTGAGCGCGGTGTCGTGGCCGGCCTCGATGAGGGCGGCAGCGATGGCCCGGCCGAGGTCGCCGCTGGCGCCGACGACGTAGCTGGCGGTCATGCGCGGCCGCCGGCGAAGACGGTGGCCCAGTCGAGGAGGGCGGCGACGCGGGCCTTGCCCGAGCACTCGTCCGAGCTGTCGCTCTTGACGCGCCCGGTCAGGTTGCCGTCGACCAGGGTCGACAGCGGCGCGAGGCAGCTCCGGCCGAGCGCCGCCTCGGCGGGGGCGAGCCCGACCACGGCGGCGACGCTGCCGCGCGTGCCCTCCGCCAGGGGCTGCGACTCGAAGCCGCCGACGAAGACCAGCTCGGCGCTGCGCTCGTGGATCAGCGCGCAGGCCGCCTCGAGCGCCGACCAGGCCGAGCCCAGGCCTGCACTGACGACGACGTTGGGGCCGCGGCACTCGGTGGCGATCGCAGCGATGCCGGCCGCCGCATGGTGCACGGTCATCGGGAAGAGGGCGGGGTTCACCAGGTGGTCACCCACGCTGATCGAGTTGTCGAGGAAGACCTCGATGTCGGGCCCCGCGCCGGTCGCCGAGCCGAGAACCACGCCGCGGCTCGCCGGGTCGGGGAGGGTGCAGTCGGCCCGGCGCTGCCAGCGCTCGAACGCGTGGACGACCACGGCCGCGCCCTGCGACCGGTAGCGGCGCTCCAGCTTGGCGAGCTCCTGATCCGCCAGCAGATGGGTCGGGAGGCCGGGGTCCGACCCCGCCTCGAACGTCGTGGCGACCACCGCAGTCGAGCAGAAGATGTCGCGGGTCATGCGGGCCGCCGGAGTGCGATGCAGGTGTTGTTGCCGCCGAACGCGAACGCTGTGTTCAGCACGAGGTCGACCTGGTCGGCGTCGGCGTCGGTGCCGGTCGCCAGCCGCACGCCGAGGGTCGTCCCGGCCCCGTCGAGCTCCCACTGGGGGATCGTCCGCTGGTGCTCGATGGCGAGGGCGCAGGCGACCGCCTCGATGGCGCTGGCGGCGCCCAACGAGTGGCCGATCAGCGCTTTGATCGAGCTGACCGGAGGGCGCGACTCGCCGAAGACCTGCTGGTAGGCCGCGGCCTCGGCGGCGTCGTTCTGCGGCGTCGCAGTCCCGTGGGCGCAGATGTAGTCGACGTCGGCGGGGTCGGTTCCGGCGATCGCCGCTGCCACCGCTCGGGCCGCGCCGCTCCCGGCCGGATCCGGTGCCGCCGGGTGCTGTGCGTCGCAGGTCATGCCGTAGCCGGTGATCCGGGCGCGCACGGCCGCGCCGCGGCCGGCCGCATGGCGGGCCGACTCGACGACGAGGAACGCCGCGCCCTCGCCCAGCAGCATCCCGTCTCGCTCGTCGCTGAACGGGCGGCAGCGGTTCCGGGCCATGCCCCGCATGCGGGAGAAGCCGACGAAAGCCATCCGCGACATGCCCTCGGCCCCGCCGCAGACGACGACGTCGGCAGCGCCGCTGGTGATCAGCTGCGCCCCGCGGATGAGCGCCGTGTTGCCGGCCGCGCACGCGGTGACGTACAGCTCGGTCGGGACGTCGCCGCCCAGCTCGCCGGCGAGGCGGCCGCGGAGCGACTCGTCGACCATCAGGCCGTCGGCCGGCTTGTTGCCCAACTCGGCTTCGGCGCGCAGCTCCTGCTCGCTGTCCGCGACGTCGCCGACCGTGGTGCCGACGAGCAGCCGGTCCGGGCGGATCCCGTCGAGCTGCGCATCGCCGGTCGCCTCCTCCAGCGCGGCCAGCGCGAGCGTCGCAGTCCGGCTGGTGCGGAACCGTTCGGTGTCGACCCGGTCGAAGCCGGGCGTCCACGTGCCGATCTCCCCGGCGACATGGGTGGGCAGGTCGTCGGTCGGGAACAGCGACACCTCCCGGAAGCGGGGCGTGCCGCCCTGCAGCCCGTCCCAGAACGGCCGGACACCGACTCCCGCCGGGGAGGCGACCCCGAGGCCCGTGATGACGGGAGCGTCGCCGGTCATGCCGCGAGCGACTCGGCGTACTTCACCACCTCGTCGATGGTGTCCAGTTCAGGGATCTCGTCCTCGGGCAGGAGCCTGTTGAGGTGCTGCTCGACGGTCGCGATGAGCTCGAGCCGCCCCAGCGAGTCGACACCCAGCTCCTCGAACGACGCATCGGTCGCGACCTCGTCGGGCTCGAGCCACAACAGCATCGCCACGACTTCCCGTAGCTCTTCGGCCAGCGCCATCTCGCTCCTCTCAGGTCCCCGTCGGTTCCTTGGCCCGCGGCATGGTGTGTTCCGGTTCAGCTCGCCCGTCCGCGCCCTGCGCCCCGTTGGGTTCGGCTCCGTTGCCCGCGACCGGCGACTGGCGCGACCGCCGCGCCTCCTGGGCGCTGACGATCGTGAGGTAGGCGCCCCGGACCGCGCACACGATCGTCAGCGAGAAGAAGATCCCGAAGGCGACGTGAACCGTGACGAGCGCGCCGTAGACCGCGGCGACCGACAGCCCGAACGCCACCTGGCCCCGCGTCGACCGGGGCGTAGTGCCCGGGTCCGTGATCATGTAGAGCGTGAAGAGGATCAGCGCCAGGCCGGTGAGCGGGGAGAGCGCCGACTTCAGCGCGATGTCGCCATCGAGGGTGGAGCGCACGACTGCCTGGAGCGCGAACCCCCCGGCCCACGCCGCGATGAGCGGGATCTTGCCGGTGAAGACCGTGTTGACGAACAGGCCGAGGCAGAGGATGAACGCCGGGAGGATCACGTCGCCGCGAGTGCCGAACGCCTCGGTGAACTGGTACGGCGGAGCGATGCTCACGGTGGGCGAGAACAGCAATAGCAGCACCGTGATCCCGAAGTTGGACGGGTTGAAGTAGTGCTTGTGCAGGCGGTGGTCACCGCGGCTGGTCCGGAAGCGGAAGACGTACTTGCTGCTGATCGCGACGATGCCCCCGACCACGAACAGGTCGAGGCGGCTGTCGATGAACAGCAGCATCCCGAGCGCGAAACCGGTGATGTGGGCCGGTAGCAGGAAGTTGACGACCGTCCTCACCCGTTCGCGGAGCGGCGCGCCGGGCTGCTCGGTGCGGTAGGTGGGTCGTCGCCCGTCGCGGGCGGCGTCGACCGTCTCGAGGAACAGCTCGGTGATGTAGCAGGTGAGCACCGCGATGATCGGCTGGGCGATGGCCTGCTCGAAGCCGAGGAACCGGTGCCCGACGATGTTCAGGATGGTGATCGCGATCGCGAAGCGCCGCAGCGCCGCGATCCGCACGTCGGCCGGGTCGGCCGGTCGCAGCGAAGCCACGATCTCGCCGAACGACCGCCGTCGTGCCCGTCGTTCGACGGTCACGCTTGCCAGGGCAGCAGTACCGTGTTCCATCCGGAGCCCACCTTGATGTCGGTGCTTCGTGTGGTGCCTGCGGAATCTCGCCAGGTGATCGTCACGCGGTGCTCGGCGCCGGTCCCGGCGTCTGCGCCGAGGCCGATGTGGATGTCCGAGCTGCTCTGGCCGCCGTGACCGTTGCCGCCGTCGACGTAGGACCGGGACTCTTCGCCGGCCGTGGTGACGGTGACCTCGGCGCCGATCGCGGCGAAGCCATCCAGCTCCTGCTGGGGCTGGAGGCCGTCGACGACCTTCACCTCGGCGAGGTCGGCATCGGTCGAGTCCAGGATCCGGAGCCCGACGAAGTCGTCGTCGCAGTCGGCGCACTCGTTCACCACGAGCCGGGCATCGGCCCACTGGTTGGCCTCGATCCAGTCGAGGTCGCCGTCCCGGTCGATGTCGGAAAGGGCGATGCCGCGCATGACGCCGGCGTCGTCGAGCCCCGACTTGCGGGCGACGTTGGCGAACCGGCCGCCGTCGGCCCGCTTCAGCACGACGCGGGGTGCGTCGCCGCTGATGTCGCCGTCGGTGAGGTCGGGCCAGTTGGCGGGATCGGATACCAGCGAGTCGTTGGCGAGCGCCAGCTCCTGGACCTGCGGCCAGCGCTCGACGTCGCCGCGCACGAACCCGGTGGCCTGCATCAACTCGACCTGGCCGTCGTTGTCGAGGTCGGCGACCTTGTTGTCCCACGAGAACGCCGTCCGGGCCACCCCCAGCTCCTCGCCGCCGGCCCGGAAGTTCGGGGTACCGCCCCTCGCCGCATCACCGTCGTTCAGGTAGAGGAGCTGGCTCTCGAACAGCCCGAATGGCGACGTGATCGTGCTGACGTAGATGTCGTATGCGCCGTTGTCGTCGACGTCGGCGATCGTGGCGCCCATGCTCTTGAACGAGTCCCGCCCGAGCACCGTCGACCGCGGGTTCAGTAGGCCTTTGTTGCCCCCGTTGACCGGTGTCAGCTTGAGGTTTCCGCCGCTCGATTCGTTCATGAAGAAGCGGTCCGGGCCGAAGTCGTTGGCGACGTAGAGCTCCGGAAGCTGGTCGCCGTTGAAGTCCGCAGTCGCGGCTGCCAGCGTCCAACCTCTCGAGTGCTTCTCGGCGAACGCGTCGTCGACCAGCCGGAATGGCTCCGCCGGGAATCCGGGCTGTTGCAGCAGGACGTAGTTGTGTCCACCGTTGTATGCCCGTGAGAGCGAGTCGTTCATCGCCACCCGCTTGCTCGACCTTTGGTCCAAGAGCTGGGAGCCTTCGGCGAAGTAGTTGCCGACGAAGATGTCGACGTAGCCGTCGCCGTTCAGGTCGCTGAACAGCGCGGCGTTCGTGTACCAGTCGTGGGTACCGGCATCCGGGTCGACCAGCTCGTGCGGTTCGAACGACCAGTCCTGCCCGTTCAGGAAGATGACGGGTGCGCGTCCCCAGAAGTACACGAGCACGTCGGTCCAACCGTCCGCGGTGACGTCCGCGAGCCGGCAGCCCATCGGCGCCTGGCGTGCGGCGTCGTAGGGGAGTGCGGCCTCGCCGTCGGCGGCCGGTGCGATGCCGTCGTCCCGATCGACCAGCACCGTCTCTGGTTCGGTGCGCGGTCTCGACCCCGCCCTGACCTCGAAGGTGCCGACCGAGTCGGAGCGGGGGTCGACCAGGCAGGCGTCGTCGGCCGAGCCGTCACCGTCGAGGTCGCCGAGGGCGGCGCCGGCACCGACGGAGCTGATCCACGTCGTGATGGGGTCGACGGACGGGTTCACGCCGCGCAGCTCCTGCATCGGCTCGACCGCCGGTGCGATGCGCCGGACGCTGAGGTCGAGCGCCGCGGCGTCGGGCGCCTTCGGCGGGGCCGAGGACACGAACCCGAACGCAAGGGCGCTGACCGGGATGCCCACCAGGATGGCCTGGTACATCCAACTCCTCAGTCGACCGGTCGGCACACTCCCCCTCCCAGCTCGAGTGTGCAGGCGGCACAAAGCAATTCATCAAGCGCTGGCCCGCACACACGCGTTTATGAAGCAGGCTCCGGGGCCGTGATTGCTCGGTCGTCGTTCCGCCGTCGGTGCCTACATTCCGAATTGCGTTGACCACAAGATAACAAATGAGGCGCGGATGGCAAGGGGCCGTAAGACGCCGCCGCCGCTCCCCACTTTGCGTGACAACCCGTGGGCGGGTGATCACTGGGGGCGCGGCGGCGGCGCCATTAGCTCAGATTTGGAAGGGGTGAACGACCTCAGCTCTCGGGGATGAGCTCGACGATGCTCGTGATCGTCGCCGCCTTGGCAGCCATGATCTCGCCGTGGACGTCGGCCATCGCCACGATGCCTTCCTGGACGTAGGCGGTGCCCACCGGCGGCACCTTGTTGATCGTGGCGTGCATGTGCGCGGCGTCCGGGTTGTGGAGCACACCGATCGGCGTCTCGACGACGAGGTAGATCATCTGGTGGCTCTTGACGGTCTCGCGACCGAAGTCGACGCCCAGCGGGATCTCGAGGCGGCCGATCGACGGCGGCATGTTCGGGTCGTACGCCCGGCCGACGGCGAGGGCGACCTTCTCGCCCGGGAACAGCACCTTGCTGGTGGTTTCGGCCCGGTAGGTCCGGATCTCGAGGTCGAGCCGCAGTGCGCCGTTGAGCGTGAGCACGGGGTCGTGGACCTGGATCTCGAACTCCGACGGCGGGAACTCGAACCGCTCGCGCGGCGCGTTCGGGTCGTTGGGATCCTTGCCGGCGACGACGTCGATGGTCGTCTGCGCCGTGGCGCGGTAGCCGCGGGTGCCGTCGGCGAAGGTCCGCCGGGGCGCCATCTGCTCGAGCAGCTGGCTGACGCGGCCGCGCAGGGCGGCGACGGGATCGGCGATGTCGCCGGGAAGCTCGGTGGCGAGCTCTTCCAGGATCATGTCCGCAATCTTGATCATCTGTGTCTGCCTTTCGGGTGGTATGTCCTACAGGCCAAACCGAAAATAGGCCGACACCTGGACCGTCGTCTGCTGGCAAACCTGCCAGGCAGAGGGCGCCGCTGTGCCCGATCTCTGGCAGACGTGCCCGGCGATTTGGCACAGGTGTGCCGCCCGCATGGCCTAAGTGCGCCAGGTCACCGTCCGAGCCGCTCGCGTCTCTCGATCTGGGCGCGTAAGGTCTGCGGAGCCATGCGGGCGACTGAAAGGACTCTCCCGAAATGTCTGAATCGAACCTTCAGAACGTGGTCGCGGTGCTCCCGGTCGCCGACCATGCGGCCGCGGTGGCGTGGTACCAGCAGTGGCTCGGGCGTGCCCCCGACGTCGTGCCCATGGAGGGCGTGATCGCCGAGTGGCGGATCGCCGACAACGCCTGGATCCAGGTGTCGGCGCTCGATCCGGGCGCCGCCGGCAAGAGCAGCGTCGTCATCGGCGTCGCGGACGTCGATGCCCAACGCTCGGACTGCGCGGCCGCCGGCGTCACGGTCGGCGACGTCGACGACCTCGGCTTCATCAAGACCGCCGCCGCCCTCGACCCGGCCGGCAACACCATCCTGTTCGTCCAGGAGCTGGAGCAGTAGGTGCTGGCCGGCTAGCGGTCGGCTACCGCTCGCGGGCGTAGAACCGCATGGTGAGCGGGGCGAAGACGGCGAGGACCAGAGCGCTCCAGAGGGCGGACCAGCCGATGGCCCCGGCGTCGACCTCGCCGGCCATGAGGCCGCGGGCCGCGGTGGTCAGGTGGGAGATCGGGTTCGCCCGGACGAAGGCCTGGACCCAGCCGGGCATGGTGTCGGGGTCGACGAACACGTTGCTGGCGAAGGTCAGCGGGGACAGCACGGCCATGCTCACCTGCATGACCGACTGGGGCTTCTGCATCTTCAGGCCGACTGCAGTCCAGATCCACGACATGCAGAACGAGAAGGCCAGCAGCAGGGCCACCGCCAGCACGACGCCGACCGGACCGCCGTGGGGCCGGTAGCCCAGGGCCAGGCCGACCGCGATCACGAGCAGCGAGGCGATGGTGTAGCGGACGGTGTCGGCGAGCAGCATCCCGACCAACACCGCCGGTCGCCAGAAGGGCAGCGACCGGAAGCGGTCGAAGACGCCCTTGTCGATGTCGGTGTTGAGCTCGACGCCCGTGTAGACGGTGATCATCGTGACGGTCAGGACGAGGATGCCGGGCAGCAGGTCCTGCAGGTAGGCCCGGGGTGATCCGGCCAGCGCCCCGCCGAGCAGGTAGGTGAACAGCAGCACGAAGCTGATCGGGAACATCGTCACGTCGAACAGCTGCAGCGGGACGTGCTTGATCTTGAGCAGGGCCCGCCAGGCGAAGGTGACCGAGGCGGCGCGGGCCGACGCCCGGGAGGGGCGGGCCCGGGTCGAGAGCGCAGCCCGCAGGGTGGCCTCGGCCAGCGCGGGCTCGGGGACGGTCGTGGTGGTGCTCATGCGACTGCTCCCTCCTCTCCGTTCGCTCCGCCTGCTCCATCGGGTGGGTTGGGGGCCTCGGGTGCTTCAGCCGGGTGCCCGGTCAGCTGGAGGAAGACCTCGTCGAGGCTGGGCTGACCGAGGGACAGCTCGACGATGGCGACCCCGGCTCGGGTCAGCTCGCCGAGCGCCCGGGCCACGGCCTCGGGGTCGGGCCCGTAGGCGGACAGCGCGACCGGGTCGGCCGCCGGGGTGACCGGGACCTCGAGCACGTCGGCGAGGATCCGCTCGGCGGCGGCCCGCTGGGACGGCTCGTGGACCCGGACGTGCAGGGTGCCCGCGCCCACCGACGCCTTGAGCTGGGCGGGGGTGCCCTCGGCGATGACCTTGCCGTGGTCGACGATGGCGACCCGGTCGGCGAGCTGGTCGGCTTCCTCGAGGTACTGGGTGGTGAGGAGCACGGTCGTGCCCGCTCCCACCAGCACCCGCACGATCTCCCAGACCTGGTTGCGGCTGCGGGGGTCGAGACCGGTGGTGGGCTCGTCGAGGAAGAGCAGCTCGGGGGTGACGACGATGCTCGACGCGATGTCGAGCCGCCGGCGCATGCCGCCCGAGTACTCCTTCACGAGGCGGCCGGCCGCCTCGGCCAGGCCGAAGGCGGCGAGCAGCTCGTCGGCCCGGTCCCGGGCGGCGGCCCACCCGAAGCCGAGCAGCCGGCCGAGCAGCACGAGGTTCTCGGCCCCGGTCAGCTCGTCGTCGACCGAGGCGAACTGCCCGGTGAGACCGACTGTGCTGCGCACCGCGTCGGCTTCGGTCACGATGTCGTGCCCCAGCACCCGGGCGGTCCCCTCGGTGGGTCGGATCAGGGTGGCGAGCATGCGGATGGTGGTGGTCTTCCCGGCGCCGTTGGGGCCGAGGACGCTGTAGACGGTGCCGCCGGGGACGGCCAGGTCGATGCCGTCGACGGCGCGGGTCTCACCGAACACCTTGACGAGGCCCTGGGTCTCGATCGCCAGCTGTCCATCCATGATCTCGACTGTAAGAGTTCGGGTCTTCTCTCGCGGACAAACCACTCAACGCGTTCAATATCGCCTTGAAAATCCGGTGCCTCAGTCGAATTGACAGATCCCTTATCGTCCCATTCAGGCTAAGTCGTCGGCGTGGGGTGGGCCGCTCATGTTGATCCAGCGCATCGTTGCCCGAATGGAGCTGACTGATGAGAGCCTCGACCAGCGGCTCGAACTGTTCACGACCGCCGACGACGGCATCGCCGCGCTGATCGAGGAGATCAGCCGGGAGTTCGCCAAGGGATTCAACGACACGTTGCACACCACCGAACCGTCGTCGGTGCGGGCGTACGTCGACGCTCAGTCCGACGACTACTTCACGCCGTTCTACGTCGAGGGCGCGTCGATGGCATTGGCGGCGAGCCGGCTGCTGCATCCGGTCAAAGCGCGGTCGGCGCATCGCCGCTTGCTGGCCGAGCTTCCGTCGCACGACTACCTGATCTACGCGGGGTGGGGTTGGTGGTATGCGGTGCGGCCGCTTGGTGCCACCGGGGTGAAGCGAAGCTCGGCCTGGGCGACCGGCTCCCTGTTCTCGACGCTCGTCATCGACGGGATGGCGTTCGCTTCGTGCTTCCTCGACTCCGGGCCGCCGCACTACGACGTCCGCTGCCCGCATCGGGACGAGGATCGTCAGCGGGTTTGGTTGCAGGGGTACGGCCGGGCGCTGTGGTTCGTCGCCGGCGGTCGCCCGGAAGCACTCGCTCGTCAGTGCTCCCGGTGGGACCCGGACCTGCGCGCCGAGCTCTACGCCGGGCTGGGGCTCGCCACTGCGTTCGCCGGGTTGCGGGAGATGTCGTCGTTGCCTCCGGCTCCGTCGGACGGCGAGCTCGACCGGCGGGCCTTCTACCAGGGCCTGGCGTTCGGGCTGACCGCACGGCGCCAGGCGTCACCCCGCAGCTGGCAGCGGTTCATCGAGCGGCTCTCCACGCCGACCGCCCGGTGGGTCACCGACGTGACGGATCGGTGCCTCGACCCACCTCCGCTCGACGGGGATGCTGTCGCGACCTACACCGACTGGCAGCGCAAGCTCCGACACGACGTGCCGATCAGCGAGCTGCCGGCGTGACCACCAGGACGGTCTGCGCGGTCAGGGATGTCATCCCGGCCTACCGGCAGGGCATCGCCCGCGAGCTGGCCGGGGTCGGCTACGAGACGGCCGAGCCGGTGGAGGACTGCGACGCTTGGATCAGGAAGTTCCGCCACGCGACCCGCACGTCCGACCTCCGCCTCGCAGTCCTGATGTCCGTCCGGGAGCAGGCCGACCTCGACATCCTGAAGGCGCTCCGGGCCGTGCACGACCACGTGGTCCTCCTGGCACTGCTCGTCGATCCGACCGTCGATGCCTACAGCCGCGCGCTGGAGTTCGGTGCGTGGGGAGCGGTCGACTACGCCGCCTCGCCGGTCGAGATCGTCGAGACGTTGGACGCCACGTGGGCGGGTGCCGTTCGGTTGCCCCGTGCCGTCGCGGTCGAACTGACCCGGGTGGGGAACCGTCGCAACCACTGCTCGGTCGACGACACCGACGTCCGCCGGCTCACCGCCCTCGCCGAGGGCTGGAGCGTCGAGCGCCTCGCCCGCCACGAGAACTTCTCGACCCGCGAGATGTTCCGCCGCCTGAACGGCCTCTACCGCACCCTCGGCGTCCACAACCGCCACCAGGCCGTCGTCGTCGCCGCCCGCAGCGGCCTCCTCGACACCGTCGTCGACCACGGCTGACCCCTTCAGTCGGCGCCCCATGGGGGGACCGTTGGGGATGCTGCGGTTCTCGGTGGTCAGGGGCGAGGGGAGCACTGGGCGAGTCGGTAGGCGATGGGCGGGATGATGATCGCGGCGGCCACGAGGTGGGTGAGCTCGAGGACGACGCGGGTGGCGGTGGTGGCGTTCTCGGCGACGATGAGCGGGGTCGCGAGCGAGACCGCGGTCAGCACGGTCGTGGCGACGACGAAGGCCCGGGCCGGTCGCGTGGCCCACCGGTCGGTGCCGAGGGCCATGACCACGCCGACGATGCCGCAGATCACGACGAGCGTGGCGACGCCACTGACCGGGATGGCCTCCGGGGCGGCGTCACTGCTCGACGCCACCTCGAGGGGCACGTCGGCCGCCCTGGCGACGGCGGCGACGAGTGCGGTCACGGCCGCGCCCGCCCCGGTCGCCGCCAGACCGACCAGCCAGAGGGGCCAGGTCGCCAGGGCGGACCGGTGGGTCCGAAGGGGTTGCGGAGCTGTCATCGAATCCATGCGGGGGCCTCAGCCGGCCGGGACCGTGAGGGCGTCGAGCCATGCCTGCCACTGGGCCCGGGCCCGATCGACGTGAGCCGGGGCGCTGTCGGAGAACAGGTAGCCCGACACGTTGGCGCCGGTGACACCGTCGCCCCGATCGTGGGCATAGAGCGCCGCGTAGCCGGGCACCGAGCCGCCGAGCCGCAGCAGCAGGCGGTTGGCATCGGACAGCTGGTCGACCTCGCCCTCCACCTCGCTCAGCGCCTCGCGCATGGCCGACAACACGACCTCCGCGCCGCCCTTCTTCTCGGCGACGACGTGGAACGGCGTGACCGTCTGGCCGGGGAAGTGGGTGAGGTAGAGCCGCAGGTGCTGGAAGAACGGCGCCCAGCCCTTGCCCATCTCGTCGAAGAACTCCTGCTCCCAATCGGCTCCGGTGCCGAACGCGCTGGTCACGACCCGCACGATGCAGGTGCCACCGGACGTGGCTTCGACCAGGAACTCAGTGGCCAGCGGGGTGACCGCGGCATCCTTGTCCTGGCCCATCAGGGTGGCCCACTCGGGCTCGATGTAGGCGACGCGGGTGGGCCGCTCCCAGGCGGTGATCTCGGCCGGCGAGGACTCGCCCTCGCCTTCGCCCATGTGGAAGACCAGCGTGCCGCCGAGGCCTTCGGTGCCA
>Ga0075421_100000193_pt1 | contig 57191 bp, 45 predicted proteins | sample SoiMetdeltSBSDD5_FD_75292 | JGI IMG/M metagenome (GOLD analysis project Ga0075421, IMG submission 75292) | Bulk soil microbial communities from a Populus tree surrounding site in Tennessee, USA - Soil MetaG P. deltoides SBSDD5 | ecosystem: Environmental > Terrestrial > Soil > Tree plantation... | reverse complement strand
GCTCGAGCGGCACGAGATGGACGTGCAATACGCCGAGAACGGCCACGACGCGCTCGCCAAGCTGGCCGAGGACGACACCGTCGACGTGGTGCTGATGGACATCATGATGCCGGAGATGGACGGCTACGAGTCGATGCGACGCATCCGCGCCCAGCCGAAGTTCAAGGGGCTGCCGATCATCGCGCTGACCGCCAAGGCGATGAAGGGTGACCGTGAGAAGTGCATCGAGGCTGGAGCCTCGGACTACGTGACCAAACCCGTGGACCCGGACCAGCTGGTCTCGCTTTTGCGAGTGTGGCTCTACCGGTGACGCCGAGGGCGCTTCCAAGATGAGCGACCCGTTCCTACCCGGCCCCCCTTCGCCAGGACCGGGCTCCCGGCCGGTTCCAGGGGCGCCGCCGGCCGACCAGCGACTCGACAGGCAGGTTTCATTGGCAACGGTCAGGGACACCATCGACGCCGACGACGAGCTCGAGGAGCTCGAGCTCGACCTCCTCCTCACGGGGATCTCGCGGAGGTGGGGATATGACTTCCGGGGCTACTCGCCGGCCTCGCTGCGCCGGCGGGTCCGCCGGGCGATGCAGGCCGAGGGCGTCCGCAGCCTCTCGGCGCTGCAGGAGCGCGTGCTCCACAGGCCGGAGTCGCTGCAGCGCTTCATCTCCACCCTGTCGGTCAACGTCACCGGCATGTTCCGCGATCCGCACGTGTATCGGGCGCTGCGGAAGCAGGTGCTGCCCATGCTGCGGACCTACCCGTTCGTGCGCGTCTGGCACGCCGGGTGCTCGACCGGCGAGGAGGTCTACTCGATGGCCATCCTCCTCCACGAGGAGGGGCTGCTCGAGCGCTGCCGCATCTACGCCACCGACATCAGCGACGAGCTGCTGCAGCGCGCGCGCCGGGGCGTCCTGCCGCTGCGCGACATGCAGGAGTACACGACCGCCTACCACCGCGCGGGCGGCAAGGGCGACTTCTCGTCCTACTACGCAGCCGACAACCAGAGCGCCATCCTTCGCGACGAGCTGCGGCGGCACATCGTCTTCTCGCAGCACAACCTGGTCTCGGACAGCTCGTTCAACGAGTTCCAGATGATCCTCTGCCGCAACGTGATGATCTATTTCTCCGAGGAGCTGCGGGACCGCGTCCACTCGCTCTTCCACGACAGCCTGGTCAACTTCGGCGTCCTGGCGCTCGGCGTCAAGGAATCGATGCGCTACTCGCGCTTGGCCGACCGCTACGAGCCACTGGTGGAGAGCCTCGGCCTCTACCGGAGGGTGAGGTGAAGGTCCGAGAGATCCGACGCGCCGGACGAGCACCCGCAGCGAGCCTCGACTACGACCTGGTCGTCGTCGGCGCCTCACTGGGCGGCCTCGCGGCGCTCCGGCAGCTCCTCTCGGCGCTTCCCGAGGCATTCCCTGCCTCGGTGGCAATCGTGCAGCACCGGCGCCCCGACGCGGCCTCGCCACTCGCCGACCTGCTGGGAGCGGCGTCGACGCTGCCGGTGCGCGAGGCGGCGGACCACGAGCCGCTGCGCGCCGGCACCGTCTACCTCGCGCCGGCCGGCTACCACCTCCTGGTGGAACGGGGCTGGCTTACTCTCTCGGTGGAAGCGCCCGTCTCGTGGGCCCGCCCCTCGATCGACGTCCTCTTCGAATCGGCGGCCGAGGCCTATCACCGGCGCGTGGTGGCGGTGCTGCTCACTGGTTCCTCGGAGGACGGCGCCGCCGGCGTGGCGGCCGTGGCGCGCCGCGGCGGCCTCACCGTCGTCGAGGACCCAGGCACCGCCCTGAGCCCGGTGTCGCCGGCGGCGGCGATCGCCCGCACCAGCGTCCACCACGTGTTGCCGCTGCCGGAGATTGCCGGCCTCCTGCGCGGCATGGTCCAGTCGGTGGCGCACCCTTGATGGCGGCGCCGACCGGGGCGGTCCGCAGACGGCGCCGCTGGCCCCGGCTCTCGCGCTGGATCCACACCTGGCGCGCCAAGCTGCTGCTCCTCCTCCTCGGCTTCGCCATCGTTCCGCTCATGGCCCAGGCGCTCTGGGACTACCTCGCCACGCGCCGTGCCTTCGAGACCTCGACGCTCGAGGCGATGGAGGGGCTCGCCCACGCCAAGGCGCAGGCGCTCGAGCAGCTCACCAGCGACCGCAAGACCCAGGTCGAGCGCATCGCCGGCCTGCTCACGCCGCGCGTGCGTGCGCTCGCGACCGCGGCGGACGTCGGGGCCATCCCGCGGTCGCGGGCCCCGGGTGAGCTCCCGGTCCTGCGCGACGCCGAGGCCCTTCCTACCAGTGGCCCGGCGGCGCCGTCGCAGAGCGACGAGGCGGAGCCGAAGGGCTACAGCGCGCCCCCCGAGCCCCTCCTGCAGCTCCGCGAGGCGCTCGCGCTGCTGCTCTGGGACCAGCGGCAGTTCGAGGAGCTGCTGGTGATCGACCCGCGTGGGCGGGTGGTCGCCTCGACGCACAAGGAGCACGAGGGGCACGACGCGGAAGCGCTTGCCTACTTCCGCGGCGGCCTCGGCGTCACCTACGTGCAGCCGGTCTTCCTCTCGCCCCTCACCCACCGGCTCACCCTCGTCATCGCCACCCCGATCCGCGATCCGGAGCGGGGCGTGCAGGGCGTGCTGGCGGCTCGCCTCAACCTCGAAAGTCTCTTTCAGGTGGTGACGGAGACCACCGGCCTCGGCGAGACGGGCGAGACCGTGGTGGCACGCCGCGACGGCGACCGGGTGGTGTTCGTGGCACCCACGCGCTTCGACCCGGGGGCGGCGCTGCAGCGCTCGCTGCGCGTCGGCGATCCCCGCGGCCGCCCGATTGAGGAGGCGATCGCCGGGCGCAGCGGGCGCGCGCGGGCTCACGACTACCGGCGTCGCGACGTGCTCGCCGCCTGGGAGCAGGTGCCGTCGCTCGACTGGGGACTGATGGTCAAGATCGACCGCTCCGAAGCGCTGCGGCCCGCGGTCGACGCCGGGCTGCGGGCTCTCGCGCTCGCCATCCCGCTGGTGCTCGGCGTCTTCGCCGTCTCGTGGCTCGCCTCGCGGGCGCTGGTGCAGCCGCTCGTCGAGCTGCGCGCTGCGGCCGACCGCATCAGCCGGGGCGACCTCGACGTCGCGCTCGACATCCGTTCGCGCGACGAGGTGGGGGAGCTCACCGACAGCTTCGACCGCATGGTGGCGGCCATCCGGTTCTTCCGCGAGCACACTCGCGCGGAGGACGAGGAGCCGGTCGAGTAGTGGCGCCGGGGGGCGGCAGCGCGGTGGGGGAGCTCTACAGAGACATCGTGCGGATCGCCCGCAACTTCATGGGCCCGGCGGCCGAGGACTACGTGCGCCGCCGCATCCGCATCGTGCAGCAGGGGGACGCTCCGGAGAGGATCACCGGCGACCGCATCGAGCGCCTCGCCGCCGGCATCGACATGACCGCCAAGGTCTACATGGGCCCGTTCAAGGCGGCCGTGTTCCGCGACGCCATCCTCGGCCTGCGCGAGCGCTACCCGCCGGAGCGCGGCGACGGCGGGGCAGGCCCGACGGACTGAGACGGCGCTCCCTGCCGTGGAATCGAGTGAACCACGGGGCGCTCCGCCGCAGGCGAAACCCGGACTGCCCGGCCCGCGTACGGGAGCCCACTGAGCCGCGATCTCAGTCGCCGCCGCCTCCGCCGTCGCCGCCGCCACCACCATCGCAGCCGCCGCCGTCGCCGCCGTCGCCGCCGCCGTCGCCGCAGGAGTCTCCACCATCGGCCGCACTGTCATCGTGACCGGCGTGCATCGCGAAGCTCTCGCCGTCGAGCGAGCCGAAGCGGCGCGTGCCCTTGTTCGAGCGGCGTTGCCATTCGACGCCCGCGTCCTCCCTGTACCGCCAGATGAGCCAGCCGACGATCGCGAAGCTCGCGAGAAGCGGAGCGAGGAGCACCAGCAGTCCAGGTGTCACGCAGCCACCTCCTTCGTGCGAGATCAGCGGAGCACGTCTCGTCCTGTCGAAGGGCCCTACGCCCGACCGGGACGCGGGATTCCGGTCGCAGCCTCGACGGCTAGCCGCGCGTGGTGAGGTCGTCGAGGAGCCGTGAGACCCGCGCCACGATCGCGTCCCGTGCCGTCCCGTAGTCCTCGCTGACCGGCGGGACGGTCCAGATGTCGACCGGCCGAGGAGCGTGGAAGGGCTCCGGCAGCTCGGAGAAGGCGACGACGCGGGCGGCAGCGGCGAGGTCGGACTCCGAGAGCAGCGACGGCGTCGCCGGCCAGACGAGGCGCTCGTCCGCGAGGCCCGCGACGGCGGCCGGGTGGAGCGCGACGTCCGGGTCGGTGCCTCGCGAGATGGCCCGCAGCGGCAGGCCGCGCTCGGCGGCCAGGCGGTTGAAGTGCGCAGCGGCGACGACGCTCTTGGCCGAGCCGTGCTCGCAGACGAAGAGCACCGTCGTCATCGGGCTCAGGTTACCAGCGCGATCCCGCCCCAGACCAGCCCCGCCAACAGCAGCAGGGGGACCGCCAGCGCCGCACAGAACGCGAGGAGCGGGATGCCGACGGCCACGAGCACGACCACCCCGACGACGGCCGCGACGGCCACGAGCGCCACCTTCACCACGACGAAGGCGAGGGCGATCGGCACCAGGGCCACCTTGAAGACGAGCTTGACGAGCCCGGCGACCAGGCAGAACGCGACGAACACGGCCCCGAGCGCGAGCATCGTTACGAACAGTCCGAACATGGGTCCACCTCCTCTCCCACCCTCGACTACGCAACGGCCGGCTCGCGGGTTCCAGGGCCGGGGACATGTCGCCACCATCCGGGGTTCCCCGGGCGGCGCGATAGGATCGCCCGGCCCGGCAACCGCGGGGAACGGAGCCGCAACCAGCGGAGCGCCGCCTGGATCGCCACCAGAACCGCTATCCCGACAGCCCCCTCTTCTACCGCCGGCTCGACCGTGCGCTGCCGAGGGCGGTCAAGGCGGAGGGGTGCTGGATCGAGGACGACGCGGGCAAGCGGTACCTCGACGCCTCGGGCGGCGCGCTGGTCGTCAACGTCGGCCACGGGGTGGCCGAGATCGCCGCCGCCGTCGGCGCGCAGGCGCGCCAGCTCGCCTACGTCAACGGCACGCAGCTCACCAATGCACCGGCGGAGGAGCTCGCCGCCGAGCTCGCCGGGCTGCTCCCCGAGCCGCTCCGCTACAGCTACTTCCTCGCCAGCGGGTCGGAGGCGATCGAGGCCGCCGTCAAGCTGGCGCGCCAGTTCTGGGTGGAGAGCGGGCGCCCCGGCAAGTGGAAGGTGATCAGCCGCGTCCCCTCGTACCACGGCAACACCCTGGCGGCGCTCTCGCTCTCCGGCCGCGAGCACTACCGGCGGGTCTACGCGCCGCTGCTCACCGACTTCCCGCGCATCCCGGCGCCCGATCCCTACCGACACCCAGGCTGCGCGGCCTGCACCGGCGACGCGCTCGAGGAGGCGATCGAGCGCGCCGGCGCCGACAACGTCGCCGCCTTCATCGCCGAGCCGGTGGGAGGCAGCTCCGGCGGCGCCGTGGTTCCCACCGCGGCGTATTTCCGCCGCGTCGCGGAGATCTGCCGCAAGAACGACGTTCTCTTCATCGCCGACGAGGTGATGACCGGCCTCGGACGCACCGGCCGCTGGTTTGCCTTCGAGCACTTCGACGTGGTGCCCGACGTGCTGGTGCTCGGCAAGGGGCTCAACGGCGGCTACGCGCCGCTCTCGGCGGTGGTGGCGTCGCGGCGGATCGTCGACGCGCTGGCGGCGGGCAGCGGCGCCTTCAACCACGCCCAGACGTATTCGCACACGCCGGTGATCTGCGCCGCGGGCGCCGCCACCTTGCGCTACCTCCGCGAGCACGGGCTCGTCGAGCGCTGCGCGGCGATGTCGCCGCGGCTCTTCGCCGCGCTCGACGGCCTGCGGGCCATCCCTGCCGTGGGAGACGTGCGCGGCATCGGTCTGCTCGCAGCGGTCGAGCTGGTGAGCGACCGCGAGACGCGCGCGCCCTTCCCCCGTCGCCTGCGGGTGGCCGAGCGGGTGACGGCGCGCGCGCTCGCCGAGGGGCTGATCGTCTGGCCGAACGCCGGCCACGTCGATGGCGAGGATGGTGACCTGCTGATGGTCGGGCCGCCCTTCACGATCGCGGAGGACGAGATCGCGGAGATCGCGCGCCGCCTGGGCGCCGCCATCGCCGCGGTCGCCACAGAAGGGTGATGGCAGGCAATCCGGTGATGGGAAGCAAGCTCGTTCCGATGCGCGAGGCGATCGCGGCGCACGTGCGCGACGGCGACACGGTGGTGATCGAGGGTTTCACGCACCTGATCTGCTTCGCCGCCGGGCACGAGATCATCCGCCAGCGCCGCCGGGACCTCACGCTCTGCCGCCTCACCCCGGACCTCGTCTACGAGCAGATGATCGCCGCCGGCTGCGCCAGGAAGCTGGTCTTCAGCTGGGCGGGGAACCCGGGCGCGGGACCGCTCTACGCGCTGCGGCGGGCGGTCGAGGAGGGCGTGCCGGGCCCCCTCGAGATCGAGGAGTATTCGCACTTCGGGATGGTGGCCCGCTTCGCCGCGGGAGCCGCACGCCTGCCGTTCATGCCGCTCGAGAGCTACGCCGGGAGCGACCTCCCGCGCGTCAACCCGAACATCCGCACGGTGACGTGCCCCTACACGGGGCGGCAGCTCGCCACCGTCCCGGCCCTGCACCCCGACGTCGCCATCATCCACGTGCAACGCGCCGACGCCGAAGGGAGCGCGCAGGTGTGGGGGTTGCTCGGCGTGCAGAAGGAGGCGGCGCTCGCGGCGAAGCGCGTCATCGTCGTCGCCGAGGAGATCGTGCCGGAGGAGGTGATCCGCGCCGACCCCAACCGCACGCTCCTGCCCGGCTTCGTCGTCGACGCCGTGGTGCACGAGCCGTTCGGCTGCCACCCGTCTTTCGCGCAGGGCTTCTACGACCGCGACAACGACTTCTACATCGCCTGGCGCGAGATCTCGCAGGACGGGGCGCGGCTGGGCGACTATCTCGACGAGTGGGTGTTCGGGGTGCGGGACCGGCGGGAGTACGCGGCGAAGATGGGGGCGCGGGTGGGGGAGCTGCAGGCGGGAGACCGCTGGTGCGCCGGGGTGAACTATGGCTACTGAGGTCACGCACCGGTCGGGTGATGGTCCACGCGAGGCGCACGGATATGCGCCGGCCGAGATGATGGTGTGCCGGGCGGCGCGCGAGCTGCGCGACGGCGAGGTGGTCTTCGTCGGTATCGGGTTGCCCAACCTCGCCTGCAACCTCGCGCGGCGGCTGCACGCACCGCGGCTGGTGCTGGTCTACGAGTCAGGCGCGGTGGGAGCGACGCCGAGCCGGGTGCCGGTCTCGATCGGCGACCCGGCCCTCGTCACCGACTCGCTGGCGGTCTGCTCGATGGCGGACGTCTTCTACCACTACCTCCAGGGCGGCCGCATCGACGTGGGGTTCCTGCAGGGCGCGCAGATCGACCGCTTCGGCAACTTGAACACGACGGTGATCGGCGACTACTCCCACCCGAAGGTCCGCCTGCCCGGCAGCGGCGGCGCCTGCGAGATCGCCATCCACGCGAAACGAGTGCTGGTGATCGCCCCGCAGAGCCGTCGCGCCTTCCCCGCCAAGGTGGACTTCGTGACGTCCCCGGGTTTCGTCGACGGCCCCGACGGTCGCCGCCGCTTCGCGATGCCCGGCGGGGGACCGGCAAAGGTGATCACGGACCTGGGCTGTTACGGATTCGCCGCCGGCGAGATGGTGCTCGAGGAGCTCCATCCCGGCGTCACCGTCGAGCAGGTGCGAGAGAACCTGGGATGGAGCCCGCGGATCGCTGCGGAGGTGACCCCGACGTCCCCGCCAACCGAGGGAGAGCTGCGGCTTCTTCGTGGCGAGCTCGCGGGTGCGAGCTCCTACGTGTAGTCGCGAAGAAACGCCGCCTGGGGGGTGAAGGGTCGACGGCCGGCGGGTGCGGGCACGGCCGCGGGCTGGGGGCCCCGACGGGGGCCGGCGCCGCACATGTGGACTTTGGGGGCTCCCGCGAACCCCCCGTCGGGGGCCCCAGCCCGCGGCCGTGCCCGCACTCGCCTTCGCTCGTGGTGTGTGCGACCAGTGCCGGAGAAGGAGCGGATCCGGACGGGCGGGGACAGGCCCCGCCCCTACATCGGAAACAGAGGGACCGACCGACACACCGGACGTGGTGCGCACCGACCCAGAGTGGTCGTCCGTGCCTGGGTATGGAGAGCCTCGGCCTACCGCCACTGGAGTTCAGTCTCCGGATCGTCATGATCCCCTCCCGGTGTAGGGGCGGTCCCGTCCGGATCCGGTCCTCGTCCGGGAGCTCCTCACCGACCACGGGCAAAGGCGAGTGCGGGCCTGGCCGCGGGCTGGGGCCCCCGACGGGGGGTTCGCGGGAGCGCAACTAGCACGATGCCGAGCGACCACGGAGGTGCCTGCGCGTTCCCGCGTAAGGCGCCGCCAGCCCGCTTTTCGCGGGGCACGATGAGGCGGGAGGTCGAAGGTGGTCCACCGCGAACAGCGGGCGTCCCTCAAAGTCCACTGAAGCGGCGCCGTCCCCCCGGCGGGGGCCCCAGCCTGCGGCCCAGCCCGCACTCGCCGGCCATCGACCAGCGGTCCTCGCAAGCGCCGCTCCCTTCCGCTCCGCTCCCTTCTCTTCCGCTCCGCTCCCTTCTCTTCCGCTCCGCTCCCCTCTCTTCCGCTCCGTCCGCCCAAGCCTCCCACCCCTCCGCGCCTACGCCGCCCCCGTCGCAGGCGCAAACGTGAGGAGGGCCCCGCGCAGCTTCGCCATGCCGAGCTGGATGCGCGACTTGACGGTGCCGAGCGGTTGGGCGAGGGAGGCGGCGATCTGCGTGTGGGAGAGACCGACGAAGAAGGCGAGCTCGATGCAGCGGCGTTGCTCGTCGGGGAGGGTCTCCATCGCGGCGCGCAGGCGGCGTTGGCGCTCGCGCTCTTCCATGCTCGCCAGGGGGACCGGCTCGTGGACCTTCGGGCGCTCGCGCTCGACGCCTTCCTCGCGGGCGCGGCGCGAGCGGTCGGCGCGCAGCACGTCGAGGGCGCGCGAGCGGGCGAGGACGAGGAGCCAGCCGCGCAGGCTCGAGCGGTGGGCGTCGTAGCGCTTCGGATGCTCCCACAGCCAGAGGAAGACCTCCTGCAGCACCTCGTCGGCCTCGCCGGCGCGGCCGAGCATGCGGGTCAAGAGGCCGAGCACCGCGGCGCCGTGGCGGTCGAAGAGGCGGGCGAGGGCGTCCGCGTTGCCGGCCGCGACGTCGTCGAGCAGCCGGGCGTCGGGGGCGTTGGGATCGGCGTGGTTGGCGACGAGGTAGACGGGGGCCGGGAACGCAATCCGCTCGCGGATCTGGGAGAGCTGGAGCACCGTGAAAACCTCCGTTCGGGGCTGTGTTTCGGGCCGCCGTTAGGTCGGGTGGTGGCTGCTAGACTCGCGATGACCCGACTGCCCTGCGGACCGTGTATGGGAGCTACGGCGCAGCGTAGGCGTCGGCTGCTGCCGAGTCCTCAATGGCTCCTCATACCGGCATCAAATTGCGATGAAGGCTCCTGTTAGCTCAGCGCATCCCGGCGTTGCCGGATACGCCTTCGGCCCCTTCGTCCTCGATCTCCAGCGCCAGGAGCTGCGCCGCGGTGCCGAGCCGGTGCCCTTGACGCCGAAGGCCTTCGACACCCTCAGGGTGCTCGTCGAGGCCGACGGCGCGGTGGTCCCCAAGGAGGAGATCCTGGCCCTCGTCTGGCGCGACCGCTTCGTCGAGGAATCGGTGCTCTCCCAGAACGTCTACACCCTCCGCAAGGTGCTCGCGGAGGGGGACGACGGCCGGGCCTACATCCTCACCGTGCCGAGGCGGGGGTACCGTTTCGGCGAACCGGTCGAGCGGCTGTCGGGGGAGTACCCCGCGGCGCCGCGGTCTGCCGGCGACGCGATCCCCGCGACGACCGGCTCGCCGGAATTGGCGCCGGCGGACGAGACGGCTACCGGCGCAGGGGTGCCGGGTACGGCGGTGACCGGGGCTTCGGGGGCAACGGCCTGGGCCGAGGTCGAGCGACGCTCCCTGGCTCAGCGCGGGGTCGGCCGGCGGCGGCTCGCCCTCCTCGCCGCCGGCGGCGCCGCCCTCGCGCTCCTCGCCGTGGTCGTGCTGGCTTTGAGCGCCCGCTGGCGCCAGCCTCAGGATCCGCCGGGCACGCTGCGGGTCGGATCCCTCGCAGTGCTGCCCTTCCTCTCGCTCAACCCTGCGGCCGACGGCGACATGCTCGGCCTCGCCATGGCCGACGCGCTCATCACCCGCCTCTCCGAGCTCGAGCCGCTCGTCGTGCGTCCGACGAGCGCCGTCCAGGAGCTGGGCGCCGCGCCGCGCGACTCGCTGGCGATCGGCAAGGGGCTGCGCGTCGACGCGGTGATGGACGGCTCGCTGCAACGTTCCGGCGACCGCCTGCGGGTCAACGTGCGCCTGCTGCGTGTCGAGGACGGCCGGCCGCTCTGGGCGCGCAGCTTCGAGACCGTCTACACCGACCCCTTCGCGGTGCAAGACGCCATCTCGGGCCAGGTGGCCGACGCGCTCTCGCTCGAGCTCTCGGGCCGCCGCCCCCACCGGCCGGGCAACCGCGGCACCGCCGACGTCGAGGCGTACCAGGAGTACGTCCGCGGCCGCTACTTCTGGAATCGCCGCACCCAGGCGGACCTCGAGAAGGCGATGACCCACTTCCAGGCGGCGCTGGCGCGCGACCCCGCCTTCGCCGCGGCCCATGCCGGCATCGCCGACTGCTGGGTGCTGCTGCCGCTCTATGGCAACACGCCTCCGGCCGACGCCTTCCCGCGTGCCATCGCCGCGTCGCGCGAGGCGCTGCGCCTCGACCCCGACCTGGCCGAGGCGCATACCACGCTCGCCTACGCGCGGTTCCTCTATGACTGGAGCTGGCGCGATGCCGAGGAGGGGTTCCGCCGGGCGCAGCGCCTCGACCCCGGCTATCCCACGGCGCCGCAGTGGTACGCCTACCTGCTCTCCGCCATCGGCCGCCACGACGACGCGGTCGCCAACGCGCGGCTCGCGCTGCGCCTCGATCCGCTGTCGCTGGTCATCAACGCCGACCTCGGCTTCGTCCTCTACTTCGCGCGGCGCAACGACGAGGCGATCGCGCAGTTCCAGCGCACGCTCGAGCTCGACCCGCGCTTCCCGTATACCCACTTCGGGCTCGCCTTCGCGTTCACCGCCGCCGGGCGGCAAGACGAGGCGGTGGCGGAGGCGCGGCAAGCGGTCGAGATGTCGGGGGGGAGCAGCGTGATGCTCGGCGTCCTCGGCTACACGCTGGCGGCGGCCGGGCACGCCGACGAGGCGCGCGCCGTCCGCGCCGAGCTCGAGAAGCTGTCGCGGCGTTCACGAGTCCAGCCCGCCGCCTTCGCGCTCGTCGACACCGGCCTCGGCGAGAACGCCGCGGCGCTCGACCAGCTCGAAGCCGCATTCCGCGACCGTTCGCGCTTCGTCGTGCTGATGGGGACCATTCCCGCGTTCGACCCGCTGCGCGCCGAGCCGCGCTGGCGCGAGCTGGCGCGGCGCGTGGGGCTGCCGGAGGCGGTCGCGGCAGCGCCGGCGGCGCGCCCGACGCCCTCTGCGCCGGCCACGGGTTCGGCCCGCTAGGCCCGCTAGGGGAGCATCCCTAGAGGGATCGCGCTGGCGCGCATGGCCATGCGCTGCCGCCGGGCACCGCGCGGCGCTAGCGTGGCGCGCACCTCGAGGAGGGCGCCATGTTCCGCCGCACCACGTTCGTCGCAGCGCTACTGCTCGTCCTCGCCATCCCAGCCGGATTGCGCGCCGAATACCGGATCTCCAACACGCCCATCGCGGCCTGCTCTGGCACGTTCACCGACAGCGGCGGATCGGCGGGCAACTACGAGAACAACGAGATCTTCGTGCAGACGATCTGGCCGAGCCGCTCCGGCACGCGGATCCAGCTCGAGCTCACGTCGTTCTCCAGCGAGGCCAGCTCCGACCAGCTCGTCTTCGCAAATGGTCACAATGCACTGGCGCCCTTGCTCTGGACGATGTCCGGCAATGCGCCTCCGGCGGCCGTCCGCTCGACTGCTGCCGATGGGAGCTTGACCTTGAGCTGGGTCAGCGACGGCAGCATCGTAGGGGCCGGATGGGTGGCGACCATCTCCTGCCTGCCAGCCGAACAGCGCATGAGCAACGACACTGTGGCGCTCTGCAGCGGCCGCTTCACCGATTCCGGAGGCTCCACGGGTCCTTACGGGAGCTCGGAGAGCAGGGTGCTGACGGTCTTCCCAGACCGGCCGGGGGCCCGCGTGGCGCTGAGCTTTGGCTCTTTCTCCACGGTATCCATCGACCGCCTGATCGCGTTCGACGGGGTGAGCACCACCGCCCCGGTCATCGGCTCCTATTCGGGCACGACCGTGCCGCCGCCGCTCCGAGCGACCAACTCCGATGGCGCCCTGACGTTCGACTTCCTTTCCGACGACAGCGTCGTATCGTCGGGCTGGGATGCATCGTTCCGCTGCGAGCAGCCGCTGGTCACGACCGCGACACTGATCACCTGCGACGGCGTCATCACGGACTCCGGCGGCTCCGGCGCCTTCTACTCCGCTGACGAGAACTTCGAGCTGGTGCTCATGCCGAGCGATCCCGAAGCGAGGCTGGAGCTCCAGTTCCTGGCCTTCGACACCGAATCTGGCTCGGACTACCTGTCGCTGTTTCATGGCAGCTCGGGCGGCCTGGTGCTCGCTGGAACCTACAGCGGGACGGCCTTTCCGATGCCTGTCACCTCGCGTGCGCTCGACGGCTCGCTGACCCTGATCTGGGCATCAGGACCGCTCGTCAACCGCCCCGGCTGGGTCGCCGCCGTAGGATGCGTCCATCCGATCCGCAACGACATAGTCACGGCCTGCGGCGCGAGGCTGACGGACACCGGGGGACGCTTCGAGGGCTATCTCGACAACGAGGACCTGGTGCACGACTTCGAACCGGCCATGCCCAGGAGCCGTATTCGGTTCGGATTCCAGGGCTTCCAGTCCGAAGACGGCTTCGACCAGTTGAAGATCCACGACGGCGGCAGCTTGGGGCCGCAGATCGGAGTCCTCCAGGGGTCGCCCGCGATGCCGGCTTTCATCGCAGGGAGCGATCCCTCGGGGCGCATGGGACTGGTCTGGCATAGCGATGTCTCCGGTTTCTTCGCCGGCTACGAGGGCATCGCCGCCTGCGATCCACCTCTCGTCGTCGACGAGTTCGAGGGCGGCGACCTCCTGGAGTGGGCGGCCAAGACACCGTAGGCGCCTCGCGCGAGCCGGCTCGGGGCGCATGATCGTGCGCTGCCGCACGAACGAACGCGGCGCTACCGTGGCGCAGACCTCGAGGAGGGCGCCATGGTCCGCAAGATCCTCCTGTCCGTGCTGGTGATCGCTCTCGGCACCGACCGGGTGGCCCACGCCGAGCACCGGATCTCGAACACTCCCCTCGCGACCTGTGCCGGCACCTCGACCGACAGCGGCGGCGCCGCGGGGAGCTACGCCAACGGCGAGACCTTCGTGCAGACGATCTGGCCGAGCCGCCCGGGCAACCGGGTCCGGCTCGACTTCGCGTCGTTCGCCAGCGAGGACTTCCTGGACCAGCTTCGGATCCACAACGGCCACAACGTTGCCGCCCCGCAGATCTGGTCGATGACGGGAACGCCGTCCCCGGAGGTCGTCACCTCGACGGCTCCCGACGGGAGCTTGACCTTGCGCTGGGTGAGCAGCCCGAGCGGGGTCGCGGCCGGTTGGGTGGCCACGATCTCTTGCGTACCCGGCGAGCAACGCATGCGGAGCGGCTTCGTGACCCTCTGCGACGGGCGCTTCACGGATTCCGGAGGGCCTTCGGGTCCCTACGGTCCGGACGAGACGTTCGCGCTCTATCTCTATCCGGACCAGCCGAACGCACGACTCGAGGTCCTCTTCGGCTCCTGGACGGTGGGGCCGGGAGAGACACTCAACGTCTACGACGGCTCGAGCACGAGCGCGCCCAGCCTCGGGGTCTTCTCGGCGAGCTCCGTACCCGTGGTGTTGCGGGCGACCAACAGCGAGGGCGCCCTCCTCTTCTTGTTCTTTTCCGACTCCGGAGGCACTGGTGCCGGCTGGGACGCGCTGACGAGCTGTGCGCTGCCGCTGGAGACGGCGCCCGCGGAGCGCACGACCTGCGGCGGCACCTTCACCGATTCGGGTGGCTCGGGCGGCAACTACTCGCCCAACGAGTGGTCCACCGTCGTCTTCCGGCCGAGCGATCCGGGGGCGCGGATCGAGCTGCGCTTCACGTCTTTCGAAACCGAAGCACTCAACGATGTTGTCGAGCTCTACGACGGCAGCGGACCGACGCCGCCGTATCTCGGCACCTTCAGCGGCACGACCTCTCCGGGCACGTTCACCTCGACGGCGAGCGATGGCTCGCTGACCGTGTATTGGAGCTCCGACGGGTCGATCCAGCGTCCGGGCTGGCAGGCGTCCGTACGCTGCGTCTACCCGATTCACGACGACCTCATCACGACCTGCGGTGCGACGGCCACCGACACCGGCGGCCGGTTCGGCAACTACGGCAACCTCGAGTTCCTCGCGCAGGGGTTCGCGCCGGCGATGCCGCGCAGCCGCATCGCGCTCGGCTTCAGCTCGTTCAACAGCGAGCCGGGCTACGACCAGATGAGCGTGCGCGACGGAGACGTCACAGGGCCCGTCCTGGCGTCGCTCGACGGTGCTCCGGCGATGCCGGCGACGTTCCGCGGTAGCCACGCTTCGGGCGACCTCGTCGTCCGCTGGACGAGCGACGTCTCCAACGTCTCGACCGGCTGGGTGGCCAACGCCACCTGCGATCCTCCGCTCGTCGTCGACGAGTTCGAGAGCGGCGACTTGCTCGAGTGGGCGGCTAAGACGCCTTAGGCGCCGGCCATTCCACGCCATCCACGATCGCGTCAAGGCAGCGGTCGCCACCGCTCCGCGCTACGATGCTCGACGTGACCGCTACGCTGGATCTCGTCCCCCTGTTCGAAACGCACCACGCCCTGCGCGCCATCGTCGACGCGGTGCTGGAGGGGCGACAGGGGAGTGCCGTGCGCGATGGCGACGCGGCGCGCCTCAGCCTGGGCTGTTACGAGGTGTTCGGCGGCGACGCGTCGTCTGCCGCGGCGCGGCGGCTCGTGGCCGGCGCCGCGCGCCCGCGCGAGCTGATCTTCGGCAACGACGACGCGTGGCGCCGGACGATCGTCGAGGTCCACGGCGACGGCGTCTTCGACCGCCCGATGCTCGAATACGACGCGAGCGCGCTCGATGCGGCGACGCTCGCCCGCTTCGAGGACGGGCTGGCTGCGGGCTTCGAGCTCCGGCGGCTCGACGCCGCGCTCGCGGCGCAGCTCGACCGTGAGCTGGAGCCGCACGGGCTGCAGGTCTTCCGGGACGCGCGCGACTTCGCCGAGCGCGGCGTCGGCTTTGGGGCCGTGAGCGAAGGGCGCCTCGCCTGCGCGGCCACCTCCTACACGCTCTCGTCGCGGCGCCTCGAGGTGGCGATCGCGACCCGTGCTGCCTACCGCGGGCGAGGTCTGGCGATGGCTGTCGCGGCGGCGCTCATGCGCTGGTCGCTAGGCGAGGGGCTGGTGCCGTGCTGGAGCGCGTCGAACCCCGTCTCGCAGCGCCTGGCCTTGCGGCTCGGGTACCGGCCGGGCGGCACCTGCGAGGTGCTCTACCTGCGTTGACGCGGGAGGACGGCCCGCGTCGCGCGAGATCGCGGCGCCGCGCCGGCTACTCGTGTCGCAGGGCTTCGATCGGGTTGAGCCGCGCGGCGCGCCGGGCGGGGAGGAAGCCGAAGAGCACGCCGATCACCGCCGAGAAGACGAAGGCGATGACGAGGATGCGGGGCACGATCAGGAACGGCACCTGCAGCGCCCGCGAGGCGGCCGCCGAGCCACCGAGGCCGAGCAGGATGCCGATCGTGCCGCCGATGCTCGACAGCACGGCCGCCTCGACGAGGAACTGCAGCAGCACCTCGCGGGGGAGCGCGCCGATCGAGAGACGGATGCCGATCTCGCGCGTGCGCTCGGTGACCGACACCAGCATGATGTTCATGATGCCGATGCCGCCGACGAGAAGAGACACGCCGGCGATGGCGCCGAGCAGCGCGGCGAGGGCGCCGGTGGTGCTCGCCATGGTGGCGGCGATCTCCGCCATGTCGCGCACCGTGAAGTCGTCCTCGGCGGGGGTGGCGATGCGGCGGCGCTCGCGCAGCAGCGCCTCGATCTGGCTCTGCACGAGGGCCGTCGAGCGGCCCTTCGCCGCCGACACGAACATCGAGGTGATGTCGTTGTTGCCGGCGATGCGGCGCTGGAAGGCGACGAGCGGCATCACCACGAGGTCGTCCTGGTCCTGGCCGAAGCCCGCCTCGCCCTTCGGCACCAAGAGGCCGATCACCTCGCACGGCGTGCGACCGACGCGCACCGTCTGCGCGATCGGGTCGGCGCTGCCGAAGAGCTCCTTCGTGACGGTCTTGCCGAGGACGCAGAGCGGCCGCCCGGCGTTGGCCTCGCTGGCGGTGAACGCCCGGCCCGCCTGGATCTCGTAGCCGCGCACGACGAAGAAATCGGCGCTGCTGCCGGTGACCTGGGTGCGCCAGTTGCGGTTGCCGTTGACGACCAGGGTCTGCCGGCTGGCGGCGGGCGCGATCCCCGCGAGCCCGCCGACCTCGCGCGCCACCGCGGTGGCGTCGTCGCGCGTGAACGGACGGGCCGGTGTCGACGACGGGCCGCGGCGGAAGGCGCCGGTGTTGACGATGAGGAGGTTCTCGCCGAGCTTGGCGATGTCGGACTTGACCTTCTGCGAGGCGCCCTCGCCGAGGGTGACGAGGACGATCACGGCGCCGACGCCGATCACCACGCCGAGCATGGTGAGGAACGAGCGCAGGGCATTGCGGCGGATCTCGCGCAGCGCCATGAGCAGCGTCTCGCCGATCATCGCCCCGCTGGCGAGGGGGGCGGCGGACGGATGGGCGCGTTCCGGGGCCGGGCGCGCGATGGCGGTCGGCGGCGCCATGGTCAGTGCGCCTCCTGCGCGACGATGAGCCCGTCCTTGAAGACCACCCGGCGCCGCGCCCAGGCGGCCACGTCGGCCTCGTGGGTGACCAGCACCACGGTCAGCCCGCGGTCGCGGTTGAGCGCCGAGAGCAGCTCCATGATCTCCTCGCTCGTCTTGCTGTCGAGGTTGCCGGTGGGCTCGTCGGCGAGCAGCAGTGAAGGCTCGGTGACGAGGGCACGGGCGATCGCCACGCGCTGCTGCTGCCCTCCCGAGAGCTCGTGCGGCGCGTGGCGTTCGCGCCCCGCCAGCCCGACGGCGGCGAGGGCGGCCGCGGCGCGCGCGTGCCGCTCGCGCGCCGGGACGCGCTTGTAGACGAGCGGCAGCTCGACGTTCTCGACGGCGGAGGTCCTGGCGAGCAGGTTGAAGCCCTGGAAGACGAAGCCGATGTAGTGGCGACGGAGGAGCGCGAGCTGCTCGCGGTCGAGCCCCCCGACCTCCACGCCGCGGAAGAGGTATTGGCCCGACGTCGCCACGTCGAGGCAGCCGAGGAGGTTCATGCAGGTCGACTTGCCGGAGCCCGAGTGACCCATCACCGCCACGAACTCGCCGGTGTGGATGTCGAGGTCGATGCCGCGCAGCGCGTGCACGGCCGCCGAGCCCTCGCCGTAGACCTTGACGACGTGGCGCAGCGAGAGCAGGGGCTCGTCGCCGCCTCCGTCGAGCTCATGGTCGAGCTCGCTCACCGCCTGGTCGCGACGCTGGGGTTGGCTCATCGGAGGGGTTGGCTCATCGGAGGGGTTGGCTCATCGGAGGGGTTGGCTCATCGCGACGTTCACCGTCCCTTGGCCGGCGCCGTCGCCACGTCGGTGAGAACCTCGTCGCCGGCGTGCAGCGCATCGCCGAGGATCTCGGTGTAGCGCCCGTCCGTGGAGCCGGTCTGCACCCAGACCGCCTCGGGCTTCTCCTGGCGCAGCACCCAGACCCGGCTGCCGCCGCCGAAGCCGCCGCGCCCTGCTGCGCCGGCCCCGCCGCCGGCACCCCGACCGCCGAAGGCACCGCGGGTGCCCGCCTCGCCGCCGGCCGGCGCGGCGCCGCCACCCGCTCCGCGCCGTCCGGCGGAGCTTCCACCGGCGCCACGCCGGCCCTCGGCTGGACCAGCGTTGGCGCCGCGCGGAGCGCCTGGCGCCGTGGCTCCGGGCGCGCCGCCGCCGGGCTGCCCTTGTCGAGCCCCCGCACCCTGCTGCCCCCCTTGTCCCTGCTGTCCCTGTCCCCGTCCACCGGGGCCGCGGCCGAACGGGTTGCCGCGCGTGACGCCGGGGATGAAGAGCCCGCCGCGCGCGCCGTTCTCCTGCGCCAGCACGTCGGGCGGGGTGAAGCGGAGCGCCGCGTTCGGCACCGTCAGCACGCCGTGCTTTTCCTCGGTGACGATGTTCGCCGTCGCGGTCATGCCCGGGCGCAGCGCGAGGTCGTGGTTGTCGACGGCGAGCACCGCCTCGTAGGTGACGACGTTCTGGTCGGTCTTCGCCACGTTGCGCAGCGAGTCGACGCGCGACGGAAACGTGCGCCCCGGGTAGGCGTCGACGGTGAACGTCGCGGGGTCGACCTCGTGCACCTTGCCGACGTCGGCCTCGTCGATGGCGACGACGAGCTTCATCTGCCTCAGGTCGCGCGCCAGCGTGAAGAGCACCGGCGCCTGCAGCGACGCCGCCACCGTCTGCCCTGGCTCCACGGTGCGCGAGAGCACGATGCCGTCGATCGGTGATACCACGGTCGTCTTGCGCAGCGCCGAGCGCGAGTCGTCGAGGTTGGCGCTCGCCACGGTCGTCTGAGCGGCCGCCGAGGCGACGTCCGCCTCGGCGCGGCGCGCCGTCGCCTGCGCCGTGTCGAGATCGTCCTTGGAGAGGAGCCCTGCCTTGGCGAGCTCCTGCGCGCGGTCGAACTTGCGGCGCGCCTCCTCCGCCGTTGCCCGGGCCTTGCCGACCCCCGCCCGCGCCGCCTCCACCTGGGCTGCCGCCTCCTGGGCCCGCGCCTGCGCCTGCTCGGGGTTGAGGACGGCGAGGGGCTGTCCTTTGCGCACGCGGTCGTTGAAGTCGACGAGCACCTCGGCGACGCGACCCGAGACCTCGGAGCTCACCTCCACGGTGTCGAGGGCCGACAGGGTGCCGGTGGCGGTGACGGTGACCTCGAGGTCGCCGCGCTCGACGGGAGCGGTGACGTAGCGGGGCGCCGCGTTCGCCCGCCCCTGCGCACGCCAGTAGAGCGCGCCGGCGACGAGAACGACGATTGCCAGGGCCCAGACGCCGCGGCGTATCCAGGTGCGCCGTGCGCGGCCCCCTTCGGCTGCCTCGGAGAGGCCGAGCTGCGCCTGCACCTCGGGGTCGATCCTGCGGTTCGGCTGGGTCATCGCTCTCACTCCCTCCATCAGCGGCAACGCCCGCGAGCGAGCACTCTATTCCGTTGCAGAGTGCCCGCAAGTGTTAGGAAATGTAAGGGGCCGCACAGGGCACCGCACGCACGCGCGAGCGGCCCTGGCGGCCCCTCTTGGAGCTCGCGACCCGGGTTCGATTCAATCGGCGGTGTAGGTCGCCTCGCTGGACGGCATGCAGTGGTACTCCGCATCGCAGAGGAGGACGTCATCGCCTCCGATGCAGAAGCCGAAGAACGAGTGCCCGCCGACGCACTCGGCGACGGCGCAGCTCTTGCCGCAGACGAAGTTCCCCGCGCAGCGCGGGCCGTCGCTGGAGCATTGGGCGCGGCCGACGATCTGGGGAACGCACGCGTTGGTGCATTCGTCGTCGTCGTTGCGGTCGCCGTCGTCGCAGCGCTCCCCCGCGTCGCGGAACCCGTCGCCGCAGACGATGGGAGTGCAGTCGGAGCGACAGCCGGGAGTCCCGTCGCACTGCTCGCCGGGGTCCAGCCGGCCGTTGCCGCAAGGGGGAGGAATGCAGGCGATCTGGACCGTGGCGCCCTGCGATGTGAACTGGCGAGCGCCCACCTGCAAGGTCGCGTTGTTCGTCACGGTCCTGGGGCACTGGTTGCCCGCCCGCGCCGTGATGACGATCGAGGTCGCGCCCGGCGGCGCGCTCATCGCGCAGGTGACCACGTTCCCGTTTCGGGTGCAGCCGGGACCGGTGACACCGGTCACCGTGAGGGCCGAAGGGACCTCGTCCCGAACAGTGACCGGCCCGGGCGAGTCGCCTCCGTTGACCAGAGTGATCGTGTATCTGAGGGTCTCGCCGGTCTCCAGGATCTGAGGATCCACCGTCTTCGTGAAGCCGCTGCCGTCGATCTCCGGCTCGATGTCGCAGAGCGCGAAGAGGAGCAGGTCCGCCCTGCCGCGATTGGTCTCACCGCCCTGCAGCGGGTTGACGGTCTCGATGTCCTGGGACGTCGTGGAGCCGGCCAGCATGGCGCAGAAGCTGTCCGCCGAGGTGCCCTGCGCCGTGACCCCGAAGCCGCGGTCGACCCCGTTGCCTCCGAGGTAGGTGGAGTATTCGACCTCTCCGGTCGCAGCCGCCAGGCGCGCATAGAAGATGTCGCTGGCCCCGCCGTGGAACGAGTCCGCGGTGCCGAGGCCGTCGACGCTCACGGTGCCCACCACGTGAGCTCGCCCGAGCGGGTCGACCAGCACGGCCTCGCCGTGATCGCTGCCCTGCGCCGACAGTGACCGGTTCCAGATGGGGTTCTCGGCCGAGCTCTCCAGCCGGGTGACGAAGATCTCGGAGGTGGTGTCGGACGTCGACCGGGCAGCGCCCGTGACCGTCGCCTGGTTGTTGCTGACGGCGATGCCGCGGCCGAACTCCTCCCGTCCTCCACCCAGGAAGGTGCTGTAGTGCAGCGAGCCGCCGTCGCGAGCGATGCGCGTCACGAAGGCGTCGAAGCACTGGCGGGCGGTCCCCGTCGCGCAATCCACTCCGGTCGAGGCCTGGGAGTGCGCCGGCTGCGTCACGAGCTCGGTGGTGGGGAAGTCGACGGACGAGGTCGAGCCGGTGACGAACGCGAAGCCGTCGTTGACGGCGAGATCGAAGATGCGGTCCTGGCCGGTGCCGCCGAGATATGTGAAGTACTGAGGGGCCGCCAGGTCGGCGTCGAGCTTGACGACGAAGCCGTCGAAGGAGCCCCTGACCTCGGTCTGGAACGCACCCGGCGTGGCATCGCCCGCGCCGGCACGGCCGCGCGGCATGACCGTCCCCGCGACGTATACGAATCCGGCCGGCTCGTCGGGCCGTCTCGAGAACGCGACGCTGCTGACGTGGTGGTCCATGGAGGTGCCGATCCGCCTGCCGATGTCGAAGAGACCCTCGGGGGTGAGGCGGACGACGTAGCCCACGCTGCGCGATGCCGACCCCGGATCGGGAAAGTCGGACGAGGTGGAGCAGCCCGCCACGTAGACGGCGCCGTCCTCGCGCGGCGCCAAGCTCACGCCGCGCTCGAAGTCTGAGCCGCCGAGAAACGTGGCATAGACGAGCTGTTGTCCCGGAGGCGCCTGCGGATTCAGCCGCATGACGACGGCGTCGGTGATCCCCTGCATCGTCCCGCCGGTCGCCGGGAAGTCGGGCGAGGCCGTCGTTCCCACCACGTACAGATGACCGTCGGCGCCGGTCGCGAGGTCGAAGCCGGCGCGATGGATGTCCGTGGCGCCCAGGTCGGGCTCCAGCGTGCCTTCGTCGTCGCTGCCGCCGAAATACGAGGCGAAGACGATCTCGGGATCGACGAGCAACCGTGCGCCCGGCGTCCGTTGACCGATGACCTCGAAGCCGTATTGCCCGGGGCCGAGGACCTTGAAGCGCCCCTTGAGCCCGCGGGCCCCCGCGGCGTCGCTCTCCACGAAGCGAGGCCTCGTCTGGACGATCGTCCTGCCGCCCCGCACCACCATGCGCAGGTTGCCCGACCGGTCGACCTCGAGCTTCGTCGCGCCTTCGACCGCGATCTTCACGTCCGCCAGCGAGGCGGCGGGCTCGAGGACGAGCCCGTATTCGAGGCGCCCTTGCGTCCCCCGGGCGATCAGCTGGATGCCTGGATAGAGATCGTTGTACGCAAGGGCCGCGTAGGCCGGGACGTTCTGGAGCCAGCGGCTGCGATCCGCACCGTGCGCGAGGTTGACGGATCCCTTGAGCTGATCGAGCCCGGAAGGCTTGACGCCGCGCGAGTCGAGGAAGCTCCATCGCAGGACGCTCGCGCGCTGCGGGGGCGACTCGACCTTGGACCCGGCACCGGGCGGACTGAGCACCACGGCCGTCATCCCGTGTTGGGAGAACCCGGCCGCGAAACCGACGCTGCGAAGGACGAACTGGAACTGCCCGTCGGCCTGCCCTTGGTTGGTCTCGAAGAAGAGCGGCGGCTGAATCGACCCGAGCGTAGGGTTCCAGGCCCCACGCAAGACCTCCTGAAGTTTCAGGAGCCTGCCGCGAGCCGCCTGCAGCTTCGCGACCTCCTTGTCGGGAAGGCCCTGCGGCCCCTCGGGCCGGATGGGCCGGAGTCGTGGCGGCTGCGCACCGCCTGCGATTGCGAGGACGCCTGCGCCGAGCAGGCCGAGGAACAACGTGCGGAACGAAAGTCTCATCTCTCACACTCCTCCAGTCGAACATGGCGCAACTAGACCCCTCGCGCCGGCCCTGACCGGATCGGTGGCCGATTCCAGCTCGCTGCCGTCCTTGCCGGGGCCGCCCGACTAGGGTGTGGGCAGAGCCTGTGGGCGCGAAGTGGTCCGGGGCTTCGTGTGCACCAAACAGCTCCTCCTCGTCAGCGCCCACACCGACAGGGCCGGACACGAGCTCCGGCTGAGGTGGTGACGGGGGTCGTCGCTGCGTGGCTCGGTCGCTTGCATACCTCTATAGAAGCGGATTCCACCGAGATTTGGATCAACGTCGATTCCGCCGCGACGGGAATCCGACGCCTCGTCGTCGCGTTGGGATTCTCGTGAGGGATCGAGCGACGCTCCGCTCCGCCCTGGCGGTGGTCTTCTGTTGCGCCCCCTGCGCGATCGCGGCCGACATCCACGCGGACGCTTCGAGCGCGCCCGCGGCGAGAGTCGACCGTGCCCCGCTGGCGGTCGCACCCGCGCCCTTGCCTCCGAGCTGCGCGAGGGAGGTCGTGCGCCCGACCCACGGCAGCGGCGGCGGCTGGCACCGCGTCCAGTACAACCTCGAGGACGCGTATTGCGCCAAGGAGCCGGGGAAGCTCTTCGGTGCCATCCTCGCGCCGGGCGCTCGCGGCGTGACGGAGAACCACTTCGCCGGGGCGCTCTTCACCGACCTCTATGCCCGCAACGACGCTACGGCGGCGCGCACGTGGCTGCGCGCGCAGGTCGACGGCGACTTCCAGGGCACCGAGCAGAGCGGCGGCTACACGAACTACTACCGCGCCGACGTCCTCGCGGGTCTTCGTTGGGCCGCGGAGCACGGGGACCAAGACCTCGTGCGGCTCGCGACGACGTGGCTCCGGCGCTCCTACGCGCTCGATCTGCTGCACACGGCACCCGGCATGTTCGAGGTCACCGTGCCTTGCTCGCGGATGAAGCTCTACAACCGGGACGGGCGCGAGATGTCGCTGCGCTTGCTCGCCGGCGAGGTCGAGCCGCGGGAGATCTATGCAGCGCGGCGGTGGCAATACCCCGCCTACGACGACGTGCGGTGGCTCGCGGACGCGATCGTCGCGGGGCGGCTGCGCGTCGACCCCGACGCCGCGGCATGGGCGCGGCGGCGCGACCGCGGCGCTCTGAAAGCCATCCTTGCCGTCCTCGACGGGATGAAGCTGCGCTCGCCGCTGCGCTGGGTGCTCCTCGACAGCGGCGGCTGGTACAGCTTCGCGCCGAACGGCATCGCCGACTCTGCCTCACGGCAGGTCGATGCCGTGGCGGTCACGGCCGACGGGGAGGTGACCGAGCTCCTGCGCATGAAAGGTGACGTGCGCGTTCCGGTGCGCGAGGACCGGGGCCGCCTCGTCACCCGCCTGCCGGACCGGCAGCGCGAGCTGCCGCTGCCCTCCGGCCGAGCCGTTCTCACAGTCGACGTCGGGCGCGGCGATCGCGGCGGGATGGCGGGCCGATGAGCGGTTCGGCCGTCGTCCGCGCCTGTCCGAGCTGCGGCCGCGCCAACCGCGTGCTCTACAGCCGGCTCGGAGCCGAGGCGCGCTGCGGCGCGTGCAAGACACCGCTGCCGCCGCCGGCCGAGCCGATCGCCGTCGACAGCGCCGCGGAGCTCGCCGAGCTGTTGCGCGCGAGCGCGCTGCCCGTGCTGGTCGACTTCTGGGCGCCGTGGTGCGGCCCCTGCAGGACGGTGGCGCCGGAGATCGCCGCCGTCGCCGCGCGCAACGCCGGTCGCCTGCTGGTGGTCAAGGTCAACACGGATGTCGATCCCGCGGTGGGCGCTATGCACCGCATCCAGTCGATCCCGACGATGGCGGTCTACGCCGGCGGCGCCGAGGTGGAGCGCAGCGCGGGCGCGCGCCCTGCGGCGGCGATCGAGAGCTTCGTCCACGGCGCGCTGGCCTCCGCCGGCGCACGATCGACGACGCGCGGCTGACGAGCGACGAGCCTCACCCGCCCGTCCGGCGCCGCGACGAGGCGTTTCTCACGAGAAGGCGCGCGCGGCTTGGACCAGCGCACCTGCGGCCACCGCGGCGGCGAGCGTCAGCAGCATCCCGGCGCGCAGCCGGAAGAGCATCCACGCCGCTCCCACGGCGATGGCGAGCGCGAACGGATCGAGGGTGCCGGCGTCGGGGACGAAGAGCCGCAGCGGTCCGGCGTGGACAACGCGCACGTTCGAGAAGAGCGTGTGTAGCGCGAACCAGACGGCGAGCTGGAGGATGACGCCGACGACCGCGGCGGTGATCGCCGCCAGCGCGTCGGCGAGGCCGCGCCGTCCGCGCAGGCGCTCGACGTAGGGCGCCCCGAGGAGGATCCAGAGGAAACAGGGCGCGAAGGTCACCCAGGCGGTGACCACCGAGCCGAGCAGCGCGGCGGCGAGCGGAGAGAGCGCGCCGGGGTTCCGCCAGGCGCCGAGGAAGGCGACGAACTGCACCACCTGGATGAGCGGGCCCGGCGTCGTCTCCGCCATGCCGAGGCCGTCGAGCATCTCGCGCGGCGAGAGCCAGCCGAAGCCGTCGACCGCGCGCTGCGCCACGTAGGCGAGCACGGCGTACGCGCCGCCGAAGGTGACGACCGCCGTCTGGCCGAAGAAGACGCCCTCGCGCACTACCACGTGGTCCGCACCGAGCCAGAAGGCGAGGAGGATCACCGGTCCCCACCAGAGCGGCAGCCAGATCGCCAGCACGCCGAGCGAGCGGTGCCAGGTCGGCGCGCGCAGCGCCTCGGCGGAGGTCGGGAGCTCGTCGCCGTCCCCCTGGGCTGCTGCGACCTTGGCGATTCCGAAGCCGCCGCGTCTCGCGCGGCCGAGCCACCATCCAGCCGCCGCGGCGAGCGCGATCACCAGCGGGAACTGGAGGTCGAAGAAGAAGATCGCCACGAAGGCGAGCGCCGCGAGGGCGCGCTTCGCCGGGCCGTCGAGCGAGCGACGGCCGATGCGGACCAGCGCGTCGAGGACCACGGCGAGGACCGCGGGCTTGAGGCCGTAGAGGACCGCGGCCACGACGGCGCTGTCGTGCCAGCCCACGTAGGCGAGGCTCAAGCCGAGGATCGACAGGAACCCGGGGAGGACGAAGAGCGTCCCCGCGACGATGCCGGCGGCCGTGCCGTGCAGGAGCCAGCCGAGGTAGATGGCGAGCTGCTGCGCCTCGGGGCCCGGCAGCAGCATGCAGAAGTTGAGGGCGTGGAGGAAGCGCTCCTGGCTCACCCAGCGCTTCTCCTCGACGAGGATCCGCTGCATGACGGCGATCTGCCCCGCGGGGCCGCCGAACGAGAGGGCGGCGATACGTGCCCAGACGCGCAGCGCGGCGGAGAAGGGCACGGCAGCGCCGTTGCCGGAGGGGAGCGCCGTCGCGGCGGCGTCGGGGGGAGCAGCAGACGTCTCGAGCATGGAACGCCGCCGGCCGTCGCTCAGGCGCCGATGCGGAAGCTCTGGTAGAGCGCCTCGAACAGCGGCAGCCCTGCGGCGAGTCGGTCCTCGTCGCGTGCGTGGGCGGCGGCGATCCCGCGCACCATCGCCGCGACGCCGGCACCCTCGGCGTGGTCGAAGCGGCTCTCCTTGCAGTCGAGGTCGTGCACGACCTCGCCGACGCGGGCGAGCGCCGGGTCGTCGAGCCCGAAGCGCGCGACGAGCGTCTCGAAGGTGCAGCGCTCGCCCTCGTGGCCGAACTCCCCCTCGTACATGTCGAAGCGCAGCTCGCCGGGCTCGTGGCGGTGCGCCGCCGGGTCGACGAAGGCGAAATGGGCATCGGCGTCGATGAAGCGGCGGATGAGCCAGGCACTCGCCAGGCGGTCGACCTTGACGTGGCGGCGCGTCACCCAGGTGGCGCCGCGCGGCCGCTCCGCGGCGGCTGTGCGCTCGCGGTCGGCCGCGGCGTCGCGCGGCTCGAGCCGCTGCGCGGCGGCGGCCAGGGAATGCTCGGCGGCGGCGCGGCCGGGTGCGTCGAAGAAGTCGCGGCCCGCCACCTCGGCGAGGCGCCGGCGCAGCCGCTCGACCTCGGCCCGCGACTCGGCGCCGTCGAGCGCGCGGGCGGCGGCAGTGATCTCGTCGTATTCGGCGTCGCGATCGCGCTGGAACATGGTGCGCACTCCGGAGTCGTCGATTCCCTCGAGGAAGCTCGTACGGGCAAGGGTGGCCTCGCCGCCGCCGGCGACGATCTCGCGCGAGAGCCAGCGGAAGTCCTCGGCCGCCTCGTCGCTCGACGGCAACACGTAGACCGAGCTCTTGAGCTGGACGGCGCCGAGCCGGCGCAGGCGTCGCGCCACCTTCACGCGCAGGTATGCGGGCTCGGCAGGGAGCTGGTGGATGAGCAGGAGCCACTCGACGCGAGAGCCCGGCGAGCCGGCCGCCGGATCCCTGCTGCTCGAGTCGGTATTGCTCTCGTATCTCATCGATGATACAACTGTATCACAGCGCGAGCGAACCACAAAGCCAGGCAGTCCAAGACTTTGCCGAGGAGGCCCATGATGGAAGCGACCCCGATGCTCTACCTCGACGCCGCCGAGGTGACCGCGCGGCTGACCCCCGAGCTCTGCATGGAGGCCGTCGAGCGGGCCTTCCGGCTTCTTGGCGACGGCCGCGCGCAAGCGCCGGCGCTGTGCGGCATCCACGTCGAGGGCGGCGTCTTCCACATCAAGGCGGCGGTTCTCGACGACGAGACCGGGCAGCCCTGGTTCGCCGCCAAGGTGAACGCCAATTTCCCGGGCAACCCGAAACGGAACGGGCTGCCGACGGTGCAGGGGGCGGTGCTGCTGATGGACGGCGTCATCGGCGAGCCGCGCGCCCTGCTCGACTCCGGCTCGATCACGGCGCTGCGGACGGCTGCGGCCACCGCCGTGGCCGCCCGCCATCTCGCGCGCCCCGACACGACGGTCGCCACGCTCGCCGGCTGCGGTGTCCAGGGCCGCGCGCACCTCGCCTACCTCGTGGCGGCGCTGCCCGCGCTCCAACGCGTGTTGCTCGTCGACGCCGACCCTCGTGCCGCCGGCGCCGCAGCGGCGACCGCGGCCGCACTCGGCCTCGCCGCCGAGGTGGTGGACGACCTCGCCGCCGCCGCTCGAGCGAGCGACGTCGTCGTCACCTGCACGCCGTCGCGGCGGCCGATCCTCGACGCCGGCGACGTGCGTCCCGGGGCCTTCGTCGCCGGCGTCGGCGCCGACAACGAGGAGAAACACGAGCTGGCGCCCGCGCTGCTCGCCGGCGCCACGGTGGTGGTCGACGTCCTTGCGCAGTGCGAGCGCGTCGGCGACCTCCACCACGCCATCGCCGCCGGCGCGATGCGACGCGAGGGCGTGCACGCCGAGCTCGGCGAGGTGGTCGCGGGACGCAAGCCTGGCCGGCGATCGGCCGACGAGGTCATCGTCTTCGACTCGACCGGGATGGCGCTCCAGGACGTCGCCGCCGCCGTCGCGGTCTACTCTCGTGCCCGGGCGCTCGGCCGTGGCGTGGCCCTGACGCGGTGACGAGCACGGCGATCGACGGGCGGTGCGAATACGATGCGCGCGATGGTGTCCGGAGCCGGGCCCTGGAGCCGCGAAGCGAGCGAGGAGAGCGAGCGATGACCGACGTCGACCGTGAGCAGGCGATCGCCTACCTGATGCGTTTCCTCGCCGTCGAGGGAACGACCGGCCACGAGGGAGCCATCGGCGAGGAGATCGCCGGTGCCCTCCGCGAGCTCGGGGTGCCCGACTCGGCGATCCGCTTCGACGAGGCGCACCGGCGCATCCCCGTGCCCACCGAGGCTGGAAACCTGATCGTCGACGTTGCGGGGGACGGGTCGCTGCCGCGGCGGATGTTCTCAGCTCACCGCGACACGGTGCCGCTGTGCGCCGGCGCGCGGCCGAAGCTTCTCGGCGATCGCGTCGTTCCCGAGGGGAACACGGCGCTCGGCGGCGACGACCGCACCGGCGTCGCCTGCCTGGTGGCGATGCTGGCGACGCTGCGCCGCGAAGGCGTGCGCCACCCTCCGCTCACACTGGTGTTCACGGTGCGCGAGGAGAGCGGCCTCTGGGGGGCGCGGCACCTCGACGTCGGCATGCTCGGCAAGCCGGCGCTCGCCTTCAACGTCGACGGCTCCTCGGCCGAGGTCCTCACCGTCGGCGCCGTGGGCGCCTCTCGGTGGGAGGTCGAGATCACCGGCAAGGCCGCCCACGCAGGGCTCCACCCCGAGGAGGGCGTGTCGGCGCCGATGGTGGCGGCGATGGCGCTCGCCACCGTGCAGCGTCGCGGCTGGTTCGGACGCATCCGGCACGCGGGCGGCGGCGGCACGTCGAACGTCGGCAGCCTCGCCGGGCGGGACGGCGGGGTCGTCGGCGGCCCCACCAACGTCGTGACCGACTACGTCAAGATCGAGGGCGAGGCGCGCAGCCACGACGAGCGCTTCGTGCAGAAGATCGTCGACGCCTATCGGCGGGCCTTCGTCGCCGCAGGCGAAAAGCTCCCAGGCTCGACCGGGGCGACGGCGCGGGTCGACTTCTCGAGCCGCGTCCAGTACCACCCGTTCCGCATCGATCCCGAGAGCGAAGTCGTGGCGTTCGCCCGCGAGCGGGTGGGCGGCCTCGGCCTCACGCCGGAGCTGCGCGTCTCCGACGGCGGCCTCGACGCCAACTGGCTCGCCCACCACGGCATCCCCGCCGTGACCTTCGGTGCCGGCCAGCGCGGCATCCACTCTGTGGACGAACACGTCGTGCTCGACGACTACCTCACCGGGTGCCGCCTCGCCGTGGCCCTGGCGCGGGCCTGAAGCGACGGCCGGCGGCGACCGGATCCGGACGGGGCGGGCGCAGGGCCCGCCCCTACAGGGAATGCAGACCCCCAACCGCGTGGGGGAACCGCGACCTCGGCTGTAGGGGCGGGGCCTGCCCCCGCCCGCGTAGCTCGCCAGCCCCGCCGCGTAGGGCCTCGACGGTAACCAAACGCCGGCTCGAACGTCTATCCCTTCATGATGGAATCCTGCATATGATGGAATCCTGTATATAGGGTCCCAGGGGAGGTCCGATCATGGAAGCGGCCAAGAAGGGGAGCACCGACCTGCTCGTCCTCGCGCTGGTCGACGAGCAGGACCTGCACGGCTACGAGATCGGCCGGCGCATCGAGCTGAGGTCGCGAGGGGCGCTGCGTTTCACCCTCGCCTCGCTCTACGAGACTCTCTACCGGCTCGAGGAGCGCAGCCTCATTCGCGGTCGCTGGGTGGAGAAGGAGGGGGAGCGCCGCCGGCGCTCCTACCAGATCACCGCCAAGGGCCGGAAGGTCCTCGCCAGCGAGCGCGAGGAGTGGGGGCGCGTGATCGCCGCCGTGATGCTGGTCGCCGGTGTGGAGCCCGCGTGAGGCTGCCATGAGCGAGCAACCCACACCGTCCGCCCCCGACTGGCGCGCCGCCGTCCGCCGCAACGCCGAGGCCTCGAAGGTCGAGCTGCCCGGGTCCACCGTCGACGAGCTGGCCGAGCACCTGGAAGAGATCCACGCCGCGGCGCTCGCCGAGGGCGCCTCCGAAGACGAGGCGCGAGCCCGCGCCGCAGCCGCGCTCGCCGAATCGTCGTTCGCCGTGCTGCGCCGCCACTCGGCCCGCGACCCGCATCGCCACCAGCGAGCCATCGCCCAGCTGCAGGCCAACGCCAGCGGCACAAGGAGCTTCATCTTGCCCAACGCCATCCGCATCGCCGTCCGCCAGCTCCGGCAGCACCCACGCTTCGCCGTCGTCACCATGCTCGTGCTGGGCCTCGGCACGGGGGCCGCGACCACCGTCTTCACCGTCGTCGACTCGGTCGTGCTGCGGCCCCTTCCCTACAAGGCGCCGGACCGGCTGGTGACGCTCTGGGACACCAACACCGAGCAGGGCGTCGCGCACGACCCGATCTCGCCGGTCAACTTCATGGACTACCGCGCCCTGCCGGTCTTCGAAGACGCCGCGGCCTGGTGGCGCCCGGCCGTCAACCTGCTCGACCCCGGGCTCGAGCCGGTGCGCGTCAAGACCATCGAGACGAGCAAGAACCTCTTCGCGGTGCTCGGCGTGCGGCCCCAGCTCGGCTCCGGCTTCGTGCTCGACGACAAGCTCCATGTGTTCGACGACCTCGCGGCGGTGATCAGCGACCGCCTCTGGCGCACCCGCTACGGCGCCGACCCGAAGATCGTCGGTCGCCAGTTCAGCCTCAACGGCGACGCCTACACGATCCTCGGCGTCATGCCGCCGAAGTTCCACTTCCCCGACGACGTCGACGTCTGGCAGCGCCTGCGCTGGGACCCCGCCAAGCACAGCCGCCACGCGCACTTCATGGAGGGTGTGGCGCGCCTCGCTCCGGGAGCGACCCTGGCACAGGCGCAGAGCGCCTGCGACACGCTGGCGCTCCGACTGGAGAAGGACTTCGCGGACAGCAACCGCGCCTGGGGCGTGCGCCTGGTCCCCGTTCTCGACGAGATGCTCGGCTACTACAGGCCGGCGCTCATCGTCCTCTTCGGCGCCGTCGGGCTGCTCCTCCTGATGGGCATCCTCAACGTCGTCTCGCTGCTGCTCACCCGCACGGTGTCGCGCCAGCGCGAGATCGGCGTGCGCGTGGCGATCGGCGCCACGCCGCGCCAGCTCATCACCCAGCTCTTCGCGGAGAGCCTCGTGCTCTCCGTGGGCGGGGCCCTCGCCGGCCTGCTCGTCGCCGCGTCGCTCCTGCCGCTCGTCGTCGCCTTCTCGCCGGTGAGCATCCCGCGGCTCGAGGACGCGTCGCTCGACTTCCGCGCTCTCGGCGTCTGCGTCGCCATCGTCGCCGCCAGCACGCTGATCTTCGGCTTCGTGCCCGCGCTGCTGCTGCAGCGCCGCCAGGTGACGGCCGAGCTCAAGTCGGGCGACCGCGGCAGCTCGCGTGCGGCCCGCCGCATCTATTCGGTGCTCGTCTCGAGCGAGGTCGCGCTCGCCTGCTCGCTGCTCGTCTGCTGCGCCCTGCTCGTGCGCACGGTGGAAAAGATGACCGACACCCCGATCGGCGTCGATGCGCGGTCGGTCGTCACCGCGCCGATCAAGCTCACGGTGGAAAGGAGCTCCGACCACGATTCGTACGTCGCCTCCTGGCGGACGCTGGCGCAGACGCAGCACCAGATCCTCGAGGAGGTGCGGCGGAGGCCGGGGGTGCTCGCGGCGGGTGGCAGCAACTTCCTTCCCCTCCAGGTGGGGTGGCGCGACCCGTTCGAGGTCGAGGGCCAGCCCGGGCCGGCCAAGGAGGAGGACGCGCCGCAGGCGCAGATGCACAGCGTCAGCGAGGGCTACCTCGAGGCGATGGGAGCGAGGATCTCGCAGGGGCGCGATTTCGCCTCCTCGGACGGCCCCGACAAGCCCGGCGTGGCGATCGTCAACGAGTCCTTCGCGCGCCGCCACCTCACCGCCCGCCCGCCGGTGGGCCAGCGCCTGCGGATCTTCGTCAAGGGGGTCGGCCCCCTCGGCCGCAACCTCCTCGCGGCGAAGGAGCGCCACGAGGCGGCGACCTTCGAGGTGGTGGGCGTCCTCGCCGACGTCCGCAACGCGCCGCTCGGGCAGCCCGTCGAGCCGGCCATCTACTTCACGACCCGGCAGTTCCCCTTCGGCGAGATGCAGGTGGCGGTGCGCGCGACCGATCCGGCGACGGCCCTCGCCGCCCTGCGCTCCGCCGTGCACGACGTCGCGCCCACGATTCCGGTCGGCGACGCCAAGACCTGGGGCGAGCGTCTCGCGGAGGAGACGGCCGAGCCGCGCCTCCTGATGAGCACCCTCGTCTTCTTCGGCTTCCTCGCCAGCCTCCTCGCGGCGATCGGCGTCTACGGCATCTTCTCGTGGTCCGTCGCCCTCCGCACCCGCGAGCTCGCCATCCGCCTCACCCTCGGCGCGCTGCCCGTCAGCGTCGGCCGCCTCGTCGTCGGCCAGACCGCCGCTCTCGTCGCCGTCGGCCTCCTCGGCGGCCTGCTCGTGGTGCGGATCACCGAGGCCACCGTGTCGCGGGTGCTCTATGAGGTCTCCCCGCACGACCTCGTGGCCAGTCTCGCCGCGAGCGCGGTGTTGCTCGGCGCCGCGTTCCTCGCCTGCGTGGCGCCGACGTTGCGGGCGATGCGGCTCGACCCCGTGGAGGGGCTCCGGGCGGAGTAGGTCGGCCGGCCCGGGCGACGAAGAGAACCGTGGCTTCGTATGCTCGGGAGCTCCGACAACCGCACGTCTCACGAGCGCCCCAGCGGGGCGCCGCGGTACTCTGGAGTCGTACCCCCGAGGTCCGGGAGAGGAGTCCCTCGTGACGCCGAACGCACTCCTTCGCTCGTCCGTCCGCCACCCCGCCCTCAGCGCCACCATCGTTGCGACGCTCGCGCTCGGAGTCGGCGTGGCGACGGCGCTCTTCACCTACCTCGACGTGTTCCTGCACCCGCGCCTCGAGGCGCCCGACGCCGAGCGCGTCGCCGAGGTCTGGTTCGGCTCCGAGGCTGACCCGCGGCATCAAGCGAGCTCCGTCGAGCTCGACGCGCTGCGCCGCGGCGAGACCTTCCGCGACACCTTCGGCGCCTCGACGATCGGCGCCTCCCTCGGCGCCACCGACGGCAGCCGCTACGCCTGGGGACAGCTGGTGAGCGGCTCGTATTTCCCCTTCTTCGGCGTGCGCCCGACGTTCGGCCGACTCCTCGGGCCGGCGGACGACCGGCCCGGCGCGCCTCCCGTCGTCGTCCTCGGCCACGCCATCTGGCAGAGCGACTTCGGGGGCGATCCGGCGGTCGTCGGCCGCGCCGTGCGCGTCAACGGGGCGCAGCTCACCGTGGTCGGCGTCGCGCCTGCGGGGTTCACCGGCCTCGGCTACGCGACGGGGTTCTTCGCGCCTCTCTCGCAGGCCGACTCCGTGTCCGGCGTGGCGCGCCTGGGGGTCGCCGAAGAGCAATGGCTGCGCGTCGTGACGCGTCTGCCCCGCGGCACGTCGCTCGCGGCGGCGAGCGAGGCGCTGGCGGCCGTCGAACGGGAGCTCGACCGCAGCGCGCCGCTCGAGGAGGGGCCGCGCAAGCCGCTCCTCGTCGCGGCCACGCGTTTCGACCCCGCGAGCCGAGAGGACCCGTTCTTCCGCGCCGCCACCGCCCTCAACGCGGCGGCGGTGCTCTTCCTCCTCCTCGGCAGCGCCAACGTCGCCGGGCTGCTGCTCGCGCGCGCCACCGCCCGCGAGCGCGAGTGGGCGATGCGCAAGGCGCTGGGTGCGGCGCCGGGTCGCCTCGTCGCCGCGCTCGTCCGCGAGCTCGCGTTCCCGGCGGCGGCCGGCTTCGCCGGCGCGCTGCTCGTCGCCATCGCGGTCGCCCGCTGGCTCGAGGGCATGCTGCTCACGCCGCTCGGCGGCCTCGGCCCGGGCTGGGCGGCTCCCGGCGAGGAGGTGCTTCAGCTCGGCGCGCGCGCCTACGCCTTCGCCGGCTTGGCCGCCCTGGTCACGATCGCCTTCGCGGCGCTGCCGCCGCTGGTCCGCGTGCTTCGCGACGATCCGGTCCGCGCGCTGCGCTCGGGCGACGCGCGCTCGGGCGCGCGCCTCGGCCCGCGGCAGGTCATGGTGGCGCTCGAGCTCGCCCTCGCCGTCGTGCTTCTCGTCGGCGGCGCCCTCCTCGCCCGCACCCTCCGCTCGACCATGTCGGCGGACCTCGGTTTCGACGCTCGCGGCCTGTCGATCGCCACCATCCACCAGCCCCGCGGCAGTGCGCGGCCGGCGCCCGTCGTCTGGAACGCGCTCCTCGACCAGGTGCGCCGTCTTCCCGGTGTCCGCTCGGCGACGCTCGCGCACGTCGGCCTCAACGCAGGCTGGACGCGTGAGACCCGGGTGGCCGTCGACGACTCCCCCGAGAGCTGGCGCGACGTCGAATACAACCTCGTCAGCACCCAGTACTTCTCGACCCTCGGCGTGCCCATCGCCGCCGGTCGCGCCCTCGACGATCGCGACGCGCCGGGCGCCCCGGCGTCGGTGGTGGTGAGCCGCACGCTGGCCGAGAAGCTCTTTCCGCAGCAGTCCGCCATCGGCCGTCGCCTGCGGGTCGACCTCCCCGTGCGCGCCGGCGACTCCGGCCCCGACTTCGAGATCGTCGGGGTGGCCGCCGACGCCGCGACGACGTCCGCCCTGTCGCCGCATGCGCCGACGGTCTACTTCGCCTACGGCCAGCGGAGCCACTCGCGCATGAGCCTGCTCGTGCGTGGGGCGGGGCCGCTGTCGACGATCGAGCCCGGCCTGCGCCGCGCGCTCGCTGCTGCGGCGCCGGAGGCGGCCATCGTCGACCTCGTCGACGCGCAGGAGCAGCTCCTGCGCAGCCTCCACCCCCTGCGCATCAACGCCACCCTGGCGGTGGCGCTCGCCGCCTTGGGGCTCGGAACGGCGGTGGCGGGCCTCCTCGCGCTGCAGATCTTCGCCGTCAGCCTGCGCCGCCGCGAGCTCGGGGTGCGCCTCGCGCTCGGCGCCCGGGAGCGGCAGCTCGCCCGGCTCGTGCTCGGCGACAGCGCGAAGCTGGCCACCGCCGGCGCCCTCGCCGGCGTCGCCGGCGCCCTTGCGCTGACGCGGCTGCTCGAATCGCTTCTCTTCGGAGTGGCCGCCGTCGACCCGTGGACGCTCGTCCTCGTCCCGCTCGCGCTCGTCGCCGTCGTCCTCGCCGCGGGCCTCGTGCCGGCCTACCGCGCGATGCGCACCGACCCCGCAGAGGTCCTGCGCTCCGTCGGCGGCTGACTGTCGTCAGCGGTTGACGCTCTGCATCCCCGGCTCCGGGTAGCGGGTTCCGGCGGCGGCGCCTTTGGGCACCACCTCGTCCAGACGCCGCAGCTCGTCGGCGGAGAGCTGCACTTCGACCGCGCCGAGGTTGTCGTCGAGGTTCTCGCGCCGCGTGGTGCCGAACAGTGGCACCATGTCCTTTCCCTGGTGCAGCACCCAGGCGAGCGCGAGCTGCGCGGCGGTCACCCCCTTGCCGCTGGCGAGCTCCTCGACGTGCTCGACGAGCTTCAGGTTGTGGGCGAACATCTCGCCCTGGAAGCGCGGGAACATGCGCCGGCGGTCGTTTTCCGGCAGGTCCTCGGGCTTGCGGAAGCGGCCGGTCAGGAAGCCGCGTCCGAGCGGGCTGTAGGCGACGAAGCCGATGCCCAGCTCGCGCACGGTGGGCAGGATCTCGTCCTCGACCTCGCGGCTCCAGAGCGAATATTCGCTCTGCAGGGCGCTGATCGCGTGCACCGCGTGGGCGCGGCGGATCGTCGCCGGCGCGGCCTCCGAGAGCCCGAGATAGCGCACCTTGCCGGCCCGCACGAGCTCCGCCATGGCCACCACCGTCTCTTCGATCGGCACCTTGGTGTCGACGCGGTGCTGGTAGTAGAGGTCGATGTGGTCGACGCCCAACCGTTGCAGCGACGCGTCGCACGCCTTGCGCACGTAGGCGGCGCTGCCGTCGATGCCGGCGAAGGAGCCGTCGGTCCCCCGCACGTTGCCGAACTTGGTGGCGAGGATGGCCTCGTCGCGGCGTCCGCGCAGGGCGCGCCCCACGAGCTCCTCGTTGGTGAACGGCCCGTACATGTCGGCGGTGTCGATGAGCGTCACGCCGCGGTCGAGGGCGCGGTGGATGGTGGCGATCGCCTCCGCCTCGCCGGCGTTCTGGTAGAACTCGCTCATCCCCATGCAGCCGAGTCCGAGCGCGGAGACTTCGAGGCCTTGCGTGCCGAGCTTCCGTTGTTGCATCAGTGGCTCCCTTTCCAACGCGCTACTCTGTCACCACGTCGGGTCGTCGCAGGCGAACGACTGGCGCGGGCGGTTCCCGGTCCGCCAGTCCGGCCGCCCCAGGATCTGCAGCACCATCGTCCCCGAGGTGTCGTAGGCCCGGCACACCTCGCGTCCCACCCGCTTGAGCACGCGCTGTGCGGGGTATGCGGGAACGTTGAGCTCCTCGTACGACCAGCGGTTGAGGTCGATGAACGCGGGCGGCGTGCGATGCCAGGTGTTCCTGCGGACCACCGGCGGCAGCCGGCCGACCGCTTCGGGCTCGACGAGGACGACGGCCTGCGCGGTGTTCCCCGAGTAGAGGGCCGAGGAGAGGTACGGGTCCCAGAGGCCGAGGAAGCTCAGAGCCGGCAGGACGCCGAACGCCACGGCGAAGGCGGCGTGGAGCGCGGAGCGGTCCCCGGCGAGGACCTCACGGGCCGCGGCGCCGGTGTCCCAGAAGAGGATGAAGGCGACGATCGGCATCGCCACGTTCCACGACCAGACGACCGAGTTCGCGCCCGCTCCCAGCAGCAACGCGAGAATCGTCGCGTGGACGCCGATCGCCGCGACCACTCCCGCGCGGCGAAGGCGCGGTGCCAGCAGGGCGAAGGCGATCGCGCATTCGGTCAGCGGAACCAGCGCGCCGCTGCGGCGGGCGACCCCGGCGAGGCCGGCGGGAAGCGCCTCGATCAGGGGCGCCGCGAACTCGGGCCAGGTGCCGGCGAGGAAGCTCGCGTTCGCCTTCTGAAGCCCGCTCCAGAAGTAGATCGCGACGAGCACGAGCCGCGCGGTCATGAGCGGCGCTTGGTGCTTGGCCGATTGGTGCTTGGCCGATTGGTGCTTGGCCAGTTGGTCCTTGCCCTCGGAAGCCATGTCCCGGTTGGCGATGGCGAGCAGCGCCGCGTAGACGTACACCCATGGCTGCAGGCGGGATTGGTCCCAGACCGTGAAGAGGGCGATCGCGGCGAGCCCGCAGGCGATCGGCAGGCGGGCTCCAGGTCGCAGGGCCGACCACGCGAGCGCAGCGACGAGCGCCGCGAGCAGCAGCCCCTCGAGCGTGGCCGTCAGTGGCGGAAGCCCGCCGTGGACCGGAGCCGTGGGGTAGAGCCGATCGACCGAGACCCAGAGGCGCGGCGACGCCGTCAGCCCGGCGACCAGTGCCACGGCGGCGACGACGCGCAAGCGAAAGAGGTCGTCTCTGGCCGCGTCCGCCGACGGCGCGGCGCCGTCGACTCGCGACGCTCGACCGCGAGCGAGGCCGGCTCGCCGCCGGGAGGCCGAAACGTTCACCGTCACTCGCCCGGGTCGAGCCGATACCCCGCTCCGGGGTCCGTGCGCAGCAGCCGCGGCGCCATCGGGTCCTCCTCGACCTTCTGCCGCAGCCGGTAGACGAGCTGCTTCAGGTGCTCGCGGCCGGCGCTGACGCTGCCGCCCCAGAGGTGGCGGATCAGCCGCTCGGGAGCGAGGGTGCGCCCGGAGTGGGCGAGGAGGAGCTGCAGCAGGCGCAGCTCGAGGGGCGCGAGGAGCACCTCGCGCCCGCCCACGTGCAGCAGGTGACGCTCCTCGTCGAGGACGAGGCCGCCCACCGCGGTCGGGCGCGGCGGCTCCTCCTGGCTGGCGCGGCGCAGCAGCGCCCGCACCCGTGCGAGAAGCGTGCGCGGCGAAAACGGCTTCGTCAGGTAGTCGTCGGCGCCGAGGTCGAGGCCGCGCACGAGGTCCTCCTCCTCGCCGCGCACGGTGAGCATGAGGATGGGCAGCCGGCGCTGGGCCCGCGCCCGCCGCAGCACCTCGAAGCCGTCGATGCCGGGCAGGTTGACGTCGAGGATCATCAGGTCGGGCTGCTCGCGGTCGAGGAGGGCGAGCGCCTCCTCGCCCGACGAGGCCTCTACGACGAGGTAACTTGCCTGGCGCAGCGCGAAGCCCACGAGCGGCCGCAGCTCGGGGTCGTCGTCGACGACGAGCAGCTTCAAGAGGGAACCTCCGCGCGAAATCGACGTGGACGGGACTCTTGCCGTCCCCCGGTACAGTCCCCCACCAGAGACCGGACTGTGTTGGTCTGCCACCCCTCACTCCCCAACCCCTCTCTCCCCTCGCCGGGGAGAGAGGGGCCCAGAAGGGGGCGACCTGAGGTGGCGAGAGCTCGACTCACGCGGGGGCTTTTCATGGTGAGCGTGTAACTAGACCGCCTCCACTTCGGGCTGGACGGCCGGCAGGCGCACCGTGAAGCGGGCGCCGCCTTCGGCTCGCGTCTCGGCGGCGACGCTGCCGCCGTGGCGGCGCACGATCGAGTGCACGATCCAGAGCCCGAGGCCCGCACCGTGCGGGCGCGTGGCACCGCCGAAGCGGCGGTAGCGGCCGAAGAGCGCCGCCTCGTCGCCGGGCGGCAGGCCCGGGCCCTCGTCCTCCACCCAGAGCAGGCTCTCGCCGTCGACGCGCTCGCCGCCGAGCCGCACGCGCGTGCCCTCCGGGGAGAACTTGTTGGCGTTGCCGAGCAGGTTGAGCATCACCTGCAGGAGCTGGGTGCGGTCGCCGACCACCCAGGCCGCACTCTCGCCGGAGGCCTCGACGCGCTGGTGCCGTTGCTCGAAGAGCGGCGCCAGCAGGGCTGCCGCCTCGCGCGCCACCTCGCCGAGGTCGACGGGCTCGCTGCGCATCGCCCAGTCCCCGGTCTCGAGGCGTGCGCTGGCGAGCAGGTTCTCGACCAGGCCGAGGAGCCGCAGTGTGCTGCGCTCGAGCGAGCCGACCAGGACCGCCGTTTCGGAAGCGCCCGGCCGCCGAGCCAGGTCGTCGCGCAGCAGCTCGACCGATGCGAGCTGGGCGGCGAGCGGCGTCTTCAATTCGTGGCTCAAGTTGGCGAGCACGACGTCGCGCACGCGGCGTCCGGTCTCCTCCTCGGTCTCGTCGCGCAGCACCATCACCTGCGAGCCACCGGACGGGGCCGACGTGGTGAGCACGACCTGCCGCATCCCGCCCGGCAGCCGGAGCGCCTCGACCGCCCGGCTGGTGCCGCGCGAGCGCGCGTGCACCAGCGGGCAGCGGTCGTCGCACGGGCGCGTGCCGTCGCCGCTCTCCGGCTGCAACAGGTCGCCGCAGAACCGGCCGCGGGCCTCGGTCGTCGACACGCCGAGAAGCCGCTCCGCCTGGGGGTTGAGGTACGTCACGCGCCGCTCGCCGTCGACCGCCAGCACGCCCTCGACGACCCCCGCGAGCACGGCGCGGGCGCCGGCCTCGCTGCGCTCGAGCTCGGAAGTGAGCAGCAGCAGCCGGCGGCGCATCTCCTCCAGCGTGCCGCCGAGCCGCGCCATCTCCCCGTCCCCTTCGGCCGGCAACGGCGTGCGGAGGTCGCCGGCGCCGAGCCGCTCGACGGCGCCGGCGAGCCGCCGGGCGGGGGCGGCGAGCCGGTGGCCGACCGCCATCCCCGCGCCGACCGCCAGCGCCACCGCGGCAAGCGCCGCCAAGGGGTGGTCCGCAGCCGCGCCGGCGCCGGCGAGCCCGAAGGCGATGGCCAGCACCAGCGCGCCGTTGGCGGCACCGAGGACGAGGGAAGCCGAGAGGCGCCGCATGCGTCGATTGTAGGTCCCTGCCGGCAGCGGCCTCGCCGCCCCGCCCGGTTCGTATCGGCGGCCTCAGCCGCCCGAGTTTCAGCCGCCCGAGTGCGCCGTGATGAACGCCGCGACATCGCGCTTCATCTGCTCGAGCGACGCCTGGTGGAGGTACATCATGTGCCCCGCCTCGTAGTACTTGTGCTCGATGCGGTCGCGCTGCTCCTTGGTGAGGCCCAGCGCGGCGAACATCGCCTCGCTGGCGAAGAAGGGCGTCGCCAGGTCGTAGTAGCCGTTGAGCACCAGCACCCGCAGGTGCGGATTCAGGCCGAGCGCCTCGGCGAGGTCGGGGCCGGTGTTGGCCATCGGCAGCGGGAAGCGCGAGTTGTTGAGGCGGTGCTTGAAGTCCCAGCTGCCGAAGACGCCACCGGAGACCTTGTAGGTCTTGTCGCGGCCGAAGCCGAGCTCGCGGTGGTAGTAGTCGAGGAATGCCGCCGTGTAGGCGTTGGTGATGGCCTCCGACTGCGGGTCGTATTCGGCCTCCTCGGCGAGCTGGTTGAAGGTGAAGCCGGTGAAGCGGGAGTCGAGGCGGCCGACCGTTTCGCGGCGTCCCCGCAGCAGCTCGTGGGTGAACTGCGCCTCCTTCACACGGAGATTCGCCTTGCGGATGAAGTCCTCGGAGAGGCCGGTGTATTGGTGGAGCTTCGCCGCCACCGCGTCGCGCTCGGCGTCGGGCAGCGTGTCCCCTTTGGCGAGCGCCGTGGCGTACGGCCCGAGCGACCACTCGCGCACTTCGGTGAGGAACGGCTCGAGGGTCGCCGGCTGTTGTGGCAGCGCCTTGTGGTACCACGCCGTCGCCGCGTAGGTGGGGACGAACATCGGGTAGGGGCGCTGGTTGCCCGGCCACTCGAAGATCGCCTCGAGGTCGAGCGCCACCGAGACGAGGATGACGCCGTTGATCGCCATCCCCTTCTCGTTCCAGAGGTAGTCGACGACGCCCGCCGACCGCGTCGTGCCATAGCTCTCGCCGAGCAGGAACTTGGCGGAGTTCCAGCGCCCGTTGTCGCTGACGTACTGGACGATGAACTGGGAGACCGAGGCGATGTCGGGGTCGGTGCCCCAGAACTCCTTGTTCTCCTTCTTGCCGATGGCGTGGCTATAGCCCGTGCCGATGGGGTCGATCATCACCAGGTCGGTGACGTCGAGAATGGACCACTCGTTGTCGACGATCCTGTAGGGCGGCGGTGGCGTCACGCCGACGTCGGTGGCGGCGACGCGGCGCGGGCCGAGGACGCCCATGTGCAGCCAGATCGACGAGCTGCCGGGGCCGCCGTTGTAGGCGAAGGTGACCGGCCGCGGATGCGAGTCGCTGCCGCCCTTCTTCACGTACGCGGTGAAGCCGAACTGTGCCGACGGCTCGTCCTTTTCGTCGCGCAGCACCAGGGTGCCGGCGGTGGCGGTGTAGGCGACGGTCTTGCCGCCGATGACGATCGAGTGCTGGGTCACCGAGAGCTCCGGCTTGGGAGCGTCCTTGGCCGGCGCCGCATCCGGCTTCTCGGCCGGCTTGCCGGCCGGCTCCTGAGCCAGAGCGAACGAGGCGGCGAAGAGCCACGCGCACGTGACGGAGGTGATCTTGGCGAGGGCGAGCGCTCGACTGCGTGTCATCGGATTCTCCTCGAGTCGATGGGGTTCGCCGCGATGCTACGGCAGCCGGCCGAATCCGGGGGCGTTGGAAGCGATGGCGAGACCGTGCCTCTACTCGGTCCGCGCCTCCAGCCGCCGCTCGAGCACCGTCTTGACCACCAGCGTCACCAGCGCCAGCGCGCTGAGCAGCGAGGCGAGGGCGAAGGCCGCCGTCGCCTGGTATTCGCCGTAACGCACCTCCACCTCGAGCGGCAGCGTGTTGGTGAGGCCGCGGATGTGCCCGGAGACCACCGACACGGCGCCGAACTCACCCATCGCCCGCGCGTTGCAGAGCACGAGGCCGTAGAGCAGGCCCCACTTCACGTTGGGGAGGGTGACCCGCCAGAAGATGGTCCACCCCGAGGCGCCCATCAGTCGGGCCGCCTCCTCTTCGTCGGTGCCCTGCGCCTCCATGATCGGCAGCAGCTCGCGGGCGACGAAGGGAGCGGTGATGAAGAGCGTTGCGATGACGATGCCCGGCACGGCGAAGATGATCTGGATGTCGCGCTCCGCGAGCCACGGCCCCAGCCAGCCGTTGCGCCCGAAGAGCAGCACGAAGAGGAGGCCGGCGACCACCGGGGAGACGGAGAACGGGAGGTCGACGAGGGTGATCCAGAGCTCGCGCCCCCGTGGCCGGAACTTGCCCAGCGCCCAGGCGGCGGCCATGCCGAAGGCGGCGTTGAGGGGGACGACGATGGCGGCGGTCTTGAGCGTGAGGGCGATCGCGGCCCGCGCCTCGGGGTCGACGACCGATGCCACCCACGTCCGTACGCCTTCCGAGAACGCCTGCGAGAGCACGACGACGAGCGGCAGCACCAGGAGGCCGCCGAGGAAGGCCACCGTGAAGCCGATGAGCAGCAGGCGCACCCAGAGCGGCTCGCGCGTCGCGCGAGTGCTGCCGGCAGTCGCGCCGCCGCCGAGGCGCCAGGCGGTTCCGGCCGCCATCGCTAGCCTCCGGCCTGCGCCAGGCGCCGGCGCGACATCCAGCGCGGCAGCAGGTGGATGCAGAGGAGCACGGCGAACGAGGCGGCGAGCATCGCGGCGCCGAGCGCCGTGGCGGCGGCGTAGTCGTATTGCTCGAGCTCGACGACGATCAGGAGAGGCACTATCTCGGTCTTGCCGGGGAGGTTGCCGGCGATGAAGATCACCGAGCCGTATTCGCCGACGGCCCGCGCGAAGGCGAGGGCGAAGCCGCTGCCGAGCGCCGGCAGGAGCTGTGGCGCCACGATGGTCGCCACCGTGCGCAGGCGGCCGCTGCCGAGGGTCGCCGCCGCCTCCTCGACGTCGAGGGGCAGGTCGGCCAGGGCCGGCTGCAGCGTGCGGATGATGAACGGCAGCGACACCAGCACCATCGCCACGATGACGCCGCCGCGCGTGTAGGCGAGCTTCCAGCCGAGCGGCAGGAGAGCCCTGCCCACCCACCCCTGCGGTGCCAGGAGGGTGGCGAGCGCGATGCCAGAGACGGCGGTCGGCATCGCGAAGGGCAGGTCGACGAGGGCGTCGAAGAGCTTGCGCCCGGGGAAGTCGTAACGCACCAGCACCCAGGCGGCGATGCTGCCGCCGACGGCGGCGATGGCCGCGGCGAGGAGGGCGCCGCCGAAGCTGAGCCCGAACGCCGCGAGGGCCCGCCGGTTGGCGATCGCCGAGAACAGCTCGTGCGGCCCGGTGGAGGCGGCGCGCAGCAGCATCGCCGCGAGCGGGATGAGCACGACGAGCGAGAGGTAGAGCATCGTCGCGCCGAAGGTGAGCGCGAAGCCGGGAACGGCGTTGTGGCGCCTCCTCATGGGCGCTCTCTCATCGCCCGCTCCTCGCCGGCTCCTCGACGTCCGCCGCCGGCACCGAGGTCGGATGCATGGCCCGCACGACGAGCACCGGGCAGGGAGGGGCCGCGAGGATCCGCTCGACGAGCCCATGGAGGCCGAACGGCTGGCCGCGCGGAGGCACCGGCGCGCCGGTGACGAGGAGGTCGTGCCTGCCCTCCGTCACCTCGGAAAGGATCTCCCGGCGCGGCGCTCCATGCCGCACCCGCGTGGTCACCTCGACGCCGCGACGCCCGAGGGCGCGCGCCGCGGCGTCGAGGAACCGTCGCACGTGGGGTGGGGGCTCCTGAGGCGGTCCGGGGAGGACCGTCAGCACCGTCACGTGCGCCGCAAGCCGCCAGGCGAGCCGTTCGGCAAGGGAGACGTCTTCCTTGCCGGGCTCGCCGACGGCGATGCAGACGAGGATGCGACGCGGCAGCGCCGCGCCGGGAGTGACGAACAGCAGGTGATCGACCTCGGGCCCCGGCAGGTGCCGCGGAGGAGCCCCCTCGGGAAGGAGGTCGAAGAGGGCGAGGTCCCAGCCGTCGGGAGGCGGCGTGGCGCCGGCGCGCGACACCGTCGTCGGCGTGCGCTCGGCGAGCGCGGCGGCGAGGGCCGCCGCCGGCCCCGGGGGATCGTCGCTGCCGAGGACCAGCAGCCGCAGTGCCGCCGACGACAGCACGTGGACGCGCCGCACCGCCACCTGGACCTCGTCGCCGCTCTGCAGCGGCAACCGTCGCGCGTCGGGTTGCGGGCGGATGGCGTCGAGCCAGACGAAGGCCGAGCCGAACGGCGCGGGCGGCGCCACGCCGCGCACGCCCGGCGGCGTTGGCAGCCGCAGGCGGAGCCGCTCGAAGCTGCCGGCGAAGGTCGCCTCCTCGACGGTGGCGAGCCCGAGCTGCGCGGCGCCCGTCGAGGCAGCGCCGAGCTGCACGTCCTCGGGGCGGAAGACGACGCGCACGCGGCCGCCGGGCGTCGCCTCCGCCGTCACGCCGAGCGGCAGCTCGACGCCGCCCAGGCGGACGCCGCGCTCGCTCGCCTCGCCGACGAGCACGTTGGCGTCGCCGAGGAAGGTGGCCACCCGTTCCTGCCGCGGGTGGAGGTAGAGGTCCGACGGCGCGCCCACCTCGAGCAGCCGCCCGTCGGCGAGCACCGCCAGCCGGTCGGCGAGCGCGAAGGCCTCCTCCTGGTCGTGGGTGACGAAGACCGTGGTGATGCCGAGCTCGCGGTGGATGCGGCGGATGGCGTGCCGGAGCTCGACGCGGATGCGCGCGTCGAGGGCGCCGAACGGCTCGTCGAGCAGCAGCACGCGCGGCGAGCCGGCGAGGGCGCGGGCGAGCGCCACTCGCTGCTGCTGCCCGCCGGAGAGCTGACCCGGCCGCCGCCCGCCATAGCCGACGAGCCCGACGAGCTCGAGCAGCTCCTCGCGGCGGGCTCGCCGCTGCGGGCCCGGCACCTTCTGCACGCGCAGGGGGAACTCGACGTTCTCCGCCACGGTCAGGTGCCGGAAGAGCGCATAGTGCTGGAAGACGAAGCCGATGCCGCGCCTGCGGGGGTCGCCGCGGGTCACGTCCTCGCCGTGCAGCAGCACGCTCCCCGAGTCGGGCTCCTCGAGGCCGGCGATGACCCGCAGCAGCGTGCTCTTGCCGCTGCCGCTCGGCCCCAGCAGCACGCAGAGCTCGCCGGTGGCGATGCGCAGGTCGATGCCGCGCACGACCGTGACCTCGCCGAATGACTTGGTGATCGCCCGCAGCTCGATCGACACCGGCTCCCTCCGCCGCCGAAGCGTGTCACCGCGGCGGTCGCGGCGTCAGTCGCGGGGCGGTATGCGGCCGGTTACGAGCGCGCTCCCGCGTTCGGCGGGTGGCCCCGATGTTGCGGGAGATGGAGGTTCGCCCCGACCCGGCCCGGTTTCTACCGCGGCGGGGCTCGGACTTCGGGCAATTCTTGCAACAGGAGACCACGCATGATGGAAAAGAGAATGCTCGACAGGAGCGAAGCTTTCAGCAGCTTCTCGACGAACGACACCGAGAAGACCAGGAAGTTCTACGGCGAGACCCTGGGCCTGAAGGTCGAGGACGCCAAGGAGGAGGGCCTCCTCGCCATCAAGCTCAAGGGCGGAACCACGGTGATGGTCTACCCGAAGCCCGACCACAAGCCGGCGAGCTTCACCGTCCTCAACTTCCCGGTCGACGACGTGGAGAAGACGGTGGACGAGCTGACGAAGCGGGGGGTCCGCTTCGAGGTCTACGACCTCCCCAACATCAAGACCAACGAGAAGGGCATCGCCCGCGGCGGTGGCGGCCCCACCATCGCCTGGTTCAAGGACCCGGCCGGCAACGTGCTGTCGGTCCTCGAAGACAACTAGAGGCAGGCCCCCGGTAGGGGGCCGACCATCCACGGTCGGTGCCGCTCGCGGCGCTGTCGCGGAACCCACGCGACCGGCACCGACCATCGAATAAGATGACGCTGGCCTCTCTGAACCGGCAGGTCATGCCCCACGAGCCCGCCAATCCGCGAGAGGGGAGGGCCCTCATCCTGGTGGTCGAGCAGGACCCCCAGATGCGGCGGCTCGAGCGCTTCTTCCTCGAGCAGGCGGGGTTCGGGGTCGAGTTCGCCGCCGATGGCCGTGAGGGCCTGGCGCTCGCGCAGCGCCTGGTTCCCGACATCGTGGTCGCCGAGATCCTGGTCTCGGGAATGGACGGCTTGAGCGTCTGCCGCGCCTTGAAGGCCGATCCGGCGACGCGCGCGATCGTCGTGCTCATCTTCAGCATCCTCGCCGCCGAGCAGCGGGCCCTCGCGGCAGGCGCGGACGCGTTCCTGCGCAAGCCGCTGGACGACACGCGTCTCGTGAAGTCCGTCGAGGCGCTCTTGGCGCGCCACCATCGAGGCAGGGAGGGGAGGGCGGATGGAGCGCCTTAGCACCGGCATCGCGCAGCTCGACACGATCCTCGGCGGCGGGTTGCCGCGGCAGTCCGTCAACATCGTGATGGGTCTGCCGGGGTCCGGCAAGACCATCCTCGCCCAGCAGCTGGCGTTCGCCAACGGCACGGCGGAGCGCCCCGCCCTCTACCTCACGACGGTCTCCGAGCCGCTGGCGAAGGTCGTCACCTACCTCCAGGAGCTGGAGTTCGCCGACGTCGCCCGCCTGGGAAGCGACGTGCGCTACGAGAGCCTCGCCGCGACGCTCCGCGAGCGGCCGGAGGGGCTCACCGACGCCGTGGCAGAGCTCCTGCAGGAGCATCGCCCTGGCGTGATCATCATCGACTCCTTCAAAGCGACCATGGATCTGATCCCCAACCCCGCGCGGTGGCGCAACACGGTCTTCGACCTCGCCGGCCTGCTCACCGCTTACGACGTGCTGGGGCTGTGGGTGGGCGAGTACCCTCACGAGGCCGTCGCGCAGCTCCCGGAGTTCGCGGTTGCCGACGGCATCCTCGAGATGCGGCGCACGCAGATCGGCTCGCGCGACGACCGCTTCCTGCAGGTGATCAAGCTCCGGGGCAGCGGCTTCCGCGACGGCGAGCACGCCTTCACCCTTTCGCGCCGGGGGCTGACCGTCTTCCCGCGACTGGTCGGGCCGCCCGCCGGGCGCTACGAGCCCGCCATGGAGCGGCTGCAGACCGGCATCGACGGCCTCGACGCGATGATCGAGAGCGGCTGGCTGCGCGGAACGTCGACGCTGGTGGTGGGTCCCTCGGGTGCCGGCAAGACGATGCTGGGGCTGCATTTCCTCCGCCACGGCGTGGAGGGCGGCGAGCCCGGTCTGCTGGTGAACTTCCAGGAGAGCCCGAGCCAGCTCCTGAGGGCGATGAAGAGCCTCCGCTGGGCCACCGACGAGCTGCTGCGGCCTACCGGCCTCGACGTCTTCTACACGTCGCCCGTCGAGCTGCAGATCGACACCATCATCCAGGAGGTCATGCAGCGCATCGAGCGTCAGGGGGTGCGCCGCGTGGTGATCGACGCACTCGGGGACCTCGAGAAGGCGGCCGGCGACGCGAGCCGGTTCTCCGACTACATCTACGCCCTGACCCAGGAGCTTGCGAGGCGGCGTATCACCTCGCTGCTCGTCCTCGAGGGCCCGGGCACCACCGTGCACGGCCAGATCCGCCCCGGCACCGACGTGTCCTACATGAGCGACAACATCCTCCTCTTGTCGATGGACCTCGACGACGACTTGAGCCGCAACATCCGCATCGTCAAGACCCGCGGCAGCGCGCACGACGGCACGCGGCACCGGTTGCGGATCAACGCCCGGGGCATCGTCGTGGAGTAGCCTCCTTGGACGATCGCTTCCAGCACCTGCTCGCCATCAACCGCGCCATTGCCGAAAGCCTCGATCATGGCGAGCTGCTGGAGCTCGTGGTGGAGAAGTCCGCGCAGCTTCTGGCCGCGGACGAGTGCGCCCTGCTGCTGCGCGCCGAGGATGGGCTCGCGCGGGTGGCAGCGTCGCGGGGTCTCAGCCCCGAGCGGGTGGCGGCCTTCGCGGCGCCGCTCGACGAGCGCATCCACGTCTCCTTGCGCCAACTCTTCTCCTACAGCGATGACAACGCGTTCCTGGGCGTGCCCGTGGTCCATAGCCGCGAGGTGACCGGCATCCTGGTCGTCCACCGTTCGGACCTGCGGCGAGAGGACCCCGACGACGAGCTCCTCCTCGCCGCTCTCGCCGACCAGACGGCGATCGCACTCGACCGCACCAGCCGCTACCGCGATCTCTGGCTCGCGAGCCAACAGGCCCAGCAGGAGCTCGAGACCGCCGCCCGGCGCAAGGACGAGTTCCTCGCCATGCTCTCGCACGAGCTGCGCAACCCCCTGGCGGCGATCGCCAACGCCCTCTCGGTGCTGGAGCTGGCGACTCCCAAGGACTCCAGGCTGGCACGGATCCACGAAGCGGCGGCGCGGCAGGCGAGGCACATGAAGCGCCTGCTGGACGACCTCCTCGACGTCTCGCGCGTCACGCGCGATCACATCGAGCTCGAGCGCAAGCCCGTGAAGCTCCAGGACATCGTCTACCAGGCGTTGCAGGGAACGGCTCAGCTCGTCGGTCAACGGCAGCACCGGCTGTCCGTGACAGTCCCTGACGAGCCGGTGCTGGTCGACGGCGACGCCGACCGCCTGGTGCAGGTGATCTCCAACCTGGTCACCAACGCCGCCAAATACACCGAGGCGGGCGGCAACCTCGACATCGACCTGACGGCCGACTCCGGGGAGGCGGTCGTGCGCGTGCGCGACGACGGCATCGGCATCCCCGCCGACCTGCTCCCCGCCGTCTTCGACCTCTTCGTCCAGGCTCGACGCGACGCAGGCCGCAGCGAGGGCGGCCTCGGCATCGGGCTGTCGCTCGTCAAGCGCCTCGTCGAGATGCACGGCGGGACGGTGACCGCATCGAGCGGCGGACCAGGCCAGGGCAGCGAGTTCGTCGTCAGGCTCCCGCGCCTCGCCGACGGCACGGTCCCACGGGCGGCGGCAACCACGGCCGAGCCCTCGGCCTCTCGCCGCGTCCTGCTCGTCGAGGACAACGACGACGTGGGGAACCTCCTCGCCGAGGCGCTGCGCGGCATCGGCCACGAGGTCGCCCTCGCCCGCGACGGCGAGGCAGCGCTCGCCGAGGTCGACCGCCAGCCCCCCGAGGCCATCCTCGTCGACATCGGCCTCCCCGGCATCGACGGCTACGAGCTGGCGCGACGGCTGCGCGCCCGGCTGTTGCCGCCCGCGGAGCGGCCGTTGCTCGTCGCCGTCACCGGCTACGGCAGCGAGCGGGACCGGGCGCGTGCGCTCGAGGCGGGCTTCGACTACCACCTCATCAAGCCGGTCCGCCTCGAGCAGCTCACGCGGCTTCTGGCAACGGGCGCCCGCTAGACGATCGCTCCCGGTTCGGCGACCGCATCCATCAGGGCTTCGACGACGGCGCTGGGCGGCCCGTCATTCCCCGTGCGGTACCGGGCTGGGTTCCAGTGGTGCGAGCTCGAGTTGTGTCAGGTGCGCGGAACCAACCGCCTTCGGGAGATCCACGGTGAAGACGCATCCCCTACCAGGAAGATCCCGGACTCGAAGGGCGCCACCGTTCGCCAAGACGCCTTCGCGGGCGATCACCAACCCGAGCCCGAGCCCGCTCCGATTGAAGCCACTTTGGTGGAAGGGCTGAAAGATACCCGACGAAGGCGGGAGGCAGGCCGCCGCACTCGTCCTCCACCTCGATCAGCACCCGATCCGACTTGGCCAAGACCAGGCTATCGTCCGCGCCCCCAAGGTGCGCGAGGCGGCCAACGTGGTGGGCCTCGTTGTGCAAGGCGGCATCGCGTGCGGACAGACGCTGCGGATCGGCGTCGTTCTTTCTGCCTTGGTCTGCCCAAATCCATCGCCGCAGCGTTTTGGACTAACTGCATTCGATAGCCAGGGCATGACCTTGGCGACCTTCCCCATCCCGAGCTCGGCAGCCGGCCCGGGAGCCGGCCCCAACATCTCGCTTTTCGATCTCGACGCGGATCAGCTGCCCCAGCATTTGTTCGACAACCGAGGCCGCGCTGAGCTGAGGGTGGTGTTGAGGCCACAAACCCCGGCCCGCCGCAAAGCAGAATCCCTGGTCCGCTCGAGATGACGGCGGAGGTCTTCGAAAACGCCAGCGGCAAGACCACGGCGCACATCCCCGGGACGCCGCTGCTGAGCTGCGGACTCCGCTAGAGACCACGGCCAATCCGACGAGACCGCAAGGTGCACCTTGCGGGCACGTCGCGAAGGCGTTGCTGTCCGTCACCGCCGGCGCCGGCGCGCCGGCGAAGATAGCCGTGGGTTCCCATGGTGCCTCGGTACGTCAGGCATCGACCGAAGCCACGGCCAGGGCATGGCCTCCGGTGGCGCCCTTCAGCCGAGGAGGCCGCTCTTCAGCGCCCGGCTCACCGCCGCCGACTTCGAGTGCACGTGCAGCTTCTCGTAGACGCTGCGGACGTGGTTGCGCACCGTGTTGATGCTGATGCCCAGCGCCGCCGCGCACGCCTGGTAGCTCGCGCCCTCGGCGAGGTGGGCGAGCAGGCGGAGCTCCTGGTCGGTGAGTCGGTGGTCGGGCGGCGGCGGCGGCGCGACGCGGCGGAAGAGGTGGACCACCTTGCGGGCGATCTCCGGCGACATCGGCGCGCCGCCCGTGTGGGCCTCGCGGATCGCCTCCAGGAGCCGGGCCGGCGGCGTCTTCTTGAGCAGGTAGCCGCTGGCGCCGTTGCAGATCGACTCGAAGACGAGGTCCTGCTCCTCGTAGACCGTGAGCATCAAGACGACCGAGGCCGGGTGCTTCTCCTGCAGCGCCTTGACTCCGTCGGACCCGGGCACGCCGGGCAGGTGGATGTCGAGTAGCAGTACGTCCGGGGAGGGCCCGCGGGCGCGCAACGCCTCTTCGACCGAGCGGAAGGTGTCGCGACAGCAGTAGCCGGCCGTGCCGTCGACGAGCAGGGCGAGGCCCTCGCGCGTCGCGCGGTCGTCCTCGACGATCGCCACCCGGATGCTCTCCGCGTTCATCGCGTCTTGCTCGCGGGGCCGTTCGTACCATCCGCCGGGATCGAGCGGCAGCGCATGATCATGCGCTCCGGCTCCAGCGCGCCGCCCGTCGCGCGAGCGGGAGCTCGGCGGTCACCCGCGTGCCGATCCCCGGCGTCGACTCGACGCGGACCTCGCCGCCCAGCGCGTGGGCGCGCGCCCGCATGTTGCCGAGCCCGTTTCCCGCGGCGAGCGGCTCGTCGTCGTCCCGGGCGTCGCCTCCTGGGACGGTGAAACCGCGCCCGTCGTCGCGGACCTCCGCCACCACGCTGCCCTCGACGAGAGAGATCGCGACGTCGACGCGGCGGGCCCCGGCGTGTCGGGCGGCGTTGGCGAGCGCCTCCTTGAGGATCAGGAAGAGGTGCTGGCGTAGCTCGGGTGGCAGGCGGACCGCGCCGGCGCCCGGCGGCTCGGTGAGACTCCACGCGATGCCCTGCGCCTCGAGGAGCTCGCCGGCGAACCGTCGCAGGCGGGCGAGCAGGCTCTGCAGGTCGTCGCGCCGGGGATCGGTCGACCAGACGATGTCGGCGGCCGCATCGACCATCTCCCGCGCGGTGTCGGCGATCTCCTCGAGGCGCCCCGCCGGCTCCTCCCCGCGACCGAGCTGATGGCGCGCCGCCTCGGAGAGGATCGAGATGCGCGACAGGCTGGCGCCGAGGTCGTCGTGGAGGTCGGTGGCGATCCGCGTGCGCACGCGCTCGACCGCCAGCACGCGGGCGATGCGCTGGCGGTGGAAGGTCATGGCCAGCAGGAGGGCCGCCGCGGCAACGAGCAGCAGGAACCAGCCGCGGCGCCAGAAGGGTGGCGGCAGCTCGAAGGCGACCGTCGCCGGACGCGGGCTCGCGAGCCCCGCGGCGGTCACCGCGCGCACGGCGAACCGATAGCTCCCGGGGGCGAGGTTGGCGAGCGTCACCGTGCGCTGCTCGCTCGCCTGGCTCCACTGACCCGTGCCGCCTTCGAGCCGGTACTGGTACCGCAGCGTCTCGCCGGCGACGAAGCTCAGACCGACGAACTCGATCGCGACCTCCCGCTGCCCCGGCCGCAACTCCAGCCCGTCCACCGTCTCCTCGCCCGTCTCGGTGATCGGTCTCGCGACGCCGCCGACGCGGACGGCAGTGATCAGGATCGGTGCGGGGCGCTCGGATCGTTCGGCCGCCGGTTGCAGTCGCGACAGACCGGTGCTCGTGCCCAGCCAGACCGCGCCGTCGCGTCCCCCGAACGTGGCGCGCAGCCGGCCGCCGACGAGCCCGTGGGCGGAGGTGAAGTGGCGGATGCGGCCGGTCCGTGGGTCGAGGCGGTCGAGGCCGCGGGCGGTGGCGACGAAGATCCGCCCGTCGCGGTCCTCGGCGAGGGTCGCGACCTGGTCCGACGCGAGCCCGTCGCGCGTGGTGAGGTGGATGGTGGCCGGGCGGGGCTGCTCGGGGTGGTCGATGCGAATGAGGCCGTCGAGGGTGCTGCCGACCCAAAGCCTCCCCGAGCCATCGACGACGAGCGCTTCGAGCGAGCCCGCTGGGATGCCCTCGGCGGGGCCGAAGGTCTCGAATCGTCCGCTCTCGAGGCGATGCCGCACCAGGCCACCCGAGGCGAAGGCGATCCAGACGTTGCCGGCGCGGTCCTCGGCGAAGGCGAGCGGGCCGTCGTTGTGGATGCCGTCGGCCTGGCCGAATTGCTCGAAGCGCCCCGTCGCGCGGCGCCAGCGACTCAAGACCTGCGAGCCGAGCGACCCGATCCAGACGTCTCCCCGGCGGTCGGCGAAGACGCGGAAGACGTCGCTGCCCACACCGTCGCGCTGCGAGTAGATGGCCTTGGGTGGCGAGCGCGCGAGGTCGTCGAGCCGTGCCGGCCGCGCGAAGCGGTAGAGGCGCGTTCCGGCGAACCACCAGTCGCCGTCGATGCCCTCGGCGGCGATCTGCTGCCAGCCCCAGCCGAGCGTGCCGCCGGGCCCGAGGTTCATCGGCCACGACTCGAAACCATCGCCGACCCGTCGCGCGATGTGCGGTTGCTCGAGGTCGGTGACCGCGAAGACCTCGCCGCCGCGAGTCTCCTGGATGCTGCGCACGAACGAGGTGCCGAGGCCGTCGCGGGCGTCGAACGAGGTCCAGCCGCCGCCGACGATCCGCATCGCGCCGCCGCCCTCGCTGCGCAGCCAGAGGTTGCCGGCGGGATCCTCCGTGCTGGGACCGGCGACCGCGGTGGAGAGGCCCTCGTTCACGGCGAAGGTGCGGAAGCGGCCGTCGGGCTCGACCACGGTCACGCCGCCGAAGGTGCCGATCCAGACCCTGCCGTCGCCGGTCGCGAGGGCTCCGAACCGCGCCCAGTAGTGGCCGAGGCCGTCGGTGTCGGTGAAGTGACGGATCTCGCCGGGCCGCTCCGGCAGGCGCCACCGGCCGAGGCGGTCGCGCGCCGGTCCCGCCGCGGCAGCCGCATCGGCGAGAGGCATGCCCCGCGGCAGCAGCTCGCGGGGCGCCGGCGTCGGCATCACGACGAAGACGCCGTCGTTGTTGTGCGCCATCCAGAGCCGGCCGCCGTGGTCGAAAGTCAGGTGCATGATGCGGTCGTCGTTGGTCAGGGGCCGCGACCGCGCCGGGTGCCACTGGATGCCACCGTCGGCGAGGCGGCGCACGAGACCGAGGCGGGTTCCGAGCCAGAGGCTCCCCTCGCGGTCCTCCACCATCGCGCGCACGGAGAGCCAGCCCGGCGGTGGGACTTCGGGTAGGTCGAGCGGGACCTCGCGCAGGGCGACGCGGTCGGGCGAACGGTCGACGGCGAACAGACCGTCGGCCGTGCCCGCCCAGAGCTGTCCCTTGTGGTCCTCCAGCAGTGCGTGCACCTGATTGCTGCGTTCCCGCGTGCCGACGTGGAAGACCTCGATCAGCGGGCCCGCTCCGGTGATCGCGGCACGCGGGCGGAACCTGCCGAGCCCCGCCGCCGTGGCGATCCAGAGCGTGCCGTCGCGGGTCTCGAGGATGTCGTTCACCCACGGGTCGCGCAGGCCGTGCTCGGTGCCGTAGTTGACGAAGCGGTAGCCGTCGTAGCGGGAGAGGCCGTAGCCTGTGCCGAACCAGAGGAAGCCGCGGGAGTCGGCGCGGATGACCTGGACCTCGTCGCTCGCCAGGCCGTCGGCCGTCGTGAAGACGCGGATCGGCAGGCGCTCGGCGCGAGCGGAGCTCGCCGCGATCGCGCCGGCGAGGCCGAGGATGACCGCGGCCGCTCGGACCGGGACCTGGCGCATCCCCGCACCGCTCTTGGCGCGCATGGAGTCAGGCCAGTCTAGCGCCGAACGAGTCGCCGGCCTTGCCTGGCGGCCGCCACCTGTGGACCATCCCGTCCTGCTTCGGCTGGTGCGGGCGACGGCGGCCGCGAAGCGAGCGACGAGTTGAGGTATCGCCTCGACTCGTCACCGGTACACTTGGAGTTGTGATTCCTCCAAGCCGTCGAATCTGGGGTTAGACGGCGCTAGGACAACTGGTGACCTCTCGACCCTTCATCGGAGCCCTTTCGCTCCTCGTGCTCTTGTCGACAACCGGTAGTCAACTAGCGAGCGCCTCGCCGCCGCGCATCGCGAGAAGACCGGATGTGATCGCCGATTGGAAGGCGCGGCTCCTCGCCGCCAATACGGAGCTTGAGGCCTCCAATTGGAGGAAAGGCGCGAGCATCGCTGATTCAGTTCTTCGCGAGATGCGGGAACGCATTGCCTCGGGCGACGAGTCGGCGTCACTACTCGCCGTCGCTCTCCTATTTCGGGCCATCGGTGAGTCCGGCAAAGGTAACCTCGAGGACGGTGCCTGGGACTTTGGCGCCGCGCAAGCTCTGCACCCGCCCTACAAACACGTTGATCTGACTCCTTACGGCGCTGTCGCAGGCTTGCTTGACGAGTGGCGCTATGACTCCTCCGCTAACGCGGCGGCACATGCTGCCGAGCTAGTCGCCATGACAGATCCCGCGATAACGCCCCCTCGTAAGCTGCGTGGCGACCCCCCTTCCTATCCACACGCCAAGTCTCTTGCGTGCATCCACGGGCCTATCGTCGTCCAGTCCGTCATCAACGCCCAGGGTCGGCTCGAGCATCCGTATGTCGCCCCCGGAACAGATCCTGTCCTCGCCTTAGCCGCAATTGACGGCATTCGCGACTGGCGGTTTGTACCGGCCAAGCGCAACGACTCGCCGATTTCCGTCCTCTTCGTGCTCAACGTAAACTTCAAACTACCGCTTTGTTGATGGCGCCATTTCGGCGTCGGCGTGGGCGCCGTGCCAGACACGGTGCCATGCTTCTGAGCTCGTCGAACCTGGAGTTGGGCGTCTACTGAACAGTGGTCGCCGGCATCGGGAGGGCAGAATGCGACTGGCCGCCATGACAGCAGCAGCGGTTCTTCTTGGGGGTGGCATCCTCGGCCATCCCGCCCGGCTAGCGGCACAGGTATCGTCCGGTCCGAAATCAGGCTGGTTGGTGCTCTCAGGGTCAGGCGAATCCGTCGCGAACCCAGAACTGCTCCATCGATTCGTCGAGCTTGCGGGCGGCCCGTCCTCCGAGATCATCTACATCCCAACAGCCGCGACGGGCATCAGAACGCCGTCTGGGTTCATTGCCGACCTCCCCAACACCGGGGAGGTTCTGCCTAGCCCAGCGGAGCTCGAGATTCAGCTCGCAAGACTGTTCGGCGTCCAACGCTTGAGACTGCTGCATACACGCAGTCGAGCCACCGCCAACTCGGAAGCATTCGTCGCACCCCTCAGGACAGCGCGGGCAGCCTGGATTGGGTATGGCAACGCGGGGCGCCTCATGCAACTACTTGGCGGCACTCTGCTGGAGCGCGAGCTGAGGGCGCTCCTCGACAGAGGGGGCGTCCTGGGCGGCAACTCCGCTGGGGCGATTGTCCAGGGCTCGTTCATTCTCCGGGGCAGGCCCGACAAGCCGGTTCTGGTCGCCAACGGATTCACGACCGGCCTCGGTCTTCTTGGCAATGCGGCGATCAATCCGCACTTGACGTCCGCTAAGCGCCAGGACGAGCTGACCCAGGTCCTCGACACCTATCCAAACCTGCTCGGCATCGGACTCGACGACGACGCCGGGCTTGTCGTTCATGGCGACCGAGCAGAGGTCGTCGGCCTGGGCAGGGTAGCGATCTACGACAACCAACTACACGACAGCAACTGGTACTACTGGCTAGCCCCATCAGACCACCTCGACCTTCGCACCCGGCGAGTTGCCGGACCAGCACAGACCGCCCCATGACCGTCGGCCTTGCTGCGTTCATGGACTATCTCCAGATCCTCGAGTCCGTTCAGGTAGACCCCCGCTACCAAGCGAATCTCGCTTGGGGTGAGGCGCGCGACGGACACCCCGAAGGCTCGGTTGGTGCGCACATCGCAGAGCTCGAGCAGATCCTCGAACACGTTCGGCGCTACCTCAGCGATCTCGAGGTTGCGAAGCTTCGCCTGCTCATTCACACGCACGACTCATTCAAGGCCGAGGCCTCGCCGGGGGTGCCAATCCTGGATCCGCGAAGCCACGCTTCAATTGCGAGAGAGTTCCTCGCAACATACTGTGCCGACTCCGATCTCCTCGCGATGGTCCAGCTCCACGACGAACCGTTCGCTCTATGGCGGCAAGCGTCGGTCAAAGGCCGCTGCAATGCCGAGCGTTTCGCGTCTCTCCTGGCTGCCGTCGCCGACTGGCCACTCTTCCTCGCGTTCCTCGTCATCGATGGCTGCACGTATGGCAAGAGTCGAGAACCCCTCGACTGGTTGCTTGCTGAATTCGCTGGTCGGTTCCCGGTTCATTTCACGCCAGCAGACATCCCAAACGACCTGCGCGGTGGCGCGTAACCCTCGTTGCAGCCGCTGAGCTCATACGCCAGTAGGCGGCACGATCGCCAGCAGCGGCCAGTCATTCGGCGACCTCTTTCTGGCGGCGCTCTCAAACTGGCGGTACGAGCCTGCAACCAAGGACGGTGTGCCCGTCGAGCTCAGGAGCATGTTCTCTGCGTCGTACTCCGAATAGCACCAGTCAGACGTCGGCGCTCGCGAAGGGCGAGCCGGGCGTAAGCTTCGAGCTGAGCCCCGCTCTCACAAAGGAGTAGGCATGAGACATCGCATCGCAATCGCCTTGCTTCTCCTCGGCTGCGCTCTCGCGGCTCCTTCGCAGGCCGCCAAGCAGGATCGAGGCACACCGGCCGAGGCCAAGGCGATGCTCGACAAGGCCGTCGAGCACTTCCGAACCGCAGGTCGCGAAGTGGCGCTCGGCGACTTCACGGCAGGGCGCGCTCCGTACCGCGACCGGGACCTCTATGTCGTCTGCGTCAACTCGAGGCACACGATCGTCGCCAACGG